>Ga0255057_10001391_pt1 | contig 13617 bp, 5 predicted proteins | sample Cases_109_6_MG_FD_189022 | JGI IMG/M metagenome (GOLD analysis project Ga0255057, IMG submission 189022) | Seawater microbial communities from Amundsen Gulf, Northwest Territories, Canada - Cases_109_6 | ecosystem: Environmental > Aquatic > Marine > Gulf | place: Canada: Northwest Territories... | reverse complement strand
GGACGAGCGCGGCGAAGGCAAGAAGGTCACCCACAAGTTCGGGGGTGGGATTCGCGAGTTCGTCGAGTCGCTCAACAAGAAGAAGACCCCGCTTCACGATGACGTCATTTATCTGCATGCCGTGAAAGACGGCGTCGATGTCGAGATTGCGATGCAGTGGAGTGACTCCTACAACGAGTCGATTTTTCCTTACACGAACAACGTCTTCAATCGCGACGGGGGCACCCATCTGACCGGCCTCCGCACGGCCCTGACGCGCGTCATCAACCAGTACGGGTCACGCGAGAAACTACTGAAAGACCTCCAGAATCCGCTCAGCGGCGAGGACGTGCGCGAGGGGCTGACCGCCATCATGTCGGTGAAGCACCCGGACCCGTCGTTTTCCTCGCAAACCAAAGACAAGCTGGTGTCGAGCGAGGTCAAGGGCATCGTCGAGAGCATCGTCAACGAGAAACTCAACCAATACCTCGAAGAGGACCCGAAGGCCGGCAGGCGCATCGTCGAAAAGACGGTGCTCGCCGCGCGCGCCCGCGAAGCCGCACGTCGAGCTCGGGAGATGGTGCAGCGCAAGGGGGTCCTCGACGCGAGCACCCTTCCCGGCAAGCTTGCAGACTGCCAAAGCAAGGATCCGAGCGAGAGCGAGATTTACATCGTTGAGGGTGATTCGGCGGGCGGCAGTGCGAAACAGGGGCGCGACCGCCGCTTCCAAGCGATTCTTCCGTTGCGCGGAAAGATCCTCAACGTCGAGCGTGCGCGCTTCGAAAAGATGATTTCGAGCGCGGAGATCGGCACGCTGATCACCGCGCTTGGCTGTGGCGTCGAGGGTGGCGACAACTTCGACATTGAAAAGCTCCGTTACCACCAAGTCATCATCATGACGGACGCGGACGTCGACGGCTCGCACATCCGCACCCTGCTGCTGACATTCTTCTATCGCCAGATGCCGCAGCTGATCGACAAGGGTTATCTCTACATCGCACAGCCGCCGCTCTACAAGGTGAAGAAGGGCAAGAAGCTTCGCTACCTGCAAGACAACGACGCGTTGAGCAGCCACCTGATCGAGCTCGGCACCGACAACGTCCAGCTCAGCATGAAAGAAGGCAGCACCCAGCTCGCCGGGGAGCCTCTTCGCAAGTTGGTCAAGGACGTCGCCCGTTTCCGTCTCCTTCTCGAAAACATGGGGCACAGGGTCGACCCACTCGTGGTCGAGGCGCTCGTAACTGCGACGGACCTGGAGGTCGAGGACTTGGCTGACCGAAAGAAGGTCGAGGCTGGAATCGCGGCGCTCGAAAAGTTCGTTCATTCCAAGCGTGAGGGCGAACTCGAGGCGACTATCGAGCAGGACGAAGAGCACGACCGGCAGCGCGTCATCATCGAGACGCAAGACGGTGCCACGAATCGCGTGACGACCCTCGATTTCGACTTCCTTTCCGCGGGCAACGTCACTGAGCTCCGGCAGATCTATCTAGGTATTCGGGCGCTGGGGGGACGCCCGTTCGTGCTGACCGTGCTCGACAAAGCAGGCCAGCCTGCGGGCGAGCCGTCCGAGGTTCCGGACATCGAGGCTCTGTGGGTCACCATGGACGCGCGTGCGCGAAAGGGTCTCAGCATTCAGCGCTACAAAGGCCTTGGCGAGATGAACCCAGAAGAGCTCTGGGAGACCACCATGGACCCGGAGACACGGACGCTGCTTCAGGTGCGCATCGAAGATGCCCTCGAGGCGGAAGAGCTTTTCAGCGTGCTGATGGGCGACCAAGTCGAGCCTCGGCGCGCGTTCATCGAGGAGAACGCTCTCAACGTCACCAACCTCGACATCTAAACTCGCACTAGTTACTAGTAAGCGCGAGCCGAAGGCGACGCCCGGCGCGTATGCGCCGCCAAGGCAAAGCGAAGCGCATGCCGCGGAGGGAGGATTACGCGGCGGGGGTGGGTGGGTCGGATGAAACAAGCCTGACCACGTTGCCACTCGCCACAACGCTTTCGGATCGCACACTGGGTGTGGAGGTCAGCCTGTGCGGAGCGGGCGGCGGGAGCGGCGGAGCAGGGACTGTACCGCTTTAGCGACGCGTGGCACTTCCGCTTCGACCTGTTCAAGGAGCTGCCTTGCCGCTTCAACATTACTTTCACGTTCGATGTTGCCCAGAAAATCGCCGACCCGCGCCGCGCCGATCTGCTTACTGGCACCCTTGATCGAGTGAGCGGTCAGGCGCACTGTTTCCATGTCTCCGTCCTCCAACGCCTGGCCGATCTTCTTCGCGGAGTCTTTGAGCTGTTCGACATAGCTCACCATCACATCTCGGATGAAGTCGTCGTCTTCTCCGTCGAGCGAGACCAGTTGGCGGACCATGTGCAGGTCGAGCGTAGCGGGTGGCGGCAGTGTGGACACCGGTCTCATCGACCGGCCGCCGGAGACGGGAACCCATCGTTCTAGTGCCTCGGCGAGCATCGAGATCCGGACCGGCTTTCCAACCGTGTCGTTCATCCCGGCTTCGAGACAGCGGGCCCGATCGTCTTTCGTGACACTTGCTGTCAGGGCGATGATGGGCAAGGCCTCGTTCTTTGGAGACCGCCGAATCCGTTGCGTCGCTTGAAAGCCGTCCATCAGCGGCATGTAGCAATCCATGAACACGATGTCGTAGTCGTTGTCACTTGCCTTTTGCAGCGCTTCCCGGCCGTCGATCGCGATGTCGACCTCGCACGACAACTTCTTCAAAAGCGCCTCGGTCACCATGCGGCTCGTCGGGTTGTCTTCCACGACCAGCACGCGCGCGCCTTCCCGGATCAACAGATCGCCGGTACCCGTGGAGTCGGCGACGCGCAGAGTGTCTTCCGGTCCTGGTTCGAGGTCGATCTCCACCTGGAAGCTCGTTCCTTCGTTCAGCTCGCTCTTCACGTCGAGCGTTCCCTCCATGAGATCGACGAGCTGTTTGGTGATCGCAAGCCCCAAGCCGTTGCCGCCGGCGTCACGACTCGAGCCTGCGTCACGCTGGTGGTAGCGCGTGAAGATTCTTTGGAGCGATTCTTCGGGAATGCCAGCGCCCGTGTCCCGCACACAAAGACGGATTCGAGTCGGGTGCGCATGCTCGACGACCTCCGCGCTGATGCGAACGAACCCGGAGTCGGTGAACTTGATCGCGTTGTTGACGAGGTTGAGGAGGACCTGCCGGATGCGGCCGCCGTCCCCGATGAAACGTCGGCTGGTGAATCCCTTCGTTTCGGTGTCGAGCTGGAGCCCCTTGGCGGCTGCGCGTGGCTGCATGAGGGCCGCCACGCCGTCGATGAGGACGCTCATGTCGAACGGAACGCGCTCGAGCACCACTTGACCCTTCTGCAGCTGTGAGAAGTCGAGGATCTCGTCGACGATGCCGATGAGGGCGTCCGCTGACTCCCGAATCGCTGTGATCATTTTCTCCTGCTTGCCGTCGAGCTTCGTGTCGAGCAGCAGGGCGCTCAATCCGAGAACTCCGTTCATCGGCGTCCGGACCTCGTGGCTCATGTTGGCCAAGAACTCGGTCTTCGCTCGAGATGCGCGCTCGGCAGCGAGCCGGAGCTCCTCCATGCGAACGAGGGTGCGGCCCCGGGCGTAGTTCATACCGATCGCGACGACTGAGAAACCGATCAGGTACCCGGCGCTCCGCACCCAGTTCACGTCCTCGACCCAAAGCGACGTGATGCCCCAGCCGAGGTCCCCGAGGATCATGATCGCGATCACCCATCTTCGACTGTGAACTAGCGCGCCCGCCGCGAATTGGATCAACACATAGAGGTAGAAGTCGGATGGATCACCGCTGAGGGCGTAACCGAGCGTGAAGGTCGCTGTAACGACGAGAAAGACAACACCAGCGATGTGCACCGACCACATGAGTGGAGGGGGTTGCCTATGTGCGCGCCATCCTAAAGCGAGCATCGCGGCGCCGGTGAGCCCGTACATCGTCATCAGCTTGAGCCCGGTCTGGTCGAGGTTGGCGGACCACTGACCCGCGGATAGCCCGAGGTACGCGATCCCGCCGCAGATCACCATCGTAACTAGGTGCCGCCCGGTGATCGTGTTCATGACCCGCCGGCGCTCCCTTGCGCTCAGGGGCACGAGGGCGGCGAGCACCTCGACGGAAGGAGTCGAGTCCGATTCCCAGTTCTCCTCTTCCTCCCAGCGAGCCCCCATCAACTCAGTGTATCGGCCCGTGACGCCTGATTCACGACTTGTCGGGCGGAAGTTTGTTGCGTGCCTCACGAATCGTGCGAACCGCCACGTCGTGCAACACCCCATTGGATGCAATTAGCTTTCCGGTGCGCGGGTCTGCCGCGTCGCCCTCGTAGGTCGAAAGCTGGCCGCCCGCTTCCTGCACGAGCAGCGCTCCCGCGCACATGTCCCACGCGTTCAGCCCTTGCTCCCAGTAGATGTCGTAGGTCCCGTCGGCGACCAGGCAGAGGTCGACCGAGGCGGCGCCGCAACGCCGAATACCTCTGGCTCGCTGCAGAAACAGTGCGAGCTCCGCGTGGTTGTTGTCAGGATTCGTCCACCGGTCGTAGGGAAAGCCAGTTGCGCAGACCGCCTCCTCGAGCCGGTCGCGCGTCGACACCGAACAGCGTTTTCCGTTGCGGAATGCGCCCATGCCCTTCGCTGCTTTCCAGGTGACGCCGAGCGCCGGCGCGTGGACAACCCCGGCCAACCCCTGCGATCCGCGGTAGAGCGCGATAGACACGCCGAAGAAGAAGTGCCCGTGGGCGAAGTTGGTGGTCCCGTCGATCGGGTCCACGTACCAGACCAGGTCGCCTTCGCCGCTCTCCGCCGTCTCCTCTCCCACGATCCGGTGAGTGGGGAACTCTCGCGAGAGTTGGTCGCGGATCAGATGCTCGCTCGCGAGGTCGTACTCCGTCAGCAAGTCGAAGCGCCCCTTGCGGGAGACCTCCACGCCTGAGCGCCAGCCTTTCATCACGAGCTGGCCGGCTTCGAGCGCCGCACGCTCCGCGACCTCTACGGCGCGCTGACTGTCCTCCGTCATGGTCATGAAGTCCTGCATTTTCGCGGATTTCTGGCCGTACGCCATCGGCATCTCGGCAGCGATTCGGTGTTCGCTGGCATTTGGACCCCAAAACCCGTAAAAGGCCGTGCGCTGCCGAGCCCATGATTTGGGCACTGCCCAATGTAGGCAAATGTAGTTATGCCCAACCAGGACCCCGTGACGCCAAGCCTTCGCAACCCATTTGAATTGGATGGCGAGAACCACTCCGCCAGCGAAGGCGCGGAGGCCGGTGGGCTCTACGATGCGGCCCTTCGCGATGGTCAGAAGTTACGCGCGCGTCCGCGCACTGCGGCGGGCCCCGTTGCGACAGGGCGGCAGCATGCCAAGCGCCGCATGACGGTCTGGGAGCGCATGGACGTAATCCGCGATTCCGGAACCGAGCCGACGATTTTGTACCAGAACTGGGGTCCGAATCTGGATGGCGCGTCGCTGGTCACTGCGGTGATCAAAATCGGAGGGCGTGACGTCGCTCTCTATGGCCACGATTTCACGGTTCGCGCGGGCTCGATGGACGCGACCAACGGCACGAAGCTTGCGAACCTCATTCGCGTGGCGGGTACGCAGGGGATGCCTCTGGTCGGGATGAACGACAGCGCGGGTGCGTTCGTGCCTGCAGGCATTGGTGGCCTCGACGGCTACGCCGAGGCGTTCACGGCGCTCCGCAAAATCAGCGGCGTGGTGCCAAGCATCATGTGCATGTTCGGATACAACGCCGGCGGCGGTTCGTACTTGCCGCGACAGGGCAGCTTCATGATTCAGCCCTCGCATACGTTCTTCGGCCTGACTGGGCCCAGCGTCGTGAAGTCGGTACTTGGTGAGGACGTGACTGCGGACGAGCTCGGTGGCCCCGGGGTGCACGGGCAAAGCGGCATCGTAGACCTCACCGTCCGTGACGAAGTGGGCGCGCTGCGAACCGCGCGGCGCTTGCTGAGCTACCTGCCAGGCAACAACCACGAGTTTGCTCCGTATCAGGAGACTTCGGACCCGATCGGCCGTCCGACCGGCGAGATTGACACACTCCTACGGAAGGCCTTCAATTCGCCGACCGGGTTCAACACGCCGATCGACGTGACAATCTTGCTTCAGCAGATCTGTGATCACGGTGACTACTTCGAACTGCAACCGCAGCGGGCCCGCAACACGATCACGGCGTTTGGACGTCTCGGTGGGCATGTCGTCGGTTTCGTTTGCAACAACAGCGCGGTGGCGTCGGGGCAAATCGACGTCGACGCGGCGTTCAAGAACTCCCGATTCATCCGGTTCTGCAATCTCTATAACATCCCGGTGATCTTCATGGAGGACACGACCGGGTTCCTGCCGGGTCGCGACCAAGAGAGTCGCGGCATCGTGCAGGCTGGCCGTGCGATGCTCGACTCGATCATCGACCTCCGCACGCCGCGTCTTCTGCTCATCATCCGTAACGCCTTCGGTGGGGCGTATGCTGCGTTCAACTGCTATGCCGTTGGCGCGGACCACGTTATGGCGCTTCCGACGACCCGCGTCGCCGTCATGGGCCCCGCCGGCAAGGAATTCGTCTACAAGAAAGAGATGCGTGAAATGCGCAACCAAGCGAAGTCGCGCTTGCACGCAGCGATCGATGCCGGCGCATCGAGGGCTGACGCGGCGGCTGAGGTGGCCGCCTGGGTCAAGGAGCAAGAGGCGGTGTTCAACGCGCGCTACGAGAAAGAGCTCATGAATCCGAAGGAAGCACTGAGTCTAGGCTCGATCTCCGAAATCGTCATGCCGACGGACGTGAGGGCTTCGCTCGCCAAGAGCCTCAACTTCTACTTGTCCCACTACACTCCGGAGCCGCTGCAATCCGTTCAGCGTGAGTTCCACTGATGACTTCTACCGGCCACGTGCACAATCCCCTCATTCATCGGGATCGCCGGCTCGGACAGTCCGAGTCCGAATGGGTGCGCTCGTTTGGCTGCGAGGACATGACGGTCCTCATCGTGTGCCGCGGTCCGATCCGGCGGGAGGCGCTCGATGTCTTTGCTGAGATGGGGATGACGAAGGTAGGGATTCTCCTCTCTGAGAAAGATTCGATCGTGTATCCCCGCGCCCTGGCGCCGGAGCTTCGTCAGTTGGATCCCTCGCGTGTTCACGCGGTGTCTGACTACTCGGGCGCAAGCAAAGAGGAACGAACCGAGCGCATCGCGCAGATCGTCGGGATCGCCAATGACAACGGCTACGATTACATCTTCGCCGGCTACGGCTTCATGGCGGAGGACGAAGGGTTCGTCCGTTCGATCGAGGAGGCCGGCCTTCGGTTCGTCGGCCCGTGTTCGCACACGGTTCAAGCGGCTGGCTTCAAGGACGAGGCGAAGCGCACGGCAGAGCGGCTGAACGTCAGTGTCACGCCCGGCATCAACGACGCCACAGCGCGCCTTCTCCTCAGGAAGCACGCGGACCGTAAGGCGTTGAGCAAGCTCGCCAAGAAGCACGGTCTCGACGTCGCCGAGCTCGGCCACGACGACATCGAACTCGAAGCGGTGGCGGATGCGGTACTCGGGGCTTCCTACGACGCCGGCATCGACCTCTACACCGTGGACGAGCTTGCCGAACAAATTCAGATCGAGGTGGCCACAATCCTCGAGAAGGGCGAAGGCAGTCGCGTTCGCCTCAAGGCGATCGGTGGCGGTGGCGGCAAGGGGCAGCGCATCATCGACAGCGCCGACCAAGTGCCACCAATGGTGCGCGAGATTCTAAGCGAGGTGAAGACGCTCGGAGTGGGCGACAATAAGAACATCCTCGTCGAGCTCAACATCGAGACGACGCGTCACAACGAGATCCAACTCCTCGGCAATGGCGAGTGGACGATTTCCCTCGGCGGACGCGATTGCTCTCTCCAGATGCACGAGCAGAAGCTCCTCGAGGTCTCGATCACGCAAGAGACGCTCGGCGCTGCCGTCGAGCGCGAGCGAGCTTTGGGCAATGAAACCGGCGCCGCCGCGATCGAGCAAGACCTCGCAATCCTCCGCCGGATGGAGGAAGAGGCCGAACGCTTCGGTGAGGCGGTCAAGCTCGACTCTGCTTCGACGTTCGAGTGCATCGTCGATGGGCCGCGTCACTACTTCATGGAAGTCAACACGCGCATTCAGGTCGAGCACCGCGTCTCCGAGCTGTGCTACGCGCTTCGCTTCCGCAACCCCAACGATGCGCACGATTCGTTCGACGTGCAGTCGCTCGTCGAGGCGATGGCCTTGCTCGCCAAGCACAAAGCCCGGCTTCCCCGCCCCGAGCGTATTCAACGGGATGCCGCCGCGGTGGAAGCGCGCCTCAATGCAACCGATCAATCTCTATCGCCGCACGCGGGCGGCGAGATCATCTCGTGGTCCGATCCGATCGAGGGCGAGATTCGCGACGATCAGGGCATCTGTTTCAAGAACCCCGACACCAATCTTTTCATGCGCTACAAGTTGGCCGGCGCGTACGACAGCAACATCGCCCTCCTGGTGACCACCGGGGACGACCGCCGTCAGAGCTACGATCACTTGCGCGAAGTGATCAGGCGCACCGTCCTCCGCGGCCCCGACCTACGAACGAACCTACAATTCCACTATGGGCTCGTGCACTGGTTCTTGGCGAACGGCGTGGATGCCAAGCCGACGACGCGATTCGTGGTTCCGTACCTGACGCTGGTAGGAGAGCTTCTGCAAGAGGCCAACGGGGTCGACCCAGACTACGCGTACGATCGCCTCTGCGGTCAGTACTTGAAGGCAGCGTCGGGTGATTCTGCTGCGGCCCGAGCGACCAACGAGGTTTCGGTTTTGAAGAGGACTCTGCTCGGCCGACCGTTTGGTCGCATCCTGCGGCAGCCACATCTCCTTTCCGCGTGGCTCAGCTCGAACAAGAGCTGCTTTCAGGTCAAGAACCGCCGCGTCACCTGGTTGCGCAACCCGCTGCTGGTGCTCGCGGATACGTACGACCTGCTTCACATGGACGCTGGAGTCGATCTTCCAGCCGCGCATCGCATTTGGGAGCAAGACCAGACCGTCCTTCGTGACGGAGCTGCGTTTTACGCGGAAGTGCAGGAACGCGTGGGTGACCTGTCTTGGCCCGAGGTCGACAGTCTTCTCAAGGCCAAGAAGCCCGCGAAAGGATTCGGCGCCAAGCAGTGGAAGCTGGTGCGCGAGGCGCATCTCGGGTTCCAGCTCGGGATGGAGCTCTATAGCCTCCTTCCGCTGATTGCCGACAAGGTTGGCTTCTTCGACCTTCGCGTGAACGACGACCTGACGCTCACCATCCCAGAGCGACTCTTCGATCGCGACCATCAAGCGAAGATGAAGAAAGTGCTCGTGCCGCCTCCGGTCAACAGGGCCGATGAGATCGTCGCCGTGAGCGGCGGCATGTACTATGCGCAGGAAGCGCCCGGCCTGCCCTGCTTCGTCGAGGAGGGGCAACACTTCGAGATAGGTGACCCGCTCTACATCGTCGAAGTCATGAAGATGTTCAACAAGGTCTACGCGCCGTTCGCAGGCACCGTCGACAAGATCCTCGTCGAGACCGACGGCACTATCGTCTCGAAAGGCCAGCCTCTCTTCAAGGTCACCCCCGACGAAAAATTCATCGAGGAGGACCCCGCAGAGGTGCAAGCTCGGATCCAGTCGAATACCGAACAATACCTGACGGCCGTGGCTTGACTCAAACCCCGGTGCTATCGTCTACCTAGAGGCGGTCATCTCGGCCGGTGGCTAGGATTACTCGGTTGCGGCCAGCTGCTTTTGCGCGGAAGAGGGCGCGGTCGGCGGTGGTCATGAGGCGGGCTCGGAGGTCGCGTGGCGGCTGGCCGTTGAGGTGGCGCAGGCCCTCGAGGGTGGCGACGCCGACTGAGACTGTGATTCTAGGCAGTGTGCCTGCTGGTCGCATCGGACCCGCTGTGCTCGCTGCGACGTGGCTTCGCAGATGGTCTGCGAGCGCGCGGGCGCTTTCTTTCGAGGCACGTTTTTGAACGACGATGAACTCGTCGCCTCCGAAACGGAATACATCACCGACGCCGGCCGCCGCTTCGTACAGTGCCCTGCCAGTTCGCTTCAACGCCTCACTTCCCGCGGCGTGGCCGAGCTTACTGTTGACGCGCTTGAGGTGATCGACGTCCACGAACATGAGTGCCATGTCGCGCTCTGCGCGTCGCGCCGACGATACGGCCCTCGTCAGCAACCTGTCGAGCTCTCGTACGTTCCGGAGTCCGGTCAGCGGGTCGTGTGCAGCGAGACCTTCCTGTCGTCGGAGTGATGAGGTCTGAATCAACGACGTCGTGATGTAGCGAGCCAGTCCAACGACGACACGCACGTCGCGCGCGGTAAAGCGTGCCGGGGACATGGGGTTGACTAGTTGCAGGAGCCCGAGCGACTGACTGCCGTCGTAGAGCGGCGCCAACAGCGCCGATGCGGTCTCATGCGAGGAGCGTGTCGAAAACTGTGGGTCGGACGTCAGCGACGAAGCGACGAAGGGAGTTCTTCGGCCGAGCGCTCGCCTGGCTAGTCCCGGATCAAGCGGAGCTCCACGTGCGAGCAGGAACTTCGCACCGGGACCGCACGCCGCGACACAGCGAAGCGAGTCCGCGTTCTGCCCAACGAAAAGCGTCCCGGCCGTCGCACGGACGGCGAGCGCGGCTGCCTCGAGCCCTTCTTCGAGCACACGCATGACCGGCCGCGCCCGGGACTTCGACGCCCCGAGAACGGATTCCTCGAGCTGTGCCCCCCTCAAGGTGTGAATCCGCACAACCAAATCGTAGGCAGTTCAGGCACGATAAGCCAATCGAGTGCTCCGTTGTATTGCGCTGTAGGTGCCCATTGGGTTGAATGCAGCGTACAATGCGGAACGCTGAGGGTTGGAGGGCCTTGATGGCACGCGCGCATTTAATCGCCTTACTTTTACTTACGATTGTTAGCTTCGTTGCGGGCTGTGGACAAGAAAAGGCGCCCGTTGATCGCACCGGCACCAACGCCGTTGCAAAGAGCTTCTTTCAGGACTCGTCCTGGTACTTCGGCCGCACCGTCATTGACGTCGACTACGAGGGCGGTCAGCTCGGGACGTTTCCGGGCGACGCCGCGCTCGACTTCCAGGGCTCCGACCTCGCGTCGATGCCGCGCATCCGTTGGGTGATCGAGGAAGACTCTCTGCTCGCGTTCCGCGACTACGAGCTCGTTGAGGGGGCCAACCCAGGAATGCCCGAGCCGGGCTCGCTACTCGGGCAGCCGATTGCAGCGTTCGAGATTGAGAAGCACTTCGACATCCGCCGCGCCTATACCGACTCGACCGGCGAAGAGCTCAACATCATCGAGGAGAACGACACCGATCGCCCGTGGTACGAGCGTGAGTACATGCGCGTGAGCTGGGGGGCGAACATCTTGCCCGGGTACTATGGCCAGACCAGCGATCTGCTTGCGATTCTGGGGCTGTTCGAGCGGCAGTCGGCCGACCTCTTCATTCAGACTGGGTCAGATTTTCCGGAGTCCTGGCAACCAAGATTCCACTTCATGCCGTGCGACGGAATGGCGGACGAAGGTGACGGATGCACCCCGCACGAACGACCCTGGGCGGCCGACTACGACCTCGATGCGCTCTACGCGTTCGATTTCGTGACGCAGGAGCTTCTCGCACCCGGGCAGGTCGTCGATCCGCTCACCCGACAGAATGTGAATTGGTGCCAGTCGAACTACACCGACGCTCCAACGTGCACGACCACCGCCGTGTATGTCCGAAACAGCTTCCTGCGTGTGAGTGACAGGCGCCAGTACGAGCCTGTCAACTGGGTGGACTCCCGCTTCGAGCGCGCGGGTTACTTCCGGTTGGAACGTCCTACTGTCGATCGATCCACCGATCCCAACGATCCGGCCTACTTCGAGACGGACTTCCTCAACTACAGCATCAACCGGCACAACATTTGGTACGACTGGCGCGACGCGGAAGGCAATCCCGTTCCCTACGCAGACCGCCGCGTCCGTCCGATCCTCTTCTACACCACCCCAGAGCTTCCCGCGCATCTCGTCGAGCCGAGCTTTGAAGTTGCGGCTCGCTGGGACGAGGTCTTCATGCAGACGGTGCGCACGTTGCAGGGGCGCCCTAGCGCGGTATATCCGGATCTCGCGTGTCAGATCAACGACCCGGACGCGTACTGCGCGTGTGTGAACGACCCCGACACGGGCGCGATTCTCAATCCGACTTGTTCGGGCCGGTACGAACCGTTCGAGACACCAGCAGAGGCCGAGGCGCGTGGCGTGCAGAACCCGTACGATTGCTGGGTCGAAGTTCCGCCAGACGCGCGCCCGGACCTCAACCGTGCAGACTTGGGTGACGCCCACTTCAACGGCTGGTTCGAGGCGAAGCTAGGGGGATCCGAGTGCGTGCTTCGCCTGCGCATGAACAGTTGCAACAAGGCGTCGATCGCCGAGAACGGGGGCACGGTCGAGGGGCTCGATTGCCAAGAGCGTGGGGACTCGCGATTCAAGTTTCTCAGCTACGTGGACCAGCCCGGCACGGGCTTCCTCGGTATTGCTACGTTGCGCGGCGATCCAGTCACCGGCGAGATCCTCGTCGGCGACGCGAACATCGGAGGTCCTGCCCTCGACAGATATCGCACCACCGCGCTTCAAATGTACGACCTCGTCAACGGAGATTTGACCGACGAGGAGTTTCTGACCGGCGAGGACGTCCGGACGTATCTGGAGAACATCGACCGTGTGCAGCTCCCGGCGCGTCCGCGCATCGATTTCAACGTCGCGCTCGCCCGTGGAACCGCCTCGCCTTCCGACCTGGCATCGGTCGACCAACGAATGGCTGCGTTCGCAACACGCGCACAATCATTGGCGGGGCCTGCGGGTCGCTCCAATACGTTCATCGATCGGCGAGTGGAGCTCAAAGGTAGCGATATCGAGCGCCGACTCATGGAGAGCTTCGAAACGTTCATGCTTGCCGGCATCGACGTCGTGCCAGACGGCTACGGGCCGGCCGACATCGGCGACGACATTCTCGACCGAGTTTCGCCGTTTCGCGTCCCGGCGCACGAGCAGCTTCGCGATTTCATCGAGCAGGAGAACGCGATCTCACGACGCAACGTGATGATGCCCAATGAGTTCATTGACAACTCGGTGCTCTTTTTCGTCAACGAGCACAAGAATTGGCCGCGCGCGCGTCTCGAGATCGGGCTCAATCGGCTGCTCTACTTCCATACACAGCTGCACGAGCTCGGGCATTGCTTGGGCCTGCGGCACGACTTCGGCGCGTCAGCCGACACGGGCAATTACGACGACGAGTACTATCACATCAATCGGCAGTTTCCGTTGCCCGACCCGGCCGCGTATGACCTGGACGGGACGTCGGGGTTGAACGCGGCTGAACAGGTGGCGTTCGAGGCCGCGCTCGACGAGGCCCGCCGCAAGCGCGAGCTGGCGGGGATCGATACCCACATGGACTCCTCCGTCATGGACTACAACGCCCAGTGGTACGGTCGTACAGTAACCGAAGCGGGGCGGTACGACATCGCCGCGGTGAGCTTTGGCTATGGCGACCTCGTCGAAGTGTACGAGAACTCCGACCGGCGGGACGTCGCTGACATCGATCCGACCAACACCGGTAGAGTGTGGGC
>Ga0255057_10001390_pt1 | contig 13621 bp, 9 predicted proteins | sample Cases_109_6_MG_FD_189022 | JGI IMG/M metagenome (GOLD analysis project Ga0255057, IMG submission 189022) | Seawater microbial communities from Amundsen Gulf, Northwest Territories, Canada - Cases_109_6 | ecosystem: Environmental > Aquatic > Marine > Gulf | place: Canada: Northwest Territories... | reverse complement strand
GTGACAGCCCACCAATTGGATGTGCGTGACGGGGATCAACTGGTAACTCTGATCTCCGACCTTTACGAACCAGTCGACCGGATCATCCACAATGCCGGAATCAATAGAGCCTCTAGGTCCAAATTGGTCGAGGTCAACGCAGTCGCACCGATCCGGGTTGTAGAGGCCCTACTCGAGGCTGGACGCCTGAACCAAGACGGGACCGTTGCCATCATGACATCGCAGATGGGATCGAGATGGGGGAGATCGGGGAGCCTTGGTAAATATGGTGACTCGAAAGCCGCCCTCAACGACGAGTTCCGCAAGCGCAGCTCTCAATGGCGTGATGTTGGGGCGATTGCCATCGTCATGCATCCAGGATGGGTGAAGAGCGACATGGGGGGCCAGGGAGCATCGCTGACCATCTCGGAGAGTGTCAATGGGATCATCGAAGTGCTCGATGGCCTCACGGCCGACGACCACGGCAAGTTCCTCACTTGGGACGGCCGCGTGCTTCCTTGGTGATCGGTGCTGTCCGGTCCTATGCCTCGGAGTCAACCCAGCTGGATCTAACGTGATTCGCCGATGGAACGGGAGTTTCTGTTATCCGGATGCTTTTAACCCCCGTTTGACCCCGCCCACTCCATCGCCCGAATCCCCAACAACCACAGGCCTCCCCGCGACAACACCACCTGTTTCTTCTGCCGCCAAATGATGGCCGGCGGGCAACAGAGATCCGGAATCGCCTGACCGTGAGACGGGCCCGGTTCATGACTACGCGAACCGGGGCTAGACCGGTTACGGCTCCTAGCGCCACTACAGCGAGTATCAGACCCACCCATGGCATCGCAGGCTCGGCGTGTGGGGCCTTGTACCCCTGACGGATCGAGTTGGCGCTGACCGTGGCGAAATAGGCCGTAGCCGTCGCAGTGCAGGTTGGCGTCTCACACGTCGCCAGCAGGTCCGCATAAAGACGGCGATCCAACTCGAATCGTGCCTGAGCACCCAGTCGAACGCCTTCCTGTTCGGCGTAGCGGAGGACGTCATATCCCAGGTCATGGGTACGACACGCGGTAGCGAAACGCTCGGGTCCGGTGGCACCAGGTGTCGAGCAACCCCCGTTGGGGTTGATGAGGGTGCCTTCTGAAGAGACTGGCTGATAGCCAAGTTCGTCGACGAAGTCGCTTGGCACATCGGCAACATCGGCATGACCCGCAACGATCGAGTCGACTATCCGCACTGCATCGTCGGAGTCTGCAACGGCCGGCTGGCTCATGGCATGCGCGACACCGCTGGTGGCGACGGCGACCATGGCGAAGATCAGCGTTCGGGCCAGAAAAGCCAACGACGGTCTGGCGAAGCGTCCGATCGCCTGTGTGGCGTTCCGATCTGATCTGTGATGTCTCATGACCGACATCCAATCGGTCGAGTCATCATTCGCCTATCGGGATCCTCCCCGTCAGGGATAACCCCTACGAAGTCACGACCGAATGGCTTTGAGAAAAGCCAGCACGTTGAAGGTCGCGTGTGTCATCCAGGGCGCGGCGAGACTCGACGATGCCCGCCTCATCGTTGATAGTGAGAGACCCGCCAATCCCGCTGCAGCCGAACCTGCGAGTACGAGGATCGTCTTTCGGTTTCTGCTGAGAGAACGTCCCTTCGAGTTCGAAGCGACGGCTCGGGCTGCAGGAATCACATGCCATGCTGCGAATGCCCCGGCGGAGATGAGATCCGCCCTTGCCGAGGCTTGGTGCCGAAACACCGCCGGCAGAACACCACGGAACAACACTTCCTCGAAGAGCGCCGTGCCCAATGGGAAGCGCACCATAAGTCGATATCGGATCTCGCCTGACGCCAAACCCCTCAGCCGTTCGTCGTCCAGCACTGTCTGCACGGTCTGATGGTTCCGAACGGCGACGGCGCTACCGGACGCTGCCGCCGATGCCAGCGTCCCGAGGGCAATTCCTTTGGCCAAATGTTTGGGGTCCATTCCTAGGTCGTCCCACTCGAGTCCCGAACGACGAGCCCAGGACAGTGCAATCCCGGTTGCGGCCAGGTTCCCGATTACGTAGCCACGTTTTCTGAGCAGCGTGTTTTGGACAATGTTGTACGCCGCCAGCGAAACAAGAACGGGGATGGGTTTCACTCTGTAGCCGCTCGTCTCGCTTTGGAGGCGCCCGTCACGCCGCCGATCATCATTCCTGCCAAAGGCAGCGAGAGAATCAAACCGTTCAATCCGTCCGGGTCGGCAATCCCGACCGCGGCGAGCAATCCCAGGCCGGCGCAGATCATCACAGCGGCCGCGATCGGCCGCCACAGAGGCGGCGCAGGCCGCGGGTCAGGTAGCGGACGTTCGAACCGACCGAACAACGCCGCCAGAAGGACGGTCACAGCTATCAGGGCAGCGACCCACACGGGCCGTGTGACCCACCACAGAGCCGTTACCGGCTCGATACCGAATCCGAAGCCGTTCAGACCGATTCCGGCAGCGATGAGAACGACCATCGCAGTGAGGTGCCACAAGTAGAGGGTCATGATCTGGCCGCTCACCGCAACTACACCGGTCCAGAGGCTCTTGATGTTCATCAGACGTTGCAGCACAGGCTCTGCGACTAGGACCAGACCGGCCTGGAAAATCCCGAGGAAGGCCAGTGTCAGTCTCGGCGGGAGACTGTTGGCGACTTCACCGTTGTCGAGGCCGACCATCGCAATTGGGTACGGGCCGGCCCACACCAGGATCAGAGTCCCGGCGAATCCGATTGCGACGAGGCCGAGGCGACGCCAGGCGCCTTCGGCTTTCCCATCCACCCATGCGAAACCCAGTTGGTGAACAGTGGCCCAGACGAATACGTAGTTGAGGAAACCTACCGCTGCAATTCCCAGTCCGATCGAGACGTAATCGGTGATTCCAGCAAGTATGAGACCAGCTGTCACCGACCACCATCCCAACCGATCCCAGACTGTGAGCGCGGCTGGGGCGAGTACGACGATGACCACGTATGCCGCCAAGAACCATGTCGGCACGACTGCCACCTGAGACGCCAGTTGGAGAAGCTCCCAGTCGAGACCTGTTCGCAAGGCGAGCCAGCCGCCGACGCCCCACACAAGCAAAAGCGGTACTACCGGAAGCGTCAGACGACGAAGCCGTATGCGAAGCCAGCCGGAGTAGGTCTCGCCCTTGCGACGAGCGGACCGCCATGAGAGTGCATTCGAAAAGCCACCCACAAAGAAGAAGATCGGCATCACCTGAAGGACCCAAGTGAGTGGATGGGTCCATTCTGCGAGTCCGAGTAGGTGTCCCGGAACCACGGATCCGGCTTCGATCGTGACCGCTGCGATGAGCCAGTGACCGAACACCACGACGAGGATCGAGATGACTCTCATCAGGTCGACCACACGGTTTCGCTCCCTCGGTGTCCTACCGGCAATGCTCTGTGCTGTTGTGAGAAAGTTGCTCATAGGGCTCCAATCCAATGGGTTCATCATCGGATTTGCCCTCATTTCCCACAATCGGGATATACCCCTATACGGCTGGAAAGCCCATCCTCCGCCGTCTGTCACCTAGCGTTTAGGTCATGAAGGCCTTGGAGGGAGGATCGTCAGTTCCTCCAGTGGAGAAGACCCTCGTACGGGTGGTAGTGCTCATGCGGCTTCTCGGATGGATCTGGCTAATGCTGCTCGTGGTCACCACGGCTGTAGCGGACACTGGAGCCGACGGCGCCATCCTGTTCGCCACTGCCGTGGTCGCAACCGCTGGTTCTCTCCTCTTGCTGCTCGCCGTCTCCAGGGGCTTCCTCGGGCAGGTCTGGTACATGACCCTGGACGGCCTGATCACCGCTTTCTTGCTGGCGACCGGCTGGTTGGCAGGAGCACAGGACTTCTTCGCCGGCGGCTACCCGATGTCTTGGATCGTCGTGGTCGCTTTCACCACCACACTGGCATGGACGTTCGTCCTCTCACTGGTGTTATCGGTTTGGTTCGCAGCCCTCCACTGGGTCATGGATCTCGAGCCGGTCCGGATCGTGGGGAGTATCCAATTCGTCGTGGTCGCAATCATCGTCGGCTGGGCATTCGACAGTCTTCGTGAGAGAGAGGCATTGAGACTGCAAGCGGAGGCGGAGAGGTCAGAAGCCGAGGCCGAACTGGCCAAACAGCAGAAGGACGCGACAACACTGAGAGAGCGGACTGAGATCGCCAGAGAGCTGCACGACTCGGTGCTACAGACCCTGAAGCTGATCTCCAGCGCGGCCGACGACCCCAGTGAAGTCAGGTATCTGACCAGGGTGCAAGAACGTGACCTGCGACGCACGATCAACGAGTACCAGTCGCCGCACGCCGATTCCTTCCGAGCGCGTCTCCTCGATGTCACAGCCTCGGTTGAGGACAAGTATCGGGTCGCGATCGAGCAGGTGATTCGTGACGACGCAGAGATGACGCCGGCTCTATCGGCAATGGTCGACGCTGCCAGGGAGGCGATGATGAACGCTGCCCGCCATTCAGGAGCACCCAGCATCGACCTGTACGCAGAAGTGACTTCGACAGGAGCCCAGGTCAACATTCGGGATCGTGGCGCCGGATTCGACGCATCGAGTATTGGAACCGGTGGTATGGCCGATTCGATCGTCAGACGCATGGAAGATGTTGGCGGGAGCGCCAACATCAAGTCCGCGCCCGGTTCCGGGACGGACGTGAGCTTGTATTTGCCAACCCATGAGTGATGAGACGCGAGCCCGCGTCCTCGTGGTGGAAGATCATCCGATGATGCTCTACGGGCTTCAGAAGTATCTGGAGGAACGCTATGACGTTGTCGGGTCGGCGAGCGAGGTCCAACCGGCAATCGAAATGATCCTCGAACGTCATCCCGACCTGGTGTTGTTGGATGTCAGGATCCCGGGGGGTGGGGGTGCGCTCGTGGCCGAGGCGGTCAAGAAGGAGGCCCCGGATATCAAACTTCTCGCCTTCACCGTTTCTACGAAGGCCGACGACGTGCGACGGATGCTCCAGGCTGGGGTCGACGGATACGTGGTCAAGATGACAGAGGGATTCGAACTCATGGAGCAGATTGATCTGGCGCTCGCTGGTGGGAGACCGATGTCTCGATACGTGGCCAACTACTCGCTGCAGATCGACGACGTTGCCGCCTCCAACTCGGAGCTGGAGGAGCTGACCCCGAGAGAGCGTGAGGTAGTGACGCTTATCGCACGAGGGTTCCGGTATCGGGAGGTTGCCGAGGAACTGGGCATCAGCGTCAAGACGCTCGAAAGCCACATGGCTCACATATTCGAAAAGCTCGGTGTCGCCAGCCGAAACGAGCTCACGCGTATGGCGTTCGAAACCGGGTTCGTCGATCCGGACAGGGGACAGCAGGATTAGAGCTGAACCTTGTTACGGCGATACGCGGCAAGGCTGGCTACCGGATATCCTGAGGTGGGATGAACCAGCTCCCTGACGGAGTGGTGATGTTTCTCTTCACCGATGTTGAAGGGAACACTCGCATGTGGGAGAAGTCCCCAACCTGATGATGCGGCATGAGGATCTCATTGCGGCAGGTCACCCTGCGCTCGAATCTAGCTGGCCACACGTCAACCCCATATGAAGTGGAGAAATGATGCGAACTAATACTCGGCCGACAGCCATGTGAAGGCTGATGTTTCTGCCATTGGCCGAGGTCGGGGGAAGAGCGCGATCTTGAATGGCAGTCAAGGTGTCACCTGGGTTTGGCGACTGTTTGATCCGGCTATTCCCTCCGTCGAAATCCCCAACAACCAGGGGCCTCTCTGGACCAACACGTCCTAGTCTTCCGCATGAATACACATCCCTGATCCGGTCTGATCCTTCTGAAGCGCAAACGATCTGGGCATAGGGGTAAACCCCTATGCCATCGAGACGTCCAGCCAACCAGAATGGAGGCAACGACAGAAAAGAGGCGCCGTGACTGGACAGGGCCTTCGGGTGGATGCGGTAGGAAGATACCTCCCACCGCGGGTAGTGACCGCAGCAGAAATGAGCGACCTTCTCGGAGTGACCGAGGATTGGATCCTCAAACGGACTGGGGTGGCCGAACGCCGGTGGGTGACTGATGAGACCCCTCTGGACATGGCCGTTGCCGCCGTGAACGATGTCGTGGCACGCTCGGAGGACGGTCTCGATGGTGTCGATCTCATCATCTACGCTTCGGCGACCCCTCATCAACTGATTCCGGACACGTCTGCGTTGCTTCAACGCGAGTTGGGTCTCGGCCGGACGGGAGTGAAGTCATTCTCGGTGCACACCACATGTCTCAGTTTCTTCTCAGCCCTCGACATCGTCGCTGCATACATGGCGGCAGGTACCCACCGACGCGCTCTCGTTGTTTCTGCAGAGGTTGGCTCGGCGGGGATCGACATAACTGAACCCGAGTCTGGTGCTCTACTCGGAGACATGGCGACAGCTGTCCTTCTTTCTGCGAACGGAGAATCGGGGTCGGAGTTGCGCTCACTCGTGTTGAAGACGTACGGAGACGGCGCGGACCTTTGCAGGATGGAAGCCGGCTTCGCAAAGCACCCCATGAAAACGGAAACCAAACCTGAGGACTACATGTTTCACATGGACGGTCCAAAAGTCTTCGCATTGGCCTATGAGTTGTTCCCGCCGATCGTTATGGAAGCCCTCGACCGGGCCGAAGTCAGCGTCTCCGATATCACGCTCGTGGTTCCTCACCAGGCGAGCCTTCTTGCCGTTAAGGCCATTCAGCGTGCCCTCGGCGTGACCGACGAACAGGTGATTCTCAATATCGACAAAGTTGGCAATTGCGTCGCTGCATCCCTGCCCGGCGCCCTCTTCGATGCCGTCGAGGAGAAGCGGATCGAACGAGGCGACACCGTCCTCCTCGCCGGCACAGGAGCAGGCGTGTCAATGGGGGCAGCCGTGCTGACCTGGTGACTGTTCCGACCCGGATTCTTGTAACGGGAGCGACCGGATTTCTAGGAGGGCATACCGCCCGGACCCTGTCCGAAGAGGGATTCGACATAGTGGCTACGGGCAGAAATGCCAGCCGCGGCACAAAGCTACAAAGTCGGAGTATCCGTTTCGTCCCAGCAGACCTACGCAGTCCCAGCGACCTGATCGATGTATGCGCAGAGATCGACACAGTAATCCACTGTGCCGCACTCTCAACAGCCTGGGCTCACCCATCCTCGCTGTTCCAGACGATGAACATCGACGGAACCCGCCATCTCCTATTCGCCGCCCGCAAAACCGGAGTCCGCAGGTTCATCCATGTGTCGACTCCGGCTGTCATCTCACGATTCGCACACCAGTACGACCTCACCGAGGAGGAGCCGCTCCCCGACGAATTCACTTCGCTCTACGGTGCGACCAAGGCAGTCGCCGAGAGGCTGGTCCTCGACACGACTGACATGGAAACAGCAGTGTTCCGCCCCAAAGCGATATACGGGCCCGGCGACACCGCCCTTCTCCCGCGTCTTGTCGAGGCTGCGGCATCCCGCCGCCTTCCCGTAATCGGGGACGGAACCACTCTCACCGACCTCACCCACGTCGAAGACGTGGTCGCTGCACTACAACTCGCCGTTACTTCCGAGGACGTCGACGGGATCTATCACGTCGCTGGACCCGAGGCCGTGAACCTATGGGAGATGCTCGAGACCCTCCTCCCGCTGCTGGGTCACCCACCTCCACAACGTCAATTCTCCGTCGAGCGAGCCATGCGGATAGCGGCGGCCATGGAGGCAACCTGGAAAACCCTAAGGTTGGGATCCGAGCCACCGCTAACCCGATACAAGGTCGCAGTTCTCGCCTATTCGCAGACACTGGACACCTCACGAGCCCAACGAGAACTCGGCTACCAGCCCTCAGTCACACTCGAAGCCGGACTTGAAAGTGTCCTCGCCACATTCGAATCCCACCTCTCCACAGTCGAAACAGTCCGAAAACTTCCAGCGTCCGAGGCGAAACCAGGAGTGAAGGTTGAAGTCCGCAACAGCGGGACCGTCCATCCTCCCGGCGTAGCCATCGGGCGGGCCAGCATGCGGCGGACCGCCCTCCCGATCCTGACCGGACTAATAACCCACCCCGACCACGGCACCGTTGTGTACGACACCGGGTACCCCACGACAGCAGACAACCGTCGGCCCACACTGTTTCAGCGGTCTTATGCGTGGTTCATTGACCCGCACCCTCAGGTACCCAGCGACGAACCGGATCCTTCAGTCGTGGTCATCTCCCACGGGGATCCCGACCACATCGGCGGCTTGGACCGTTACCCCGACGCCGAAATCGTGATGGCCCCCGAAACGTGGGACGACCTCACACAAACCCGAGTCCCGTGGCGAACATCTCAACAACTGCCGCCAGGACTCGCCTCACGGATCCGCTTCGTCGACGTCGCATCAGGACCAGTCGACCTTTTCGGAGACAACTCTGTAATCGCTCTCTCCCTTCCAGGTCATGCACCCGGTCATCTTGGCCTTCTGGTAGAGGCCGATCGGCGCTACCTCTTCTGTGGCGATGCCGCACTAACCCGCAGCGACATAGAACGAGGACGGCTTGGCACGAGACGACTCATTGCCTCCGACCCCAGAGGCGCACAAGCGACGATCCGGATGCTGCACCGTGAAGGATCTGGCACGGTGATGGTGCCCAGCCACTGTCCTCAGACGGCCGCACAGTTCCTCGGCGACGACTGGCCGAATCGGATCACCCCAAACACCGAAGCACCACAGCCGACCACCTCCCAGGCGCTATTCGTGATCGTCCCTGCATACAACGAGCAGCAGCGGATAACCGACTGCCTCGACGCGTTGTCCCGTCAGACAGACCCCGATTTCACCCTCATCGTGGTCGACAACAAGTCGACCGACGAAACCCGAACTCTGGCCGAAAACTGGATCAAGAACCACCCCGAAATCGACGTCCGACTCATCGACGAACCACAGAAAGGCACCGGAGCCGCAGCTGATACCGGTTTCCGGCACGCCATTGCACAGGGGGCCGACTGGATCGCCCGAACCGACGCTGACTGCCTCCCAGCCCCCAACTGGGTAGAGACAATCCGTGACCAAACACCGGCCATGGACATGCTCGGCGGAAAAACGAGGCACCGAACGGACGAACCGCTCGACGCTCGTTCCAAAATCGTTATCCCTGCCACAGTCACCGCAGCAAGGATCTTCGGCAGAATCCGTCCCTCTAATCGCGGCTCCCAGTACCGATGCCCATATGTCATGTGCGTTGGAAACAACCTCGCTGTGCGAGCTACCACATACGAGGCGTCAGGAGGCTTCCCGCGCCTTGCCATAGAAGAGCTACCGATCCCCAACGACCGTGCCCTTGTCAACAGGGTCCGTCTTGTCTCAGGCCGGGTCAGATACGCCCCCGAAATGGTGGTCTACAACTCCGCCCGGCGCCTCCGCGCTTACGGCCTCGCCCGAACCCTCCGCTGGTACGCCAATCACACCCTCGACACCAGCCGCTTCGAAGTCGACGTCCGATGAACACCGCTGCTCAAACGATCGACAACCTGTTTGAGCAATTGGGTACCGACCCGCAAGTCCGCCTCACCGACGTCGCTCATTCGAAGCAACAGACCGGACTCGATCTAGAACACCGATTCACCCGAGCAAGGGGCCGCTTGCTCGCGGCCGGAATCGAGCCTCAACAAACGGTCCTCTTCGCTATTCGTCCGTCGACGACGGCACTTGTTTATCTGGCCGCTCTATTGAGTGTCGGTGTCAGGGTCGTCTTGACCGATCTCTTGCTTCCCCAACGGCTGTTGGCGACACAGATGGAGAGAGTGTCGCCGTCGGCGGTAATAACGGAACCAATGATTGCGGTCGCTAGTCGGTGGCCATTTCGATTCATTGCAGAGACGTTCGGAAAGAAGATCCCACCAATTCACACCTTGGCACCAAGGGTGATGACCACGCGTCGGGGGAGGAGCATCCAACCCGACGTCAAAGCCCCCGCCCCTGCCGACTCCGCCCTTGTCGTATTCACGTCAGGAACTACCGGAATACCCAAGGCTGTAGTCCACACACAAGCAAGCCTGGCATTCATGGTTACGGCACTAAGCGAACTGATGGGGGAGGCACAAGACAAAGTCGTCTACTCCGACCAGTTCCACAGCATCCTGCCTGCCCTGGCAGCCGGCGCCCACTGTGTGATCGGCCCAACCGACCTCAGCGACGAGAAGGTGGCCGAAGCGCTCCAGCGCTATGACGTCGATGTTTGGTTCACGACACCGAGTCGAGCCCGATCCGTCACCTCGATACTCCGAGATCACACTCCAGGCCACCTCGTTCTCGGATCGTCCCCAGTAACTTCCGCTCTAGTCGCCGAAGTCATCGCTCATCGACCCGGAGTCATATTGACCGGGGTCTACGCCATGACCGAGGCAGTCCCTGTCGCCGTTGCAGACGGCGCCGACATCACATCTCACAACGTCCCCGGCGACCTTGTCGGCAATATCGTCGCCGGTATCGACGTGCGAATCGACGCTGATGGCGAAATCTGGCTCCGTGGTCCCCGGGTGGGCTTCCACCTCGGAGATGAAGAGGCGGAATGGGTGGCTACTGGCGACCTCGGTCACACAGACTCTGACGGACGCCTCGTCTTGGACGGACGCAGCAAAGACATGATCCTCAGCAAGGGCCGAAACATCTATCCCCAGCACTTCGAACCAGAATTCAACTCCCTCTCCGGAGTGGTCGCCTCGGCCCTGGTCGGTCTACGTGACCCGTATGGAGACGAATCGGTGTGGCTGATCATTGAATCCGACTTATCGCAAGATACGATAAAGAAGGAACTGGAGGCGCTACCCGCAGTTCGGAGTTTGGGCATTGAAGGTGCGGTCTTCGCCGCTATGCCCCGTGGCCGGCAGGGAAAACTCGACCGTAAAGCATGCCGAGAGCTGGCGGCCTCCGCAGCTACCAATGGGACCGCAATCGAACTCACCCACAATTGAGCGGATCTCCAACACGATTCGCCCCGGCAGCGGCGATCCTCGCTACCGAGGGTTTGTCCTACGCCTTGGTGCTGCCCCATCTTCCAGTTGTCGTTGGAGAGTCGGCATCCTGGTGGGCAGTCGGCGTGCTCCTCGCTGGATACTCGGTGTGCCAATACCTCGCACTTGGCCCGATAAGTCGAGCTGCGAGACGGTTCGGCGTCCCAATCGTGACCTCGGCGTGCCTACTCGGCACCTCAGTCGGAATGGTGATGACTGCCGTCTCGACCAACTACTGGATACTCCTAGGCGGCCGAGTAATTGATGGGTTGTCGGCCGGCACTGTCGTGTTGGTGACTGCCGCTCACCTTCGGATGTTGTCCACCGGCAAATGGACAAAGGCATTGGGGCGCCTCGCCGCTGTCCGGGGTGCGTCCATCCTCACCGGAATCATCGTCGCCTCGGCTGTGGGGTTGAGAGTGTCCGATCCCAGAACTGCTCTGCAAACAACGGCCTGGGTCGGTGCAGTCTTACCACTGATCGCGATCGTGTTCGCGGCCCGTCTCGGGGGGGCTCGTCTCGGCGGTGCTGTCGACCCACAACGCATGGGTCCGAGGACCCGCCGCCGCATGTTTCGTCACATCGGAGCTCAGTCCGCTCAGTCAGCACTGCTGGTAATCGCTCCAGCCTTGGCCTTGGTCCTGGCAACTCAAACGGTGAGCTTCCTGGCCCCTGCCGCAGCAATCGTCGGCCTGGGGCTCGGGCAACTTGTTCTCGCACCCCGGACGGACCAGTGGGAGCATTGGCGGACTCTCGGAGCTTTTGGTCTTCTCATCGCTTCATTTACTGCCCTCGCTGCACCCCTCGTAGGGATTGCTATGTTCGGTGTTGTAGTTGGAGCGTCGGCGCCGACAGCACAGTCGCGGCTTCTGCAATCTCGCATCAACGAGGGGTCAGACGACTTAGAGGCGAACGCACTTGCTGGGAAATCAGCGATCGTCGGACAGATCATCGGGCCAATTACCTCGTTCGGAGCACTAAGCATCAGTCCAACGGCGGCAGTCGTCACGGTCGGTGCCTTGGGCGGGACGGCCTTAGTGAGAACCCGAGACCATTAAGAGGTGCTGGGGTCGGCCAGACCGATTCTGATCGGCAAAGCGTTCGGATTGTCAGGCGCAAGAAACCGAGAACACCGTTTGACCCTCGTTTGAGCCGGACAACCGGGTTGACAGATTCCTCAACTATCACAGGCCTTCCGGCTTCAACACCACCTGTTTCTTCCGGTGACTAGACACTGCGGGCTAACTCGATTCCATTCGATGTGAAATAGGTCCACAGAGCTATATTCCTACGTTAAGTGACTAACTACCACTCTTGGTATTAGTCGTCGGGCGGCACAACGAAGGTTGGGAAAAGGGAGACGAAAGATGATTAAGAGAGCCAAAGACCGGTTCCGTCACACTAGAGGAGGCCTAGTTGTATCCGTGGTCGGTGTGATGATGCTTGCTGGAGCACTCGTGGCCTTGGCATCCCACCCCAGCAGTAGCGGCTTTCTTATAGATGGCACGATTGAAGATCCAGGGGCGGTTGGCTTCGCCGACGACAGCGGCAACACCAAAGAGCTCGGTCCGATCAACTCGAATACGACGAAGTTGGGAGTAATTAACACCGATGCGCTACCCACTTTGGGGACTTCGAACCCAAATGGACAAGTCGATTTGGTCAATGTCTGGTTCGACACCAAGACCTCGGCGAACCCCGATTTCCCGGCCGATCCCACCGCACCGGAGAATATCGACTGGCTCTATTTCGCATGGGAACGCGATTCCACCCACGGTTCAGGTGTCATCGCGATTGAACTTCAGCAGCAGGAGGCGCCTGCAGCTTGCGACTACACGGCCGACGACGCTGACCTGATTGCCAATTGCAATCCCTGGGCGAACCGCTCGGCAGGGGACCTGTTGCTGATTTGGGATCAGGTCGGCAACGACATCGAGATCTCAATTCGTACATTCGATGGGACTTCTTGGGGTGCACCAGATGTCCTCGATGAGCATGAAGCAGATGCAGCCCTAAACGAAGACACCTCGAGGGGCGAAGCTGTCATCGACCTGGCGACCATTTTCCCGACCGGCTCAGACGCTTGCCTGAGCATTGCCAATGTGATTCCGGGAACCATTACCGGAAACTCGGACAATGCGGATTACAAGGACACCGTCCTTGCTCCCATCGCTGACGTCATCTCCATATCCAACTGTGGAAGCGTCGTCGTGAAGAAAGTGACCGATCCAGCCAGTGACCCGGAGGATTTTGGCTTCACATCAGTCATCGACCTGGGTGACGGTAATACCGACAACCCGAGCTTCAGCCTGGACACCGACTCCAGTGACGCGACTCTCAACGACGAGATCACAATCAGCAACGTTCTCTCCGGCAACGGATACTCGGTCACCGAAACCGTGCCAGTTTCGGGATGGGACCTGTCGAGTGTCACATGCACAGTGCCCGACGGCAGCGGAGGCACTCAGACCGCATCAGGTTTCAGCCTCAGCGGCAGTACAGCGTCTTTTGACGTGAGCTCCGACGAAACTGTCACCTGCACTTTCACGAATGTGAAGCGTGGTTCGGTCAAGATCGTCAAGGTTGCTGACCCTGAAGATGATCAGGACTTTGAGTTCGAGACCACTAATCCGGATACGGACA
>Ga0255057_10001389_pt1 | contig 13627 bp, 17 predicted proteins | sample Cases_109_6_MG_FD_189022 | JGI IMG/M metagenome (GOLD analysis project Ga0255057, IMG submission 189022) | Seawater microbial communities from Amundsen Gulf, Northwest Territories, Canada - Cases_109_6 | ecosystem: Environmental > Aquatic > Marine > Gulf | place: Canada: Northwest Territories... | reverse complement strand
CGACGGCGTCCATGTTTTTCTCGCTGGTGAAGTCGCCGATGGTGCCCAGGGCCTGACTCAAGTCGGATGGGCCCACGAAGAGAAGGTCGACACCGTCGATCGCGGCAATCGCGTCGACCTCCTCTGCCGCTTGGGCAGTCTCGATCTGTACCGCCACGAAGGTCTCCCGGTTGGCCCGCTCGGCGAACTCAGCCAAAGGCACCGATCCGAACCGACCGTCGTAGCCAAGTGGGTTGAGGCCGCGTCGTCCTCTCGGGGCGAACTTCGACCAACGGACGAACTCCTCGGCCTGTTCGGCTGAAGTGATCTGAGCGGCCATCACGCCCATGGCACCGCTTTCGAAGCAGCGGGTGACGGTGGCGTAGTCGGTCGGCGGTACCCGAACGAAGGCTTCCAATCCGTGGGCCCTTCCGGCGGCCACGGCGATCTCGACGTCACTAACCGAGAGACCACCGTGCTCGACATCGATCCAGAACCCATCGAAGTCGCCGGTCATGCCCAGGTACTGGATGATGTTGTGATGGAACATCCTCCCAACCGCGAAGACGACAACTCGCTCGCCCCCCTGGATTCGCTGCTTCAATGTTTGGCTCATGATTCGTCTCTCGTTCGGCTGCGGGGCTGAATGTATAATCCCGCCCGCTGACATGGCAAACGGCCTCTTTCCAGCACTCTCAGGCAGGGGCGGGAGACGCCCACACAATCGATGAGGAAAGAAGGTCGGCGATGCCCGTGATCGACATGCACGCCCACTTGTCGCCAGAGCGTTACAAGGAGGCGGTGCGAACTGGAGGTGAGTGGTACGGACTTGACGAAGGTCCGGGTGAGCTCCTATTCGGGAAGTTCGCCCAGTCCCTGCCCGAGCGGCTGGCAGATATGGACACCCTCGGCATGGACATGCAGTTGATTACCCCCACAATCGGGTTCTACCAATACGACAACGAATTGGAGATGACCAAGAGGATCCAGCGGGAATGCAACGACGAGATCGCCGAGACCGTTGCTGCGCACCCCACCCGGTTCGCCGGAATGGCAACGGTGCCGATGCAGGACACTCCGAGCGCAATCGCCGAGATGGAGCGGGCGATGGTCGATCTGGGCCTCAAGGGCGTGATCCTCAGCGACCACGTCATGGGGCGGACCTATGACGACCCCGATTTTCTTCCTCTCTTCGCCGCCGCCGAGGAACTGGGGGCGCTCCTCTTCTTCCATCAGGGACGAGACACCGTCGTTGCGCAAAGGATTAATCGCTACATGCTGCCAAACGCGGTGGGAAATCTCACCGAGCGAGCACTTGTCTATGCGACACTCGTCTTCGGCGGCGTCATCGATCGCTTCCCGAACCTGAAACCATATCTCGGCCACGGTGGCGGCTACACGGCCTATGGCGTGGCGAGGATGGACAAGGTGGCGGGAGCCTTCGAAGGTAAGCCGGCAGACGGGATGACACCGCCTTTCGGACCGAGCGACGGGTTCGCCCAACAGCTTCCGCCCAGTGACTATTTGGATCGTTTCTACTACGACTGCTGCACCTACAGCGGGCCCGTGCTTCGCTTCCTTATCGACGCGGTCGGCATTGACAGGGTCGTTCTCGGCACCGACTACCCGGCACCGATGATGCTGCACGACGCGGTCAACTGGGTCCGTGGGTTGCCAGAACTGAGCGACGACGAGAAGGAAGCGATTCTCTCCAAGAATCCGACCAAGATTCTCGGGCTGTGACAGATAGGTCCTGATGCAAAGACTCGGCTGGGGCGTCATCGGCATCGGCAACATTGTGCAAGGCACGATCGCCCCGGCGATGGTCGCCGAGCCGGAGTGCGACCTCGTTGCCGCGGTGAGTCGCGATCAGGGACGTGCCGACGACTTCGCAGCCAAGTTCGGAGCCAGCTACGCCTACACCGACTACGAGGAGATGCTGGCCAACCCCGAGGTCGAAGCGGTATTCATCGCGACGCCAAACGCTCAGCACGCAGAGCAAGTGGTTACCGCGGCACAAGCGAGGAAACATGTGCTCTGCGACAAACCCCTCGCCATAGATGTCGCCGGGGCGGAGCGAGCCTTGCGAGCATGCCGCGACGCGGGCGTAAAGCTAGGGGTGAACTTCCACTACCGGCATCTCCCCTGGGTCCACGACGTCACCCGAATGATCGGCGAGGGGGTGATCGGCGAGGTGAAGGTTGTCCATCTCGAGGTGGGCTCAGGGACGAGAAACTACGACAACTGGAGGGCAGATCCCCAGATGGCCGGACTGGGATCGGTACACAACGTCGGTATCCACGGGCTTGACTTTCTGCGTGTGATACTCGATTCCGAGCCGATTGAAGTGATGGCTATGTTCGACCATGCTCCCGGCAGTGGTTCGGTGGAAATGCTTGCGCTGGTCATGCTTCGCTTCGAGAACGGTGCGATCGTCTACAGCAACCTCAACGAAACCATCGCAAACCCGCAGAACGACATCGCCATCTACGGCTCGGAGGGACGAATAGTCGGGACGGCGTTCACACGCTCGAGGAGTGACGGGGACCTGGCCGTACTCACCAAGGATGGCGAGACCGTGACCGGCTACCCCGCCCCTGAGGCTCACCGGCGGTCAGTAGCCGCCTTCACTCATGCAGTCTTGCGCAGCAGCCAGCCGAACGCCTCCGGTCTGGACGGCCTGAGAAGCGCCCAACTCTGCGAAGCGATCAGTCGCTCGGCGAAGGAGCGCCGCCTCGTAGAGGTGGAGTACGGGTAATGGCTGCTTCGACCGATCCGCGAGAGCTGAATACGATCGGTCAAGTCATCGCCCGGGCCCGTGAAGTCACCGACCCCGGCGCCTACGCCTGGGCGGCGGCGGGTGCAGGTCAGGGTGCGACCGTGGATCGCAACCGGCTGGTCCTAAGCAGTCTGGCGCTAGTTCCCCGGGTGGGACTTGATGTCAGTCACGTGGACTCGTCCTCGTCGTTCCTGGGGGCACCGCTCGCCTTCCCGGTCATGCTCTCCCCCATCGGCGCCCTTGCCTTGTACGACCCCGGTGACGCCCTCGCCGCCGCAACGGCCGCCACCGAGCTGGGAACGTCGGCAATCTGTTCGATCCACACGAATTCTGTGTGGGAAGAGGTGGCAGCCACTGCCCCCGGACAGCACTTCTTCCAACTCTATGTGGCTGGTGACAGAAGCTGGCTCACGGACATCCTTTCTCACATCCAACAGGCTCGATTCGCCGGTGTGTGCGTCACGCTCGATGCTCCAGTCATCGGGCGTCGTGATCGGAGCCTCGAAGAGGAGTTCATTTGGCGAACACCTTCGGAAGGGACACCGAGTCTGCAACAGCACGGATGGGATGAATCTTTCAGAAGTCGTTTCACATGGTCAGACCTGGAATGGCTATGCGGGCAAGCGGAACTCCCCGTTTTCGTCAAAGGCGTGATGACGTCGGATGACGCTGTGGCAGCAGCCGATTGTGGGGCTGGCGGGCTTTTCGTCTCCAACCACGGTGGAAGGATGGTCGACCACGAACTCAGCGCAGTCGAGGCTCTTGGCGAGATAATCGCGGCAGTGCCCGAGAATGTCGACGTAGCTGTGGACGGAGGGTTCATGGGAGGAGCCGACGTATGCAAGGCACTAGCCCTGGGAGCCAAAGCAGTGGGCATCGGCCGTCTCCAATGCTGGGGGCTCGCTGCCGGAAGCGTTGCTGGGCTGGTTCGCGTGCTGGAGATCCTCAATGACGAGATTGCTCTGACGATGGCAAACATCGGCGCTCGAAGTGTCGGAGAGATCACCCCGGACTATGTCCGATGGTCTATCACCGTCCCACTTTCCGAGCCCGGCTAGACCTGGAGCCGATCCTCGAGGTTGAAACGTTCTGCCAGGTCGCGCAGCGGATCCTTGTCGCCCAAGAGCCCATTCGGAACTACCCCGCTTCGGCTTTGGCAGCAGCCTCAGCCCGGGCAATGATTGTTTTCGCGACCCGTGCCACCGCGTAGTCGACCATCTTCCCGTCGACAGCGATGGAGGCCGATCCCTGAGCTTCGGCTTCCTCGAACGCAGACAGGACCTTGCGCTGATAGGCCACCACCTCGGGCGCAGGTGTGAACACATCGTTGATGACCGGTACCTGGGCTGGGTGGATCGCCACTTTGCCCACGTACCCGAGCCGACGAGCAAGCTCGGACTCGACACGAAGGGTCTCGAGATTTCGGAAATCCATGAACACCGCTTCCATAGGAAACGGAACGCCCGCAGCCCGTGAGCTGAGCAACACCTCGGATCGGGCGTGCATCAGCCCGGTCCCTTCAGGCGTCCATTCGACCCCAAGGTCGGCAACAAGATCACCCTGTTCACCGCCGCCAAACATCACGCACTGAACCCGGCGGCTTGCCCGGGCAATGTCGTAGGTCAGGCGAACGCCTAGTGCCGACTCGATGAGAGGTATTAGGGCGATCGAGTCCTCGGGCTTGGATTCAGCCTTCTCCAGCGCCGAAAGAGCATCGTCGAGCTCTCGGACAACCTCGGGATCCTCCGCCTTTGGCAAGATGACACCGACTGCCGTTGACTTCCCGGCTGCAGCAACATCGTCCCAGAGCAGTCCGGTTTCGACGGCGTTGGTTCGAACGAAATAAGGCACAGTGGAGCTCGGGAGACTGGCAAGGTTCTCTCTCGCCACCGGTTTCTGGTCGACCGAGACCGCATCCTCGAGGTCGACGATCACCGCATCGGTGCCCGAACGTACTGCCTTCTGGACCATCTCCAACCGATGTCCCGGAGTGAACAGCATCGAGCGAACCGGATTCATATGTTTCCTCACCTGACCGAGAGCCGTGCGAATGCAGGATAAAGGGTTCTCAGCCACGGCAAGAACTGCGACGTTTTCAGAGAGTTAGGCTGATTACCGGCAGAGGATCAGGGCTCGAACGGCGGCCCAGCTACGAACGAATCGATAGATCGGCTAGTGACTAAGACGGACGCCGGCGCATGAGTCCGGAGACCCTTTGGATCGGAGGCTATGGCCCCGAAGCAAGCGCCCATGGCGAAGGCCTGTCGGTATTCCGGAAATTCGTGGAGTCCGAGACGAATGGTGAGCTAGCCGTGAGGATCACCTGGAATATCATGGACGAGGGACGGCCCAATACCGACCTGTTCGAGCTCGTAGAGACCGGCGAGATGTTCCTCTGCTACTTCTCTTCGAGCTATCTCGGAGATCGAGTCCCTGAGCTGAACGTTCTGGAGACTCCGTTCCTATTCGAATCTCTCGGATCTGCCCACCGGGCACTCGACGGTGCTCTCGGCGAGGCGCTACGCCAGGCAGTCCGCTCCTCGACCGGGTTTGAGGCGCTCGGGTTCTGGGACAACGGATTTCGCCATCTGACCAATCGGCATCGCCCAGTGCGTACGCCCGACGACTGCCGGGGCATGACCGTGCGCATGCAGCCGAACCACATCCATGAGGAACTGATCCGATCTTGGGGCGCCGAGCCGGTGGCGGTTGAGTTGAGTCACGCTATCCGGCTTATCACGAGTCTCGAAGTCGACGCCCAGGAGAACCCGCTTGCCAACACCATCGCCTACGGGGTGGATCAGGTCCATCCCTACGTCACGATGACCGGTCATCTCTATGGAGCTAGGGGTCTCTTCGCTCATCGCCCCAAGTACGAATCCTTCCCCGCAGACGTTCGTCATGTGGTGGAGGCGGCGGTCCGCACAGCTGTCGAGACCCAACGCAAGGCGGCAGATGACCTAGAGACCAGGCTCCGGATCAGGATGGAAGGGGAGGGGGTCGACTTTGTCGACCTCACCGATGCGGAGCGAACCGCCTTTGTCGAGGCTTCGGCGCCGGCGATCGCCCTCGCCCACCAAGGTGTCCATGAAGGCCTCTTTGAGCTGGTGCAGTTATGACGGAGGGCCCCCCCGGTCGCATCGTGGTCGTGACCGGTGGTGCGGTGGGCATCGGGCGGGCCACGACCACCGCTTTCGTTGATCTGGGCGACTTCGTCTATGTCCTCGACATCGATCCGGACGCGGGATCCGAAATTGCAGTTCTCAGCGAGCGCTCCTCATTCCTTCACTGTGATGTCACTTCTCCTGAGGAGGTGACAGATGCGATGAAACTGATTGGCGAGGAGTCGGAACGCGTCGACGTGCTCGTCAACAACGCCGGCGGCTTCCCGTCGCAGCGCACCATGGAGGACACCTCGTTCGAGGAGTGGCATCGGATCCTCGACCTCAATCTCACGTCGGTGTTTCTGACAACCCAGGCTGCGCTGCCGCTACTGCGTCGATCCGAGTCAGGTCGCATCATCAATCTCGGATCTCTGGCCGGTCAGCTGAACACCTGGCGCACTGCTCCACCTTATGTAGCAGCGAAGGCCGGTGTTCACGGTCTCACTCGCTTGATGGCATCTGAATTGGCCGAGGACGGTATCACCGTCAATGCATTGGCACCGTCCGCGGTTATGACCGAGCGAATCGAGAGTTTGCGTGATGAGGCGGAGAGGGAGGCTACGGCGGCCACGATCCCCTTGGGCCGCTATCAAAGCCCTGAGGAGATCGCCGCTTGGGTTCTATTCCTGGCCTCATCCGAAGCCGGGTTCATGACTGGTCAGACAGTCTCCGTAAACGGCGGTAGGTTCATGACGTGAGATCAAGGAGGCGGTGATGGCAGGGCTGATCAAGTTCGATGAGGCGGAACCGGTGGAGCGTGGTGATGGGATTGAAAGCGTGCGGTTGACCCCATCGCCGCTGGAAGACCAAGGCTTCACGATGGGTGTGACCAGTTTCCCGCCCGGGACCAGCATCCGTCTCCACAGCCACAACACCGTTGAGCAAGTGACCGTGATCGAAGGAGACGCGTTGGCAGAGCTGAACGGTAAGCAGGTACCGGCCAGGCCATTCGACACTACGCAGATCGCTCCAGGAGAGTTCCATCGCTTCATCAACAATGGTGCGACCACCTTGCGGATTCTGTGGGTATACGGCAGCACCCATGTCACGCGGACCTTTGCCGACACCGGGGAGACCGTCGAGCAATTTGCCCAGTGACGCTCCCGCTTGAACGCCTTGAAACTTTCGTCGTTCAGCTGCTGACAAAGCTCGACGTCCTCCCCGAGCACGCTGCGACTACGGCTCGCCGTCTTCTCGAAGCCGACTTGCGCGGACGCACCGGGCACGGCTTGATCCGAGTCCCTCAATACGTGACCAGGATCGAGGCTGGTGGCCTCAACCTTCGACCGGAGATTCAGCTGTTGCGGGAGACACCCGTTAGCGCCGTCGTCGACGGTGACAACGGCCTTGGACAAGTTGTTATGACCATCGCCGCGGAAACGGCTATCGACAAAGCAACCCGTTCCGGGATGGCCTGGGTGGGCACGGTCCACTCCAACCATGCGGGTGCCGCGGGAATCTACACGGCACTTGCCTTGGATCAGGGCCTCGTTGGTATCTATTTAGCGGTGGCAAGTGCCAACGTGATGCCACCGTGGGGTGGCCGCGATCGTGTACTGGGCACCAATCCGATCTCGATCGCTATACCGGCTGGTGCCGAGACTCCGCTTCAGCTCGATATCGCGACAACCGTAGCGTCGCACGGGACAATCAAGGTGGCTGCTCAGGCTGGAAAGAGCATGCCTGAAGGCTGGGTGATCGACGCCGAAGGCGACCCGATAACCGATCCGAAGAAGGCTGACGAGGGATTCCTCATGCCGATCGGCGGTTACAAGGGCTCAGGCCTGAGCATGGCAATCGGTTTGCTAGCGGGTACCCTCAACGGCGCTGCCTTCGGGCCAGAGGTGATCGACCATCGTGCGGTTCCCGATCAGGCGGCCAACACCGGACAGGCGATCTTCGTCATGCGCCCGGACCTCTTCCGTGACCTGGACGAGTTCAAAGGTGCCATGGACGCTCATCTCCGCGCAATGCGAGTGTCAGGGCCGGCCGGCACCGTCCATATACCAGGTGATGGTGCAGTCAAACTCGAAGCCGAACAAAGAAGCAAGGGTGTTTCGGTCCCGCCGGCTTTACTCGGCCAGCTCCGTGATCTGGCAGATCGGTTCGGCCTCGACGACCGACTCGACGAAGCAACTTGAACGTTGCCGCGTCAGTAATCCCCCCAACCAAAGCACCGGGAACAGTATCTTGTTGTGATCCTTCGAGTCCTGGCCCATAAAGTAGTCGTACGGTACGTGCTCAGGCCTCCTGTGGGCCTCAACCGCCGGGCGACTGGCCGGAGTCGCCAGGTGGCAGTGGATGTCAATGGTGGTCATGGAATTCCGATCGCTCGACTCACAGAAGTGGCGGTGACCATAGCCTCGCCGCGCCGGCATCGAGAGCGTTCATGACCGCGCCCCTCAAGGAATTCATCTGGGAGTCCGGTGACGAAGCCTTGGAGGACCGCCAGCTGCGGCGGCCGGCCATCTACGTCCTCCTGGTGATAGTTGTCGGAGTGCTCGGCTTCAACTGGCCGGTCATGGCCACCGGCATCAAGTCGATCTCGCCGATCTGGATGGGGATCTTCCGTGTGAGTGGCGCTGCCATCGTCGTGGCCGCCATTGCGGCGTTAAGCGGGAACCTCAGGGTGCCGCCGCGGCGCGATCTTCCCGTTATCGCTTCCCTGGCGGTGTTCCGGCTGGCCGCTGTGTTCCTCCTGGTCTTCACGGCACTCGAGCTGGTGCCGGCGAGTCGATCGGCAGTCGTCGTCTGGACCACTTCGTTGTGGACTGTTCCCATCGCCGCCGTCTTCCTCGGGGAGCGCGTGTCCCGGCAAAGGTGGCTCGGGCTAACACTCGGGGTTACTGGAGTCATCGTCCTCTTCGAGCCGTGGAGCCTCGCCTGGGACGATCGCGACACAATCGTGGGTCATGCGCTGCTGATCCTTGCCGCCATCATCAACGCCAGTACCGCCGTGCACATTCGCGGCCACCGGTGGACGATCACCCCTCTACAGGCTCTTCCCTGGCAGCTCGCCAGCGCCACGTTACTGCTGCTGCCTCTCGGGCTCGCGCTCGAGGGCTGGCCGCCAATCGATTGGTCGCCGCAGCTGGCCGGAGTAGTTGCCTACCAGGGAGCCCTGGCATCGGGAATCGCCCTATGGGCTTCCATCGTCGTCTTCAGGAATATGGCAACCGTGTCGGCCAACCTCACTCTGATGGGAGTTCCGGTCGTAGGAGTCGTCTCCTCCATCCTGCTTCTGGACGAACAGGTCACGGCGACCCTCGCCCTCGGGTTGGTGTTCGTAGTCGCCGGAGTCTCACTGAACCTGTTCTCCAACCGGGGCCCGCCACCGACTAACAAATCTCAGCACGCATCACAGGCGCTCAAAACCAGCGCGATCATCGAGTAATAGCCAACCGCTGCGGCCAGCTCCACTGCGCCGGCATCTCCCAGGCGGCTTCGCAGCGTCTCGAATCTTGCGTCGGCGACTGCTCCGGACCGACACAGCTCCCGAACGAAGTCGACCAGCTCGGCGTCGTCGGGAATGGCGACGCCGGTCTTCTCCTGCACAGCCCGCAAAGTGCCCTCCGCTACTCCGGCATCGCGAGCCAGCGGAGAGTGGCTTTCCCACTCAAACCCACACGCCCGCTCGATCGCGACCGCGCATATATCGCCAACTCCCGCTCGGCGTCTGAGAGGGTTGACTGGTAGCGGACGACTGCACCGAGATCCCCCGCGGCCCGGGCAATCTCCGGCCTATGGAGCATCACGGCAAAGGGCCGAAGCATCTTCCCGCGAGTCGCGGAAATGTGATCGAAGGCTTCGACTTGGGCGGGCGAAACCTCAGAGCGCTCCTCTATGAGCGGGATACGTGACATCAGTGGACTCCTGGTTCGGGCGGGCTCACAATAATGATCGCCCGGGTACTTCGATCTCCGCCGAGTCACCCGGTGGCTCGGAACCGGACGTGGTTAGTCCTTGGCCGCCCCGGCCAGCAGAAGCCCTTCGGGAGTACGTTGCAGGGGCAGCTCGACTACCTGGCCGGTTTCCGCCGAAAGATCGGCTGCCAGGTAGACCTCCATAGCGATCCGCGCCAGTTTGGCGTCGACCATGACCCCGCGGTCGTAGGCGACGGCCTCGAGGAAGTGAATCGTTTCCCTCTCCATCGGCCCGGCGTAGACGTGGTCCACGTACTCACCGGGCATTGTGGAGAGCGGGAACTCCACGCCATTCCTGGTCGTGTTGAGCACAATGTCCTTGTGGCTCGCGTCCATCATCAAGACACCGTCGGTGCCAACGAACTCGATCCAGGTCGTCGAGTAATTCGGGTACCCAACCGGAAGGGACCAGCCCGCGCCGATGGTCACGGTGACTCCGTCATCCATGGTGATAATCATCACCTGGGTGTCCGGCACCCCTTGATCGGCTTCACGGGCCCCCCATGCCACCTGGGAGTAGACGCGAACCGGGCGCCGCGGCTCTAGACACCACAGGGAAAAGTCGATGTCGTGAGTGGCCTCCATCGCGGCAGGAGACAATTTGGTCCGGGACCCGATTTTTTCCCCGAGCGACCTGGTGATGTGACGACTGATGAGCACGCTGACCGGGTCCCCGAGTGTGCCGTCGCCAACGCTGCGCTTGACGAGGGCCTGCTTGGAGTTAAAGCGTTGCGAGTACCCGATAGTGAATTTGACGGCGTTCGACTCGGCCAGCCCGACCAGCTCGTCCGCCTCCTCGAGAGTGATGGCCATGGGCTTTTCCAGCAGCACATGCTTGCCTGCCTCTAGGGCCGCTTTCGCCATCGGATAATGGATGGTCTCCGGCGTGGCCGAGATAATGAGAGCCGCAATTGCCGGATTGGCGACCAACTCCTCCCAATTCTCGGTTGCATTGCTCGCTCCGGTGCTGGCTGCTACCTCTGCTAGTCGTTCAGGTTTGATCTCGGCCAGGTGAAGCGAACTGACCAGAGCGCTGTTCGCAGCTGCGGTCGCCCGGATGCCGCCGCACCAGCCGGTGCCGATAATGCCTAACTCGATTGGTTTCATGCTCATAAGCCTAGAAGCCGTTCGGCATTGTTGCCGCTAATGAGAGCAACGTCTTCCGCTCGCAGGCCCTTCACCCCGTTGAGCAGACCAACTGGATCGCTCTCGCCCATGTCGTACGGATAGTCGGTCCCGAGAAGAATGTGATCGGATCCGTACTTATCAATCAGGAAGCCGAGCTGTTCGGCCTCGAACACCATCATGTCGAAATAGAAGGACGACAGGTACTCACTCGGCGGGCGGGACAGGCCGTGAGGCGAACCAGGAACTTTTCCGTGACGTAGTTCTCCGATCTCCGGATGACGAGCGCCGGGTGATCCTGAATGGGAATCCCATCGAGGCCTCAGTCCGGCAGCACAACTATCGGTTGATCGATAATTACCGCCGCCTCCTTGGCTGCCTTCCATCGACCATGAGTAGGCCGTCGGATTCGAAGGCCTGCGCCACCGCACCAATGTCGAACTGTCCTGAGGGCACTGGAGTTGGCAGCTCAGGCGCTGTCTCAATCGCATCCGCCAGGGCGACCTCATTGACCGGCGCCGATAGGAAGTCGGCCCATGGATGGTTCCCTTCGGAAAGTACACGGCGCTGAATAGCGCGAGCCGGCTGATCGGTTTCCAGGCGGTCAACCATGGCCAGCACTGCCTCTTGGGTGAGCTCGCCATCGGCCAGAGCCCGATGGCGGTCTTCGCCAGGTGAGCTCCAGGGTTTCGGCAAGGGCATCGAGACCTCGTCCAGTTGGCGGAACGATGCCGTTCACGCTCTTTGTCAGCCCCCGCCCCGCCCGGGGAAAGGCAAGGTGGGCAAGGTCGAGCGAGTCCAGCCGGACGCCCGGCGCACCCGCGATGTCCAGGCGGGCCAGCGCCCGTCGAGGACCACAAAGTCGTAGCTGAATCCGTTGTGAGCGATCAGCGGGAGGTCTCCGGCGAATTCGGCAAAGGCAACCAGTGCCTCAACCAGTGGAGGTGCCGACGGCTATGCCGTTGACGAGGATCACCTCCACCTCGGTGTGGGGCACGCCGCAGGCCTCGATCATGTCTTTGACGCTGCCGGAAACGTCAAAGGAGCGCGTGACCATCCCCGACCTGCGATCGGAGGACAGGAAGTCGCGCAACTCGGCATAGAAGCTCAAGTCGGCGTACCTCGTCACCGGATTGCCTCCGGACTGCAACTGACGGCCCGGAACCCGGCCGGGCTTCCCTTCAAGCGTACCAACGATCACCGGCCCCCTCGACTGCTGTAACCAGATGCGACCCGGTGGTCGAAGCCCTCCTGAACCAAGTCGACTGCTGAACCGGCCGCCGGATGAGGATGGAGGAGTTTTGTCAACCGAGCGAGAGGGCAGCGAGTGACGATGCCACCGACCCCGATAGGTCATCCGCTGCGAGGGTTCGACCACCATATTCGCGAGAAATTGCCAGACTGGCGTGAAGAAGGGCAGCCTCAATGGGCAAGCTCCAGTCGATTAACAAGTGGGTAGCTGCGGTCGTCGTGGTCGGCATCGTCGCCACCGCCAGCGTCGTAGTGGTTTCTCTCGTTGGCAGCCGGTCGGGGACCGGTGGTGATGATGGGCCATCTACCGTCGTTAATCCGAGCACGGCCCCTGTCATTAATGCCGACCGCTTCCTTTCCGCGTGGGCAGCCTCCGACTGGGCAGCCCTCCAGCAACTCATATCTGATCAGGAAGTGCGGGCTGACGAAACTCTCATCGCGTGGTGGACGGATCTCGATGTAAAGTCGGTCGGCTTCACCACCGGCACACCTCAAATCGGAGAGGGAACTGCGGTAGTGCCGTTTCACGCAACCGTAGAGATCAAAGACGCAGGCACCTGGGATTACGGCTCGGAACTCCGCATGATCTCTCAAGATGATGACTGGGTGGTCGCCTGGAGCTCGGGGGTCATACATCCAACCCTCGAGAGCGGGGATCGGCTCGATCTCACGACTGATTGGCCCGAACGGGGCCTCATCACGGACAGGGAGGGCAGGCCGCTGGTGAGGTCGGTGCCCTATATCACTGTGGGTCTGATCCAGGAGCGGATGGTCTCGCGTGATGCCGTCGCCGTCGCCTTTGACGAGAGCCTCGAGATATCCGGCGACGTGATCGATGGCATCCTCGACCGGCCCGGCGTCCAGCCCGACTGGTTCTTACCCGTGTCCACCATCACTCGTGAGGACTATGTCGATGTCCGTCCGGCCCTGTTCCCGGTCCCTGGTGTCGCCTTCAGACTCGTGGATAGACGGGTGCCGGTTGAACCTGGGCTGGCCGCGCCGCTGCTCGGTACAACCGGTGAGGTGACCGCGGATCTTTTGGCAGCCCTTGGTGTGCCTTATCAGGCCGGTTCGATCGTGGGAAGGTCGGGTCTCGAACGCTCCTTCGAGCGCCAACTTGCCGGTACTCCCACCAAACGGATCGTTCGACGGGCCGTTGACGGTTCAGTCGAAACCGTCTTTTCATTTGATGGAACCCCCGCCTCGGACTTGCTGACCACGCTGTCGTTGGATTCCCAGCGGGCTGCCGAGTCGGTGCTGAACGACATCGATCTGCCGGCATCGCTGGTGGCGATCGATACCGGTACTGGTGAGATTCGCGCCGCGGCCAGCAGCCCGACCGACGGATTCAGCCGGGCCCTGAGCGGGCTCTATCCACCCGGCTCCACTTTCAAGATCATCGTGGC
>Ga0255057_10001388_pt1 | contig 13630 bp, 15 predicted proteins | sample Cases_109_6_MG_FD_189022 | JGI IMG/M metagenome (GOLD analysis project Ga0255057, IMG submission 189022) | Seawater microbial communities from Amundsen Gulf, Northwest Territories, Canada - Cases_109_6 | ecosystem: Environmental > Aquatic > Marine > Gulf | place: Canada: Northwest Territories... | reverse complement strand
CGACCTCAATATTGAGTTTGTCATCGACGGTAACGATGGCACCCATACTCTGCAGCAGGGAAATTGTCGTCGTTACGTCATTGAGATGGGGGACATTGCTGACGGTCACGCTGTCGGCAGTCAGCAAAGTGCCAGCCAGAATTGGCAACGCGGCGTTTTTTGCCCCGGAAATCGTGATTTCGCCGTCGAGCCGGGTGCCGCCGCTTATGAGCAACTTGTCCAATGCAGTATCAGCCCTGGCCGGCCGATTCCAGTTGTCGCCATTCTTCCGGCGTATGGGCGCGAATCGACATAGCGTGGATCTCATTGCCCATAAGTGTGCCTAAGCACTTATATATGAGCTGATGGCGCTGCAAGGCTCGTTTGCCGTCAAATGCCTCGGCGACGACAGTCGCTTCGAAGTGCGTGTTGTCGGGGCTCTCAACGCTGACGATGGCGTTTGGTAGTCCGGCTTCGATCAGCGAGGCAATTTCCGATGGATCCATAATCTGTAGGTTCGCGAGTGGCTACTGAGGCGCGCAGTTTAACAAAACCGGCAAGCAGCCCAACACGCTTTGCCGATTGTGTATTATTGGCACTGCGGGCCGGGTTTGCGAATAACCTCATTCTGGCACCGACAATGCGGTTTGCCGCGACACATGCGGCAAGCCACAACAACAATACTGATCAGAATATCTGACATATGCTTGGCAATATTGCTGAACTGATTGCCGGCCTGCTTCTCCTGATCTGGGGGGCCGACCGGTTTGTCCACGGCGCGGCCGCAACAGCCAGAAATCTCGGCGTTGCGCCGCTGCTCATTGGACTGACCGTCGTGGCATTTGCCACCTCGGCGCCTGAAATACTGGTCGCCATCGTCGCCGCCGCGCGAGGAGAAACCGACCTGGCGGTCGGCAATGCCATCGGCTCCAATATTGCCAATATCGGGCTGGTGCTTGGCGCTGTCGCCATAATTCGGCCGATCGAGATGACGTCCGCAACCCTGCGGCGCGAGATGCCTGCCTTGCTGGCGGTCTCCCTGCTCACCGTGTCCCTGTTTCTCGATTCCTATCTGAGTCGGGTAGACGGCTTCGTGCTGATGACCGGCCTGCTCATCGTCATGGTCTGGCTGGTGCGGCTCGGAATGCGATCGTCCGTGAGCGATACGATGACGGCCGAATACGAGGCGGAGATTCCCCGCGACATGTCCATGAGAACGGCCATCATCTGGTTGATCATCGGACTTGCGGCATTGCTTTTCGGAGCCCAATTCTTGGTCGACGCGGCAATCGAGATCGCCCGGGCGCTCGGCGTAACCGAGCTGGTCATAGGAATTCTGCTGGTCTCCCTGGCGACCAGCCTGCCCGAACTCGCCGTCTCCCTCGTCAGTGCTTTGAAAGGCGAATATGGCCTGGCGCTCGGCAATATTGTCGGCTCGAACACCTTCAATTCATTGGCCGTCATCGGTATAGCAGCGATCATCCATCCGGCGGCGTTGCCACCGTCTGTGCTGTCCTTGCACATTTTCGTCCTGGTGGCGTTCACGCTGGTGTTATTCGCCATGACCTATGACTACGACGGCAAGGGTCAAATCTCGCGGCTGGAGGGCACGGCGCTGTTGGTCGCGTTTCTTGCCTACGACGGATATGTAATAGCGCAAAGCCTTTGATCCGATTATCGAGTATTCAGGTTAAACTTGGACAACACGGTCCCCTATTCAGACACCGGAGCCACTTTGTCCGCAGACCTGAAACATGACGAACTCCTCGCGTTGGCCAGTCGCGTACTCGATATCGAGTCCCGTGCCGTCGAACAGCTGAAATCGCGGCTTGACGGCTCATTCGCGGCCGCCTGTGACCTTTGCCTGGCTACCAGTGGCCGGGTGGTCGTTACCGGCATGGGTAAGTCCGGTCACATCGGCAGGAAAATTTCCGCTACGCTCGCCAGTACCGGCACACCGTCCTTCTATGTGCACCCGGCCGAAGCGAGTCATGGCGACCTCGGCATGATTACATCGAATGATCTGCTCCTCGCGGTGTCCTATTCGGGAGAAACAGAGGAAGTCGTTACGATATTGCCACTGATCAAGCGCATGGGTGCGCAGCTGATTTCCATCACGGGCAAGCCCGGGTCCACGCTCGCGAAAGCGGCCGATGCACACCTCAACGTGCATGTCGATGAGGAAGCCTGCCCCTTGAATCTTGCGCCAACCGCCAGCACGACGGCGACCCTTGCGATGGGCGACGCGCTCGCCGTTGCGCTGCTGGAAAGCCGCGGCTTTACGGCAGAGGATTTCGCGCTGTCGCATCCGAGCGGCAGCCTCGGCAAACGCCTTGTCTTGCGCGTTGCGGATGTGATGCACACGGGCGAGCAGATCCCATCTGTCGGCGCCGACGTTCGCCTCAGCGAGGGCCTGGTGGAAATGACTCAGAAAAACCTGGGCATGACGGCCATTGTGGATGACGACAAACGGCTGCTCGGAATATTCACCGACGGCGATCTGCGTCGCACACTGGATGCGGCGATCGATGTTCACGAGGCAACCATGACGTCGGTCATGCATCGGGAATGCAAGGTGACCGGACCGGACGTTCTCGCCGCAGAAGCCGTCCGCATCATGGAAGAAAACAAAATAACAGGCCTGCTCGTTACCGACGATGACGATCGGTTAATTGGCGCACTGAATGTTCATGATTTGTTCCGCGCAGGCGTGATGTGAGCAACGGAGACCGATCGCTCGCCGGCATGCGACTAGTTGCATTCGATATTGACGGCGTTTTTACGGATGGGCGGCTCTATATATCGAATGATGGTATCGAGTCCAAGGCCTTTCACACGCACGATGGATTTGGCATCCGTCAGCTAATTGTTGCCGGTCTGGAGGTCGCCGTTATCAGCGGGCGCGAATCCGCAGCCGTTGAAAAGCGTATGAGCGAGCTCGGTGTGAAACACGTTATCCAGGGCAACTCCGACAAGGTCGCCGCGTTCGAGGCACTGGCTTCGGAACTGGGAATCAGTGAATCGGAGGCCGTGTATGTCGGCGATGATCTGCCTGATCTTCCACTTTTGAGCCGTGTCGGCTTTTCAGTCGCGGTCAGCAACGCACGTGAAGAGATCAAGGCCGCATCTGATTACACCACCGATAAGGCGGGCGGATTTGGTGCGGTTCGGGAGGTTTGCGAACTCGTTCTCGACGCCCGGAAAAAGGCCGAAGGCTAATCCCGGTGTCGGCGCGAGGAATGATCGGACTTGCAGCGTTACTCCTGGTGGCCATTGGCAGTTGGTACGTAGCGCGAAAGCTCGGCAAAACTGAAATCGTCGACACAACAGGTAGTGCAATATCAGACGGCTACTACCTGAGATCTGCGAGAATTCTGGGAACCGGCGACGACGGTCATTTGCTCTATGAAATCGAAGCCGATTATGCAGAGCAACAGGATGGTCAGGAAATCGATTTTCAAAACGTGCAGATAAGGTATTCGGACGGCGTCAAGGTGCCCTGGGTTTTGAATGCCGATGCCGCAACCATAAGCCAGGCTCCCGAGCGAATAATCCTGAAGGGGCATGTTAGGGCGGTGAGCACAGAAGGATTTGGCGGCAAAGCGACGGAAATCAGGACGCAGTACCTCGAATTCGAACCGGATGCATACCGGGCCGAAACGGATCATCGGGTTCAGATTCGCATAGGACCACGAAGTCTGACGGCAACCGGCATGCTAGCATTGCTGGAGGAAAACCGCCTGGAACTCAAGTCGAACGTCAGCGGCAAGTTCGTTCCGTAACGATACAAATATGCAAGCTTCGCAATTCAGAATTCTATTCGTCTTCGCCTTCATTTCGCCGGGGCTCGTTCTAGCGCAGAGCGATGACCTGAGGTTGCCCATCTCACTCGATGCGGACTCGTCCGAATATGATGGCAAAAGCACCATGGTTGTTTTCGAAGGGCTGCGCCTGACTCAGGGAAGCATAGGTATCGAAGCCGATCATGGTCAAGCGAGCAAACTGGATTTTCAAGACAGCGTTTGGCAACTCTCGGGCAATGTGACCATCGATGTCGAGAACGGACATATCGAATGTGACGCCGCGGACCTGACTTTCTCTGATTACAAATTGATGCTCGCAACTATCACGGGTACGCCTGCCTCCTTCGAGATGCAGCGCCCGAACAGTCCCGATCCGACTTACGCGGAGGCCGGACGTCTCGAATACGACCTCGTCAAGGGAATTATCGAATTCTCGGACGAGGCGACGATAACCGAGAACGGTAACCGGATTTCCTCAAGCTATCTCATTTATAACATCACGAAACAATTGATAAATGCCCAATCGGGCGGGGACGGCGATCCCAAGGTTCGAATGATTTACACACCGAAAGACGCTGTCACGCCGGATGTGACCGAAGACGATGACAAGACGGAAGCGATTAGCCCGGAAGGAGCCGGAGAAGGCGGTCAATGAGTATTCTCAGCATCCAGGATATTTCCAAACGCTACAAATTCCGCGAAGTCGTTAAGACAATCTCTCTCGAAATAACGAGCGGTGAAGTCGTTGGACTCCTCGGACCCAATGGTGCCGGAAAGACGACGGCATTTTACATGATCGTCGGACTTATCCCGTCAGACAAGGGTCGTATCCTGCTCGACGGCCAGGACCTTACAGCGCTGCCGATGCACAAACGCGCAGCACTCGGGCTAGGTTATCTTCCGCAGGAAGCATCGATATTCCGCAAACTAAGTGTTGAACAAAATATCCTTGCAATCCTGGAGAGTCGCGAGGATTTGGATCTTGCAGGACGGGAACAGGAACTCGATCAGTTGCTTGACGAACTGCATGTGGGGCATGTTCGTACGAGTCTTGGAATCAGTCTTTCCGGCGGAGAAAGACGCCGCGTGGAAATTGCACGCGCGTTAGCTGCGAACCCAAGGTTCGTCTTACTGGACGAGCCATTCGCAGGTGTAGACCCCATTTCGGTACTCGATATTCAAAGAATAATCAGGCACTTATGCGATCGAGAAATCGGTGTATTGATCACTGACCATAATGTGCGAGAAACCCTCGGAATTTGTGGAAGAGCCTATATACTGAATGATGGCAGTCTGATCGCATCGGGATCGCCGGAAGAGATTCTGGAAAACCAACACGTACGGGAAGTTTATCTCGGACAGGAGTTCAAACTCTGAAGAGATGTTAAAGCCTTCACTCCAACTAAGACACTTGCAAACGCTTACGATGACGCCGCAGTTGCAGCAGGCGATTCGTTTGTTGCAGTTACCTTTGCTCGATCTCAGCGCTCAGATTCAGGACGCGCTCGAAGAAAACATCATGCTGGAAATGGAAGATCTTCCGGATGTTCCCAAAACCAGCAATGAAACGACCGCCGAAATCGAGACGATCAAGGCCGAAGACAGCTGGCAATCCAACTCAATGGAACGCATCCAGGATGGTGGCTGGAACGGTGAAGGCAAGCCGATCAATGAGTATGCCGACGAGAGCGGCCAGACACTTCGCGAGCATTTGTTGTGGCAGCTTGAACTCGAACACTTTAGCCCGCGCGAAGCAATTATCGGCGAGGCCATAATCGACGCATTGAACGACGATGGCTATGTCACGACGGAGCTCGCGGACATACTCGGAAGTATCGGCGAGCAAGCCCAGGTGTCTGAGGGCGAAGTAGAAAATGCTCTGTTGAAGGTTCAGCGTCTGGATCCGGTTGGCGTCGGTGCAAGATCGCTGTCCGAATGCATTATCTTGCAGTTGCGACAGCTGGACGTCGATACACCAGGACTCGAACTGGCCAGGAACCTGGCAGAAAATCACCTCGACCTGATTGCAAACCAGGAATATGCAGAATTGCGGCGCAGTCATCGCGCATCCGAGGAAGACCTGGACACTGCGCTGACGCTGGTCAAAAGCTGCAATCCCAAACCAGGTTTGGCTGTCAGCCCGGCATCGACCGAATATGTCATACCGGACGTGTTTGTCCGCAAGATCGACAACCGCTGGCAGGTCGAGATCAGCTCTTCCGGCATTCCGCGACTTTCCGTAAATCAGAAATACGCTCAATTGTTGCGCGGAAATGGCGACCACGCAGCGCTCCGCTCTCAGCTTCAGGAAGCGCGCTGGCTCGTGCGAAGCCTTGAAATTCGTAACGAAACATTACTTAAAGTCGCTACTTGCATCGTCGCACGCCAGGCGGAATTTCTGGAGCATGGCGATGAATCGATGAAGCCGTTAGTATTGAGGGATGTTGCCGAATCAATTGGCATGCACGAGTCGACGATTTCCCGCGTCACGACCAACAAGTACATGCATACCCCGCGCGGTGTGTTCGAATTCAAATACTTTTTCTCAAGTCATCTTTCGTCGGCGGACGGCGAAGACCAGTCCTCGACGTCTGTTCGGGCCAAGATTCGCAAACTCATTGGTGGTGAGAATCCCTCCAAGCCACTCAGCGACAGCAAGATAGCAAACCTCCTCGCTGACGAGGGCATCACTGTCGCGAGGAGGACGGTTGCGAAATATCGCGAAGCAATGAAGATTCTGTCTTCCAGCGAGCGCAAGGTTCGTAAACCGAAACGGTAGGAATAACAAACAGAGGAGACCCAACAAGCATCAAAATAAATTGTCGCAAACGATTACAGCATAGGAGAATATTATGCAGCTGAATGTTACGGGCCATCACGTCGAAGTCACACCGCCACTACGAGAATATGTGGTTAATAAATTAGAAAAAATCGAGCGACACTTTGACCTTGTTTCTGATGTTCACTGTATTTTGACTGTAGAGAAATTGCGCCACAAAGCGGAGGCCACAGTCAGCGTTAACGGTGGTAAAATTTATGCCGATTCCACAGAAGAAGACATGTACGCAGCAATTGACGGCCTCGTGGATAAAATCGATCGCCAGGTTAAGAAATATAAAGAAAAGCTTGCCGATCACCACGCCCGGGATACTAACAAGCGACATATTGGCTGAATAAGACCTCTTGCAATTAGCTCAATGATCGCCGATCGTCGGCTATCTCAGCCAACACTGCCACTTCAAAACGGTCACCGTTCATGATACTGGAACAACTTATCAACCCTGGCAGTGTCCTTTGCAATGTGCATGCACGCAGCAAGAAGCACAGCCTCGAGATTTTGAGCGAGTTGCTGGCCAATCCGAATCCCGACATCGCCCATGAAGAAATCTTTGCGAAGCTCATCGAAAGAGAGCGGCTGGGCTGCACCAGCCTCGACAAGGGAATCGCGTTTCCGCATTGCCGTATCTCCAGCGTACAGGCGAGTTGCGGTGCATTGATGCGACTCTCCGAGGCAGTCGATTTCGACTCTCCGGACGGTGTATCCGTCGATCTGATATTCGGGCTCATCCTTCCAAAGGACTTGAACGACAGCCACTATGGCGACATCGACATGATCACCGGATTTCTTACCAACGAATCCCTGGCCGCCAAGTTGCGTACCGCCAGTTCGAGCAGCGAATTGTACGACGCCCTCATCGCCGGTCATGTCCCGGCCGGCACGAAGTTAAAAAGCGTGCAGACTCTCTGATCGGTGGAATAAGCACTAATGTCCGGGGAAATGAGGCTCATCATTGTCAGCGGACTCTCCGGCTCGGGCAAGAGCGTGGCATTACACGTGCTCGAAGACCTCGGCTACTACTGCATTGACAATCTGCCGGCCGCTCTACTCAAATCTCTCCTTGATGAAGTAACTCGGCCCGGCAAACAACCGACCGAGCGTGTTGCGGTGGGTGTTGATGCCAGAAACCGTTTGAGCGACCTGGAGTCGCTGCCCGAGTTTATTGGCGAACTTCGAAAAGTCGACGTGCAAACCGATGTCCTTTTCTTGCAGGCAAGCGACGATATTCTGCTGAAACGGTACGGGGAGACGCGCCGCAGGCATCCGCTTGCCGAACACGGCACCGAACTCCGCGGCGCCATTGCCAGTGAACGGGAGTTACTTGGCCCGGTAATCAACTCCGCCGATCTCGTCGTCGATACGTCGCGAAGCAGTGTTTATGAGCTTGCTGAACTGATTCGCGAACGCGTCGACCGGCGCAAATCGAGCATGCTTTCCGTCTTGATCGAGTCTTTCGGCTATAAGCACGGAATTCCTTCCGACGCCGATTTCGTTTTCGACCTGCGGTGCCTTCCGAACCCCTACTGGACGCCGGAACTCAGAGCATTGACGGGACGAGACCAAACCGTTAAGGAATTCCTGGACGATCAGCCCAAATTTCAGCAGATGTATGACGACATCCTGTCGTTTCTAAGCCGGTGGATTCCCGAATATGTCAGTTTCGATCGCGCCTATCTCACCGTTGCGCTTGGATGCACTGGTGGACAACATCGCTCGGTCTATATGGCGGACAAGCTTGCCACGGCGCTTGGAGTTACTCACGATCCCGTGCTGACCCGCCACAACGAAATCCCTGCCATGAGGAACATTGAGACAGCCTCTCAGGACAGCTAAACTTCCGGCGACCCGCATTCGGGCCGAGGCAGGATTCATGGAAGCGAGAGACCACACCCAGGCCAATCTGCAACTGTTGCGCGAGAAGCTCGACAGCGGTGGTATGCGTTCGGCCCGCCTGCTAATCCACAGTCTGCATCCTTCGGAGCTGGCGCGTCTGCTCGAGTCGTTGCCACTACGGGAGCGGGCCGTCATCTGGGACATGGTCGAACCCGATCTCGAAGGCGACGTCCTCGTCGAAGTCGCCGATGAGGTTCGCGACGGGCTGCTGCAGGGCATGCCGAAAGAAGAGCTGCTTGCCGCGACCGAGGGCATGGAGCTTGACGATCTCGCCGATCTCGTCGCCGATCTTCCCGAGGCCCTGACCCAGGAAGTATTGCGCTCACTTGATCATCAGGATCAGGAGAGACTCCAACAGGTCCTGGCCTACGACGAGGACAGCGCCGGCGGATTGATGAACGTGGACATCGTTACGGTCCGGCCCGACGTAACGGTCGAGGTCGTTCTCAGATACCTGCGTGCGCATGCAGAAATCCCCGATGGCACAGATACGATATTCGTCGTCAATCGGTACAATGAGTATGTCGGCTCCCTGTACCTGACTCGCCTGCTCACACAGGACCCCGATGCCAGCATCGAACAGGTCATGTCAACGGGCATCCAGCCGATCCCTGCCCATACACCATCAGAGGAAGTGGTCTGGGAATTTGAAAACCGCGATTTAATATCTGCACCGGTTGTCGACGACGAATATCGCGTGGTCGGTCGTATCACGATCGACGATGTTGTTGACGTAATTCGCGACGAGGCAGAGCACTCGTTAATGAGTGCGGCCGGTCTTGACGAAGAAGACGATATGTTTGCGCCGGTCGTGAAGAGTGCCCAGCGCAGAGCCCTGTGGTTAGGTATCAACTTGGGCACGGCGTTTCTAGCAGCATCGGTCGTCGATCTATTTCAAACAACTGTCGACAAGATCGTATTGCTCGCCGTTCTGATGCCTGTCGTACCCAGCATGGGTGGTGTCGCCGGCACCCAGTCCCTGACAATTATTACTCGAGCGATGGCTCTTGGTCTCATCGATAAAACCAACGCCCGCGGCATTCTTAAGAAAGAATTGATGGTTGGCGTGCTGAACAGTATGGGATGGTCGATTGTTGTCGGCGTGGCTACTTACATTTGGTTTAACGAATGGCGTATCGGTGCGGTGATCGCTGCAGCAATGACAATCAACCTGACCATCGCCGCCGGCGCTGGTTTTGCGATTCCGCTCACGCTGAAGAAAATGAATATCGATCCTGCACTCGCCGGCGGTGTCGTGTTGACCACTATCACCGACGTCGCCGGTTATATGGCGTTTCTGGGACTCGGCGCCGTATTTCTCTTATAGGGAATTAGCTGTCGATGCCGCTGAGGTCCTGAGCAACCCAACTCGGCGCAAACAGTCTCGGCACGTCCTCACCCATGACGAATGCCCGCAACTGATCCTTCACCGCCATCGCGTCTTTGTATCCCAGATCGATGAGATCCTGCGTGTATCCGCGCTCGAACAATAGAAAGCTCAGCAACCTGTTCTCCGCGGGGTCCTTGCCGCCGACTCCTCTGAGTAATGCTCGTAATGGCAGCGGCAATTCCTGTCTGTGCTTGTGCGCGATGGCACGCAGGTCCTGGCTCGGCACGATGACCATCGTATCGATCGGACGCATTTTTGTTAGAGTCCCGGTGCGCTTCAGCGGCTCGACGGAGTCGATGAGCTGATTGATTCGCGTCATTCGTTCGAGGTCCGAGTAAAGTCCGTCCATGAACAGCGTGTCGAGCATGTAGCCGGCGATTTGCGCCATACTCGGAAACTGCTGCGGCGATCCGGGATCGGCTGCCGGATCCGCCGTCTCATCGCGAACACCGATGACAAGAATGCGATCGGCACCGAGATGAATTGCAGGGCTCAGCGGTGTCGCTTGCCGCATGGCACCGTCGCCAAAATACTCGCCGCTAATACACACGGGCGGAAAAATCATCGGCACAGCGATACTCGCCATCAAATGATCGAGGTGCAGCTCCTGTCGTGTGCCGACACGGCGCGTACGTGCCCACTGCTGCTTCCCCGCGGCCGCCTGAAAAAATGTCATCGATCTGGCAGAACCGTAACTGGCTGCGGTCACCGCGACGGCATCGAGGTATCCGCTATCTATGGACGCCTGAATTCGCGGAAATCGAATATTGCGACTCAGGAGAGACCTGAGCGGCGTGTTGTCTAGCAGGGAACGCGGAGCACCGACGAGCAAACCACCGAAAACGATAGCGGTCATCCAGTGCATGCTGCTCTTGAACATCGTCCAGCTATCGGTGCGAAACACATGCTTGCTGCGGAAATGACTCCACACCCGTTCGAGCTCGTCGACTGCGACGCTGTAATGACGTGCTTTACTGGCAAGCACCACCGAATTGATTGCGCCCGCCGAGGTACCGCTGATTACCGGAAAGGGACTGCAGGCCCTCGGTGGCATTAACTCCGCGATCGCCTTGAGAACGCCGACCTGAAATGCCCCACGTGCGCCGCCGCCAGGCAGCACCAGCGCTGTGTTGTTACATGCGAAGCGACTTGTCATTTTGATTGATCAGAAGCACCCGAGGCGTATTATAGTGCCGTATCTGATGAGGACGTTCACCATGTATCGTGTTTTTGCAGGCTTTGTAACTGCCTTTCTCCTGCTTTCGGCGGGCACTACCCTCCTCGCCGAGGAAATCAGGGAAGGAGACCCGGCGCCGGGCTTCGAACTCAGAGACCAGGACGGCCAGCTTCATTCGCTTGAAGATTACAGGGACAAATGGGTTGCGGTTTACTTTTATCCCAAGGACGACACGCCCGGGTGCACGACCGAGGCCTGCGAATTTCGCGACGACATTTTTGCCTTCAAAGAGCTCGATTGCCAGGTATTGGGTGTGAGCCTCGACGACGAAGTGTCACATAAAGCATTCGCAGACAAGTTCAGCCTGCCCTTTCCGCTGCTGGCCGACACCGATGGAACGACATCCGAAGCTTATGGCGTAAAGACCAAGATGTTCGGCATGACTGTCGCCAAACGACAGACTTTCTTAATCGATCCAAGTGGGCACGTCGCGAAACATTACGGCAAGGTCGACCCGGACACGCACTCGAAGCAAGTCCTGTCCGATTTGAAGGACCTCATCAACCCGTAACTGCAAAAAAGGGCACTGACCCCTTTTTTGTTGAACCCGTAACGGCGCCCGTCAGTGTAGTCGTTTTATCCCGTCGTCCAATCCGCTGATGGTCAGCGGATACATTCTGTCGTCCATGAGCTCTCGGGTCAGCTTGATCGAAGGCGTGTAGTCCCAACGCTGTTTGGGTTCGGGATTCAGCCAGATTGCCTTCGGATATGTGTTTAACAAGCGCTTGATCCAGACCGAACCGGGCTCTTCGTTCCAGTGTTCGACACTTCCGCCAGCATAGACGATTTCATAAGGGCTCATGGTTGCGTCACCGACGAATACCAATTTGTAATCAGGACCGTACTTGTGCGCTATCTCGGACGTTGAAATTCGTTCAGCGTGTCGTCGCCGGTTATCTTTCCACATGCTTTCATAGACGAAATTGTGAAAGTAGAAGTACTCCAGATGCTTGAATTCGCTTCGTGCCGCCGAAAACGTTTCTTCGCAAACTCGAATATGGTCGTCCATAGATCCGCCGATATCGAGGCATAGCAATACCTTTATCGCGTTATGGCGCTCGGGAACCATCCTGATATCCAGCAGGCCCGCATTGCGTGCTGTCTTATCGATCGTATCCTCGAGATCCAGCTGATCCGCTGCGCCTTCGCGGGCGAACTTCCTCAGTTTTCTGAGTGCGATTTTGATGTTGCGCGTACCCAGCTCCACTTTGTCGTCCAGGTTCCGGTACTCCCGTCGATCCCATACCTTGGTCGCCCGTCGGTGCCGCGAGCCTTGCTGGCCGATCCGAACACCCTCTGGGTTATAGCCATAGGCGCCGAATGGTGAGGTTCCTGCCGTACCGATCCACTTGTTGCCGCCCTCGTGACGCTCATCCTGTTCCTCCAGACGTTCACGCAGGGCCTCCATCAATTTCTCAAATCCACCGAGCGCCTCTATCTGAGCGCGCTCCTCCTCCGTGAGGTCGAGTTCGGCCTGATGTTGAAGCCATTCGTCCGGCACTTCCGCCAACAGCGCTTCAAATGCCTCCTCGATACCGTTGAAATGGGCGGCGAAAATCTTGTCAAACCGATCGAAAAGAGATTCATCTTTGACCAGGCATGAACGGGCAAGGTAATAGAAGTCATCGACACTATTCCCCGCCACACCGCTCTGCATCGATTCGAGAAGCGTCAACAGCTCCGTTATCGACGGCTTCAAACCGCCGTCGCGGAGCATGAAAAAGAACTTCGTAAGCATTGGCGGCAGAATTTACTGAGTGCGCGACCTGCGGTCGAGGAAAACCAGTTGCTCGAACAGGTGCACGTCCTGCTCGTTCTTGAGCAGCGCGCCGTATAGCGGCGGTATCGCCTTGCGCGAGTCCTCCGAACGTAAAGCTTCGGCGGGGATATCTTCGGCAAGCAACAGTTTGATCCAATCGAGCAGTTCCGAAGTCGACGGTTTCTTCTTGAGTCCGGGTACTTCGCGAACCCGGTAAAATGCCTCGAGCGCCTCTCGCAGCAAGGTTTTCTTCAGTTTCGGAAAATGCACATCGACGATTCGAGCCATCGTTTCCTTGTCCGGGAACTTGATGTAGTGGAAAAAACAGCGTCGGAGAAATGCATCGGGCAATTCTTTCTCGTTGTTACTTGTAATTATGATGATTGGGCGATGCTTTGCCTTAATCAGCTGTTTGGTCTCATAGACATAGAATTCCATGCGGTCGAGTTCCTGCAGCAAATCGTTCGGAAACTCGATGTCAGCCTTGTCGATTTCGTCAATAAGGAGTACCGGCTGATCGTCTGACTCGAAAGCCTCCCAGACCTTGCCGCGCACGATGTAGTTAGCAATATCGTGCACCTTGTCATCGCCTAGTTGCGAATCGCGAAGCCTTGCTACTGCATCGTAGTCGTACAGACCCTGCTGCGCCTTGGTGGTCGACTTGATATGCCACTCATGCAACGGACGGCCAAGCGCACTCGCCACCTCCATCGCGAGTTGCGTCTTGCCG
>Ga0255057_10001387_pt1 | contig 13633 bp, 15 predicted proteins | sample Cases_109_6_MG_FD_189022 | JGI IMG/M metagenome (GOLD analysis project Ga0255057, IMG submission 189022) | Seawater microbial communities from Amundsen Gulf, Northwest Territories, Canada - Cases_109_6 | ecosystem: Environmental > Aquatic > Marine > Gulf | place: Canada: Northwest Territories... | reverse complement strand
GCGCCGGCTTCATCGTCGTCGTCACCGGCGCCATCATGACCATGCCCGGCCTGCCCCGCGTGCCCGCCGCCAACAACATCTACCTCAACCAGGACGGGCAAATAGAAGGCCTGTTCTGATCGCCGCGAAGAAGGAGTAGCTTATCCGATCATCGGTAGGTTGAGGCCCTGCTCGCGGGCGCAGTCGATGGCGATCTCGTAGCCGGCGTCGGCGTGGCGCATGACGCCGGTGGCCGGATCGTTGTGCAGCACGCGCTCGAGCCGGCGGTCGGCCTCGGGCGTGCCGTCGCAGACGATCACCATGCCGGCGTGCTGCGAATAGCCGATGCCGACGCCGCCGCCGTGATGGATCGAAACCCAAGTGGCGCCCGATGCGCAGTTCAGAAGCGCGTTCAGCAGCGGCCAGTCGGAGACCGCGTCCGAGCCATCCATCATGCTCTCGGTCTCGCGGTTGGGACTGGCGACCGAGCCGGAATCTAAGTGATCGCGACCGATGACGATGGGCGCCGAGAGCTCGCCCGAGGCCACCATATCGTTGAAGGCGCGTCCCAGACGCTCGCGCTCGCCCAGGCCGACCCAGCAGATGCGTGCCGGCAGCCCCTGGAAGTGAATGCGCTCGCGCGCCATGTCGAGCCAGTTGTGGAGGTGCGGGTTGTCGGGGATCAGCTCCTTGACCTTGGCATCGGTCTTGTAGATGTCCTCGGCATCGCCGGAGAGTGCCGCCCAACGGAAGGGACCGATGCCGCGGCAAAAGAGGGGACGGATATAGGCCGGCACGAAGCCGGGAAACTCGAAGGCATTCTCGACCCCCGTCTCCAAGGCCATCTGGCGGATGTTGTTGCCGTAGTCGAAGGTCGGCACGCCCTGATGCCAGAAGTCCAGCATGGCGCGGACCTGGATCGCCATGGAGGCCTTCGCTGCCTTGATCACGCCCTGCGGATCGCGCTCGCGCCCTCGCTCCCACTGGTCCAGGGTCCAGCCGGCGGGCAGATAGCCGTTCAAGGGATCGTGCGCACTGGTCTGGTCGGTGACCGCATCCGGCTTGACCCCGCGGCGCACGAGCTCGGGGTAGACCTCGGCGGCATTGCCGAGAAGGCCCACCGAGACGGTGCGGCCCTCGGCCGTCGCCTTGCCGATGACGTCGAGCGCCTCGTCCAAGTTGTCCGACTGCGTGTCGAGGTAGCCGGTGTGCAGGCGCATGTCGATGCGGCTGGGCTGGCACTCGACCGCCAGCATCGAGGCGCCGGCCATGGTCGCGGCCAGCGGCTGGGCGCCGCCCATCCCGCCGAGCCCGCCGGTCAGGATCCACTTGCCGGTCAGGTCCCCGCCGTAGTGCCGGCGGCCCATCTCGACGAAAGTCTCGTAGGTGCCCTGCACGATCCCCTGGCTGCCGATGTAGATCCACGAACCCGCGGTCATCTGGCCGTACATCATGAGCCCCTTGCGGTCGAGCTCGTGGAAGTGGTCCCAGTTGCCCCAATGCGGCACCAGGTTGGAATTGGCGATCAGGACCCGCGGCGCATCGGCGTGGGTGCGAAAGACGCCGACCGGCTTTCCGGACTGGACGAGAAGGGTCTCGTCGCCCTCCAGCTCCTTGAGCGCCGCAACGATCGCATCGAAGCAGGCCCAATTCCGCGCCGCCCGGCCGATGCCGCCATAGACGACCAGTTCGTGCGGCTTCTCCGCCACCTCGGCGTCGAGGTTGTTCATGAGCATGCGCAAGGGCGCTTCGGTGAGCCAGGACTTGGCGTTGAGCTCGTTCCCGCGGGGGGCTTTTATGTCGCGGCTGTTGTCGATGCGCGGATCCATCGTGACGGTCCTCCGTTGCCCGGGGGTGTATGGTCGCCCGGGGGTGGATGGTCGGGGGTGTGCTGAGTGCGAAGTTGTATATACAACTCTCAAGGCCCTGTCGAGTGGGTGCGTGGCCGAAATGGGCCCGGTTACCCCGTGCCGCCGCGTCTTCCGTAGAATCGCGAGCTCAGGCGGTAACGATCGCCCGGATGGTAGAGCTCGACCCAGGTGACGCCGCATTCCGTGACCCAGGTCCGGCGGCGCAGCAGGAGGCAGGGCTCGCCCTTGTTCATCTCGAGCAGCTTTCGCTCGGCCTCGCCGGGCATGGCCGCGAGAATGATATGTTCCGCCTCGAAACGCGGCGCCACCTCGACCAGATAGTCGTAAGGGGTGGTGCGCGTGAAGTCCTGCTTGAGGTAATCGGGCGCGATGGCCGGATTGACGAAGCGGTTCTCGAGCTGCAAGGCGACACCATCCTCGCGGTGCACGATCAGCGAGTGGAAAACGGGATCTCCGGTCTCGAGGCCCAGCATGCCGGCCTCCAGCGCGCGCGCCGCTTGCCGGCGCAGCACCCGGACATCGGCCTCGTGGCGATGGCCGCGATCCTCGATTTCTTGGCGAACGGAGCGAATCTCCATGACCGCGGATTGCGGTTTCGGCTCGGCGACGTAGGTGCCGGCGCCCTGTCGGCGCTGCAGCCAACCTTCGGCGGTGAGCTCGCGCAAGGCTCTGTGGACTGTCATGCGGCTGATGCCGAGCTCGCGTACCAGGTCATTTTCCGACGGCAGTCGTTGGCCGCCCGGCCAGCCGCCGCGCAAGATCCGGCCGATGATGGCGTCCTTCACGCGCTGATAGAGCGGCGCTGCGTCGCTTGGTTCCGGCAGCGAGAGCAGGGTATCGCGTCTACGCACCTTCATATGTTGTGAAGCCTTCGGCATCTCGTTAATCTTGTCGAACGTCGGCCCGGCACTTTGTATAGACACCTGCGTACGCCCTGACCAGTGCGCATCGGGCGACGGGCCAGGGGCTTTCAGGACCACCTGTCCTTGTGGATCGGCGGTCATGCGCACGGGGGAGAGGAATGTCGACGGAGCCTTTTACCTTCCGCCGGGGAAGTACGCCACTGCTCGTCTCGATCCCGCACAGCGGCACCTTCCTGCCGCCGGCGCTCGAGGCTGGTATGACACCGGCGGCGCTTCGGCTGCCCGATACGGATTGGCACGTCCCGCGGCTCTATGATTTTCTCGAGGAGATGGGCGTCTCGGTGATCCAGGCCGCCTATTCGCGTTACTTCATCGATCTCAACCGCGATCCTGCCGGCAAATCGCTCTATCCGGGGGCCAGCACGACCGAACTCTGCCCGACGACGACGTTCGGCGAAGAGCCCATCTACAAGCCCGGTCAGTCCCCGTCGGACGGCGAGATCGAGGAGCGCTGCGAGCAGGTGTGGCGGCCCTATCACGACGCCTTGGCCAACGAGCTGTCGGAGATCCGCGCGCGGCATGGCATCGCCTTGCTCTGGGATGCCCATTCGATCAGAAGCGTCGTGCCGCGTTTCTTCGAGGGCACCCTGGCCGACCTGAATATCGGGACCGGAAACGGTATCTCTGCCTCCGAGGGTCTCGCCGACCTGCTTATGGCCGTGGCGCGCGACGCGGAGGAAAATCTGGGCGTTACCCATGTCCTGAACGGGCGCTTCATGGGCGGATACATCACCCGCTACCACGGCCGTCCGCGCACCGGTATCCACGCCGTGCAGTTGGAGCTCGCGCAGAAGACTTACATGGACGAGGGCTTTCCCTTCGCCTTTCGCGAGGAATCGGCGAACCGCATCCGTCCGGTGCTGGCCGGGCTGCTGCAATCGATGCTCGCCTGGGCGGACTTGGAAATGACCGGCTAGACCCCGCGCGGCCGGCGGCGGCCGTCCTTTAGCGCGAAGGCCAGAGGATTGAACCCGATCCGATAGGCCAGCTCGGCCGGCCGCTCGATCTCCCACACGGCGAGGTCGGCGGCCTTGCCGACGGCCAGCGTGCCGTGCGTGTCGGCCAGCCCGAGCGCCCGCGCGCCGTGGCAGGTCACCCCGCGCAGGGCCTCCTCGGGCGTCATGCGGAACAGCGTTGCCGCCATGTTCAGCATTAATAGAAGCGAAGTCACGGGCGAGGAGCCGGGATTGCTGTCGGTGGCAAGCGCGATCGGCACCCCGGCCTCGCGCAAGGCCTCGACCGGCGGCAGCTTGGTCTCGCGCAGGAAATAAAAGGCGCCCGGCAACAGCACCGCCACGGTGCCGGCTTTGGCCATGGCGGCGACCCCCCGCTTGCTCGTAAATTCCAGGTGATCGGCGGAAAGCGCGCCAAAGCGCGCCGCCAAGGCGGCGCCACCCAGGTCCGAAAGCTGGTCGGCATGGAGCTTCACCGGCAGGCCATGGGCGCGGGCGGCGGTGAAGACTTTGGCCGTCTCCTCGGGCGAGAAGGCGATCTTCTCGCAGAAGGCATCGAGCGCATCGGCAAGCCCGGAGGCCTTGATCTGCGGGATCATGTCCACGACGGCGTCGATGTAGGCCGCGCTATCGCCATCCGCCTCCGGCGGTAGCGCATGGGCACCCAAAAACGTGGTCCTGACGCCCACCGGCAGTTCGGCACCGAGTTGGCGCGCCACCCAAAGCTGCTTCAGCTCGTTTTCGAGATCCAGTCCGTACCCGGACTTGATCTCGACGGTCGTCACGCCCTCGGCCATCAGCGCGCGCAACCGAGGCGCCGCCGCCGCCAGCAGGTCGCCGCGGCTCGCCGCGCGGGTTTTGGCGACGGTCGAAACGATGCCGCCGCCGGCACGGGCAATCTCCTCATAGCTCGCCCCCTCGAGTCTCAGCTCGAACTCGCGGGCCCTGTCGCCGCCGTAGACCAGATGGGTGTGGCAGTCGATCAGCCCTGGCGTGATCCAGCGGCCCTCCAGGTCCTCGACCTCGCCGGCCAGGCTCTCCGGCGGCCCGGGCAGCTCCGCCTGCGGCCCGGCGAAGGCGATCAGTCCGTCGGCGATGGCGAGCGCGCCCTTGTCGATGGCCCCATAAGGAGCACCGCCGGCCATCGTCGCCAACCTCACGTTCACGAAAAGCCGGTCCCACATCGCCGCGGTCCTCCCTCGAAAGCCCGATGGCAAGGCTCCGATATTAGCCGCAACCAGCGGGCAGGAAAGGACGAACGGTTCCTGCGCGGACCTTGCGCGTTGTCTGCGCCGGGCCGGTGCCATAGAATCGCGCGACGTTTTAATTCCCCTGAGCGCGAGACGAACACGTGACCGAAAGCCGTCTGTTTGCCGCAAACGCTCTCCTGCCCGAGGGCTGGTCGAGCGACGTGCTGTTCGAACTCGATGCGCAAGGGAACATCGCCTCCGTCTCGCCCGATGCGCAACCCGGTACGGCGCCGCGCGCGGCCGGGCCGGTCATCCCGGGTATGCCCAACGTCCACTCCCACGCTTTCCAGCGGGCCATGGCGGGCCTTGCCGAGCGCACCGGCCCACAGGACGACTCCTTCTGGACCTGGCGCGATGTCATGTACGGGTTCGTCGGCAAGCTAACCCCGGATGACCTGGAGGCCGTCGCCGCGCAGCTCTACGTCGAGATGCTGAAGGCCGGCTATACGGCGGTGGGCGAGTTCCATTACCTGCACCACGCGCCGGACGGAGGGCCCTACGACGATCTTGCCGAGATGTCCCATCGGGTGATCGCCGCCGCGGGCCGCACCGGCATCGGCATCACGCAGCTTCCCGTGCTCTACGGCTTCGGCGGCTTCGACGGCCAGGCAGCCGGCGAGGATCAGCGGCGATTCCTGAACAACCCCGACCGGTTCGCCCGCATCGTCGAGGCGCTCATCGCGCAGGCTCGCGACGACGCGCAGGTGCGAATCGGCATCGCCCCGCACTCCTTGCGGGCGGTGACGCCCGAGACCCTGGGGGAGGCCCTGGTGGCCCTCGATGCGATGGACGACCGCGCGCCGGTCCATATCCACATCGCCGAGCAAACCAAGGAGGTCGACGACTGCCTTGCCTGGTCCGGCCAGCGGCCGGTCGAATGGCTGTTCGATCATTTCCAGGTCGGTCGGCGGTGGTGCCTGATCCACGCGACGCATGTCAATCAATTGGAGTTGGCGGCGCTCGCCGACAGCGGTTCCGTCGTCGGTCTGTGTCCGACCACCGAGGCCAACCTGGGCGACGGAATATTCCCGGCGGCCGATTTCCTGCAGGCCGGCGGCGTCTTCGGCATCGGCTCGGACAGCCATATCTCGGTCAGCCCGATCGAGGAGCTGCGTTGGCTGGAGTACGGCCAGCGGCTAACCCGCCGGGCGCGCAATCTGTTGGGCTCGGGCGAGGGCAGCTCGGTGGGTGCGCGGCTCTACCGCCTGGCGCTGGCCGGCGGTGCCAAGGCTTTGGGGCGTCCCATCGGGCGCCTCGGCAAGGGGGCGCGGGCCGATCTCCTGGTGCTCGACCCGCTGGTGCCGACCTTGATCGGCAGAGAGGGCGACGCGTTGTTGGACGCGCTGGTCTTCGCCGGCAACGTCAATCCTGTGCGCGACGTGATGGTCGGTGCGCGCTGGGTCGTGCGCGAGGGGCGCCACGAAAGCGAAGAGCCGATCCTGGAGGCCTATCGGGGGGCCGTCGATAGCCTTGTTGCGGAGTGAGTGCGAAGACATGCAAGAGATCTATTTCACCTATCTTTGCGGCCCCGAGATCGCGCAACTCGCCATGAGCGACGAGGAGATCCTGAGCGCGGTCGAGGAGGGACTGCGCGCTCAGGGTCTTGGCGATACGGTGATCGAGCCGCGCGTCCACCTGGAGCCGGACCCGGCCTTTCGCGGGCATTTCAACGTGCTGCGCGGACACGCCATGTGGGGGTCAGCGCGGTTCAGCGTAAACCAGCCACACCTCCGAAATCCCTTGTAAACCCTACCATTTCCGCTCATATTGGTTCAGGGGCGTTCACGGCAGCTTTTGCCCGAGCGTTACCAAAGCGCTACCAAAAGGGGAGTTGGTGACATGAGCCCGTCCAGAGCCAAACCCGAGCACCGGGTGCTCAACGACAAGCTTTTCAGAGCCAAGCTGGCGACCCTCAAGCCCGGCACCGTCATCTGGGACTCGATCCTGGCGGGCTACGGCCTGCGGCTCGACAAGACCCGTCGAGCGCTCATCGTCCAGCACCGCATCCGCGGGGCGGGGCAGTTCAAGACCACCCTCGGCCACGCCCGGACCAGCGACAAGGACACCGCCGGCCTCACGGCTGCCGAGGCCCGCGAGCGCGCCGGCCAGCTCATCCGCCAGTGCCAGGACGGCGTCGACCCGCGCCACGCCGAGCGGCAGGCGTCCTTGGAGGCCGTCCGGGCCAAGCGCTCCAGCTTCGCCGGCGTGGCGGCTCAGTACATGGAAGAGCGTGGGGTCTTGCGTAAGGACGCGTCCGAGTTGCAGCGCAAGTTCGACGTCGAGATCTTGCCGGTGATCGGCCACATCCCGATCGCCGATCTCCGGCGCGCCGACGTGAAAAACTTGGTCTTCGAGAAGGCCAAGGCGGCCCGGGTCCAAGCGCGCCTCTTGAAGCAGCTGATCAGCCTGGTGTGCAACTTCGCCATCGACGAGGAGCTGATCGACGCGAACCCCGTCACCCGCATCATCGTGCCAACCAACCCGCCGCGCGAGCGCTTCTGCTCGGACGTGGAGATCGCCCGCCTGTGGAACGGCCTGCAGTTCCTCAACCTCGATCCTGTCGACCGCATCCTGAAGCTCTTGCTGGTGACCGGCCAGCGGAGGAACGAGGTGGCGCACATGCAGTGGTCCGAGCTGAACATCGACGACGGGCGCTGGGAGTTGCCCTCGGCCAGGAACAAGTCGGGACGGCCGCACTTCGTGCCCTTGACGCGTCTCGCCCTGGACCTGATCGGCCAGCCCGACGGCCACGATCTGGTCTTCCATCGCCCGGACGGCTCGCCGATCCCCGGCAACACGGTCAGCCACGCCCTGTGGCGGCACCGCCAGGAGCTCGACCTCGCGGACCTGCGCGTCCACGACTTGAGGAGGTCCGCCGCCAGCGGCCTGTCCAAGCTGGGCATCGACCGCCTGGTGATCTCCAAGATCCTCGGCCATCGCGAAGGCGGGATCACCGCGGTTTACGACCGGTGGGATTACTGGGACCGCAAGGTGCTGGCGATGGAGGCCTGGGCCGAGCACCTCAAGGTCGTCGTCACCGGCCAGCCGGCGCCGTCCAACGTCAGGCGGCTGGAGCGGGTGGGGTGAGCGACCCCCGGCAGCAACTGCGGGACCACGCTGCCGAGGGGAGGGCCCTCTTCAAGGGCCTCCGATGGGCCAGGACGCGCAGCGACGCGGCTGAGAGCATCCGCGCTCTCAGACGCTGGCATCGCGACCTGCCCCCCCTGCAGGAGGCCTGCGGCATTCCTGTGAGCATCGGCGGGGCCTACTACCCGACCCTGGACGAAGCCCTGCCGGTGGTCGGTCCCCTCCTCGAGCGCCCGCTCGTCGTCGACCGCCACGGCCAGCTGCCGGAGGCGCAGCGCACGATGCTCGTCGTGACGGCGGCGGCGCTCTCCCGGCTGGCGCCGGTGCTGGCTACCCTGGCGCCGGTGCCGCCGAAGTCCCCCGGCGGCCGGCCGCTCAAGGACCCGCCCGAACGCTGCGTCGCCATCGGGCGCGAGCTGCGCGCGCAACGGTACCGCGGCGAGAAGCGGAACAAGGAAGGCGCCATCAAGGCTGTGCTCGAAGGGGAGGAGATGGTGCTGGCCAGCGTTGAGTTTGAGCGCGCGTTTGAGCGGCTGAGAAAACGGAAGACCTTCCCGTAGCGGGAAAAACTGTTCTTCCCGGTTGTCGCATTTTTCCTCGGGAAAATTGGGCCTAATTAAACCTCTGTCCTGAACGACGGAGGACCACCCATGATCTTCATCAGCTGGAAAGAGTTTGCCGCGCAGCTCTCGGAAAGCGAGTCCAGCGCCAAGCGGCGCAGGCACACCGACAGCTACTTCCCCCTCAAGGTCCAATTATCGCCCCACCGCGTCGCCTTTCGGGCCGACCACTGCGATGCCTTTTTGGAGCTGCTTTATTTGCGCAGCCGCTGGCTGCACGGGGACTTCGTCGAGGCGCGCATGCGTGTGCTGGAGGCCTTCTTGCGCGGCGACGCGGACCTGGACGAGGGCGCTGGCGATGCGCCCGGGGAGCGCCGTCAGCACGAGGAGGCCGCGCCCGCCGCAGAGTAGCGCGCCCAATAACGCCGAACGCCCGGGGCTGCTGGGGGGCTTGCCGGGCGTTCGAAAGAAAAGATCGGGGAAGATCTTGTCTAGTCGTCATCCTTACCAGTTGAAGCCAAAAAAAGCAACGATCCGGGCCGAGCAACGGCTCCAGCGCGTCTGGGTGGACTACCTCCGGATCGCCGCCCCGCCCGGCTTTGTCTACTTCGCCGTCGAAAACGCCTTCCGCTCCAAGGTCGCGGGCGCGATCATGAGGGGCTTGGGCCAGCAAGCCGGCGTGCCCGACATGGCCTACGTCTGGCAAGGCCAGGCCGTCTTCCACGAGCTCAAGAGCGAGCACGGACGTCTTTCCCCGTCCCAGACAGCAATGCACGAGCGCTTGCGCGAGGCCGGCGCTGTCGTCGCAACCATCCGATCGCCGGAGGCCGCTGAGGCCCATCTCCGGCAGCTCGGCGTCCCTTTGCGGGCCTCACTCACCCCGCACCGAAAAAGGAACCCACGATGAAAACGACTAACTTTTTCCCGTCCAAGTACTGCAAAGCCGCCGACTTCGACGATGGGCCACGGAAGGCCACCATCGCCGACGTACTCAATTCACCCCACGATGAACGGAGATAAGACCATGCGCACAACAGACTTTTTCCCCAGCAAATTCGCCAAGGCCGCTGACCTGATGGGTAAGACATTGGCTGTAACGATCGAGAAGCTGGCAGGCGAAGAGATCGGTCAAGGTCAGGATCGGGCCCTCAAGCCGATCCTGAATTTCCAGGAAACTAACGTGAAGCCGATGGTGCTGAACAAAACGAATTTCGCCACGCTCGAAGATGCCTTTGGCGACAGCAACAACTGGCCCGGCCATCAGATCGAGTTGTTTAGCACCAAGGTGCCGTACAAGGGCGATCTGGTGGACGGCGTGCGCATCAGGATCCCAGCGGAACGCTCTGCTGACGAACTGGTGAACGCGCCGCTCAAGCCGACGAGGTCGGACGCCGCACAGGCCGAAGACCCCCGGCCGGAGCCGCCATTTGATGACTCTGAGCCCTTCTGATCTCGGTGAGCCAGATGCTCCCAGCCACCGACATCGCCAAGTCCCTCAAGGCCCGGCGACGCGGTGCGCGCAACTGGATGGCTCCTTGTCCGGCCCATCGAGAGAAAACGCCGTCCCTGCACATCTCCGAGGGCCGGGACGGCGTCCCTCTCTTTCATTGCTTCGGCGGTTGCTCTCAGCGCCAGCTCATCGACGCCCTCAGGCAGCGCGGCCTGTGGCACGACCGGCCCGCCGTCATGTCCAGGGCTTACCGCGCCCTGGTGCAGAAGGCCAAGCCCGTGAGCACCAACATCACCGACGAGGAGCAGGAGAAGATCGTCGCTTGCCAGCGCGCCTGGGATGCCGGTGCAGCGATCGAGAACACGTCGGCGGAGCTCTACCTATTGTGCCGCGGCATTATCCGGCCGGAGACATCATGGCCCTCTTCGTTGCGCTACCTCGAAGGCCAGGATGCCCTCGTCGCCGCCATTACCCGGCCGGACAGTGACGAGATCGTCGGCCTGCATGTCGTCTTCCTTGTGGCGGACGCGGCTGGCGTCTGGAAGAAGGAACGGCGCTCCTACGGACCCGTCCGGCTCGGGGCGATCGCGCTCTCGCCGCCCGACACCAAGATGGCTATCTGCGAAAGCCTTGAGGACGCATTAGCATTGATGCAGATGGGTGGTCTCAGCACGCTCGCCGTTCCAGGCACGTCCTTTCTTGCCAACCATGTCGTGCCGCCCAAGACATGCCGCACCGTCGTCCTGGCGCCCGACAATGACGATGCCGGCCGCGCCGCGATCGAGAAAGCCACCCCGCGCCTGCGCGCCCTCGGCCTCGAGGTGAGCGTCTTGCTGCCACCACCGGGATCGGACTGGTGCGAGGAGCTGCCCGCCTTCGAGGAAACCCGCGCCATCATCAAGGAGGGCGAACATGTCTGACACCGCATCGTCGGCGTTTGACAAGCAGTTCCCCAAGCAGTCGATCGAAGACTATGCCGAGGCACAGGCCCAGATAAAACTGCCCAGCGGTGACGCCGACGACCAGCCAACGCGTTTTTATCACATATCCGAGCTTGCGGCCTTGCCGCCGCCCAAATTTCTTGTCGACAGGCTCTATGTCGAAAAGACGTTTAGCCTTTTCTACGGGCCACCCAAGTCCGGCAAGACGCACATTGCGTCGCAAGTGGCTTATGACCTCGCGCTTGGCGTCCCGCACTTCGGCCGGGCCACCAAGCAGACCGGCACGCTGATCCTGGCTGGCGAAGGCGAACAGGCCATCGGCCTGCGGGCTCGCGCCTTCGCCAAGTACCACGACGCAAACCTTCAGGACATGGACATCGCCGTGCTGGCCGAGCGCATCGATCTACTTGCCCAGGATCAAATGGCCGTCGTCGACAGCGTGGCGCGCCACTACGAGAAATTGAAAAGTCCCGGCGCCATCCTGATCGATCCCTGGGCCAAATTCCTGCGTTCCGGCGACGAGAATAGCTCCGTCGATATGGGCCGCGCCATCGAGACCGCGCGCCTCATCATGGCGAAGACCGGCTGCAGCCTCTTCGCCGTCCACCACACGCCAGCCAGTACAACGCAACGCCCACGCGGCCATACGAGCCTGCTGGCCGATGTCGAGTTGGCCATGTCCGTTCTCAAGAAGGGCACTAGTCGTCTCGCCACCGTCAATGACGCGCGGTTCATCCAGGAGGGGACCGTCATCGGCTTCGCCTTGGCGGTGGTACAGCTCGACGACTGCGAACTGTCGGCCTGTGTCGTCATACCCGAAGCCGAAGCCAAAGAAGATCGGCGCGCCAAGAGATCGCCCAATGAGGAGATCGCCTGGCAAGCACTGATCTTCGTCTACAACATCCAGGGCGAGAAAGACGGCCTCACAAGCATCAACTTGCCCGGACAACCCGTGCAACAACCCGTGCAGGGGGTTCCGATAGGTACCGTGCAAGATGAGTTTACAAGGCGCTATGGCACGGACCGCACGACCACGTTGCACGCCATCAATGCAAGGTTTGGCGAAGCGCGAAAAGGTCTGGAGCGCAAAGGCTACTGCGGATTTCACAATGAATATGTGTGGCCGATCTTCTGATGTTGCACGGGTTGCACGGGTTGACTGCACGGGTGCACGAATTGGCAAGCGCAGCTGCGGTCAGGTGCACGCACGACCCCCCCACCCTATAGGGGGCGTGCAACCCGTGCACCCGTGCTCGTGCAGGCCGTGTTTGAGGAAGAAGATATCGGAGCGGCGCCGATAACGCGCCGTCCTCTTTCGAGAGAGAAAATATGGCCACTGTCGCGCACACTGTGGGGTATCAGGGTACCACACGGCTGGCCCGCCCTGGCTCCCGCTCACACCTCCTGCCGCCTCGTGAGCGTGTCAATCTAACACGTTGAATATGTGAAGAAATACATGTTGTTTCAGGTATTTAGCAGGCGTATGGTGTTGATCTTGCTGCATTTGGTAACTGAGCGGTAACGAAATGGCCGATCTCGCCCCTCCTGAGACCTTGAAGGCTCCGGCCGCGCCAGAAGCCATCCCCCTTCCCGAGCCGAAGAAAAAGCGTGGCGGCCGGCCACGAGGAAGCGTGAACCGATGCACGCGCGACGTCCGCATTGCGGCGCGAAAGTACAGCAAGAGAGCCCTGGTGATCATCATGAAGTTGGCCGAGGACTCCGAGGATCCGCGCACTCAGTTGGCGGCGGCCGTCGAGCTTCTCGACAGGGCTCATGGCAAGCCGACCATGACCCGGTTGGTCGGCGGCACCGGAGAAGACCCTGTCCAGCTTCAGCGAGTCCGGGACATCACGAAGGGCGGCTCGCTCGAGCTTGCCCGTAGAATGGAAGTGCTGCTCACGACGGCCGGCCTCGCCGACGTTGTCGGGAAGGCTTTGGACGCCGAAGCGGATGCCGACAAGCCCGCCCTCGCGCCCACACCCCCCAATGGCGACGCCCGGGGCCCGGGAAGGCGCTACCGCGAATCCTGAAGCATCTGACGGCGATACAGAGACCTCTGGTGAGGCGAGGTCCCGTCCACCGATCGCCAACGATGCGGATGAGGATCTGCAGCCCCCTGGCCCGGGCCAGTCCGCGTGGTTTGGCGCGATTGAGATCCGCTATCGCAAACCGTCACGGCCCGATGATTCACCGAGCTTCACCACACTTCGCGGGCTGCAGCGGTTGCGTGAGAGCGACTGGAATTCTGCCCTCGCACTGGCCCGTAAGATCTGCGGCGATCCTTTGCCGAGGCCCGAGCTCCGCGCCACGCGGGATCCGACGGTCGTCTCGGCCGGGGCTTCGGATGTGGGATGGCGGTCCCATGGTTGAGATGACTGAGATCCTCGCGGGGGCGCCCTGGCCCTGGCGAGCTGGCAGGCAATGGACGAGCGCTCGGCGACGTGTGCCATCTGGTCTTCCAAAGCCTTGATCTGTCGGTTCAACTCAAGAACCCGTTCGGCATCCTGGCGGATCATGTCGCCGACCAGGCGGGCATCGGGGCCGAAGCAGGCGCCCTGCTGCCAAGCCTGAATGCGATCGGCGTAGGTGGGGCCGATGGCCGGCACTTCGAGTAGGCTT
>Ga0255057_10001386_pt1 | contig 13634 bp, 12 predicted proteins | sample Cases_109_6_MG_FD_189022 | JGI IMG/M metagenome (GOLD analysis project Ga0255057, IMG submission 189022) | Seawater microbial communities from Amundsen Gulf, Northwest Territories, Canada - Cases_109_6 | ecosystem: Environmental > Aquatic > Marine > Gulf | place: Canada: Northwest Territories... | reverse complement strand
TTGGTCCGATTGGGTTGCAGTAGGGTCAGCTCGACCGACTTGAGCGATTCGATGCTCCGTTGCGTGGCGACGTCGAACGAGCGGATCGACTGCACCTCGTCGCCGAACAGCTCGATTCGCACCGGGTTGAGAGCGTCGGGCGGGAACACGTCGAGAATCCCCCCGCGCAAGGAAAATTCTCCCGGCAGTTCGATCGCCGTGGTGCTGTGGCAGCCCTGCTCCACCAACCAGCGGGTGAACTGATCTACGTCGAGCGCGTCGCCGACCGCGACCGTACGCGTGGCCGCCTGCAAATCATCACGACTGGGCACAGGCTGCAGCAAACTCTGGATCGCGGTCACGACCACGGCGGGAACTTGCCCGCTGTTGAGCGATTTCAACAGCCGCAACCGCTCGCCGAATATTTCATCGTGCAGGACGCGTTCGCCAGCGTCGCTTTCCCAAGCGGGAAGCTGCCTCGCCGTAGCCTCACTGAACAGCGATAAATCTTCGCAGAAGTCGTCGATGTCGCGGGCGTGGGGCAGCACCACGACCAGCGTCGCCCCGCAGGCCCGCTGGAGCGCCGCGGCGGCCAGCGCGCACGAAGACCCCCAGACTCCGCCGAGAGTGCCGCCGTGACCAGCCGTCATACTGGCCAGCACCTCCGCGAAGCCGCGGTGCTGCTCAAGTTGGACGGCCAGATCCCGCAACTCATCTGCCGCGGCAGATCGGACCGGAACGACAATTTCCATTGCGCTGTGGGGCGATTGTATCCCGCCTATCCACCGGTGAATAGTCCGGGCCGCAAGTGTGAGTAGTGCAAGCCAGCACAACTTTGTGCCGACGTTTTTTCTCGCTCAACCGCAAGCGGCAGGCGGGGAGCATAATCCGGGAAATTCTGCTTCTGACAACGTCACCTTCCGACACCAGGTAAGGGGGAGTCGACCGCCGATCGGCCCTCAAAAGCGTAGCGATCCTTTCGATTAGCAGCCAACTCGCCCCAGATCACGGTCTTGTGGGCTTGGGGCTGTAGCATGCCGGCAGCGGTGACGATATCGACCGATGGCAGTCCCTTTCCCTCCCCTCTGCTGACCAAGGAGTTCTAACCATGTGGCGGTCGCTGTTCTTGGCGCTGGGCGCTTACACCTGTCTGTTGGGCGTCGAGGCGCTGGCTATCGAGAAAGCCATCTTGAAACAACCCAAAAACGGGGAGTCTCGCCGCTTCGTCGAAGACGAGATCACACCCCCGGAATGGGCCCCCTGGAGCCTGATGGCCTCGGGTGCGGTGGTCGTGCTGTACTCGTTCACGATCCCTCGCCGGGTCAGTTCTTGAGATCCCCTAACCTGGGTCTCGCTCGCCTGTGGGCGAACCTTGTAGCTGGCGGGCTGGTCACCCTGGAATAGGCGCCATATCCCCCACTCGCGACGGCTAACGGGAAAACCTTGTTCCTGACCGCCTGGACGCTTAGGATGGATGGGTTTGGGGGAGAGTCCCCCCTGCAAAATCCTTCCAACTCTCGTGATTCGCGATTTGAGGTGAAGAAGTCGTGGCAACCATTTCCAAGAAAAAGACCAGGGGCGACGTGACATCGGGTGCGGACATACTGGTCCAATCGCTGGTCAATCTTGGTGTCGAGGTGATCTTCGCCTACCCGGGCGGCGCGAGCATGCCATTGCACCAAGCGCTCACGCGGTTCAGCGATAAGCTTCGCACGATACTGCCTCGTCAGGAGCAGGGCGGCGGCTTTGCGGCGCAGGGCGTCGCGCGTAGTACGGGCAAAGTGGGCGTGTGCATGGCCACCAGTGGCCCCGGGGCCACCAATTTGGTGACCGCCATCGCCGACGCCAAGCTCGACAGTGTGCCGTTGGTCGCCATCACCGCTCAGGTGCCCACGGCCGTGATCGGCAGCGACGCCTTTCAAGAAACGCCGATCGTCGAAGTTTGCCGCGGCATTACCAAGCACCATTATCTGGTGACTGACGTTGAGGATGTCGCCCGCGTGGTGAAAGAGGCCTTTCTCATTGCCTCCACTGGCAGACCGGGGCCCGTTCTGATTGACATACCCAAGAACGTGCAACTCGACTCGTGCGTTCCCGATTACGACGCCCAGCTCGATCTGCCGGGCTATTCGTTCGAGTCCCCCAAAGCGCGGCCGGAGCAAGTCAACCAAATCGCCGCGGCGATCAAGCTGGCCAAGCGGCCTGTGATTTACGCCGGCGGCGGCATCATTCTCGCCAATGCCAGCGAGGCCTTGCGAAAGCTCGTCCAGAAAACGGGCATCCCGATTACGACCACGGTGATGGGCTTGGGCGCATTTCCCGGGACTGATCCGCTATCGCTCGACATGCTGGGGATGCACGGCTCGGTGTACGCCAATTACGCTGTGGACGAGGCCGATTTGCTCATCGCGCTTGGCGTACGGTTTGACGACCGCGTGACTGGCAAGGTCGAAGAGTTTTGCAAGCATGGCAAGATCATCCACGTCGACATCGACGCCTCGGAGCTCAACAAGAACAAGCCGGCACATATCCCCGTTTGCAGTGACGTGAAGTACGTGCTCGACGAACTGAACAAGATCGTCGAAGCGCCCGAGGACATTTCCACTTGGGTCGATCAGTGTCAGCAGTGGAAGCAGGAGGAGCCGTTCACGTTCGACGCCAGTTTCCCCGGCATTACCCAGCAGCACGCGATCCAGGAGCTGTGGAAACTCACGGCAGAAGCCAATCCGGTAATCGCCGTGGGCGTGGGCCAACATCAGATGTGGGCCGCCCAATTCTATAAGTTCATCGAGCCGCGCACATTCATGAGCTCCAGCGGGCTCGGCACGATGGGGTTCGGTCTGCCTGCCGCGATGGGCGCCCAGGCGGCTGATCCCGGTCGGTTGGTGATCGACATCGACGGCGACGGCAGCTTCCTAATGAATATCCAGGAAATGGCGACCTGCGTCTGCGAGAAGCTGCCCGTGAAGGTGCTGCTCTTGAACAACCAGCATTTGGGCATGGTGGTGCAGTGGGAAGACCGCTTCATGCAGGGCAATCGGGCTCACACCTACCTGGGTCCCGTCGACAATCCCGAGGCCCGCGGTCAAGGCGACGGCTTAGGACCTGCCGAGCGGTACCCCGATTTCGTGACGATTGCCAAGGGATTTGGCTGGGGCGCCGCCTTCGTGAAAGAGAAGGGCGACCTGGTCTTGGCTCTGCAAGAGATGCTCGACTGCGACGATCCCTATCTGTTGGACGTCGAAGTGCCCTACCAAGAGCACGTGTTGCCGATGATCCCCGGCGGCGGCACGGTCAAGGATCTCATCAAGCAGTAGCGCAACGTCTGGGCGATGCCGATTTACGCCGCCGATTTTACGTCGCCAAGTTACGTCGTAGCAGCGATATCCTTGATTTCGCCTTCTCCTAATTCGCCTTCGCCTTCTTCTTCTTCCTTCTTCTTCTTTTTCTTCTTCATCACGAGCTTGCGCACGCGCACTTTGGGCAGACCCAGGGGCGAATCGCCCTCTTTCCAGCGGTCGGTCTCTTTGAGCCGTTCCAACCGTTCGATCCGCGTCAGTACGCTGCGATTACCCGACCCGCCACGGCGGATCTTCAAGCTCTTGTCGATCGTCATCAATCACTCCCGAAGCTTTCGTTTCCGGAGACCGGAAGCTAGCGCTAAGCCGCAAGCGGCTGACCGCTTGAGGCTTAGCGAGTAAACCCACAACCAATGTACGGTAGAACCGCCCGGGCCGCTAGGCGTCAGTTTCCTCAGCCGGGCGGCGGACAATGGCGGCGACCACCAGACCCATCACCAGGCCCGCGCCCATCGTGTAGGCCATGTTGCCCAGGCAATAGCAGGGCGAGTGGAACCACCAGACGACGTCCCCCACGTTCGACCAGATGGCCGCCACGAGGCTCACCAACAGGACAAACACCAGCCGGCCGCCGAAGTGGGGCAGTCCCCGTGCCGCCAGGGCCAGCAGGCAACTGGTCAACAGCGCGACCGCGAAGTTGAGGCCCAACCCCTGAGCAAACATCGACGGCGCCATCGGCGAGCTGCCTTCATTGCGGTAGGCCAGCTGCAACAACGGGCCTTCCAGAAATTGTTTCTCGCACTCAGCCATTGCTTCTTCGCTGCTCGATTCGGGAGGCATCGGATAGATGTACATTCCGCTTGGCGCCTGCGAATTTCTCAAGACGGCCAACACGTCCAGTTCCGCCGGTAGCGGCGCCGCGACTTTCGTGACCGTTCTGCACAGGCCCCAAAATACGAAGCCCCACACAAACATCAGCACGGCCGCCAATATCGAGGCCAATAATACGCGTCCCACCATCACGCACCTCCTAGGAAAAGTAGTCCGTTGTCCGTTGTCTCTCAACTCTCAAATCCGTCAAGTTTTCGCTGCGGGATCAACATTTTCATGTTGCACGCTGGCGATTTCCGACAAAAACTGATTCATCGATTGCATTCGCTCGTCTGGCTCGGTCGCCATGCATTTTCGGATCGCCGCGCTGAGCTTGGGAGCAATCCCTGGACAGCGGTCCTCCAACGCCTCGGGCTCGCTTTGGCCGTGGCTCATCGCCGCCATACCATCGCCGCTGCCGCGCTGCCAGGGCAGGTTAAAGCAATACATTTCGTACATCGACACGCCAAAGGAAAAAATGTCGAGTCGATGATCGGTCGGCTTGCGACGCACGACCTCCGGGGCCATGTAGCTGGGCGTGCCGGTGCGAATGCCGGGCTGCATAAATTCCTTGCGGGCCGGGACGGACAAACCGAAATCGATCAATTTCAGAGAATCGGCATCGGGAGTACAGACAAAGTTGCGCGGACAGATGTCACGATGGATGTAGCTGGCTTCATGCACCGCCTGGAGCGCCTCGGCTGCCTGGCGCATTAAATTTAGCCGATTGCCGTCGAGCATCTCGCTACGGCCGATGATCAACGAGTTCAAACCGGGACCGTCGAGATACTCCATCACGATAAACTGCTCGCCCTTGGTGGTGATGCCATAACCTAGCGTGCGGACAACGCGGGGATGGTCGAACAAGACGGCGATCTGGCCTTCCGAGGGTTTGTCGAGACCACGAAACCGCATCTCCAACTGTTCGGTTTTGTGCTTGTCGAGGATCTTCAACCCGATGATTTGTTCAGTTTCGCGGTCGCGAGCCATGTGAAAATTCGACATGGTTCCCGACACGGCATCGCGCATAATCTGATAGCGTTTGTTGATATCGACCTTGCCGCCGTCGAGAATCGATTTAAAAAATGTGGTCAGGCTCATCGTATTACTATTTTACTAGTGGTCCATGACTGTTCGTTTTGTGGGTAGCCGCGATCTTACAGATCGCCGGCTCCAGCGATCTGTAAGATCGCGGCTACCCCAACCAATAAAATTGAATGACCACCCTCTAATTTAAGTGCCGGAGAGCGTTTGGGCAAGAAACACCCTCGAAGAATCAGCCACCAGGCGACTCATTTGCCACAATAGTCGATCGCCCGGGCGATCTCGCTCTTGAGATCGGCCCGAGAGACGATGCGATCGATGTAGCCGTGCTCCAGGAGGAATTCGCTGGTCTGAAATCCCTTGGGCAGTTCGATCCGGATGGTGGCCTTGATGGTCCGTGGTCCGGCAAATCCGATTAGCGCCTTTGGCTCGGCGAAGATGATGTCGCCCAGTGACGCAAAACTGGCCGCGACGCCCCCCATGGTCGGATCGGTGAGCACCGAGATAAACATACCGCCCGCCTCGTCATAGAGTGCCAAAGCGGCCGAGATCTTGGCCATTTGCATCAGCGAATAGATGCCTTCTTGCATTCGAGCGCCGCCGCCGCTGCCGCTGACGATGATCAGCGGCAAACACTCTTGCGTGGCGCGTTCCACCAGTCGCGTGAGTCGCTCACCCACGACCGAACCCATGCTGCCCATGATGAACCTAGAATCAGTCACGCCAAATGCCACGCGGCGTGCACGAATCATGCCGGAGCCGGTCAGCGCCGCGTCGCGCAGTCCGGTACGCTGTTGTTCGGCGACGAGCCGGTCTTTGTACTTTTTGTAATCTTCGAACTCGAGCGGGTCTGTGGGTTCTAGATCGCTGTCCCACTCCTCGAAAGTGCCCTCGTCGAGGACCCAGTTGATGCGGTCGCGGGCGCTGAGGTACATGTGGTACCCGCACTCGGGGCAGACGTTCATCAGCCGTTCGGCTTCCTTGCGGAAGATCATCGCGCCGCAGTCGGCACAGCTCAACCACAACCCGCCCGGCACGCCGCGCTTTTCTCGCGCGGGTTTCTGTGGTTCGCTCGTCGTGTCAGTCTCGCTGGTGGCCATTGTCTGCAACTTCTCTGGCTTCCCTTTTTTCTGGCTCTCGACTCTAGACTACTGGCTAACCACTTCCGCCGGCATCTCGATCAGTTCCCACGGTGGGCTTTCTTCGCTGTCAACGCGCCACAAACCGCCTACCGTTTCGTGCAGCAACATACAGTGCAACAGACTTCTCAGCGGCTCCGGCACCAGGATTGCCATAGTCCCCTCCTTGTGTTTCTTGGCCAATTTGGCCAGCGCCTGCTGCATCCGTTCTCGGGCCTGCCCGAGCGTTTCCCCGTTGGGCGGGCAAACCGTTTCGGGGTGCTCCTGCCACTGGCGATAGACCTTGGGCTGCTTGACTTTCACGTCTTCCAGGAGCATCCCCTGCCATAGACCGTGGTCGAGGTTGTGCAGTGCGTCGACCTTCTTCGACTTCATGTCCAACTGTTCGGTGAGGATCTCGGTGCATTGCTGACTCGCTCGACAGGGAGCGAAGTAGAGCACGTCGATTGGCTGATCGCGGAGCGACTCGACCAGGTGTTCGATCTGTTGCCGGCCGTCTTCACTCAAAGGCACGTCGAGCGTTCCTTGAATGCGACCTTGGCACTCGTATTCGGTATTGCCAGTGCGAATGAGCAGGATCTTAAGCATCGTGAAATTACCCCAGGGTTGTGGTTCAGATTGCAGCGTGTGCCAGTTGAGTTAGAAGTGCTACCTTCGCCCGATAGTCGACTTGACCGGTGATGGCTGAACCTACCACCAACATGCCTGCGCCAGCCTCCACACAAGCAGCGATTGTTTCGTCGTTGACGCCGCCGTCCACCTCTAACAGCACGTGGTCGTCGACCTGCGCGCGGATGGTCTGCAGTTTATCCAGCGCCACTTCATCGAACTCCTGTCCGCCAAAGCCGGGCATTACGCTCATCACCAACACAAAATCGCACGCGGGTAGTGCCGCTTCGATGGCAGCGACAGGCGTCGGCGGGTTCAGGGCCAATCCGGCCCCCGCACCCAGCGAGCGGATCGCTTCCAGCAATGGCCGGGCGTCGTCGACCACTTCGGCGTGAATCGTCAGCAAGTCGGCCCCTGCCTCGACGTATCGCGAAAGGTACTCCCCCGGATTGGAGATCATCAGATGCACGTCCAGCGTCAAATCGGTCAAACGGCGGATCGTTTCGACAAGGGTCAGTCCGAAGGATAGGTTGGGCACGAAATGGCCGTCCATCACGTCGAGATGAATCGCCTTGACCCCAGCCGCTTCCAACTGGCGGACTTCGCGGGCCAGATTGCCAAAATCGCAACCCAGCAGCGACGGCAGCACGACCGGAGACGCGGCGCGAAGTTCCTCAAGATGACGGGTGCGGGACATGAGATTGTCGACCATTCATCGTACCATGACTGATTGCACTTGGCCATGACTGATTGCGGGTGGAGAGCAAATACCCGTGCAGTCGTCACCACTTTCGGTGCGCTAAACCGCAAGCGACTGGCCTGCGGCTTAGCGGTTCTGGGATAGGTTGTTAGTATCCACAGGCGAAGGCGGAGATTCTAGCAATCTCGGCTCACACCGTCAGGGTGAAAATCTGAGTCCAAACCCTAACCCTAATTGCAGTAACCACTTAGGACTTGACGAATCTTGGCCCAGCTACCCCAGTTTTATTTGTCGTCCAGGTCTTCGCTGCTCGGCAGGTCCTGGGGCGAGTCGATTCCGAAAAGCCGATTGAATCTCTCGGTCGTGTAATAGGTTGGCTGTTGTCGGGCGCTCTCCTTCGTGCCGCCGTCGGGCCGCTCCAAGCATAACAGTCCGCGTCGAACAAGTTGGTTCAACAGCGCGTGGCTCCGCGAACCGCGCAATTGGCTCACTTCCTCGGCTGTGACCGGCTGTCGATAGGCGATGATCGATAGTACCTCGATTGCCTGGGGCGTGAGCTTCGCCTCACGTACGCGACCTTCGAAGCGGCGTCGTACTGCTTCGTGCTGCGAGCGAATCTGCATCTGGTAACCGGGGCCCTTGCTGACAATGTGATAGGGGACCGTCGCCGCGTCGTACTGGTCGTTCAGTTCTAGGACCAGGGCGTCGACTTCCTTGGGTGAAACGTCGCGGATGTGGGCCGCCATTTCGCGATTGGTCAGCGGTCGACCGCCGGTCGTACCGACGAACAGCATCCCTTCAACAATCATGAGGGGCGAAATCACTTCGCCGAGAGGCAGATCTGCAGAAAGGTCGTCGAGTTCGCCCAGGCTGTCGGCCAATTCAGGTGGGGGCGGTTCCGCCTGGCCGCTGCCAGTAAGCCGGGCAAACGCTGCCGACAGACGGTGCAACGAGAATCGACCGCCAACGGCCTCCGCCTCGCCGTCCGCTGCCGGCGTGGAATGTGCTTGGTCCAATCGTCGATTGTCTCGAGCCATGAGCGAGATGATACGACTCGGCCGAACCCCGCAGCAAGCCCGGTCGCCGCCGGGCCGCCGGGCCGCCGGTGCTAGCAGCCCGAGGTGCTCTCGACACGTGGGCACCGTCAACGAAATCGCCCTGTTCGCCACGGAGATCGACACGTTCGACGGCCGACGGATTATCGTGCCCAATAGAGCGATCTACGGTTCGGTGATTGAAAACATCTCCTACCACCCGCGACGTCGGGTGGAAGTGGAAGTGAGCGTTTCCTCCGAAGCCGACATCGACGCCACGCGCCAGGTACTCGAAAAAGCGATCCAAGACGTGCCGCAGATCCTCCAGGACCCCAGTCCGGCCGTTGTGCTCAACGGATTGGGGGCTTCGAAAGTCGCCTGGGTCGTCCAGGCATGGGCGTTCGAGGACGATTTTCTCGCCGTCAAACAGGGGCTGATCCGTGCCGTGAAGATGGAGCTCGACCAGGCTGGCATCGCCATACCCTTCCCGCAGATGGACGTGCATCTCGATTCTCCGGTCAACGGCAGCGGTGCGACCTCTCCCCTGGCGTAGTTTTCCCAGAGCATTGTGGTTCGGGACTTCGAGCGGTACTCTTTGATTTTCGCCTTTAGCCGGTACCGTCCCGGTGCCGCGTGGAGGCGGCGACGAGCACGGCATCGTGACGATGCCGGCCGGCGCGCCATGGACGAGGACGTCACGGCTCGCCGTACACTCAATGATTCAAAGCGAGAAAACAATGAGCGAGTTCCGCACTGAACGCGATACGATGGGTGAAATGCAGGTGCCGGCCGATGCGCTGTACGGCGCTTCGACCGCGCGGGCCGTCGAAAATTTTCCGGTGGCCCTCGAGCCGCTGCCCGCCGCAGTGATTCACGCCTTTGGGCATCTCAAGGCCGCCTGCGCCCAGGCGAATCTCGACTTGGGTAAGCTCGATCCCCAAATCGCTGAAGCGATCCTCGCCGCCGCCGATGAAGTGGCCGAGGGCGGGCACGACGGTCAGTTTCCGGTCGACATCTACCAAACCGGCTCGGGCACTTCCACGAACATGAACGCCAACGAGGTGATTGCCAACCTGGCCAACGAAAAGCTCGGATTCGGCGTGGGAGCAAAAGACGTCGAAGGGGCCGTGCATCCCAACGACCATGTGAACATGGGCCAATCGTCGAATGACACCTTTCCCACGGCGATGCACATCGCGGCGGCAGTGGCGCTGAAAAACAATCTTGCCCCGGCGATCGCACGGCTCCACAAGGATTTGCAGAGCAAAACGGTGCAGTGGGACAGCATCGTCAAGATCGGCCGCACGCACTTGATGGACGCGACGCCCATCCGCGTGGGCCAGGTTTTCTCCGGTTACGCCCAGCAAGCAAAGCAGGCGGGCAATCTGACCGATTGTGCGCTGCACTATCTGGCGGTCGCGATGCCCATTGGCGGCACGGCCGTCGGCACCGGCATCAACACGCACCCCGAATTTGGCCAACGGGTATGCGATATCTTGACCAAGCGCACGGAGGTTCCCTTCCAGGAAGCGGAAAACCATCCCGAAGCCCAAGCGGCCAAGGATACATTTGTCCTGTGCCACGGTCATCTCAAGACGATCGCCGTTTCGCTCTCCAAAATCGCGAACGACATTCGCCACCTGGGGAGCGGCCCGCGGTGCGGCATCTTCGAGTTGTCGCTGCCGGTGACGCAGCCCGGCTCGTCGATCATGCCGGGCAAGGTGAACCCGGTGATGTGTGAGTCGGTGATGCAAGTCGCCTGCCGGGTGATCGGCAACGACGCCACGGTGACCACCGCCGGCCTGGGGGGCGTGGGATCGCTGTTCGAACTGAATGTAGCGATGCCGGTGATGATCGACGCGTTTCTCGAATCGGTGAAACTGCTGGCGAACGTCTCCAACGTGTTCGTCGACAAGCTGCTCAACGGTTTGGAAGTCAACCAGCAGCGTTGCCGAGAGTTGATCGATCAGTCGCTGATGGTAGTCACGTCGCTGGCGCCGAAAATCGGCTACGAGAAGTCTGCAGCGCTGGCGAAGGAGGCATTCAAAACGGGCAAAACGATCCGCCAACTCTGCCTCGACCAAAACGTGCTCCCCGCAGCCGAACTCGACGAACTGCTCGACCCCGACTCGATGACGCGACCGAGCACTTAACATTTAGAACCTATCGCAGAACCGCTCAGCCGCAAGCGGCCGGCCGCTTGCGGCTGAGCGACAGCAACGCTGGCAGTGTGTAGCGCCTTATGACCGTGCTAGCGGCCGGGGGTCGCGGCCCAAGGACCGCGGCTAATTAGGGAAATTGGGAAAGCCCTGCTGATTAATTTGAGTTTTTTGATTACAGCGGCTCTGTGCGCGGGCCGATAATTACGACCGAGGCGTCGGATTTTCGTGCGCTGCCTCGTCAGATGGTTCCCAACCTTCTTATCGCAGTTTGAAAAGCAATAGCATGGATGCGACCCCTTTCTACAAGTTAGTTTGCCTGCTACCGGTTGCGTTGGTCTGTACCCTGACCACGGCGCCGGCCCTCGAGGCGAAAGAATCTTTCACGATCGAGAGCACCGACACTCAGTCGGCCTCCGGGACGTTGGTGATTGTGACTGCTACGAAACCAGCGTCCGCTGCTGGTAAATCCAGTGCTACGGGTGCCGGAAATCGAACCTGGCGGCGCCCCACGGAGAGACGCAGAGGCACCCAGTCTACCGAGGCTGTTGCTCAATCGATTCAACTAGTCAGCAATCAAGAAGTCGTAGCCGCTGGGCAACAGCGGAAAAAAGCTCCTACTCGACAAGCACGCCAGCGCGTCACGAACTTGGAGTCAGCCGGATCGACCGCCGAAATGTTGGTTTACGCCCACGAGCTGTCGAAGCAGGCTTCGACCGAAGCAGACTACGAGGAAATCGCAGTCACTTGCAACAATGTCGAACGTCTTGGCGTGAGCGGCGAGCAGCGGGAATTCGCCCTGCAATTGCATGCCTGGGCGAACAAACATCGCCACAAGATGCGAGCCGAGCGAATCCAGCAATTACGTGCCGAGAAAGCCGTGCAGCAGTTGCGTGCCGAGAAGGCCGCGCAGCAGTTGCGGGCCAGGCAAGCCAAACAGAAACTGCACGTGCAGCGAGCCAAGCAGCAGTTGCTTGCCGCAGAGGCCGAAGAAGAGCTGCGCTCCAGAAAAATCCAGCAGCAATTGCGTGCCGAGAAGGCCGAACAAGAGTTGCGAGCCGTAAAGATCCAACAGCGATTGCGCGCCGAAGTCGCCGAACAACGGCTGCGCGCCGAACGGGCCGAACAGCAGTTGCGCACCGAATGGGACGATCTAGAGCTGGCCGATGATGGCTCCGATGCAGGCGTCCAAGAGTTAATCCGCGTCGATCCTGAAGAGGCCCGTGAAGAGTTTTCGGTAGTCCAATCCCAGGGGTGGCAGCAGCTCCACGATCGGGGTGTTACGTTTGCCGAGCAAGGAAAATACGCCGAGGCGATGGACGATTTCAATCGCGTCATCGAGAAGAATCCGATGTTTGCCAAGGCCTATGCCAATCGGGCCACACTGCTCATTCTATCGAGCGATCTCGATCAGGCGCAGACCGACTACCAACGGGCATGCACCTTGAATCCCAGGCTGCTCCAAGCGCAACTCGGTTTGGGCCGCGTGTATCATCTGCTGGGTTTGAAGGAAGAAGCCCTCGATTGCTTCAACCAAGCGATCGAACTGGACCCCGACAAAGCCGACATCATTTGCTGTCGGGCCGATCTCTTGGCGGACATGGGTCGCTACCGCGATGCGTTGGTGGACTACGCCCGGACGCTTGATATCAGTCCCGAGTTTGCTCACGCCTATCGCAACGGCTCCTGGCTGCTGGCCACGTGTCCCGACCGACGTTTTCGCGACCCGGCCAACGCAGTGCGCGGCGCCCAACGGGCGTTGGACTTAGGCTACGGCGACCGCCACGTGGCGCTCGACACGCTGGCCGCGGCTCAAGCAAGCGCTGGCGACTTCGACCAGGCGGCCGAAACCCTCCAGGAAGCGCTGAAGATCGCCCCCCACGAGGTGCGTTACGTCTACCGTTCACGGCTGCAAAAGTATCAGGCTCATCAGCCCTTCTTAACTGAACCGGTGGAAGACATCTCGCAAGTCGTCTACGAGGTGTCGGATCGGTAGAATCACTTGCCAAAATGCGTGCCCATTTGACACGCTTTGAAAGCCCAGGGATTGCAATCCCTGGGCTTGACCACCGCCTCGCAATTTCGCAACTTGCACTGGCCGCTACATCAGCTGCCAGTTGCCGGTCGTCACGACGTAGATGCCCAACAGCAGGTTGGTGACCGCGTGGGCCATGACGCAATCCCAGATATTGCGGGTGCGGACCATCAGCCACGTGACCATACTGAACCACACCAGTGCGGCCAGCAATTCGCCCGGATGCATCAACATGGGGATTGCCGTGCCGAGGATCACTGCCGTGCGGTTCACCTGGCCGAAGGGAACCTGCCACCAGTTGGCATGCATCACGTAGCGCATCAGAAATCCCCGCACAAAGAACTCTTCGATCACCGGCACAATCAGCGCAAGACCTGTGAAACGGATCGCCAGGAATACGTAGGCCCACAGCGGCGTGTCGGTGAGTTGTTCCAGCGGATTGAACGCACTCCGCTCGCCCGTGCCGAGGATTGCCGTCAAGCCGATGCTGGGTGTCTCTTCATTTGACCAGGGCCACAGCCCGCCCAGAAATCGATCCACGGGCCCGACGATTTTCACCTCGAGTCGCAAGTGGCAGAGCACGATCCACAGCACGACCCCCACCACGCCTACGATGATACTGAGACCACTCACCCGCCAGGAAAACGTCCGGTAGCCAGGGCAGACCACGAGCATCACCACCACGGTTAGCACGATCTTGGCCGTGTAGACCCAGGGGTAGTAACGGTAGGGAATCTCCGGGAGCAGCCCGGTTCGCTCGGGTGGA
>Ga0255057_10001385_pt1 | contig 13644 bp, 12 predicted proteins | sample Cases_109_6_MG_FD_189022 | JGI IMG/M metagenome (GOLD analysis project Ga0255057, IMG submission 189022) | Seawater microbial communities from Amundsen Gulf, Northwest Territories, Canada - Cases_109_6 | ecosystem: Environmental > Aquatic > Marine > Gulf | place: Canada: Northwest Territories... | reverse complement strand
GGCTCGGACAAGGTCCGCATGGATGGCGCGCCTATCTTGTTCCAACTGCCCTGGGGGCTTTCCAGTCCTGCCATGCCAGGCGTTCCACTCCCCGCGAAGATCACCGTACAAGTATGTGAGCCCATCAACTGGAGCGAGTACGGGCCCGAAGCCGCCGACGATCCCGAGGTGCTCCAACGCTGTTACGATGAAATCACCTCGGTGATGCAGAGCACGCTCGACCAGCTCGCGGCCGAGAACCCGCGCCCGATCGCGACCCGTCTCAAGAAAGTGCTGCGGAGATAAACGACGACGCCATGTTTCTCGGGGCACCGACGATAGCCTGGGCGTTCTTCGGCGTCAGTTTGATCGGCGCGGTGTTCACGGCGAATGCCTTCGTGCCGGTGCGTCGCATCCCGGCGCTCTTCATGCCGAGCTTCTTCGGTTCTTGGTTGACTGCCGAGCTCGCCATCCACCACGTGTTTTGGCAATCGATCGCCACGATAGTCTTCATCGAGCTCGGCGCGTTGGAAGGCTGGCCCGGGTGGCTCGGGCTGTTGGTCACCCTTGGCTCGTGGCTCGGGCTGTTGGTCCTGTTCTCGGACGGGAATAGGGCTCGGAAGACGTTCACGAAGGCACTCGCAGGGGTCGGCTCGGTGCGCGACACCAAGCGCATCCCGCGTCGCCACCTCGTGCTGCCCTTCTACAAACGGCGTCGCGGCGTGAAGGTCACCGAAAACATCATCTATCGACGCGTCGCCGGCACGACGCTGAAGCTCGACGTCGTGGCGCCCGCCGAGCGGGTCGAAAACCGCCCGGCTATCATGCAGATCCATGGCGGCTCGTGGATCATCGGCGACAAGCGCGAGCAAGGCTGGCCGCTCATGTCGCATCTGGCGGCCAACGGCTGGGTCTGCTTCAATCTCAACTATCGATTGAGCCCAGGCGCCACCTTTCCTGATCATCTGGTGGACCTGAAGTACGGGCTCGCCTGGATCCGGGAGCATGCCGACGAATGGGGCATCGACCCAAACTTCATCGCGGTGACTGGCGGCTCTGCAGGCGGGCACCTCGCGGCCCTGATGGCGCTCACGGCAAATGACCCCGAGCTCCAACCTGGTTTCGAAGAGGCGGACACGTCGGTGCAAGCGGCGGTGCCGATCTACGGCGTCTACGACTTCACTAGTCGGCTCGGCGAGAACCGACTGCCCTTTTGGTACAAAAGGCTCGAGTCGAAGATCATGAAAGCGTTCCGCGAGGAAGAGCCCGAGAAGTTCCGCCGCGCGTCACCGGTCGAGCAGATCCACCCGGACGCCCCACCCTTCTTCATCATCCACGGCAACCGCGACACCCTAGCGCCCGTCGAAGAGGCCCGGGAGTTCGCCTCGGAGCTCCGTGATATGTCGCGCGCACCCGTCGTCTACGCGGAGCTGAAAGGCGGCCAACACGCCTTCGACCTCTTCTGCTCACCGCGAACCTCCCACATGCTCATCGCCGTACTGAAGTTCCTCAACGGCACATACACCGAAGAACGCCTAAGCAGACCCCCTGAAACCACCGTCACCGGCCTAGCCCACGAACAACACGTAGCCGTAAGCGTCTAAAAGGGGACAATCCCATTCCTACTCGATGACGGAGTTGCTTACCCGCGGGTCGCCGTTGGCGACACCCCAAATCGCGCCCGGGTGGCGGCTTTGGCTGGGATCTGCCAAGACGCGCGCTTACGCGAAAGCGTGGGGTTAACGCTTGCAGAGTAAGCTTAGAAATGTGGCGATCATCGCCCACGTCGATCACGGCAAGACGACGCTGGTCGACGCGATGTTGCATCAAACGGGCGCCTTCCGAGCCAACGAGGCCGTGCGCGAACGCGTGCTCGATTCCAGCGACCTCGAGCGTGAGCGCGGGATCACGATTCTCGCCAAGCACGTCTCGATTCGCTGGAGGGACTACAAGATCAATCTGATCGATACCCCGGGTCACGCAGACTTTGGGGGCGAGGTCGAGCGAACGCTCCGAATGGCCGACGGAGCGCTATTGCTCGTCGACGCGGCCGAAGGCGCCCTCCCTCAGACCCGATTCGTACTCTCGAAGTGCATCGACCTCGGGCTTCCGGTGGTGGCCGTGATCAACAAGATCGACCGCAAAGACGCTCGGCCGGACGAAGCCCTCAACGAACTGTTCGACCTTTTCTGCGACCTCGGTGCGACGGACGAGCAAGCGGATTTCGCAACGGTGTATGCGATCGGCAGAGACGGGATTGCAAAGCGGACGCTAGAAGACGATTCGACAGACCTCACACCTCTCTTCGAAACACTCGTCGAATGCCTTCCTCCGCCTCGCGGCGACGCGACTCTTCCCCTCCAACTGCTGGTACACAACACTATTCACGATGACTATGTCGGGCGGATCGCGATCGGGCGCATCCGCGGAGGTACCATCAAGCCACTCGAGAACGTCGCGGTCATCGGCCACGACGCTACGGTGGAGCGCAAGGTGGGTGCCCTGTGGGGCTTCGAGAACCTCGAGAGGGTGCGCATCGAAGAAGCGGCGGCCGGCGACATCGTCGCGATCTCCGGTATCGCGGAAGTACACATCGGCGACACGATCACACACCCGAGCCACACGACCCCGCTCGAACGCATTTCGGTCGAGGAGCCGACGATCAAAGTCCGTTTCCTGATCAACACATCCCCATTCGCCGGGCGCGTGGGCGATTTCGTGACATCCCGGCAAGTGCGCGAGCGGCTCTTCAAAGAAGCCCAGCGCAACATCGCGATGCGGGTCGAAGAAACCGACGAACCCGATTCGTTCATCGTCTATGGGCGCGGCGAGCTGATGCTCGCAATCCTGGCCGAAACCATGCGCCGTGAGGGTTACGAGTTCGCGCTCGGGATGCCGGAGGTCGTCATTCGGACGATCGAAGGACAGAAGTGCGAACCCGTCGAGACGGTGGTGGTCGACGTGCCGCAATCTCACGTCGGAACGGTGACCCAATTGCTGGGCGATCGGCGGGGCGTCATGGGCAAGATGAGTCCGATCGGCGCGAACCGAGCTCGTGTGGAGTACCGTGTGCCTTCACGGGGGTTGATCGGTTTTCGTTCGATATTCTTGACCGAGACGCGCGGCGAGGGGCTTCTCAACACGATGTTCGAGGGGTGGGACCCGTACGCCGGCCCACTTCTCCGACGCAAGAACGGCGCGATCGTCGCCGACCGTCTGGGCACGACCACGCCGTACGCGCTCTTCAACCTGCAACCGCGCGGCAGGCTCGTCGTCGGCGCCGGCACCAAAGTCTACGAAGGCATGATCGTCGGGGAACACAACCGACCGAGCGATCTCGATGTGAACTGCACGCGTGAAAAGAAACTGACCAACATTCGCGCGGCCGGCCGGGACGAGAATGTCGTCCTCACTTCGCACCGCGAGCTCACGATCGAAAGCGCGCTCGACTGGATCGACCAAGACGAGCTCGTCGAGGTAACGCCCGACGCGGTGCGTGCGCGCAAGGCGGTGCTCGAATGCAATCGTCGCCCGCGTCGCGACGGCCCGAGGAAAGGCTAGGGTGGGTCGTGGCCAAATCGAAGCGAAAAGGTGGGGGTCGCTCCAAACCCGACCGGGACGCGCTCAAGGAGGCGTTCTCGGACGTAAAGCCACTTGGCGGAGGGTCGAAGAAGCGTGTGATGCCTTCGGTCGATGAACGCCCTGCGGGAGGCCCGCGTACTCAGGCGCCGCACACACCGACGGAGCCACTTCTCGTTGAGCGCGACGGCGACGGGGCTGTGCTCGGCCGACGCAAGAAGGCGCACCCCAGCATCACCGACGCGTTGGAGGACGCGCGGCTCGAAGTCGAAGCGGAATGCGACCTTCACGGCATGACCGTAGCGGAAGCCGATCGCGAAATTCTGCGATTCGTGCGCGACCACCAGCAGCGCGGGGACCGCTGGGTCCTGATCATCGTCGGCAAAGGGCTACACAGCCCTGGTGGCAAAGGCACGCTCGAGGAGCACGTCGTCGGCACCCTCAGCGAGCGCGCGGCGGCACGATACATACTGGCATTCCGTACTGCGCCCCGACGTCATGGGGGCACGGGAGCTCTCGCCGTTCGCCTGGTCGATCGCTTGTGACAACGGGGACTGGCGTCCGAGATCAGCCCTTACTGATCTTGCCTTCTTTGTGGGGATGGTGGCTACGGCACTTGGAACAGAACTTCTTGATGTGGAACTTTTCCGGCATCGTGCGCCGGTTCTTGTCCGTCACGTAGTTGTCTTTCCCGCAGTTTTCGCAGCTGAGCTTGATCAGGTCTCGCATGATGGTCCTCGCCCAAGAGCCCGGAAGGGGGCGGAGTGTAGCGGGGGGGTTGCTTTGGTCAAATGGCGCCGCAGGAGGCCTGGATCCAAGGGCCCGATCCGATATAACTCCACCTAGATGCTCGAGATATCCTTCCCACTCCGGACCTTCGCCGCCGTCGGTCTGGTCGTGGCCTTTTTCGCCAGCCCAGCTCTCGCTTTTGAGGGTGAGCTCGAGGCCAAGCTATCTGGCCAACCGGGAACCTCGATGCAGGTGCATGCCTGGTACTCCAATGCGGGGGATGTCCGGATCGACACGTCGGGCAAGAGCGTCGACGGCCAGATGATGCGCGGCTCCACCATCATGCCGGCCGCGGGAAACACCTATTACTCGATCTCCCACAACCAAAAAGTCATCGTCGAGGTGCCCTATGCGGCATTGCGCGCATCGAGCGGAGATGTCGCTGGCAGGGGGCAGGATCCGAACCTCGAGATCAAGAAGCTCGGAGCCGAGATGATCAGCGGAGTGGAGACCGAGCACGTCCGGGTCCTCGATAAGGACAACAACGCGACGATCGACCTTTGGATGACGCCCAAATACCCTCCCGACCTATGGACCCAGGCGTTTCGCGGTCGGAATCTCGGGCTCGAATTGTCTGACGAGGAGCGAATGAAGGCGATGAAGAAGTACGGCGTCGAGCCAGGCTTCTCGATGAAGATGAAAGTGCGGCAACCCGGGCGCCCCCCAGTGGAGTTCCTGGTCGAGAACGTCAAGCGGACGAAGGTATCCGCAAGCACCTTCGCCCTCCCCTCCGGCTACCGGCGCGTGAAGGGCACGGACGAGCCGTCACCGCCCAAGACTCCCAATCCTTGACCCCGGTGCGGCTGCGAAGTAGAGCCGCCATGGGACGGCGAGTTTTGGGGCGCCGTAAAGGAGTATCGATGACCAAGCAAGTGCTCACGCGTGGGTTGATTATCATGTCCGCGCTTCTCGTTCTGAACGGCTGCAACAAGGACAAGTCCAACACTGCCAAGGACGCCAAGAGGGGCGACCCGGTCCTGGTGCTCGACGCGGGCCAAGAGCCTCGTGCCGAGCTGCGGTACAAGGTCGTCCAAGGAACGACGACGACGTCCAATATGGACTTCGGTCTCGCCTCGCTCGCCACGTCGTCTGCTGGCTCGGAGCTGAGTGTCGTCCCGGGTGTTCGTTTGCACGTCGTCTCGGGTCCATCGATCCAATCGAAGCGCGGCACACGGTTTGATGTCCGCATCGTCAAGTCTGAAGCGCTCGTTCCGGAAGGCATCGACCCGGAGGTTGCCCGTGACCTCAACCAAGGTGCGTCGGTGCTGAACAACGTCGGTGGCTGGGTCGAGATCGACGACAGGGGCATCATTCAGGCGAGTGAGCTGAACGAGCGCGGCAAGCGCTCCGACGTCCCCGTCCGATTGCTGGTGATGATCATCAACGCGCGTACCTCACTGTCCCGCGTGGTCTTGCCGGCGGAGCCCGTCGGTATCGGCGCCCGATGGGAGGCGAAGAAGGAGCTTATCCTCTACGGCTTCAAGGTCAGCCAGGTCGATACCTACACCCTGACCGAGAAGGTCGGCGACGAGTTGAAGATCAACGTCGCAATTCAGCAGACGGCCCTTCCACAGACGGTCACCTTCGATGAAGAAGGGATCGAGCTCTCTGTCGAGTCCTTCAGCATGAACGCGAGTGGCCAAATCATCGCCAATCTCAACGCTCTCGAGGCAAACGCCGCCGCAAGCGGTGAGTCGTCCGGCATCTTGAAGGTTAAGACTGTCGACGGCACCGAAGAGGTCGAGATCGATCGGGCGTTCCAGGTTCGGATGACCGTCACCTACGACCCGGGGGTGGCTGCTGCTGGGGCTGAGGCGGTCGAAGCCGAGAAGGCCGGGCAGGCCGGATCCCCGTACTAGTGGGCCCGCGTCCTCTTCGACTACGACTACGAAGAGGGGTCGTCGATCACCACGGCCAGGTACGGTAAATTGCGGAACTTCTGCGCGTGGTCGAGGCCGTACCCGACGACGAAGACATCGTCCACCGTGAAACCGAGGTAGTCGATCGCGATCTTCTTCCGTGTTCGGGACGGCTTGTGCAGCAGCGATGCGAGCTTCAACGAGGCCGGCCGACGCGTGATGAGGTTCTGGTTGAGATAGGAAGCCGTTAAGCCCGTATCGACGATGTCCTCGACTAGAATGACGTGCTTGTTCTCGATCGAATGACTGAGGTCGGTTGTAATTTCGACGACGCCGCTGCTGTCCTTGGCGTCGCCGTAGCTCCGCACCCCGAGGAAATCGACCGAAAGGTCGAGGTCGATGTGCCGCACGAGGTCGGCGGCAAAAACGTAGCTTCCCTTGAGCACGGGAACCATCACCAGGTCTTTGCCGAGATAGTCTTGCGTGATCTCATGGGCGAGCTCGATGACCCGCTGAGCAATCGTGTCTGCGTCGATGAGAGGCTTGATGGTCATGACCGACCGCTTAGTTCGCCGAGAATACGATCGGGAACTTCGCGGAGCCACCCCCGGACGAAGCCGGGAACCGCCAACGCCGAATCGACGCCTCCATGCACTCGCTGAGTCCACCGGGCCCGGTACCGGCGACGGCCACACTCAACACGCGACCCGAGGCCGCCACATTGAGCGATACGTTCATGCGAACGGCCGTTGGCGACTGCTGCCCACGGATCGCCCGCTGGTAGCAGCGCTGAAGACGCGGTTTGTTGGTGGTCACGGTGGCGCTGACCGCTTTGGCGTCGAGCGGATCGCGCTTGCTCTTGGTGCTGCCAGATTCTGCTACGTCGATCTTCGCCACCCCGGCGTTGCCGCTCGAACCAAAGTCTGCCAGAAGCTCTTGCTCCTTGGCATCGAGCGAATCGTCGCCGAGCTTCTTGATACCTGTCGACGAGGCCTGCGCGGTCTTGGATGGACGTTTCGGCCGCGCCTGCCAACGGGGTTTCGCCGGTCGCATGGTGGGCCCATCCTCCGTGGGCTTGGGCGGCTCGATAACGCGCGCCGGATCGGTCGCTGCGTCTTCGGCGGTGCCTTCTGCTGCGATCCCCTCTTCGCTTTCTGCGACAGCAGCCTCTTCGAGCGCTTCGGCTTCTTCTAGGTCGGTCGCCTCGGCTTCGTCGATGACCTCGGCCTCTTCCGCGACAGCGACATCTTCGAGCGGGTTGGTCATCTGGGCCGGTGGCGCGGCTTTCGGCGCTTGGTGGACCGGAGCGCTAGGCGACGCGAGGAACTTCTCCAAAATCTTGTCGCCATACTTGTCGAACGCCAACACGGCGACCACGCCCGAAAAGACAGCCACGGCAACCATCAGCGCCCAGACCCACGCGGGAGAACTGGTTCGCGGCTCGGTGACGATGGGCTGCGGCGGAACGGCCGGCACCGAGAACGATTCGTCGGGCGGCTGCGGAAGCCCGGAAAAGGCGCCCGTAGACGGGGCGGAACGGAAGATCGGCTCCGGACCAAGCGAAGCGGGCGGCTGCGACATCTCACCGAGCGCAGCCGGAAGCCCCGACTCTGGCTGGAGCGCGTCGGTAGGCGGCAAAAATTCGACGGACACCTCCGATCGGTCGCCCAATACGTGGAGCGGCGGCTTCGGCGGGACGGGCACCGAAGGAGGCTCCGGCGTTTCTTTGATGGCTGTTTGGGCTTCGACGAACGGCGGTAACGAAGAAAACTGGCTGCGCATCGGCGGACCCGAGCTACGGCGCTCGTAGAGCAAGGACATGAGCTCGGGAACCGTCGCAAGCGGACGCCACTCGTCGAAACCCTCGCGCCACACGAGCGAATATTCGTTCACCGCGCCGGCATCTACTTTGTGCGCCATCTCTTCAAGCCTGATCGGGCCGATCGGCACGTCGTTGACCGACACGTGCCATTCGGCCTTGTCGATTTTGCCGACACGAGGCGAGCTCCCACGACGCGAGTTCCCACCGACTTTCGACTCTATGGGTACGGGCGGCGCCAGCCCCGGATGCTGCCCCACGAGCGCACTACTCGCTGCAGCGGGCGACGAAGACATGCGGCGCGCAACCGAAGACGGACGGCGCGGTGGAACAGAAGATTGCCGACGACGAACGGGCGAAGACGGCCGCCGCTGCCTCGCGGTTGCAACCTCGCGACCAAACGGCACCGGCTCCGATCGCCGGGTCACCTCGTCGTACCCATATGTAGCGCCCGCGGGGACCGTGATGTCATCCCGCCTACCGTCGATCAAGATCTTGTTGTCGCACTTACGACACGGAAAGCGCACAACCCGACCGACGACCTTCTCGTCGGAGATCTTGTATTTGGCGTGGCAGCTATTGCACTCGAATCTCATGAGTCTCGTCGGTTGTGGGCAAGCCCACTCAGTTGCACCGATTCCAGCTTGACATCGACTGAATCGTAGCGCGAATTGGTGTACTTATTCAATGGGAATGCAATAATTACATGCCCGAGAGCACATAATATCGGTCCTGGATGTCGTCATAGAGGAGCACCATGCGGTTCTCACCGATACGACGGGACCAGCGTTCATCCTCTTCAGCGTAGGCGATTCGAAAGCTCGCACTGTACCGATAGTCCACCATAATTCGGTCCATATCGCCTCCGACGGAGCGATACTTGATTTCGTAGCGGACGTCGGTGACCCGCTCGCGCCAGCTGCCGAGCTTGATGCGCAGCGCTCGATAGTCGATGTCGTCATCACCCGTAGGGGTGCCATTGTCGTCCAGATACTGGGGATGAGCCATGGCGAGCAGCGCGCCGACATCCCGCTCCTCCACCGCCCGGCGATAATTCTCCATGAAGGTGATGATCGCCCGGTTCCCGGGGGTGTCCTCGACTGTGGTGTTTGGGATGTTCTTCTTGCAGCCCATAGTCGTCGAGGAGACAACGAGGGCGCAAAACACCCCAAAAGCCAAGCCACCACGCATAGAACCCATCACGAAACGAACGCTCCTTCTAGCCGCGACATTCCCGATTATCCACTGGGCGCTAGTGAATCCCATAATCTTTGATCTTGTAAAGGAGAGCCCGATGGCTGATCTCCAGCAATTTCGAGGCCGCCGTGCGATTTCCACCCGTCTTTTCGAGGGCACGACGGATCAGCGTTTCCTCCATGAATCGGGCGGTCTTCTTGATCGACAACTCGCCGGTAGCGAGACTTGCAGCAGCTGGATCGGTGGGCTCGCGCATGCGTTCGGGCAGATCTCCCACCCCGATCACGTCGCTTTCCGAGAGAACGATCGCCCGCTCGATCGTGTTCTCCAGCTCGCGCACGTTGCCCGGCCAGGGGTAGTTGAGCAGGAGCTTGCGGGCCTTCTGATCGACGTCGCGGATCTTGGTACCGAGCCGGCCGTTGTTGCGCTCGATGAAGTGCTCGGCGAGCAACATGATGTCGTCGCGTCGATCACGTAGTGGCGGTACGTTGATCTGCAGTACGTTCAATCGATAGTAGAGGTCTTCGCGAAAGCGTCCTTCCTCTACCTCACGTCGGAGGTCGCGCACGGTAGCTGCAATGACGCGTACGTCGAGCTCCTGATCCCGGGTCGCACCGACGGGACGCACACGGCACTCTTGAAGCACTCGAAGCAGTTTCACCTGCAACCCGAGTGGCAACTCTCCGATCTCATCGAGGAACAGGGTGCCTTGATCCGCTTCGGTAAACAGCCCTCGCTTGTCCGCGTGCGCATCGGTAAACGCCCCTTTCTTGTGACCGAAAAGCTCGCTTTCGAGAAGCGCCTCGGGGATCGCACCGCAGTTGAGCGGAACGAACGGCTTGTCCTTCCGCGTGCTTCCAAGGTGGAGTGCGCGTGCAACGAGCTCCTTGCCCGTGCCGCTCTCGCCTTGGATCAAAACGGTGGTCTTGTAGTCCGCCACTTTGCCGATCGTCGAGAAGACCTTCTCGATGGCTTCACTCTTTCCGAGGATGTCGTGGAAGGTTTGCTCCTTGCGCATTGCTTCCTTGAGCACACGGTTCTCGCGACGGAGCGCCTCGCGCTCTTCGGCTTTGGTAAGCGCGAGCAACACCTCGTCTTGCTTGAAGGGCTTCGAGATGTAGTCATAGGCACCGGCTTTCATCGCGTCGATCGCCATGTCGACCGAACCATAGGCGCTCATCAGAATCACGGTCGCAAGCGACGAACGTACTTTGAGCTCGGCACAGAGCTCGAGGCCGGTCATCCCACTCATCCGCACGTCGGCGAGCACGAAGTCGGGGTCGAAGCGCTCGAGCTGTTCGAGGGCGGTCTCCGCCGAGTCGGCAACGTCAACTTGGTAGTTGTGCTTCCTGAGGAGCGTACGGAGCACGACCCGGATGTTTTCTTCATCGTCGACGACCAAAACGCGGCGCATCACAGAATCCTATACTTTCTGCATAGCAGACCTAGAACTCTGAAATAAGTAGCATGATTCCGGTGTTTGGCGGTGTATTGTGTACGGGAACGCTGACGGGAATAGGTGTGATCTCATGTGGTTGGGTCTCGTGCATCGCACGGGGCGTCGATGTGAGGCCAGCTGTAAAGTTCCCGCTCGATTGGCTTTATGGGGCCCTAGTGGGTATGATCACGCTGTCGGGTACGGAGGGGAGACATGAAGGTTCGCTTTGCTTTTTTAGTGGTGCTGGTGGGGTTCATCGCGACTGTTGGAAGCTGCTCCAACAGGCCGCTCAATCCCCTGAATCCATGCACGATCAACGGTGTCGTCCAAAACGTGCCGGTCAATCCACAGAGGGCGTTGGACCTTCTGATCGTCATCGATGACTCGCCTTCGATGCTCGAGGAACAGGACAAGCTCGCCGAGCAGGTGCCACGCCTCGTGAACCTTCTGCTTACGGGTGGTGAAGCGGACCCGAGCGCCGTCGGAGTGTTCCCAGCGATCGAGAGCCTGCATGTGGGCGTCATTACGCCGGACCTCGGTCACTCGACCGAGCCGCCGCACCAGTTCACCCCGGGTGTCGACTTCAATCCGACCCCCGCGTGCGACGCAAACGGTAAAGCGGGTTTCATGCAGGTCGAAGGCCGCGTGTGTGACGCGCAGACACCACCCGCCGGGACGCTTTATCTCGACAGGCCCCCAAACGCAGACATGAGCTTCGACGTTCAATTCGTGCAGGACGTGGAATGCATCACGGGGCAAGCCGATGGTTGCGGCTTCGAGCAGCAGCTCGAGAGCATCCTCGCACAGAGCCGCAATCCGGGGAACAGCGGATTCAGCCGCGACGATGCACTGCTCGCCATCATTTTGATCACCGACGAGGACGACTGCTCGACGACGGACCCTCGCCTCTTTGACGTAGAGGCGCGGCCAGGCAACCCGTATCAGGGGCCTTTTCTCGACCCTCCAACGAACGCGGTCGTGAAGTTCAACCTGCGTTGCTGGGAGCACAGCAAGGGTGACACCGTGGACGAAACCAAGGTTTTGCAGCCGATTCGACGTTACATCAACGAGATCGCTGCGCTCAAGGCGGATCCAAGCCAGGTGGTCTTCGCCGCCATCACCGGTATTCCCGAGAAGGGCGAGCTCGACCGTGAGAACTTCAACACGGACGAAGATCGCTATCAGGCGATCCTAGACGATGCGGACATGATGGAGGACCCGAACCCGGCGGAAGACGCCGATCAGAATCAACAGCTCACGCCCGCCTGTGGCTCTAGCGCGGCTGACTTCGCCGTCCCCGCACGTCGCATCGTCGAGACGGCCAAGGGTCTCGCCGAATCGAACACCGGCGTCGGCACGGTCGTCGAATCGATTTGCGCTGAGGACTACGCGCCGGCACTCAACGCGATCGTCGAGCGGATCGCAGCCGCGCTTCGTCAACTCTGTCTTCCGCGACCGCTCAACCGCAACTCCGAAGACTTGGTCGGGTGCGAGGTCCGCGAAGTCCAACCCGAGGGATTCACCTGTGCTGAAGCGGGGCGTGGACGTGAGCCGGAAGCTGTCTCGAACGAGGATGGTCGCGAGGTCTGCCGGATTACCCAGCTGCCAAGCAGCGCCCCGACCGTTCCGAGCGGCCTTGGTTGGTTCTACGACGACTTCACTTCAGAGACCACCGACGCTTGCGCCTTCAACCCGGATCAGCAACGCGTGAGCTTCACCACCGGGTCGGAGCCCATATCGGGCGCCCGCATTCGCTTCGAGTGCCTGCAAGCCGCTCCGCCAAAAGACGTCGACATCGGCTGGCCCTGCAGCATTGAGACCGACTGCGAGCGCTCCGCGGAGTCGCTCGGCGAACAGTACGATCGCGACAACCTCTCGCTTGCATGCGATCTGGACACGAACACGTGCCAGCTCACCTGCACGACCAATGCGGAGTGTCCCGGCGGCTTCAGCTGCTTCGACGCAAGCGGTGACGGCGCAAGCTACTGCGTCAATCCGACCTGTACGCTGAATTAGAGCTGGACTAGGTCCAGCTCCACGTAGTCGTGGTCGTGGTCGTGGTCGACCACGAGACCGACCACGACCACGACCACGACTACGTGGGGGAGCTACTTCCCGATCCCGCCCCACAGGCTCTGATGGATGCTGTTCAGGACCGCCTCGGGATGTTTCCCTACGTCACATCCCCCGAGTCGGTCATCGATCATCAAGAAAGCCGCGCCATGCACCGCGGACCAAGCGAGAAGCCCTGCGGGTAGCGCGCCCTGTTGCAAGAGGCCCTGCTGCTCGCACGCGCAGAGGACCTCTGAGAACGCTTCAAACGCGGCGTCCCCAGCCTCGCGGAGCTCGGGGACCTCGCGTGCGGGGTTCCAGCCGAACATCAGTCGGAAGAGCTCAGGGTGCTTTGAGGCGAACGTGAGGTAGCCGATCCCCGCCAGACGGAGGCGTTTTTCTCCGTCGACGCACTGCCCCTGTCCATCGACCATCGTGGCGCGAAGTCGCCGAAAGCCCAGGGTGGCCAGGGCCGCTAGAAGCGCGCCTTTGTCCTCGAAATGGCGGTAGGGAGCGCCCGGGGTAACTCCGAGTGCTCGGCCAAGCTTGCGCAAACAGAGACCCGCGGGGCCTTCCTCCTCGAGCTGCGCTTCGGCCACCTCGAGTAAACCTTCACGTAAACCACCGTGATGATAGGGTTTTATCGCTTTCAACATATGCATCATAACTTAATTTACGCTCCGGTGTAAACAGTGTTGACATTCGAAGTAAACGACGTATACAAAGTATACAACGAATACATAAGGAGGCCATCATGAATAGTCAACTACTCACCATCGGAATCGTTCTCTCCCTGGCCACCACCGCCTGCACGGGCCTTGGCGTTCAGACGGGCCCCACCCTCTCGAGCCAGATCTTCGAAGAACAGGGGCTCGGAAACCTCTGGGGCGAGGCCACGGACACGGCGCCGGAGGGGGTCGTGCGGGTCGAGC
>Ga0255057_10001382_pt1 | contig 13664 bp, 13 predicted proteins | sample Cases_109_6_MG_FD_189022 | JGI IMG/M metagenome (GOLD analysis project Ga0255057, IMG submission 189022) | Seawater microbial communities from Amundsen Gulf, Northwest Territories, Canada - Cases_109_6 | ecosystem: Environmental > Aquatic > Marine > Gulf | place: Canada: Northwest Territories... | reverse complement strand
AGAGGCCCACGGTCGGCTGGGCAGGGACCCGGCCGACATCGCGATGAGGCGCCAGCCGAAGAGCCATCAGCACAGTGGGCCTAACAGGACAGTTCTCGAACCACCCGCCTTTAGAACGAAGAGCCCGGCTGAAGGTCACTTACAGAACCGTCTATTCAGAGGGGCATAACTATGGCATACTTATGGCATGGCAAGGTCACGCGTCAGCACCACAGTCGATGAGGCTCTCCTGGCGAGCGCCCGCAAACTGCGATCGGGATTGAAGGATGCAGCACTCCTCGATGAAGCCCTCGAAGCTCTCGTCGGCAAGCACCGTTCCACGGAGTTCGACACGGCCTACCGGGCGTATGACGAGCACCCGATAGACGAGGTCGATGAGTGGGGCGATCTCGGATCGTTCCGCGAGGCTGCATCGACATCGTGACCCCCCTGCCTTCGCGAGGTGAGATCTGGTGGTCTGAGATCCCCGAGATCGGGCGACGCCCCGTCGTGGTGCTCTCGCGTGACGCTGCCATTCCGAGGCTACGCCGGGCGCTGGTGGCTCCCTGCACCACCACCATTCGCCGTCTTCCCAGCGAAGTAGTGCTCGAGATTGGAGACGACCCGATCCCCAAACGATCTGCCGTGAATCTCGACTCGGTCGAAAGCGTCTCACTGGCGGTTCTGGTCGAACGGCTGGGACGCCTCAGTGACGAGCGAATGCGTCAAATCTGTACGGCCCTGGCGGTCGCCGTCGCCTGCAACGACTGATCGTCCATCACTTGAAGCGCCGAAACCCAAAGCGAAGGCGCTAACCCCTCAGGCGCTCGACTTCCCCCACCAGTCCAACGATGGCACCGAGATCGGCGGCAAAGGTCTCCCGCTCCGCCAGCCGCGGCAGATCTCCGCCCGAGAGCAGGCCCCGGTTGGCGGCGAGACGCAACGCGTTTTTGAACAGCACCGTCGAAACGGCCTCCGGACTCCGGATGGCTCGCTGTGCCCGGTATTGGGCGCCGAGCGCCAGAGCGGCATCGATCAGCTCATCCTCGTTCGCATCGCGGCGGAAATCGACATCGACCAGTGCATCCGCCAAGACCAGGTAGGCCTCGAATACCGGACGCAGCACCCAAGATGAGGCAGAGGGCAGCAAGGCCCGAAGCACCGAGGCGGCATCACCCGACGCCACGGTGGCCTCCCAACCCGGAACCAACGCCTCGAGTTCCGCCGACAGCTCGGCCCGAAACTCGTCGCGCTCTGCGAAGAAATATTCGAACTTCAACAGGTCGCGAGTGCGTCGCACGGTATCCCAGAAGAGATCCAGCGGGTCGTCCGCGGCGCCGGCCGCAGCCGCGAGGCCGAGTTCCGCAATTGCACCCGTGGTAAAGAAGTGCACGATCGTGTTGCGGTAGTAGGCGGCCGCCAAATGCTGCTCCGACCCGATCGCGTACACGGTCTGGCGACCGCCATCGAATCTGCTCACAACACCGTGTTCCACCAGAGCATCGAGTGCACCGCTCACCACCGTCACGTCCGCCAAATCCACCGGTTCGGATATTGGAAGCTGGCGGCGCTCAACGTTGGCGACGAAGTCGCCCAGGACGATGATCGTCTCCTCGACAGTGACGGCATGGTCGGTCCCGAGGAGGGCGATGGTGACCAGAGAGATGGGCGTTATCGGAGTGACTCGATTGATTCGAACCGCTACTTCGAACGCCAGCTTCTGGATCTCGAGATTGGACTCCTCCGGGTCTGGCTCGTGACCGGTTTCGTACCGATCGAGCGAGGCGGCGACGCTGATCGGCTCGCCGAAATTCAGATAGATACGCCCGTACCGGCGCCGCATCGTCCGCAGCACTCGCACCAACCACCTGAATGACTCCTTCTCCTTCGCTGCGCCGCGTTGTTCTGCTGTATATGCACCCACATCCTGGATCTGGTCGTAGGCGATCGAGGTCGGGATCAACACCACGTCTTCGCATGAGCCGCGCCGCCACGAATCCACCACATACGAGAGCAGGCCGTACTTCGGTGGGTTCAGCTTCCCCGAACGGGACCGACCGCCCTCGATGTACCACTCGAGAGGAAAACGCTTCTCGAGCAGGTAGTCGAGATAACGCTTCAGGGTGTACTTGTAGACCTCGTTGTCCTTGAAGGAGCGACGGATGAAGAACAGCCCATGACGCCGCACCAGCGGACCGACCGGGAAGAAATTCATGTTGATACCGCCGGCGGCATGATTCGGGGGCAGGCCGTTCTCGTACAGCACATAGGTCAACGCCAGATGGTCCATGTTCGACTTGTGACCGGGGAGAAACGCCAGAGAATGACGCTGGCCCAATTCGGCGATGCGCTCAAGAGCTTCGGGATCGTATTGAATGCGCCGGTCGTAGCCCTGGGTGTAGATGAGTCGGATGAGCGACGCCACCAGGTCGATGACGAAGGTGCTCGGTTGCGCCGCGATTTCCTTGAGGTAGCGAGCCGACTTGCGGGCCAGATCGTCGACCCGCTCTCCGGTCCTGGCCGCCAGTCGTTCCAACCCGAGCTGGAACTTGGCCGAGCCCAGCAGATCCTCGGCCAGCAGACGCGGCACCTTGTATCTGTTGCCGCGAACTCGGCGCTCGGCGACCTCCAATGTCAGGCTTCCCTGAAGCGCGATGTAATCGGCGAAGCCGTACGGGTCGTCGGGACGGGCGGTCCTGGCCTCGACCCACCGGATCTCGAGGTCGGAAACTGAGGCCGCGTCGCCGACGACCACCCGGATCCGATCCGGACGGAACCGAAGGAAGAGCTCCTGCACGATGCGGTTCGGATCCCGCGGGTCCCCGTATGTCAAGAGATCCAAGAGGCGCGGGATCCTCCGGCCGCTACGGCGCGGGCCCAACCAGACAACTCGCAGCGGTACCAGAAGGACATCGGCATCACCCGAGGCGATTTCTTTGAGGGCAGCGCCGATCGACCTGTGGAAACGGCGACGACGAGACGGCGGGACCGCACATACGCGATATTCGGCGTTCTGAGGTCGATTGCGCTCGATCCACTGACCGATGAGCCTTCGTTCCAGTGACGACGAAGCATCAACCAGAAACGCTATCGGATGGTCCCCCGCCTGTGGCCATTCGTCCTCGCCCGCCGGGGGTACGGCGCGCAGCGTCACCGGTGTCTCGAATTAGCGATCACGCCAACGAAACTACTCCTCAAGCGGGGTGTCCGCCGACAGCCCTCTGACCGCAAGGCGCAAGCTGCAAGCTGCACGCGGCAATCTCAGCGTGGCCCCATCCGGGCCCCGGCATCGAGCCTGACGACTTCACCGTTGAGCAAGGTGTTCTCCATGAAATGCTGAACGAGGGCGGCAAAATCGTCCGGCGTTCCCAACCTCTGCGGGAAGACGTGGATTTTGGCAAGCTCGGCCTTGAGCTCGGGGCCCATTCCGTCGATCATCGGCGTGTCCATGATGCCGGGAGCGATGGCCATCACCCGCACCCCTATCGAGGCGAGGTCACGTGCCAACGGCAACGTCATGGCGGCGACCCCACCCTTGGAGGCCGAGTAGGCCGCCTGACCGATCTGGCCTTCGGTTGCCGCGATCGACGCCACATTGACGATCAGCCCGCGACTTCCCTCACCATCAGGCTCGTTGTCGGCCATCAACTTTGCTGCGTTTCGCAGAACGTCGAACGTCCCGATGAGGTTCACCCCGACGACGAAATCGAAGAGGTCGAGCGGAAACAACTCACCTGATCTGTTGATCACACGATGGGCATTGGCGACACCGGCAGCGTTGACGCAGACGTCCAGGCCGCCGAGAGCGCCTCCGATCCGGGCGACGGCGGCGGCAACCTCGTCGGGCTTGCGCACATCGGCCGCAGCAAACGCACCATCGATCTCCTTGGCCACGTCGGCGCCGGCACTCGACTCCAGATCGAGAATCCCGATCCGGGCACCCCCGGCGGTAAGCCTGTCCACCGTGCCCTTTCCCAACCCGCTCGCCCCACCCGTAACGAGCACTCGCGCCCCGGCTACCTGCATGTCTCCTCCTAATGCCTCGGTCGCCCTCGACTCCGCCACGCTACCGGCCCGAGTGTTAGAGGGAGCGCCGACAGGCGCTCTTAGATCAGATGTGGCCTGGTGGTTGCGGGATGTCGGCGAAGGCTTTGCCGCGCGATTCGACGATTTCGTCGGCGATCTGCTCCAGCGAATCCATCAGCCACAGGTACGCCGCCTTCCCCTCTCCAAAATCGGCTTCGGCCATGCCCTGAATCCGGCCCTGCTCCTGGAGTTCGCGTACGTTGCGGAAGTTGTTCCTGGGCTCGGTGGTGTAGACGCCGAAGGTCTTGCCGCCGCGCTCGTTGACGATGCTGAAGCATGGAACGTCGCTCGGGCCATCGGCGATGTAGATCATGTTGCGGATAGGCACCCGCCGTTGATCCCGGCTCATCCGGGCGTTGACGTCGAGGCCCGGGGTCTTATTGACACCCTTGTTGATCTCGAAGATGGCCCGCGTCTTGGTGGTGTTGTCGATCGAGTATCCGATGTGGGTGATCGGGTGTGGGGTGTCATCCACATCGAGACGCTCGCGGTATCCCGGAGGTGCGGGCCGCTCGATGAAACTGTTGGCCCAGACACCATCGAGATGGGGGCCGATCACGCTCCCTTCGATCATGTGGCGAATCCCGGTCGATACTGCGTAGTGCTCGACGGTGATGCCCTCCTCCACATATTTGGGGTCACCCGCCACCCGTTTTCGAGTCGCCTCGAAGAACTCGGGGATGCCGGGGGCAGTCTCGATGGCAGCTCCCAGCGTGCGGAGCTTCTCGTTGGTGAGACCGTCGAAGATACCGTGCTCGACGTACGACAGGATGTGAAGCAGATAGGCCGAATCGCGACCAATCGCGATCCCGCGACGATCGTAGAAGTCGACCAGGCCGTCGACCTCGCGCCAGAATTCGGACTCTTCGACACCGTATTCGGCGAACAGCGGCGCTTGCTGATTTCCCGGGACCAGGGTTCGGTCGTAGTCCCAGATGAATGCAACAACGGTCTGCGTATAGAGAGGAACCGGCATATGCCCTCTCAGGGTACTTCGGGACCCCCGAAGCGGATGTGATCTCCCTCGGGCCACCACGATTGGAGATGGAGCGGAAAACCTCGCAACGACTGGTGGGCATCACCCATCCGCTCCGTCGAAACGAGTACCCCGACCCGCCATCCGCTCGCCGCGGCCAAGGCGGCGACTGGTCCCAACGTCGCGAGGTGTTGGCGGTCACCGGGGAAGAATTCGACTAGACCTTGATTGGGTGCCAGGACGGCGACCCCGTCGATGCCGTCGACACCCGCAAACGAGCCCAGCGGTGTTTCGACCACTTCACCCTCGTAGTGCATATGAATCGATGCCGCCTCTGTCGCGGCAATGTGATGAGTGATGGTTTGGGGTGCCGCCAGAATCACTGATCACGCCTCTCGGAAGATTACAGAGGTGTAGTTTAGTCGCACCCGACACCCGACACCCGACACCCGACACCCGACACCCGACACCCGACACCCGAAGATTGTCTCCTATCTGATATCGGGCATCGGGTATCTCGACCGCGGTCCGACAAAAACCAGGCAGGCGCGTCAACCACCTCAAGCGGCACGCCATCTGGATCGGTCATCAGCACATGTACCCGACGGACGTCAACATCGACAAGACTCAACACCACATGACTCTCCGCCTCTCCGATCGCGATCGCGCCCTGGCTGCGGGCGAGCATGGGCCGGCGGCTGCATTGGCGATGCGGATCATCACTCGACTCGCCGAGGCCAACCAGGCCGATCACCTCATCGATGTGACCTCCGCACACATCGACTCTTGTCTCTATCACGGCGAGGCTGGGCTGGAATTCGCCGAACGTCTGGTCGCCGATGATGGACGAGTCGTCATTCCGACCACACTCAACGTCGGCACACTCGATCTGCTGCACCCCGACCTATTTCGGGGGGACGCCGACTTGGCCGAGCGGGGCCGGCGCCTCATGGCTGCATATCTGGCGCTGGGTGGCAGCCCAACATGGACGTGTGCGCCGTACCAGCTCGAACTGCGGCCCGGCTTCGGCGAACACGTGGCGTGGGCCGAGTCGAATGCGATCGTCTTCGCCAACTCGGTGCTCGGTGCCCGCACCGAGCGCTACGGAGACTTCATCGACATCTGTGCCGCCCTGACCGGCCGGGTCCCCGACGCCGGCCTCCACCGAGACGAGCACCGCAATGCGTGGTCAGTATTTCGCTTGGAAGGAGTCTCGGACGCCCTCTTGGAGGCAGAGGATCTTTACCCGGTGCTGGGCCACCTGATCGGTCGACAGACCGGCGTCTTCATCCCCGCCATCACCGGCCTATCTCTCAATGCCTCCGAGGACGATCTCAAGGCTCTCGGCGCTGCCGCCGCATCGTCCGGCGGCGTGGCGATGTTCCATGCGGTAGGCATCACCCCCGAGGCGGCAACGCTGTCTGAGGCGACCGGCACAGCCGAGGTCCGCCTCGACGTCCGGGTCGGAATGGACGAGCTGCGCCGAGCCCGCGACGAGCTGACGACCAGAAGCGACGGACCGCTCACCGCGATTTCCATCGGAACACCTCACTTCTCGGTGGCCGAATTCGAGCGATTGGCCGAGCTCGCCTCCGGGACGACCGTGCATCGCGATGTCGAGTTCTACGTCAACACCGGCCGCGAGGAACTCGCCGAGGCGGCTGCAGCCGGTCACCTCGACCCGATCCGGCGCGCCGGCATCGAGATCATCACCGACACCTGCGCCTACGTCACCCCAATACTGCGCCAGCGCCGCGGCGTCGTCATGACCAACTCCGGCAAGGTCGCCTATTACGCCCCAGGCAACCTGGGTGTCGATGTGGTGTTCGGATCCCTGGCCGACTGCGTGGCATCGGCGGAAGCGGGACGAATCGTGCGCGACGAGTCGCTGTGGGCGTGAGCCGTGCCCTCCTCGGTGGTACGGCTCGGGGAGTAGCGCTGGTCCTCTCCGAATCCCTCAGCATGTGGGGTGGTCTCAATCCGAAGACCGGAGAGATCATCGACAGACGCCATCCTCAGGCGGGAACGATCATCACCGACACCGTTCTGGTCCTGCCTTGGGGCCGCGGCTCATCGTCTGCCTCGAGCGTGCTCGCCGAGGCGATCCGACTCGGCACCGCTCCCTGTGCGATCGTCATGCGAGAGCCCGATGACATCATTCTCCTCGGAGCCCTCGTAGCCGAGGAACTCTATGGGACGACTTGCCCGATCTTGGTGGTGGAGCCCGAGCTGTACGGCTCTATCAAGACTGGCGACCAGATCAGCGTGAACGAAAACGGATCGGTCTCAGTAGCCAGCAGCCAGTAGAAATCCGTTATCCGTTATCCGTAAAGCCTCGAGGCGGCTCTTGCGGACAACTCGACGAGAGACGTGACGACACCCGGGTAGACGCGTCGCGGCTGACATCCAAGCCGCGGCCTAGAGCGGAAGACATTCTTCGGACCCCGATCTAGAACGAGAACATGCCACGACTCCCGACTCCAGACTCTCCGTTAGTTATCGTCACTACATGGCACCAAGGCACCACATTTGAGCGACTACGCCATCGAGATCGTGACCGCCGCCGACGTCCTAGATCTCCGGTCTGCCCTGTTGCTCCGGCACCTGGTTGGATCGCCGATGGTCGCCGGTGACCAGCATCCCGATGCCTGTCACGTGGCCGCCTACAGGGACGAGAACCAGGTCGCGGTCGGATCGATCCACCCAGAGCCAATGCCGGACGGCTATCAAACTGCTGCGTGGCGGCTGCACGGGGTGACGGTCGAACATGGCCATCGCGGAGTCGGTGTTGGAGCGCTCATCGTCGAACGGTGTCTGGACCACGCAGTCGGCCAAGAGGCACGCGTGGCGTGGTGTGTTGCCCCGGCGGGCACCTTCGGTTTCTTCGAGCGATACGGCTTCCAACGTACCGGCGATCCGATCGACGACAGTGCTGGACCGCAGTACAAGCTGTTCGTAGAACTCGGAACACCCCAGAAATCCTGGGCCATTTAGAGAAGCCGAGAGTCTGGAGAGTCATGACTCCGGACTTCTTGAAGCGGGAATCTCGCCGCTGCTGCGCTGGTTCTTCTCCATAGATGACCGATTCGACTCTGCACGTCCTGGCGATCTCAGGGAGCCTGCGTCGCGGCTCCTACAACACGGCCCTGCTGCGCGCCGCGGCCGACGTCGCTCCAGAGTCGATGAAGATCGACATCTATCCGATCGGTGATCTCCCTCTATTCGACGCAGACCTGGAAGCGGCCGGGAATCCGGAACCGGTCATTCAGTTCCGCACCGCTGTCGCCGAGGCCGATGCGCTACTCCTGGCCACACCGGAGTACAACTTTTCCACGACCGGAGCGCTCAAGAATGCAATCGACTGGGCTTCGCGAGGAGGCGCCGAGGCACCACTCACCCGCAAGCCGACGGCAATCCTGGGAGCAGGTGGCCGCTTCGGGACCCTGCGGGCCCAGCTGCATTTGAGCGAGATCCTGGCGCACAATCAGGTTCGTCTGGTTGGGACTCCACAAGTACAGGTGTCAACGCCGTCAGACAAGTTTGATTCTGGCGGAAGGCTTGAACATGAGCGAACGATCGACCAGATCGGTCGGTTGCTCGTCGCGCTGGAAGAGCTCGTTCGGTCCCCGTTGTAGCCTTCCGTACCAATGACTGAGTGGTACCGAACGGCAGTGTTCTACGAGGCGCTAGTCCGCTCGTTTCGAGACGCCAACGGTGACGGTATCGGCGACCTCCGTGGACTCACCGAATCTCTCGATTACCTCCAGTGGCTCGGGATCGACTGCATCTGGCTTCCGCCGATCTTTGAATCGCCGCAGCGAGATGCCGGGTACGACGTCAGCGACTTCTACTCGATCCAGCCCGAACTCGGCACGATCGACGATCTGCGCGACCTCATCGACCAGGCCCACTCCCGCGGTCTGCGGGTCATCTCCGACTTGGTGATGAACCACACATCCGACGCCCACGAGTGGTTCAGAAGGTCCCGGCGGCCGGGCTCGCAGTATCGAGACTGGTACGTCTGGAGCGACACGCCGGATCTCTACCCTGAGGCGCGGACAATTTTCCTCGACACCGAGGACTCGAACTGGACGTGGGACGAGACCGCCGGCGCCTACTTCTGGCACCGCTTCTACTCGCACCAGCCAGATCTCAACTTCGACAACCCGGAGGTACGCACTGCGGTGCTCGACATCGCCCGCCACTGGCTCGACTTCGGGTTCGATGGCTTCCGATTGGACGCGGTTCCCTACTTGTTCGAACGCGATGGAACCAGCGGCGAAAACCTCCCCGAGACGCATGAATTCCTCAAGGAGGTTCGGGCCCTGGTGGACCGCGAATTCCCTAACGCGGTGCTCCTGTCGGAAGCCAATCAGTCGCCCCGAGACGTAATCGAGTACTTCGGCGACGGCGACGAGTGCCACATGAGCTTCCACTTCCCGCTAATGCCTCGCCTCTACATGGCGCTCGCTCGCGGCCAAGCCGATGACATCCGATCGATCATGGCCGACACACCCGATCTTCCTGAGGGAGCTCAGTGGGCCGTCTTTCTCCGAAATCACGACGAGCTCACCCTTGAGATGGTCACCGACGACGAACGAGAGTTCATGTGGAGCCATTACGCCTCGGACCCACAGATGCGGCTCAATCAGGGCATTCGACGTCGGATGGCGCCGCTGCTCGACGGTGACCGACGGTCGCTCGAACTGCTCCACGGACTGCTCCTGTCGCTTCCGGGCAGTCCGGTCCTCTACTACGGCGATGAAATCGGAATGGGAGACGAATACCTGCTCGATGACCGCGACGGTGTCCGCACCCCGATGCAGTGGACTGGCGAAGCAGGGGCCGGATTCTCGACCATCGATCCGGAGAGCTTCTGGCTCCCGCTCGTAGCAACCGAGGGTTATCGGCCGCAGGATGTCAACGTCGCAGATCAGAGGGCCGAGCCCGGCTCGTTTCTCAACTGGCTCCGGACGATGCTGGAAACCAGGCGGTTCCATCCCGAGATGGGTCTCGGATCGTTCGAAATCCTCGACGCTACCGAGCCGGCGATTTTGGCCTTCATAAGGGAATTGGATGACCGGATGACGCTGGTGCTCGCCAATTTTGCCCGGGAGACCCGCAGGGCTCGGATCACGAATCCCCGGCTCGACGGCAGGGTCGCCATCGATATCACGACCGGTGATCCGCTCGCTGAAGTGAGTTCCGACCCCTTCGAGACAGAACTCGGCGCGCTCGAATTCCGCTGGCTGGAGATGGCCTGAGAAGCCTGCGGCATGCAGCGTGCGTGCAGCCAGGAGACAGAAGAAAACCAAGAGTTATGGCGGTCAGCCGCTTACTGCAAGCTGCAGGCTGCAAGCTCTTCAGGACGCGTGAGAGCCGGAAGACACTTCAGCGGATTCGCTGCCACGAGAGGACCTGCTCGTGGGTCTTCCGGCTCCGGTGGTCCGGGTTGGAGTCGCCACCGTCCGGGTGGACAAGCGACCGCTCCAGTGTGGTCGCTTAGCGCCCGACCACCTCCAGGGCCCTATAAGAACTGCTACTGATTGGGACCACCTCCTTTCTCTGGTGACCGCAGTCAAGCAGTACCAGCATGCAAATGCCCGCGGCCCGGGCTGTTCAGGCGTTTCTCGGGCCGTTTTCATCTTGAATAAGTCGGCGATCCGTGGCATCGTGGCGCCGAAATGAGTAGCCAGTCCCTGTCAAAACTGTCCGGAGGACGGCCCCGCAAGACGTATGGCCGCGGTCGCGCATGCGCTGCCGACGGCTGCACGACGCAGTTGTCGTCCTACAACAAGAACGAGTTCTGCTGGAGCCACTTCCAGCCCGTGCCCAAACCGGCACGTATCCCAACGCCGCCCAAGACCTGATCCGGACGACCGCGGACGAGCTTTGGTGGGAACCCATCTAAGACAACCCGGATGCCGTCCACTCAGCTAACACGCCCGGGTCCGTCTGATCGACCCGAGCGCGGCGGATCTCCTGAGCCCTGAATCGATTTCTGCGTTGGGCGACGCCACTGTCACCGGGCACCGAGCAGCATCGGCACCCGAATCGTGCTGAGATGCCTCACATGAATTCCAAACACTTCACGCTGCACGAGGTGGTCACCGGGGTATGGGCGGCCGAAGCCGACCTGGCGGGCGCATCGGTCGGTAACGCAACCATCATCGACGCCGGCGGCAAGACGATCATTGTCGACACCTTCATGACCGAGGTGGCTGCCCAGGAACTGCGCAGGGTTTCCGAGGAATTGACCGGCAACCAGGTTTACCTGGCAGTCAACAGCCACTGGCACGCAGACCACACGAGCGGCAACCAGGTCTTTGCCGACGTCCCGATCGTCTCGACTCGCCAGACCATGGAGCGACTCATCGAAGAGATGGCGCCCCACGGACTGGCAGCCTGGCAGGAGGAGATCGAGACATCTATCGCGTCGTTGCAGGACTCAGCGGACGATGACGAAAGGGCAGTGAAGCAACTCGAACAACTTCGGCACTTCAAGAACTCTGCCGAAATCTTCGAGCTCACCCTCCCCGATCTGCTCATCGACCGCCGACTCGTGGTCGAAGGCGAGCGACGAATCGAAATCGAGACACGCGGCAAGGGACATACCGTCAGCGATACGTTCGTCTGGCTCCCCGAAGAACGGCTCGTGATCACAGGAGATCTGTGCTGGAACGGCATCCACCCCCGTATGCACGACGGGTTCCCTGGTCCCTGGGCGAAGTACGTCGAAGAAATCCTGGACATGGATCCGCTCCACGTCATCCCCGGCCATGGAAGACCCGGGGACGTCGGGGCCCTAAGTGATCTCCCTGAGTACTTTCGCACCGTCGAGGTCCTGATCGACGAGGTGCGGGCTGGGGCGGATCCCACAGAGATCCCGGCCCCGGGCGTATCGATGAGTTGGGACGGACTCGGCCGGATGCACGCCGGCCTACAGGTGCTAGCCGACCGCTGATCGCCGGTCGGCCTCGACGGGTAGCGGACTCACCGAGACACACCCGGCTCTCCGAGCCGAGTGGTCCAACGAGTAACTCCACTGTTCATGCTCCAGGGACCCGGTTGGGACTGAAGAACGCGCCCGAGTCAAGTGTCCATCCTTGCTGCCGATCTACATGGGATGGACCATCGAGACAACAGCCGGATAGCCGACGATTCCTGGCTTTTGAGGATACGTCGGCGTAGATTGCGGTTCTAATGGGACGGGGCAGCAGCTTCCACCTGGGGGCCGGTTCGAGAGCGCTGCACTTGGCAGTGGCGTTCGTGGTCGCGTTCGTCATCCTCCCCGCCACCAGTGCCTCCGCCGCCGAACCCACGATCACGATCGAGCCGGTCTACGGCTTCAATCCGTTGATTGCGTTGCATCAAGGAGACGCCGGGAGCGCGGTTACCAGGCTGCAGGAGGCCCTACGGGAGAAGGGCTTCTACCGAGGCGAGATCAATGGCGAATTCGACACCGCCACAGAAAAGGCTGTGATCACCCTCCACAAGTATCTCGAGGTTCCGCGTACCGGATCCTTCTACGCACTCGATTGGATCCGGCTTGCTCTCCTTCCGGCACCACAGATCCCGATTAGATGGGACGAGCCGGATCGGGTCGAGATCGACACCACCCGACAGCTGCTTTTCGTAATCCGCAACCACCGGATCGCCGGGATCCTCCCGACCTCGACCGGCAGCGGCGGCACCTACTACTCGGTGAGGAACGGTCGCAACGTGCGAGCAGGGACGCCGCACGGCGACTTCCAACTCAATTGGCGCCAGTACGGCTGGAACTGTGATTCGATCACCGGCTGGTGCGTGTACAACTACTGGGGCTTTACCAAGTTCTACGGAATCCACGGGTACGGCAACGTCCCCGCCTACCCGGCATCCCATGGTTGTACGAGAGTTCACACCTGGGACTCTGATTGGCTGGACGACTACCTGTTCATCGGTATGCCGGTCCACATCTGGCGGGAAGTCCCCGACGTCCCCCCGCAACCACCCAAGCCCTTGTATCAGATCCTGTAGTACTGGACGAGCCATCGACACGCGCACCGCGAGGTCGGTTGAGTCCCGTCGAGTAGCCCGTACCAGACGAGGTTTGAGCCAAGGTAACCGACGCGTCCACCACCCCACCGGCCGAGCGCCGTCGAGTATCCAGTCAGAAGGTCTCCTAGCTCCTCTACCGGTTACTGGCTACGGGTTACTGGTTACTGGCTACTGGCTACTGGCTACTGGGTCTCTCCATCTCAAACAGGTCGGTGGTGCGGGAGTACCACGACCCGGCGAGTCGGCCGACCGCTTTGAGGCCTGCGAGATCGATCCGGGTTCCGTCGAGCAACGATTCGGCGACGTGGAACCGCAAGACCTCACCGAAGACCACCGATGCCGAGGGGCCCTCCCCCACCTCATGGATGTGAGTGACCACGCACTCGAAGCTCGCCTTGGCCTCGGCGACCATGGGAGCTGCCACCGCCTCACCTTCTATCGATGTGAGACCGGCTGCGGTGAACTCGTCTACCCCGGGTGGAAAGGAGTCCGAGGTGACGTTCATCGCGGTGGCGACTTCCTCGGTCACAACGTTGACGGTGAACACCCCCGAGGCACGTACGTTTGCGAGCGAATCCTTCAC
>Ga0255057_10001381_pt1 | contig 13672 bp, 11 predicted proteins | sample Cases_109_6_MG_FD_189022 | JGI IMG/M metagenome (GOLD analysis project Ga0255057, IMG submission 189022) | Seawater microbial communities from Amundsen Gulf, Northwest Territories, Canada - Cases_109_6 | ecosystem: Environmental > Aquatic > Marine > Gulf | place: Canada: Northwest Territories... | reverse complement strand
TCCAGGCCGTTGCCCGCGTTGGGTCCGCCGCCTTGCGCCCCAGCAGGGAATAGGCGCCCCAAGCGACACCCGCAATGACCATCAACATCGCGCCGATCGGTTCTGGCGCCGTAACGCCAGGCAACACGAGATAAACAAGACCGGCGATCGCAATTGACAAGCCGACCCAGGCAACGGGCGAGAAGGGTTCACCGGAACGCAACGCGACAATGAACATCGTCAGTTGCACGGCGCCAAACAGGATGAGTGCACCGGTACCGGCGCCGAGTGATAAGTACGCGAACGAGAAGAACGCCATGTAGACGAACAAGGCGAGCGCGGCGCGCCAGTCAGCATCTCGTTTTACCGGTCCTTTCTCGCGGTACAGAACGATTGCGGCGAGTATCAGCGCGCCCGCCGATACCCGCACCGTCGCAAAACTCGCCGCATCGATGTGTCCCTCACCAAGCGCCAGACGGCACAGCACCGAGTTCGCAGCGAACGCGAACATGGCCAGTAAGGTCAATAGAGCGGTTTGTTTCACGGCGAACAGTATAGGCGGCATTCGGACCTGCCACATTTGGCCACAAAGCGTTCACCGGCCCGGCATTTTTAGCTGTTGTTATCTCCGCAGTGAAGGGGAGATAAGCCAATGCAACAGTTTATTGACGGGCTGAGGCGCTCGGCCTCAACGAAGGCGTTCCTGATCGGCGTGCTCATTCTGATTCTTTTGATTCCGGTCGCGATGATCAAGGGTGTGGTGCGTGACCGCATATACGTTCACAACCAGGCACGTGCAGACATCATGCGCTCCTGGGGTTGTGAGCAATTGCTGACCGGGCCGATATTGGTGCTGCCGTACCGGGTCGTTCACCGCAACGACTACGGCAACCAGGTTGTTAAAACGGAGTTCGCTTACATTCTCCCGTCCGAACTCAATATTGAAATCGAATCCGATCCCGAGGTGCGTTACCGGGGTACGCACGAAGTTCCTATTTACAGCGCAAACATGACCATCACCGGTGAATTTAACAGCCCCGACTCTTCTAGCCTGCCGGACAACATCACCACCGTGGAATGGCAGAAAGCATTTGTTGCGCTGTCCGTCAGCGACGCGCGCGCAATTACCCTCGCACCGGAAATCGATGTTGGTGGATCGGTATCACGATTCAAGCCGGGCGGATCAATAATACTAAGCGACGCGACAACGCCGATTGTCGCGGCACTTACCGCCGACCTTGAGAAATATCGCAACGGCGAGACACTGAGCTTTGCGATGGACCTGCAATTGAATGGCGCGGACAGCCTCCAAATATCGCCCCTGGGCGACACGACGAACGTGACGATGCGCTCAACCTGGCCGTCGCCGAGCTTCGTCGGCGCCTACCTGCCACGGCATCGCGAAATCAGTGACGCCGGATTTTCCGCGAGCTGGAAGATTTCCAGCCTTGGTCGCGCGCTGCCGTCGCAATGGTCGGGGGAGGCCGGATCGCAAAGCGGGGCTCGTCAATCCGCTTTTGGAGTCACGTTCTATCAACCGGTCAGCCTGTATCAACTGACATTGCGCGCCACGAAGTACGCCGTGTTGTTCATCGGCATGAGCTTCGTCGCCTATTTCCTGTTTGAGACGATGGCCGATTTGCGACTGCACCCGCTGCAATACCTGCTTGTGGGTTTCTCGAACGCCCTGTTTTACCTGTTGTTGCTGTCACTCGCGGAACACATCGGTTTTCAATGGGCTTATCTTGCGAGTGCCGCAGCGTCGATCAGTCTTTTCGCCGGCTATAGCGTCGCAGCGCTTGGCCGTCGATCGCGGGGATTGATGATGGCGTTTGTTTTGGCGGCTCTTTACAGTTTTTTGTACATGACGCTCAAGGCGGAGACGTATGCTCTGCTCGCTGGCGCACTGGGGCTCTGGCTTACTCTCGCGATTATCATGTTCCTGACGCGGCGCATCGACTGGTACGGTCGCGGCGTGACCGGCAGAGACATTTAGATATTAGTGGCCGTCGGCTTCTTTCGCACCAGGGCGCGGGCCTTGCTTGCGATCGGGAACACGCGATAGAACGCGTTAGCTAATGGCTTGTTGGAGTACGTGTGCCAGATTACGAGTTCGAATCCGGTCTGTTTCAGCAGGTACTCGAAAGAGTCACGGCAAAATTCATTGCAATGACCGGGTCGCCAGTCCACGGAGAACTTTTTGTTGCGCATGCCACGATTCTTGAAGAAACGTTTTGCTTCGTAACTCATCGATTTGGTGTTTGGAAATTCAAGCAACGCAAGCCCATTGTCCTTCAACAGATTGCCGATCTGATTCATGGCAAGCAATGAGTCGGGTAAATGCTCGAGCACGTGCCGCAGGACGACCACGTCATATTTGTCGTTGTCCGGATTTTCGTATTCGAGGAAATTGGCGACGATCACATCTATGCCCTGATCCTCGGCGATGTCCTGCGCCGTTTTGGAGGTCAACTCCATGCCGCGGACCTGCCAGCCTTCCTTGCGCGCGAGATAAAGCAGGCCGGCACTACCGCAGCCGATATCCATTATCGTGCCGGGCTTGTCCGTGTAACGTCTGAGGAAATTCCAACTGGCCAGAAGATGGGTATTGAATTCGTGTGAGCTGTCCTCCGGGCTCACGTAGCCCTCGGTGTACTGGGTCTGATCCACGCCGCAGTCGAGATCGTAATTCCACAAGGTGCAATTGCCGCACTTGTAGTAATTCAGGTTGACGTCGTGACCGTCCGTCATCCACAGAATCAGGTCATCGCTTCCGCACAGTCGACAGCTTGAAATCATTGTTCTCACATCGAGCTTGATTGACCGGCGCATGATATCACCCGCTCCGGCCCGGTTCGGAAAATGCCGAATCCGTCCTTGTACGACCCGGCGGCGAGGCTAGACTGGTCGCGTCATGGACAAGAATCTCAATAGCCACATGTTCGACCAGCTCGTGCGGCCGCATTTCGATCGGCTCTACCGGCTTGCCTATCGGCTTACCGGCACCAAGCCCGAGGCAGAAGACCTGTTCCAGGAATTATTGATTAAGGCCTTCGGCAAGCTCGATGAACTCGGCAATATTGAAGAGCTGGGCTCGTGGCTGTCGCGGGTCATGTACAACCTGTTCGTGGACCAGCACCGCCGCTTCGTACGCCAGCGCATGGTCATGGTTGAAGAGGGCCAGCTGTCCAGAGACGGGGTTGCCGGGCTGCCCGGAGACCTGGATCCGGTTGCCGATCATGAACGCCTGCAGCAGCTGAACCAGCTTGATGCCGCTTTGCAGCAGCTCAGCGTGGAACACCGCATTATCGTGCTGCTACACGACACGGAAGGGTACAAAATAAAGGAAATACAAGAACTTACCGGAACCCCGGAAGGCACGATTAAGTCCCGCCTGCACCGTGCGCGGGCCAGGCTGCGTAAAATTCTGTCCGCAGACGGAACCTTTTCCTGACCGTACTCGTGTAAGGGTGCAAGAGGACGAAATTATGAGTCACATCGACAATCAAGAGAACCTCGACGAAGAGCGTCAATTGCTGGACTTGTTAAAGGATTACTCAATGCCAGAAGCAACCGCAGGATTCTATGACCAGGCGCTCGTGCGTGCCGCCAGTGAAGGTACGCGCCGGCAGCGGAATCGTTGGGTAATGACGGGCTTCGGCTCCGCGATCGCTGCAGGCATTGTCCTGGCATTCGTTAGCGGGGCGTTTTTCAATGCGCCTGACGTCCCACAGCTTGATTCGGGCATCCCGGGCGTGACCATGGCGCTGGCCGAGCCACAAACCGTGAATCTCGTGTTTGCCTCCAGCGAAGCGCTCGATGCCGCAACATTGACCGTATCGCTGCCGGATGGCGTGGAACTCGCCGGTTTCCCGGGACAGCGTGAAATTAGCTGGGAGACGAATCTGATAGCCGGTAAGAACCTTTTACCACTCAAACTTATTGCTTTGACGCCGACCGGAGGCGAAATCTTCGCTCGGCTGCAACACAACGATCGCAACCGGACATTCCGCTTGCGGGTACAAATCAGCTAGGAAATGCCGGGCCTGAGCTACCGGCGAAGACAAATGGAGTAAGACCATGAAACACCCAAACGTATTATTCGCATCTCTGGCATGGACGTGCGTTGCAATGTTCCCGGCAGCAGCGCTTGCCGACGACCTCGATGACCTCGAAGTCACGATGGAAGTTCTTGACGCTGAGTCGGACTTCGACGAGACAGTCACCGAGATGCGTGGTCCCGAGAATAATGACATCGAATTCGATGATCAGGCCGACGACGATTTACGCGATCGCGAAGATGGCGACGACGTCTACATCGATGATGGCGAAGACAGCATCGGTGATCGCCAGAACGGCGACGTCTACGTCGATGATGGCGGCGACGACGGCGTTGAGAACGATGCAGACGGCGACGGCTTCGAAAATGAGGACGGCGACGACATGGCTCGCAACGACGTTAACGAAGAAGACGAGATCGGCGTTGAGAACGACTTCGAGGACGGCGAAGATGTCGACGACGACGTGTTCCATGAAGAGGAAGACGGCGACGGCACGGACGGCGACAATATAGGCGGTGACGGCATCGACGGCATCGACGGCAACGACGGCATCGACGGCATCGACGGCAACGACGGCATCGACGGCATCGACGGCAACGACGGCAACGACGGTGCTTCAGACGGCGATAACGTAGGCGGCGACGACGCTATTTAGAGTCCTTGGCACCTAAAACAGCAAAATCCCCCCGTTCGCTCGCCCCTCGGGGGGATTTTCTTGCGCCACGTCATAGTTTTCGAACCCAAAATCGGTAATCCTGCCATCTGACATAACGCAATCGCTTGGGGCCAATCGATCTGCAGCACACTTAAAAAATCGGAATTCCGCGCCCGCGCCAGCCTGTTCTGTCTGGCCGCGGCTTTCTTGTGTCTGCTCGGCGCGGCCCCTGCCAGCGCCATGACGGCCAACGACTACTTTGTGGACGGCAATCGGCTGTTCCGCGATGACCTTTATTGGGCGGCCTTGCTGCGCTATCGACAGGCCGGGGAAGCCGGCCTTGATACGCCACTGTTGCACTACAACGTCGGTGTCGCGCAATACCGTGCTCAGCAAAACATCCGCGCTCGCGAGTCCCTGATCAAAGCGCTCGATTCTCCGATGCTGCGCGTTGGCGCGCAGTACAGTCTCGGCCTGAATGCTTACGCATTGGGAGATCTTGACGAAGCGCTGCGATGGTTTCGACTTTCGCGGGATCAGAATATCAACCCGAAACTTGCGAATTACTCGCGCATCGCCATCTCGCGAATTCGCTCCGAGATGATCACAGACAGCCCTGCCGTGGTTCGAATAGAGGAAGAGCGCCGCCAGCGGGAGTTTGCGCATTTCGATTTTCGCGCACGCGTCAGCGTCGGTACCGACAGCAATGCCTTTCGTTCGCCAAGTCAGCCCTACATCGACTTCGATGACCCGACATTGCCGCTCGTAACTCCGGTGGTGCAGTCGGGCGTTTTCATTCCTGTCAATATAGGCGCGAAATACCTGGTCAATGCGTATAGCCATGAAGGCTTCTATGGGGCCTACCGCCTCGCCGGTCGCTACTACCAGGACAAAGCACTCGAGAACGCGAACGAATACATTCACGAACTCAGTTTCGGCAATGAGTATCGTCGCAGGAATGAAGAAGCTAACCGCGAACGCGAAGTTTACAGTGCATTCAGGATCGCGCAGCACGACGAGGTCTATTACGACCGGGACGACGGCGGCTCACGTCAGTCCGGCGGCGTTGAGGTCGGCGATCGCATGAATTATGTGCGCTATGGACCGGATCTCTCGTTTCGCCAGTCTCATGAACACCTGTCGGTTGGCTTCACCATGACGGGCCAACTCTGGAACTATGACTCCGTCGAAAATCTTCCCGAGTACGACCACGAATATTTTCTGTTCGGTGCGATGACGCAGTACCGCTTTTCACCAAGCTCGCTGCTGCGGCTGACCGTGAAAAAGTACAGCCGTCGCTTCGGTCAACGGCCATCCTTCGAACTTGACGGCACACAACAGCTTGGCGCGCCGCCGGTACGCTATGACTATCTCAGTGTTGGCCTGATCGCGCGCCAGCGCCTCCTTGATAGCCTCTGGTTTGGTGTCGAATTCGAACGCACCGACCGCAAGGATCAACATGTCGGCTATAACGACTACATTCTCGACAGCTACGGCGTTGACATCCACTGGAACTATTCAAATCGTTTCAAGCTCAGGTTGGCCGCCTACTATCGGCTTTACGACTACGCCAATGCATTCGCGTTTCATAATCCGGTGGTCGGCAACAAGACGCTGGAAACGGCCGACGTCAATTTTGACGTGAGCTACCGCATGACGCCGAGCCTTTCCCTCGTGTTCAAGGGGCTTCTCCTCGAGAAAGTGTCCAATGACACAAGAATTGCCTATGACCGCAATCAATTCGTGCTCGGGGTGCGTTGGGAGCCTTAACGGGTGCTAGAATCGCGTCCCTTCAATGGACGTCACACCCATACTCGAATCACTTAACGACGCTCAGCGTCAGGCCGTCACCGCGCCTGCCGAAGCGACGCTCGTCATTGCCGGCGCCGGCAGTGGCAAGACGCGCGTGCTCGTTCACCGCGCTGCCTGGCTTATCGATGTCGAAGGGGTGTCGCCGCAAAGCCTGCTGGCTGTCACCTTTACGAACAAGGCCGCGGCCGAGATGCGCAGCCGCATCGAGGGCCTGCTCGGCACGCCCGTCAACCACCTGTGGATCGGCACTTTTCATGGTCTGGCACATCGCCTGTTACGACGTCACTGGCGTGAAGCCGCGTTGCCGCAGAATTTCCAGATCATCGATTCCGACGACCAGGTACGGCTGATCAAGCGTTTGCTCAAGAGCCTCGAGATTGACGACAGCCGCTGGGTGCCGCGAGAGATTCAATACTTTATTAACGGCCAGAAAGACGAGGGCCTGCGGCCGAAACATCTCGATGATGAGGGCGACCCGCAACGACGCCAGATGATCGCCCTGTATCAGTCCTACGAAGACGTGTGCGAGCGCGGCGGACTGGTTGATTTCGCCGAGTTACTGTTGCGCGCTCACGAATTGTGGCGGGACAACGAGGAGTTGCTCGCACACTACCGGCGTCGTTTTCAGCACCTGCTCGTGGACGAGTTTCAGGACACCAACGCAATTCAATATGCATGGCTCAGAATTCTCGCCGGCAAAGACGGCATTCCGTTCGCCGTTGGTGACGACGATCAGTCCATCTATCGATGGCGCGGTGCACGCGTTGAGCATATTCACCAGTTCCAGAAAGATTTTCCGGGCACGACCGTCGTCAAACTCGAGCAGAACTACCGTTCGACGGGAACCATTCTTAACGCCGCGAACGCCGTAATCGCAAACAACAATTCTCGCATGGGCAAGAACCTCTGGACGGACGGGGTCGATGGCGAAGCGATCCGTATCTACTCGGCGTACAACGAACGCGATGAATCGGACTTTGTGATTGGCCGGCTGCGTGACTGGATCGATCAGGGCAACCTGCGCGCGGATACCGCGATTTTGTATCGCTCCAACGCACAGTCGCGGGTTTTGGAAGAGGGACTCATCAACGCGGCCATTCCCTATCGAGTTTATGGCGGCTTGCGATTTTTCGAACGCGCCGAGATTAAGGACGCGCTCGCCTATTTGCGACTGATCAGTAATCGCGACGATGATTCGTCCTTCGAACGCGTCGTTAACAAGCCGACGCGCGGCATCGGCGCGCGGACCGTCGAACTCATGCGCTCCTACTCTCGCGCAAACAGTTGCTCATTATGGCGCGCGGCCGGCGCCATCAGCGGCGACGAATTGTCGAGCCGTGCGGCAAATGCGGTTCTCGCATTCCTTAATCTTGTCGAGCGCATGGCGCTTGAAACGGCCGAGCTCGACTTAGAGGACAAAGTTGACCACGTTATCCACGCGAGCGGGCTCATAGACTTCTTTAAGAAGGACAAGGGTGAGAAGGGCGAAACGAGGGTTGAAAACCTGCTCGAACTCGTGAGTGCCGCGAAAAGTTTCGAGCCCGATCCGGCTGAAGAAATGTCGGCGCTCGACGAATTCCTGTCACATGCCGCACTTGAGGCGGGCGAAGGGCAAGCCGATGCCTGGGAAGACTGCGTGCAACTCATGACGATGCACTCGGCGAAAGGCCTCGAATTTCCGCAGGTCTTTTTGTGCGGCATGGAGGATGGCCTATTTCCGCATCAACGATCGATCGCCGATCCGCAGGGCCTCGAAGAAGAGCGGCGGCTTTGCTACGTCGGCATTACGCGCGCCAAAGAAACGCTGTTCATCACACATGCAGAGCAGCGACGCCTGCACGGAATGGATAATTTTTCGCAGCCATCGCGCTTTATCTCCGAGATCCCGGATGAGTATGTCGAGGAAATCAGGCCTCGCGTACAGGTTTCGCGGCCCCGGCAAACGACGACACGACGCAAGCACTCGCGCGGATCCATCGCACCAGGTTCGGACATGGGAATACGACTTGGGCAGCGTGTCAGGCACGGCAAATTCGGCGATGGAGTGATTCTCAACTGCGAGGGCCAGGGAGCCCATGCGCGTGTCGAAGTCAATTTTGAGACCGCCGGCACAAAATGGCTTGTTCTGAGCTATGCAAATCTCGATCTGATGTAAACTACTTGCACTGAAGCGGCGCAAGAACAATGAAAATTCTAATACTTGGTGCAGGTCAGGTCGGCTCATCAGCCGCGTATCATCTCTCCCGCGAAGAAGCCAACGAGGTCACTGTCGTCGACATGCGTCCCGACATCTTGCGTGAACTGCAGGACCGGCTGGACATACGCACCGTTGTCGGTCACGCCGCCTACCCCGAGGTGCTTGAACGGGCCGGTGCCAACGACGCCGACATCGTCGTCGCCCTGACGGACACCGACGAAACCAACATGGTCGCGTGCCAGGTTGCCTACACGACCTTCCACACGCCGACGAAGATCGCCCGCATTCGATCCGCCGAGTATATGAGCGCGAACAAGCTGTTCACCCAGGAAGCGATTCCGATCGATGTTCGCATAAGCCCGGAACAGCTTGTCTGTGAGTACATCGAACAATTGATTCTCTATCCGGGCGCATCGCAGGTACTGGATTTCGCGGACGGGCGCGTGCGTCTCGTGGGCGCAATGGCAGACCGTGATGGTTTACTCTGCGGGCAACGCATCGCAACCCTGAAAGATCATATTCCGAACACCGAGATGCGCATTGCCGCCATTTATCGAAAGGGCAAAGCCATGCTTCCTGACGGTGAAACAGTCATCCAGGAAGGCGATGAAGTGTTCTTCATCGCAGATCGCAAAGACATTCGCGTGTTCATGAGTGAAATGCGACGACTCGAAGATCCGGTTCGTCGTGTCGTTATTGCCGGCGGTGGCAATATCGGCGTGCGTCTCGCGCTCGCGCTTGAGCAAACAAACCAGGTCAAGATTATTGAGCGCGATCAAAAACGTGCGCGTCGCATCTCCGAGCAGGTCAACAAGGCGATTGTGCTCGTCGGCGATGCAGCAAATGAGGAATTGTTGCTCGAAGAAAACATCGACAACGTTGACGTTTTTTGCGCGCTGACGAATTCCGAGGAAGCCAACATCCTGAGTTCGATGCTCGCGAAACGGCTCGGCTCGCACAAGGTCATGGCCCTGATCAATCGGTCGTCATACGTCGACCTCGTCGAATCCGGCAGCATCGACATCGCCATTTCGCCGCAACAAGTCACGATCGGTTCGCTGCTGGCGCATGTTCGCCGCGGCGACGTCGTTAAAGTGCATTCCCTGCGTCGCGGCGCGGCCGAGGCCATTGAGGCGATAGCACATGGCGACAAGGATGAGTCGCATGTCGTCGGTCGCAAGATCGAGGACATCGAATTGCCGAAGGGCTCTGCCATTGTTGCCCTGGTCCGCAATGATCGGGTCATCATCGCGCATCACGACACGTTCATCGAAACCGATGACCATGTCATTTTGTTCATGACAGACCGCCGCAAAATCGAGCAAATCGAAACCTTGTTCCAGGTGGGTGTGTCGTTTGTCTGACCTCGGGTAGTCATGAACTGGACCGTCGTACAACGAATTCTTGGGCTGCTGCTGATGATGTTCAGCCTGACGATGTTGCCGCCGATCCTGATCAGCTATATCTACGGCGAACAGTCGTGGCTTCCGTTTCTGCAGGGCTTCGGCATAACCCTGGCGGCCGGTTTCCTTTGCTGGCTTCCGGTACATAAGTCGAAAAGAGATTTGCGGTTGCGAGACGGCTTCCTTGTCGTTGCGGCATTCTGGACCGTGCTGGGTACCGCCGGCGCAGCGCCGCTGTTATTTGCTGACGCGTTTTCGCTGTCCTTCACCGACGCCGTGTTCGAATCGATGTCCGGCTTGACGACCACTGGTGCGACCATATTGACCGGGCTCGACGACCTGCCAAAGTCGATTCTTTATTACCGCCAGCAACTTCAGTGGCTGGGTGGTATGGGCATCATCGTTTTGGCCGTTGCTGTGCTGCCGATGCTGGGCGTCGGCGGTATGCAGTTATACCGGGCGGAAGCGCCGGGGCCGGTCAAGGACACCAAACTGACGCCGCGAATTACCGAGACGGCCAAGGCACTGTGGTACGTCTACGTCGCATTTACGATCGCGTGTACGCTGAGCTACATGGCGGCCGGCATGGGCTGGTTCGACGCGCTTTGTCATGCGTTTTCGACCGTGGCCATAGGCGGCTTCTCAACGCACGATTTGAGCATCGGCTATTTCGACAACACGGCCATCAACATCGTCGCTATCTTTTTCATGTTCGCGGCCGGCATCAATTTCTCACTGCATTTTTACGCGTGGCGCTACGTCTCGATCAGGCACTACGGCAAGGATCCTGAGTTTCGCGCGTACACGCTGATTCTTGTTGTCGTCTCCTTTCTGGTCGTCGCGACTTTGTTTCAACATCAATACTTCGACGCCATGAGCGAAACCGTCATCAAGGGCGTGTTCCAGGCTGTGTCGATCGCCACAACGACCGGCTTCACGACCGACAGTTTCGCTTCGTGGCCGACCGTTGTGCCCGTGTTGTTGATCTTCGCGAGCTTTATCGGTGGCTCCGCGGGTTCAACCGCGGGCGGAATCAAGGTAATTCGCTGGTTGCTGATCTACAAGCAGGGCATGCGCGAGATCGTGCGGCTGGTACACCCAAGCGCAGAGATACCGGTCAAGCTCGGCAACACGGCCGTACAATATCGTGTGGTCGATGCCGTGTGGGGCTTTTTCTCCATCTATGTCGTTGTGTTCGGCGTGATGTTGCTGATGATGATGGCAACCGGCCTGGACCAGGAAACAGCGTTTTCAGCGGTGGCCGCAACGCTGAACAATCTTGGTCCGGGACTTGGCGATGTTGCTGAGGGCTTTATGAGCCTGAGTGACACCGCGAAGTGGATTTCCGTCGCGGGGATGTTGCTCGGTCGACTGGAGATCTTCACCTTGCTCGTCCTCATCACACCTACTTTCTGGCGCCACTAGGCCGGGCCTTGCAGGACAAAGCAGCCGCCAACGAGCAACCGAACCTCCTCGACAGGTTCAGCGATATAACGGGCCGATTCACGGCATGGCTTACCTTGCTCATGGTCATTGTCACCTTTGTCGTGGTGGTGATGCGTTATGTGTTCGATGCCGGGCTGATCTGGCTACAGGAATCTGTCACCTGGATGCACGCCACCGTGTTCATGGTCGGCGCGGCCTATACACTGCGCAGCGACGAACATGTGCGCGTAGACATTTTCTATCGAGACATGAGTGCAAGGCGTCGAGCTTGGGTCGATCTGTTCGGCGTTATCGTTTTTCTACTGCCGTTGTGCGGATTTATTGCGCTGAAGGCCTGGGATTTTGTTGCCGTCTCGTGGGCGCTCAAGGAAGCCTCACGGGAATCAGGTGGATTGCCCTACCCGTTACTGCCCATGCTGAAGAGTGTGTTGGTGATTATGCCGGTCATGGTCGCACTACAAGGTGCCTCGCTGGGCCTGCGCTCGCTGCAGACACTCAAAAAACCAGACGGAGACCGTTGAGCATGGAATGGGTAGCAGGACTCCTGTTTATTTCGGTGATCCTCGTTTTGCTGGCGGGTTTTCCCGTGGCGTTCACGCTTGGCGGAACCGCCTTGCTCTTCGCAGCGGTTGGCGTTTTAACGGGCGCGTTCCCTGAGGCGCTGTTGTCGGGGTTACCGAATCGCATTTTCGGCATCATGACGAACGCGACTCTCATCGCCGTGCCATTGTTTGTATTTATGGGCGTAACGCTTGAGCGCGCGAGAATTGCCGAAGAGTTACTCGAAACATTGAGCGCTTTATTTGGCGCATTACGTGGCGGACTCGGTATTTCAGTCACGCTGGTCGGAATGTTGTTGGCCGCCAGCACCGGGATTGTCGGCGCCACGGTGGTTACGATGGGCTTGCTGTCGTTGCCGACGATGTTACGGCGTGGTTATTCGCCGGAGATCGCGACGGGCACCATCTGCGCCTCAGGAACACTCGGTCAAATCATTCCGCCGTCGATCATTCTAGTCATGCTCGGCGATGTCATGACGAGCGCATATCAGCAGGCACAGCTCGAGATGGGGATCTATTCGCCCAAGACCGTTTCGGTTGGTGACCTGTTTGCCGGGGCTCTGATACCAGGATTGATGTTAGTTGTGTTGTACGTTGCCTATCTCCTGCTGGTCGCTTTTTTCAGGCCGGCAGCAATGCCGGCGCATGAGCGCGGCGCCGATGACAAGGTCGGTTTTCTGCAGGTGTTGCATGCCCTATGGCCGCCGCTCGGTTTGATCTTTGCCGTACTCGGTTCGATTCTTTTAGGGCTTGCTACGCCAACCGAGGCGGCTGGCGTAGGTGCCATGGGAGCACTGCTGCTTGCGCTCGCGAGAAAGCAGCTGAATCTGCAGCGCTTGCAGGAAATCATGCGCCGCACGCTGCGCATTAGCAGTATGGTCTTCATGATTCTTATCGGTGCATCGATATTTTCGCTCGTGTTCCGTGGCTACGGTGGCGATGACGGCGTTCGCTCGATACTGGAGACGCTGCCGGGCGGCATTGTCGGCGCCGTCATTGTGGTGATGCTCGTAATGTTTTTGCTCGGCTTCGTTCTCGACTTCATCGAAATCATGTTCGTCGTTGTGCCAATCGTCGGGCCCGTATTGTTGGCGATGGGACTCGACCCGGTCTGGCTTGGAATTATGATTGCGATTAATCTGCAAACCTCATTTCTGACACCCCCGTTCGGTTTCGCGTTGTTTTATTTGCGCGGTGTTGCCCCGCCTGAAATAAGCACCTCACAGATTTACCGTGGCGTTGTTCCGTTTGTCGCGATCCAGCTGCTTGCGCTGTTACTTATCGCTGCGTTTCCGGAGCTCGTTACCTGGTTGCCTGGCAAGATTTACGGTTAGTACGAGCGCCGCCCACGGCGCGAATGTTCGCGGGCTGGGGCCCGCTCGTACCACCCGCTCCTACGGCCCGCTCCTACAAGCGCGTCTCCAGGAATGCCTGTTCGCTGATGCGCATGTTCGGCTCGGAGATTTTCCGAAACGCGTCGAACGACTCAAAAATCTTCGCCGCCTTTGGATCAGCCTCGACCCATTCAGCAACGATCTCGTCCGTAATTTCTTTCAGGT
>Ga0255057_10001380_pt1 | contig 13676 bp, 10 predicted proteins | sample Cases_109_6_MG_FD_189022 | JGI IMG/M metagenome (GOLD analysis project Ga0255057, IMG submission 189022) | Seawater microbial communities from Amundsen Gulf, Northwest Territories, Canada - Cases_109_6 | ecosystem: Environmental > Aquatic > Marine > Gulf | place: Canada: Northwest Territories... | reverse complement strand
AATGCGGTGGCCCGTCCGGGCGATGAGAAGTAGACACACCAAGAACAAGAGGTGGTCGTAACCTCCAAGGATGTGGCGCACCCCGAGGGCGAGGTAGTCCTTCGCCACGCTGCCAAAGCTCTCGCGTGCAGGGATCTCGAGGCTAGTCTCGCCCGGGGTTCCGAGCAGGGAGTGGCTCTGACCCGAGTGCCATGAAATGCGAACAAGGGTGGACACGGACGGGTTGAAGACGGGGTAGTGGATGCCGATCGCGCGACCCGAGGGATCCTCGACGCAACGGTAGATGCTTCGCGCCCCGCCACGGCGTCCGCTCGGGGAAGCCGTTCTTGGCGTTATGAGCTCACAATCCGGCGGCAGGGTGACCTCGGGAGCGTTTCCAGAAGGCACCGACGGCGGCGTCTTCCACTGCACCGAAAACAGGAGCGGCTCCTCCTCGATGATCTCCACATAGAGCGGGCGATTCTCGTGGGCATGGGCGTTCGACGTCGAGGCGAGGACCCAGCCCGCGGCTATGAGACAGAGCGCTAACCTCACGGCGTGGCCGCTCTCTCAACACCCGCGTCGGACCGCTCGTCACGCTGATACACGATGCGGACGTCGTAGGCACCCACGATGTCATCGATGGCTTCGGCGGTTCGCTCGCGCACGGCAGCCCGACGCGCGTCGTCGATAACCCGGCCTTCGATCTCCTCGAGGGTCGGCTCGCGACCCGGCTCGTTCGTCGTGAGCATGACGAGGTGCACGCCATACGGAGAGTCGAAGGGCCCGACCCAGACCTCGTCGTTTGCCGGGAGCTCGAACAGCGCTTTCGCCATGTCGACCCCGAAATGACTCGCTACGTATTCGGGAGTCCGCTCCACGTAGTTGACGTGATAAAGGAAGCGCTCCCCGTGCTGCGGCGCTTCGCTGAACAGCACTTCGTCTCGATTGAGCCCAGCGAGCTTCCTTTTCGCCAACGCCCGCGCCTGTTCGCGCGAGCGATCCTCGGTGTCGAAGAAGATGTGAGTAAACGTGACGTACGGCTCGACGAAGTAGTCGTCTTTGTTGGCTTCGAAGTAACGGCGTAGCGCGGCCTCGTCGACTGCGGAGCTCGCCTCGGCAAAGCCCTCCGTGATGAACTCTACTTTCTGCACGAGGCGACGTCGAATGACGTAATCGTCGCGGTCCAGCCCGAGGGCAAGCGCTTCTCGATGCAGCACTTCCTCACGCACGTGGTCGTCGATCAGCCGTGTGAGCGCCTCATCGGACAAATTGTCGAGCCGAGCTGCGGCGACCGAGGACTCGAACGTCTTGGTTCGGTATTGCACGAACGTTAGAAGGGCATCCCGATCGACGACGATCACGTACGGGTCGCCATCGACGTCGGTTTCGCGATTGACGATTCCGAAGAGGACGAACAAACCCAAGCCGGCCGCCAGGAAGTGAACTAGCGGTTCTTTGAGGAGCCTCTTCAAGGCTAGGGCGTATACCAGATTGGTGAGGAGTAGGCCCGCTCCTGAATCGTAACCGGGTGGCCTGTTTTCTCCGGGTCCATGCCTAGGGCGATGGCGTCGTAAAGGGTGTGGCGGGGCGTGGGGATCTGGAGAACGCGGACATAGTAGAAGGCTCGTGCCTTCGGGTCGAAGTCCGGGTCTTCCCAAGCGGTGGATAGGTATGGATCTCCGATTTCGTTGGTGTACATGCCGGTGGCGAAGTTCACGGTGTTGCCGACCGGCTTCAAAGTGCCGTCGGAGCGAAGCTCCCGTTCATCCGACCAGGCCACGTTGTAGACCTTCTCTTGGGCCGTGCCGTCTGCCGTGAGCCAGCCCTTCACGATCTGAACCCGGTCGAGGTTCGCGTTCTTCGGGTCTTTGATCGCGTACACTAGGAACCTCGGTGCTTTGCCTTCCGGGGCTTGGGTCAGGTCGCCACCCATTGGAACTCCAGAGTTGTAGCCGATCTGCGCGAGGTCTTTGTCGTCGGCGTCGTCGCTGTCGAAGTCCCAACCACCGAAAAAGCGAACTCGGATTCGTGGGCCCGTGGATGCATACACCTCCTTTCGCTGAAAAGCGGCGAAGATCGGCTCGCGGGCGTTCTCGTCGGTCCAGACCGCCGCCAGCCCTGAGGCTGACATGTCGGCGCCGAAGCCCTCGATGCCGAGGAAGGTGCCAAAGGTGTTCTTGGGCGTGGAGTCGAATGCGGTCTTGCCCCAGAAGTTGTCTTCCTCGGTGGAAGCCATTCCGGTGTGCGAGTCGGTCGAGCCGATCATGGCGAACTTGTACGGATTCACTCCGGTCTTGGATTCGAGCTCGAGGCCACGCTTGAGCGCCGAGCGCGCGAAGTCTCCAGGGGTGACAGGCGCTTTCTCTCCCGACGCCAAGGTCTCGGAGTCGATCAAGTGGCTAAAGGGCTCGAAGTCTGCGAAGTCGTCGTTCGGCGAGAGGATCGGATCGGTTTCGGAGTCTCCCTTGATCTGAGTGACCTCGATGACCGGTTCCCACTTCATGCGGGTTCGGGCGTACTCGGCGGTGATCGGTCGGCCCTCGCTGTCGACATCGTTGAACATCAAACCACCGCTGATGTTGGAGTTGTGCGGGATGGCGACGAACTCCGCACCGACGCGAGGCGCGGTCTCTTCGAGCCACGCCCAGAGATCCTCCGGCTTGGCGCTGTCAAACGAGCTGTAGGGGATGAACTTGGCGGCGACCTCTCCGCCTTGTGGCATGAAGACGACGCGGTGAAGGTTCTTGCCCCCTGGTGTCGAGGTCCATTCCCAACCGATGAACGAGGTGAACACCCCTGGGTCGTTGTGGCGCTCGGTGATCGCGACGGTGTCAGTCCAGATCGACGTCTTGACCTCTGCGTTGTCGACGTCGGCGTAGGGCTCGCTGGTGTTGATCCGTTCGATGAACTCCATGAAGACGGCCTCGCCTTTGCCGGCCTTCATCATCTTCACGATGCGCCTCCCGGTTGCGGTCTTGGTGAGCCGCTCATCTCCTTGGAACAGCCGAAGGGGCACTCCCATCATTTCGGCGTGGTCGGCCACCACCAAGAAGTCGAGCGGTGTGTGGATTTGGATCTTCGCTCGTGTGTGTGGATGCACGACCGGCAAACCTTTGGCGTAGCGATACGCGGTATCCGGATCGGCCGTCGTGTTGCCGAAGAAATAAGCGTCCGGCGAGTAGCTGGTGTGCAGATGCGTATCGCCCCAGAGCACCTGATTGGGCTCTCGATTGACCATCGCGGTTTCGACGTACGCGGGCAGGTCACTCTTCGGGCCGCATCCCGAAACGACGAGGCCAAGCAGCAACGAAAACAGACAACGGTTCATGTCGGTACTCCCTACGGAATCAGAAACGAAGGTGCGGAGGTCGAGGTGTAGAGCGCCTAGCCGGTCCGGTCAATAGCGCACTGACCACTGGCACTGGCGCTAATTATCCATCAGGATCTTTCTTCGCACCGATGTTCCATTGCAGGCTCAGGGCGATGAAGTGGATTGCGGTGTTGTCGTAAGACCCGACCACATCTCCGTTCAACGGCCCCCCTTGCTGATTCACCGACATATCGCCGAACCATGCGAGCCGGAGCGAAGCGTGTTCCAATCGCGACGTGCGCAGTATCTTTGTACTGGCGATCTACGGTCAGGCTCTGGGTATTTTCGGCCGCTACCGTGATTCCGATTAGGCCGAACTGCTTCCAGTTTTGCCAGCCGAGGTTGCCCATGAGCGCCCACTTTTCGTTGAAGTCATGGTAGGCACTCAATACTAGCGACTGAGGGTCACGGTCATCGTGGCCTCCAAATCCGAATAGCGGCAAAGTCTATATAAGTACTCGCCACCACACTGCTACTTGAAGATCGGCTCGTAGTCGGTGTCGTAGAGCTCGTTGATCTCGTCGTAGATCGGCTGGACGACCTCGGGGTACGGGATGACCCCGGATTTGGTGAAGTCGGAGAACGGAATCACCTTCGACGTGTCGGGCGGATTCTTCTTTTTCATCGGCGGACTCGGCCAGACCTCTTCGTCGACCGCGGACATGCGCACGCGAATCTCGTCTTGAGTGACGTTGAAGACCATGTAGTCCAGCGCCAATGCGAGAGGTCCGTCGTAGGTCTTCCGGACGCGGCGCATCACCTCAGGCTGTGTGTCGAAATCGTTGTAGAAATGGTAGCCGACAGCGAGGCGAGGTTTCGTCATCGACATCACCTTGCCAAACTGCTCCGGCGAGGTGTGACCCTGCGTCCCGACGTTCAACGCTTCGAGCGGCGCAAAACCTTGCTTGGTGACCAGCAGCACCGCGGGTAGGAAGCACTCGTGAATCGCGATGTCGGCGCCCTTTGTGTGCTCGGCCCACCATTTGTTGGGAATGGTGTCGCTCGAATACGCGAACTTTAGCCCGTTCCACTCGAGAATGAAGCTGACCGCGCCGTCGAGACCATGGATCGCCGGAATGCTTCGAATCGTGACGCCCTTCTCTTGGTAGATGACCTCATTGACCCCGTCGAAGGCGAACTCGGTCACGTCCAACTGCCCCCCGCGGAAATCGATGACCCCACCTCGGGTCCCAACGTCCCAGACGTACATTTGCTCCATGAGGTCCATCGCATGCTTGGTGCCGTACTCGGGGGTTGCCCCGCTTGGGCCCCAAATGCGGAGCGGCGTCAGGCGATTCATCGTGGTGCCGCCTAACCAAAACGACGGCAGGTCGCCCATGTGGTCGACGTGCAGGTGCCCGAAAAAGACCTTGTCGATCAGGTCATACGGAATCTTCTGAGCCGCTAGCCGCTCGTGGCACCCGGCACCGATGTCGAAGAGAAACTTCTCGCCATTGCCGAGCTCGACGAGCCAGCATGCCGCCGCTTGTTTCGGCCGCGGACTCGGCATCCCCGTACCAAGCGCCACCACCCGCATCTCGTTCTTCCCGAGCGGCTCCGTCGCGGGATAGTAAACATCGAGCTCGGCCGTTTTGGCCGAGGCGGTTTCGGCCAGCGGCGCGACTCGGCCCGCGCGCTCATCGGAACGACCCCAAAGATATCCGGCGACGATAGCGACGACGAGCGCGATAGCGGCGGCGCCTTTGCTAGCTGATGACATCAACCTGACCTCCGAGGACGGACTCTAGCGAACAATATCGCTCAGCGGTAGCCATATCCTGCCCCAAGATGGGCATCAAATGTACGCCTTGGCCCGGTCGAGGGTTCTGGTGAGAAAGAGGTAAGTCGGGGTTGTGACGCATGGTCGCAGCTGGCACTCTCGCGGTCGAAGGTGAAGGTGCTTCGTTACGCGACGGTGGCCCTCCTGACGCTGATCCTCTTGGGTTGCGGTGGTTCGGGAGAATACCATAGAATGGGCGGCATCTACGCGGCGCGTGGTCCGAGCTGTGAGTACCGCGTGATTCGCAATCGCATCGTCGAGCCCTACGAAGAGCTCGGCGTCATCGATATCGATGCGTTTTCGGTTGGGCAGCTGCCGGACGATGAGGAACGCTTCCGCAAGGTCGTTGGGCCGACGGTTTGCGCCGTAGGCGGTGATGCGGTGATCCCCGGCATGAACGTTTCCGGTCGCTGGGTTCACGGCACGGTCATCCGGTTCAACCCCTCCGAATGTGCCCGCTGTCGCACCGAGGGGATTATGCGGGAGGGTGGGTAAGCGCTCATGTTGATGGCCCTCATGCTAGCGCTCCTGAATGCAGCCGGCGTGGCCCCGACGGCCGAAGACATGCAGAACTACAAGCTGAAGTTTCGCGATCGAGGGCACCACATCCATATGGACTTTGGCAGCACACGCCCCGGAGGAGAAGGACGGGAAGGGAAGGCTTTCACCTGGGGTCTCGGGTATGAGTACTACATCGACCGCCAGTTCAATGGGGTCTCGTTCGAAGTGCTCGGCCAGAAACTCGGCGACCTTTTCAAGGGACCACAGGATTGGTGGGTCGGCGGTGGAATAGGTTGGTGGCCGATTCGCAGTTTGAAGATATTCGTGCAGGCAGGCGCCCTGTTCGACGATTTGGGGACGGCTACACAGGGACGGGTGGGTGTGGGCTATCGGTTCCTTTTTTTCATGGTTGGCATCATGCCCTTCGTCTATGTCCAAACCACCGACGATGGCCGGTTCAGCTGGTCTATCGGGGTACGGATTCAATACTAGGGGGAATGGAGTGATGCGCCGAAGAGCCCTGACCCTGATTCTGCTCATTGCCGTGGTAACAGGATGCAAAGCACATCCTCCGACCAGCACTGGTGCGATCGCGAAAGAGCCCAACCGGCTCTACTGGGGCGACACGCACGTTCACACCAGCCATTCGGCCGACGCATATTTCCTCCAGAACCGCTCGGCAGATCCGCATACCGCCTACCGATGGGCGAAGGGGCTCCCGGTGGTGCATCCCTACACGCAAGCCAAGGTGCAAATCCGCACGCCGCTCGATTTTCTTGTCGTCGCTGATCACGCCGAAATGCTCGGGGTCCCGGGCAAGCTCATGGAGGGCGATCCGAGGGTCGCCAATACGGTCACCGGTAAGAAGTGGATCCAGATGATCAAAACTGGGCGTGGGGCAGAGGTATTCGAGCGGGAGTTTGGGGGCGCCATCAACGCGAACACGGCGATCGCGGATTTCGAGAAAGACGAGATCAAACGGGCGGCTTGGGGCGAAACGATCGAAGCAGCGACCCTTCATTATGAGCCGTGCGCCTTCACGTCGTTCATCGGCTGGGAGTGGACCTCGACTCCCAACGGTAACAATCTGCACCGCGTCGTCTTCATGAACAAAGGCGAGGAGCAAGCGCTTCGCTTCATGCCATTCAGCTCGTTCGATAGCCCGCGGCCCGAGGATCTGTGGGCCTGGCTCGAAGAAACCAGCCAACGAGTCGGGACCGACTTCGTCGCGATTCCCCACAACTCGAATATCAGCGGGGGGTTGATGTTCGACGAGGTCGATAGCGACGGACGACCGATCACCGCCGAGTACGCGCGCATGCGGATTCGCTGGGAGCCGGTTACCGAGATGACCCAGATCAAAGGCGACTCCGAAGCTCACCCGGCGCTTTCTCCAAACGATGAGTTTGCAGACTTCGAAACATTCTCTCACTTGCTCAAGGTTGGCGGGGGCGAAGCGGAGGTGAGCGATGGCGACTACGTGCGCACTGCGTTGCTACGCGGTCTTCAAATCGATCAAAGAGTAGGGGCGAACCCCTACAAGTTCGGGATGATTGGCTCGACCGACTCGCACACGGGGCTCGCGTCGGCTGAGGAGCTCAACTTCTGGGGTAAGACCGCCCTCGACTCGATCCCGGAGAACAAGTTCACACCCATGGCCATGGGCATAAAGGGGAGTGACATGAGCGCGCAAGGGCTCGCCGCGGTCTGGGCCGAGGAAAACACGCGCACGTCGATCTTCGCCGCCTTCAAACGCAAGGAGGTCTACGCGACGACGGGGCCCCGCATTCGCGTGCGGTTCTTCGGCGGCTGGGACTTCAAGAGTAAGGTCGCCGAGGTCCCAGACATGGTCCAGATGGGCTACACGTTCGGGCACCCGATGGGCAGCGACCTCACCCAAGCGCCTGAAGGGAAGACGCCGGGGTTCCTGATGTACGCCGTCAAAGATCCCCAGGGCGCAAATCTCGACCGCATCCAAATCATCAAAGGCTGGGTCGACGTCGATGGTGTAGCCCACGAACAGGTTTACGACGCCGTGTGGTCGGGGGGCCGCGAGCGTGGCGAGGACGGGAAAGTGCCTCCGGTCACCAATACGGTCGACCTCGCGACGGGCGAGTCTCGCAACCTTTGGGGCGCGTCCTCGCTCTCGGGGTTTTGGTCCGATCCCGACTTCGATCCTGACGAGCGTGCGTTCTACTACGTGCGGGTGCTGCAGATTCCCACTGCGCGACACACTCTCCTAGACGCCATCGCGCTCGGCATGGACCCCAACGAGACCGGGCACCCGCCGACGATTCAAGAGCGCGCATATACTTCGCCGATCTGGTACACGCCCTAGCCGCGTCATCGGCGATCAGCGCAGACAGAGCGAAAAGTTTGGGTTAGAGTCCGGCTATGCGCGGCAGCTTGGGTGGCCATCTCGCACTGGTCGGAGTGGGTGTTTGTCTCGCGCTGCTGGCTTGTCCAAGTCTCGCCACCGCCGATGCAACGCACTATCAGACGCTTCAGCTCGGCGAGCGGTCGCGCGGGATGGCAGCGGCGTATACGGCTTTCGCGGCAGATGGCGCGGCCATTTGGTACAACCCGGCCGGTTTGCCGCTGCTCGAGGCGAAGCTGTTGCAAGGCAGCTTGTCGCTTTTTCAAATTCGCAAAATCAAGTTCGAGGGGGCGATCGTGACCGACGGCCCTGACGGCGCGCCCCAGTCCGAAGACTTCAACATCAAGTCGAGCCCCTCGCTCTCGGGCTTTGCGGTCGCCAGCTTCGCCCTGGGCAAAAGAAAAGAAGAGCTGGACGACCGCAAGGCGTGGCAGATCGGGGTCTCGGCTTTTTCGACCTACAACGACCAGCTTTCGGGAGAGGTTCAGGTCGGAGATGCGCTAGGCCGAACGAACAGCATTCAATTTCTCCAAATCGACCGGCAGACCTATATCGGGGCCGCCGTCGGTTGGCGTGCGCTCAAGAAGTTTCTGGTGGGGGTCAGTGTTTTCGCCGCCCATCGAGAGCTCAAACACGCCGAAACAGTGGCATTTGCGTTCGGTGGAACGCAGAATCCGGCTTCGGGGAGCCCCTGTCCGACGAGCCCCACCCTTCCTTTCTGTATCGACAATGCTGAGCAGGCCAATCGGAACACCGGCTTCGATCTGAGTGCCTGGTATTTGACGATCCGTATAGGGTTGATGCAGCTGATCGGGGAACGTTGGCGTCTCGGCTTGATGTTTCAACCACCCGGAATTCGCATGGGCGGCAAATCCACCCTTCGGTTCGAGCTCTCCGACGTCGACGCCACCATGAGCCCGGCACCATCGGAGTCGATCTTCGCCGAAATCGAGCGCGGTGCGAACTCACCGATCCCTTGGATCCTTCGGCTAGGCACATCGTACGTCATCTCGAAAAAGGCTACGGCGGCTTTGGACCTTCAGCTGGTGGGGCCGGTCGGTGCCGGCCAGATCACCCCCGACCTCCCGCAACTCGAGGGACGAGCGAATACCTCGGGCGTTCTGCTCTCAACCGGTACCAAGCGTGTCTTTACGTGGAACATCTCCGTGGGAGCCGAGGTGCGGATCACGAAGTATCTTTTCACTAGGTTTGGGTTCCTCACCGACAACTCCGGATCGCCCGATAGGGTCCTCTTAGGGGACCAGCAACAAGGTTCTAGCCTCGATCGGTACGGATTCAGCGCCTCGTTCGGAGGCCAAAAGAATGCGCGTGGCCTTTCGGCTGGCATCACGGCCCTGTTCGGAAAGGGCACCGGAAACGGGCTCGACTTTCGGCGCGAGGCTTTCGACACCGACACCAACTTCATCGAGGTGCCGGTCACAGAGCGAATCTTCGTCATCTCGATTGGCGGCGACATCGGTCAGGCCGCGGACGTCGTGACGACACGGCTCAAGGAGAAGAAGAAGGAAGAGGAGGCCGAGGAGGCCGAGGCTAGGGCCGAGGAGGACGCGGCCATCGCCGATGAGACGGACCTTGAGCTAAAAGCTGCCCGTGAACGGGCCAAGTCCACGCGCGAAGAAGCCGAGACGGCACAGGATGAGCTCGAAGCGCTCGAGGCAGAGAAGAAGCAGTTAGAGAATCTGAGCAAGGAAGATCAAGAGGCGATTCAGGACGCGACTCAGGGCGGCATCGACTTCAGGTGATTTCGACGTGCACCCCGTGTAGCTTCGGGTCGGACCTATGACCCCGAAGCATGCCCGCCGAATCTTCCTTCTCGTCGTCGTTGCAGGGTTCCCCACTAGCGCTCTCGCCCAGCTCGGGCCCGACGGGACTCCGATCACCACGTCCAACTACACCATCGATCTGACGCGTGGGGTCATCATCAGCACCTCGCGGGTGACCGGGCTTGCTGGGGCGGCAACGTCGCTGGCGCAGGGTGTCGAAGGCGGCCTTCAGAACCCTGCCGCGGTGGCCTGGCGCGGGGCGCAGTGGCCCGACTGGTATGACTACTGGCTTGCGTTTGGCGTGACGTATCCATTCAAGTCGGGCGACTTCTACAACAGCGGGGAGATCTTTGGCGAAGGGGAGAATGTGGAAGAGGACAGCCTCTTTTTCTTGATTCCGGGCGCGTATTGGCAGATGTGGAATTTCGGGATCGGGCTCACGATCGATGCGCAGTTCGTCAGCCTGAAAGGCGTTCAGAACCCGAGCACGACGCAGCCCGAGCAGTTGCGGCTCCGTTTTACCACGTTTCATATCCAGGCTGGTTACGGATTCCTCGATGGGCAGCTGGTCATCGGCGGCGGCCTGCGCATTCTTCGCCAACGGGCGTTCTTCTCGAACACCCTACTGAGCAGGAACGCGGACACGTTCCACTCGTTAGGGCTCGGAGGTGAGGTGGGAGTCATGTTTCAGCCGCACGACAAACGGTGGCGGCTTGGCGCATCGCTCTACCCAGAGATGGGCACCGGGCTTCGAACGCGCGGCAACTTCGTCGAGACGCCCGACGGCGACATCACTTTAGGCACGCTCTTCTTCCCGAGGTCGACGAAGCTTCCAACGAGCGGCGGTATGGGGTTTTCGTATCAGTTCGGCCCGCGGCCGACGAACCCACCGTGGATCAGCGACGAGAAACTGGCCGCGCCCGAGCTCGAACGCTTGGACCGGCGTGAGCGGCAAGTCCGAGAGGCCGAGCAGCGAGAGCTCGACGCGGCTCGGGCGCGCGGTGGTCCCGACTTGGACGAGTGCATTCGGGCGGTCGAAGAGAAGTACGAGCGGAAGTACGCCCAGATCAAGCAGTGGCGAAAGCAGGTGAGGGGGCAAGCCTGGGAGGTGCTTCGCAATCGCTATCGCAATGGATGGCCCCGCCGCTACCATCTGTTGACGATCGATCTGTGGTTCACAGGTCGCTTGGCTGACGCCGTCGGTGTGGAGTCGTTCGTGTTCCAAACCGTGCAGCGCTCTGGCGAGAAGATCACGATTTCGCCTCGCGTCGGATACGAGACCGAGCCCTGGCCGAAGCGTATGAAGGTCCGGGTGGGGAGCTATCTCGAGCCCACGCGCTTCGCCGTGTCTGCGGCGCGCCTGCACACGACATTCGGAATCGACATCAACGTCCTGAAGTGGAACGTCTTCGGCCTCTGGCCAGATGACTATCGCTGGCAGATCTCGGCTTCATTCGACATTGCCGCCGAGTACCAGGCGGTCTCCCTCGGCATCGGCGGATGGTACTAACCGCTTGCCATAGGGAGGGTTCCTCTCTAGAAGGGAGCCCGGAGTATAGGGGACTTCTTGAAAATGACGCGGAAGAAAATCGTCTTTGACACTTGCTTCGTGGGAGCTTGCTTCGTTGCCCTGCTAGCCACGTGCGGCTGTAAGAAGGACAAGCCCAAGCCTCCACCGCCCGAGCTGTCCGTATCGCTGGTCGAGCCCGGCGAGGAGCCACGCCAGGTCTTGCGATACGCGATCGCACCAGACACCGTGGCTCAGAGCGTTCTCGAGATACGCACGGCATCGACGGCCACCGAAGACGTTCAAGACACTTTCAGCGTTCTGCCCGGACTCAAGCTCGAGCTCCACGCGGGGCCCACGGTTTCACTTCCCGACAACCGCACCCGCTACGTGCTTCGGATCTCGAGGGCGTACCCGATTCTGCCTGAAGGCACCGAAATCGATCGCGTCGAGGAGGTGCGTGAGGGCGTCGAGGCGTTGAACGACATGCGAGGCCGCTTCGACTTGAGCGACCGGGGCATCGTGATGGATTCGGACGTGCCCTGGACGAAGGGTCAGGAGCGAATCAATCCGCGTGTCACGATCATGCTCGGCAACGTTCGGTCTGCCATCGCGACGGTTCCCCTTCCAATCGAGCCCGTGGGTGTGGGCGCCGTTTGGGAAATTCGACGGCAGATTCGGATCTGGAGCGCGCGAGTTACGCAAGTGACACGCTATGAGCTCGTCGATCACATCGATGGTCGCTTTCGCGTTCGGATCACGGTGCAACAGTCCGCGCCGGCTCAAATCGCCGACCTCAATCCCAAGCTCGAGATGCACGTGCGCACCTACGAGATGCGGGCCGAGGGGCATGCGTTGGTCGACCTCGGTCTGCCCATCGCGCTCGAAGCAGACCTCGAGTCACACTCCGAGGCGGATATAGCCTTGGTTTCTCCCGAGAAAACCGAACCCATTCAGTCCGCGCGACGCTCGGTCCTGCGGCTAGCCACAGAGAGTGAAAGGTAGCGATGATGCTTCGCATTGTGTGGGTCGCATGTCTTCTCGTTGCGACCGCTTCTTGCCGTCCCAAGTATCAACCCCAGACGGCCATCGTCGATCCCGGGCCTCCGCAGCGAGTCCTTCCCACGATTCGAGTGCTCGATCCCGGGATGACGCCGCGCATACCGCTCAGGTACAGCGTGTCGCCCGGGCAAACCGAAGTTCTCTATGTCGAGCTCGTCATGCTGCGCGCCATGGAAGCCGGCGGCCAAGCGCAGCAGGGTGGCATGCCACCGGTGCAACTCGAGGTGAAGATGGGGCCCGCGCAGCCCACTCCTCAGGGCTTCATTCGCCATCCCATTCAGATCACCCAAATCCGTCTTTCGGAGGTGGCTGACAAGATGGACCCCGCGGCCCGCGAACAGATCGAGAAGATGCTCGAGCCTCTACTAAGGGTGCAAGGCTGGAGCGAGATGGACGTGCAAGGACAGATCCGACGCGGTGAGTTCCGCGGGCTCGAAGACGTGCCGCCTCGGCTCAACTCGATGCTCAGCAACATTCGTACCGCGCTTCTGACCGTGCCCTTTCCGGCGGAGCCCCTTGGCGTGCGAGCGCGCTGGGAGGTTGAGCGCAAGGTGCAGTTCTCTGGCGTGTGGGTCGACCAGACGGTGACGTACAACTTGATGGAGATGGACGGCAAGAACCTCAAGCTACAGATCTCGGCCAGGCAAAGCGCTCCGCCGCAAGCGATCGGAAGCGGCCGACTCGAGGGGTACCAAGCGTCGATCATAGGTTCTTCCGCCGTCCGACTCGGCTTCTTCACCCCGTTCTCCGAAGCCGAATCGACTTCGCAGATGCGGATCAGTCAGCGTGTTCAAGGCCGATCCGAGCTGGTGAAAATCGAAACCAGGACCGCAGTGCGGCTGTACCCGGCCGAGGGCGACAATGAATTTGGCGCGCAAACAGGGGCACAGGAAGAGCCGGAGCCTGCTGAGGATCCGCGGAAGGTGACAGACCCGGGAAAGCAAGAGCTTCGCTGGGTGCAGTAGGGAGGGCTCGTTTTCGTTTTCTTGGTCGTGGTCGTCTGACAAGTGGTCACAAGTTCGTGAATCGTTGCAACTGCTTGCGAATGTGTGGCGCAGCGCTCCTGAGATGGAAGCAACCGCTCGAGCGTGAACGCGGTCACCACTTGGTTCGCGTCGGCGGTAGGAGCTTAAGAGAGGAGGAAGAAGGAAAGCCTCTCGGCCAGCAGGCGAAGCCCGGGAAGAGAGAGAAGGACCTTCCGACGAGCCCCCTAGCTCTTGCCCCCTCTCTTAAGCCCATGCCCCCGAAACGGAGGCAATCGCGGTCACGGCCACGTGCGTGACCCTGCCGGTCAGCCTCCCGGCACCTCATCG
>Ga0255057_10001378_pt1 | contig 13683 bp, 14 predicted proteins | sample Cases_109_6_MG_FD_189022 | JGI IMG/M metagenome (GOLD analysis project Ga0255057, IMG submission 189022) | Seawater microbial communities from Amundsen Gulf, Northwest Territories, Canada - Cases_109_6 | ecosystem: Environmental > Aquatic > Marine > Gulf | place: Canada: Northwest Territories... | reverse complement strand
ATGACCGATGCCGACTCGGCGGCGCTGTCGGCACGGCTCAAAGATGGGAGCGCCGAGACAATTGGTGGCACCGGATCGCGGACTCGAGTGATCACCATCGCTTCGGGTAAGGGTGGAGTTGGGAAATCTTCGGTGACGGCCAACACCGCGGTCGCTCTGGCTCGGGCGGGTCACGACGTCGGCGTGATCGACGCCGACGTTTGGGGCTTCTCCATCCCAAAGATGCTCGGCATCACCGACTCACCGGCTGCGCTCACCGATCTCATCGTTCCCCCGGCAGCCCATGGAGTCCGGGCGATCTCGATGGACTTCTTCGTGGGTGACGATCAGGCGGTCATCTGGCGCGGACCCATGCTCCACAAGGCGCTTGAGCAATTCCTGAACGAGGTCTGGTGGGACGAACCGGAGTACCTGCTCATCGACATGCCTCCGGGCACCGGCGACGTTGCCATCTCGATCTCGCAATTCGTGCCACGAGCGCAAACGATTGTGGTGACCACCCCACAACCGACTGCACAGCGGGTTGCCAAGCGTGCTGCCGCCATGGCGGAGAAGGTCAACCAGGATGTGCTAGGTGTGGTCGAAAACATGTCCTGGTTTACCGGCGACGACGGGAAGAAGTACGAGATCTTCGGTAGCGGTGGGGGAGCGGAACTTGCCGCAGAACTCGGTGTCCCGTTGCTGGGGAGCGTGCCCCTCCTTCCCGAACTCAGGGACGGTGCTGATCGGGGGGAGCCGGTACACGTGGCTGCGCCGGAGTCCGAGGCTGCCGCAGCGTTCGAGGCCATCGCCGCCGCCATCGTGGAGTCGCGTCCTCGCGTTAGGACTCACCCGGAGTTGGTTATTAGAAGCGATTGATAGGGTCGGCTCCTTCGGAGCCTCCCGCGATTAGCTATTAGCAAAGAGGTCGGCGGCTGGCGCCACCTCCCGCAATTAGCAGGAGAAGATCGGGCAATCTCTTGCTAATTGCTTACTCCCCGGCACTTTTGAGCGTACTCATGATTTCCCGACACGTAGGACAGATCGGATAACGATCGGGGTCGCGATTCGGGATCCACTTCTTTCCGCACAGCGCGACTACTTCGACACCTTCGACGTTGCTGCGGACGATGTCCTCCTTGCGTACGTAGTGGGAGAAGCGGTCGTGGTCGCCATCTCCCTCGTCGAGGCGGACGTCCGACTCCTGCGTCGTGGTGGTGTCGGTCACGACGCCGAGCCTACGACGATGAGAGCCGACGGGATCCGTCCTAACATCGAAACCATGAGCGATTCCACCACCATCAAGGTCAAGATCGGCGTCACCTTCGCCCCCCGTGAAATCGAAATCGAGATCGAAGACGTGGAGGCGTTCGTGTCTGATTTCGATAACGCCATGAGCAGCGATTCGAGGGTGTGGTGGATCACCGATTCCAGCGGCCGTCGCCGCGGCCTCGTGGCCGACAAGGTTTCGTACGTGGACATCGAGCCCCCGCTGGATCGCACGGTGGGGTTTGGATAGGGTCGGCTCCTGCGGAGCCTCCCGCGATTAGCGATTAGCAAGGAGGTCGGCGGCTGGCGCCGCCTCCCGCGATTAGCCGGAGAAGATCGGGCTATCTCTTGCTAATCGCTTCCCAATGAAAGAAGCCTCGCCTGGTGGCGAGGCCTCGTTCGATTTCGGGATTCCCCCCGGTTGAAGTGCGTCGGCGCTATGAAGCGCGGCGACGCCGCTCGGCGAGCCAGCGCTTGCGTAGCCGGCGCCGCTCGTCCTCTGCGTAGCCCCCCCATACCCCGGCTTCCTGGTTGGTCTCCAGAGCGTAGTTCAGGCATTCCTCCAGGACCGAGCACTGTTCGCAGATGACCTTCGCGGCCTCGATCTGGTCAACGGCTGGACCGGTGGTCCCGATCGGGAAGAAGAGATCCGGTTCCGAGTCACGGCAAGCCGAGAGCTCTCTCCAATCGGTGATAGTCAGCATTGGTTTCTTTCTGTCTATGCGTAGTCAACGGCCCATGAATGTGAATTCATTCACAAGCCGCAGGACAACGATAGGGGCGGGTATCCGGCGGGTCAAGCAGTTTTTTCTGACCCACCGGCCTTCTGCGATCAAGCGTCTCTCCATGAGCCGTCCAGAAGGTCGGTACATGGCCTCCAGCCGGTTACGATTCCGCCGTTATGTCTATCCACGGCGAGCTCATCGAAGAGCTCAAAGACGCCATGCGGGCTAAAGATCGGCGCCGGCTCGACGTCATCAGACAGGTCGAGACCGAAGTGTCACGCGCTCGCTCCGTCAAGGGTTTCGACGGCGATCCTCAAGGCGACGAGCTGTACGGCGCCGTCATCGCCGCCTATGTGAAGAAGATGGCCAAGGCTCGTGAGGAGTTTCTGGCCGCCGGCGATCGCGGTACGGCACAAGCCGAGAAACTCGCTTACGAAGTCGATTACCTCAGCCACTGGGCTCCCCGGTCGCTCTCCGACGAAGAGACCCGCGAGGTTGTCCGGGTGGCGATCATGGAACTCAAGGCCGACGACCCGAAGCAGCTGGGTCAGGTCATCGGCCATGTCATGAAGAACGGACCATCTGGGATGGATGGGTCGTTGGTGAGCCGTTTCGTCAGGGAGGCCCTGGAGGCCGGCTGAGCGGAAGACTTCAGACTTCAGACTTCAGCGAAGCGTCTCAGCCTGCCTTCCGCTTGGCCTTGGTGGCTTCGACGCTCGCTTTGAGTGCCTCCATCAGGTCGACGATTCCGCTCGGCTGAGGGGCCGCATCCGAGGAGACGATCTCTTCGCCCTGAATCTTGCGTTCCGCCAGTTCCTGGACAGCCTCGCGTGACTCGTCGACCCACTCGTTGGGGTCGAACGGCATCGTGAGGTTGTCGATGATCATCTCGGCCATCTTGAGCTCCTGGGCGCTGACCTCGACTTCGGTATCGATTGCTTCGAATTCGGGCTCGCGGATCTCGTCCGGCCAATACATGGTTTCCATGACGATTACCCCGTCTTCGGCGCGCAATGTCGCTGGGTACTCGCGGTCCCTGATGGCGACTCTTGCCAGACCGACCATGGCGCGCTCCTGCAGTGCCGCCTGCAGGATCTGGTAGGCCTTGATCCCGGTCTGTTCGGGGGCCAGGTAGTAGGAAGCCCGGTAGTAGATCGGATCGATCTCCTCCGACTTCACGAACTGGACGACGTCGACCAGGCCGGATCCCTTCGTCTTGAGCGCCTGTTCGAGTTCCTCGTCGGTAAAGACCACGTAGCGATCCTTCTCTATCTCATACCCTTTGACGATCTTTTCGAAGGGGACTTCTTCACCATCCGCCTCGGACACCCGCTTGTAACGAACCCGAGAGTGATCGCCGTCGCGCAGCTGGCGGAACTTGGGGCGTTTGTTCTCGGTGGCGGTGTACAGGCCGACGGGGATCGTCACCAGGCCGAACGAGATGGCACCCTTCCAAATTGGTCGCATCGTGGATTCCAGGGGTCGCGAACCACTGGATCATACGCGGCAGACCATTCTGATACCGTTCCGCCCTCCCGACCCGGACCCTGCGTGGAAATCACGGTTCCCCCACTCGACGGCCTCGAGCCGCCCCAAACCATGGATCGCAAGACGTTGATCGTCTTTGTCTCGACGATGGTGCTCTTGGTCGTGTTCAACTACTGGGGCTTGCCTTCGCGCTTTGCCGGTACCTCGTTTCACCAGGGTTTGGCCGACCGGCTCGGCGAGGGATACAGCGCTTACTTTCTGCTGCTGCCGTACCAATTCTGGGGTGTCTCCAGCCTGCTGATTCGAGTCCTGGCCCCACTCGCCGTCATCACCATCATCCTCCGGGAGTCGCCGCGAGAGTGGGGCTTTCGACTCACCGGCCAATGGGAGCACCTGCGTCCCTACGTGTGGTTCCTGGCTGCAATGCTCCCGGTTCTGTTCCTGGCGTCGTCACTCGGGTCGTTCCAGGCCAAGTACCCGCTCTATCCGCTGGCGGTGGAAGGTGGCTGGCACTTCTGGGGATACCAACTCTTCTACGGCATGCAGTTCCTCGGCTTGGAGGCATTCTTCAGGGGCTTCATGGTGTTCGGCCTGTATCCGCGGTTGGGGATGTACGCGGTGCCGGTGATGGTGATTCCATACACGATGATCCACTTCGGCAAGCCGGCTCCGGAGACGTTTGCGGCGATCCTCGCCGGGTTCATCCTCGGCTATCTGGCGCTCAAGTCACGCTCGTTCCTGTGGGGGTGGATGCTCCACTGGGGAGTGGCGATCACCATGGATCTGTTGGTGATCGGCCGCGAATTCGGATTCAGCAATATCTATCGGGTGATCTTCTAGGCGCGGCTCGCGTCGGCTAACTCATTGGGCTCTGGAGCTGCAAGCGTTCTCCGGGCCTCTATCATTTGCGAGCTGCTGCCTTCGTACTCCGGCGATCATCATCGGCAACGTCACCTGTCGGCTGGAGGAATGCCATGCGGCCGGTGAACCAAGGAGTGGGAGGGGGTAGTTTCTGGAGCATGAGCACGTTTACCTCCGACTTCGCCACCCGTACCGCTGCTCTCGCCGATGAGGGGTTGTTCAAGGCGGAACGGGTCATCTCGTCATCGCAGGACGCCCATATCCGCCTGGCCAACGGGTCCGAGGTGATAAACATGTGTGCCAACAACTACCTGGGTCTGGCCAATCACCCGGCATTGGTGGAGGCAGCCCACAAGGCTCTCGACACCTATGGCTACGGCATGGCCTCGGTGCGCTTCATTTGTGGAACCCAGACAGTGCACCGGGAGCTGGAGGAACGGATCTCAGCCTTCCTGGGTACCGAGGACACCATCCTGTACTCGTCGTGCTTCGATGCCAACACTGGCTTGTTCGAGACCATCCTCGACGAGCATGATGCGGTCGTTTCGGATTCACTCAACCACGCCTCGCTCATCGACGGGATCCGGCTCTGCAAGGCACGGCGTCTCCGCTTTGCCAACGGGGACGTATCCGATCTCGAAGCCAAACTCGGCGAGGCGGCCGACTCGCGCTACCGACTCATCGTGACCGACGGCGTCTTCTCGATGGACGGCATCCTGGCCGATGTGCCGGCGATCGCCGATTTAGCGGACCAGCATGACGCCATGGTGATGGTCGACGACTCGCACGCGGTCGGGTTTGTAGGCGAGCGTGGCCACGGCACGGCCGAAGCCACCGGAGCCGAAGGTCGGGTCGATATCTTCACCGGCACCTTCGGCAAGGCTCTCGGGGGTGCGTCCGGCGGCTACACCAGTGGGCGGACCGAGATGATCGGCTGGCTGCGCCAGCGGTCGCGTCCCTACCTGTTCTCCAACTCTCTGGCTCCTGTTATCGCGGCGACGACCTTGCGGGCTCTGGACCTCATTGAGGAATCGGACGAGTTGCGGGTCAAGTTGGCCGCCAATGCGGCGCTGTTTCGCCAGGGGATGGATGCGGCGGGCTTCACCCTGGCGGGAGCCGGCCACCCCATCATTCCGGTGATGCTGGGCGATGCCAAGATCGCCTCGGAAATGGCGACACGACTGCTCGATGCCGGCATATATGTCATCGGGTTTTCGTTTCCCGTCGTCCCCAAGGGAGAGGCTCGCATTCGCACCCAGATGTCTGCCGCCCATTCAGTCGACGACATTGGCAGGGCGGTCGAGGCATTCAGCAGGATCGGTCGGGAGATGGGGATCGTGGCGTGAAGGCACTCGTCAAATCCAAAGCCGAGCCGGGGTTGTGGATGGAGGACATCGAGACTCCTCGACCGGCTGATCGCGATGTCCTCATCAAGGTGCGTAAGACGTCGATCTGCGGGACCGATCTCCACATCTACGACTGGGATCAGTGGGCTCAGGAAACGATCCCGATTCCGATGGCGGTTGGCCACGAGTTCATGGGCGAGATAGTCCAGCTGGGCTCCGAGGTTCACGGACTGGAGGTCGGTGCTCGGGTGGCCGGCGAGGGTCACATAACGTGCGGGCACTGCCGCAATTGCCGCGCCGGACGCCGTCACTTCTGCCACAACCACCTCGGACTGGGCGTGACCCGGCCCGGTGCCTTTGCGGAGTACATGACGCTGCCGGCCGAGAACGTCTTTCCGATCCCGGAGCACATTCCCGACGACATAGCTTCAGTGCTCGATCCGCTCGGGAATGCGACTCACACCGTGCTGGCCTTCGAGGTGGTGGGAGAAGACGTCCTGGTGACCGGTGCCGGTCCGATCGGTTTGATGGCGGCCGCGATCGCTCGTCATGTCGGAGCCCGGTTCATCGTCATAACCGACGTCAACTCCTATCGGCTCGAACTGGCGAAAGGGTTCGGCGTCGACCGAACTGTGGACGTTCGAACGGCCGACTTGGACGCGGTGGCGGCCGAGCTCGGAATGACCGAGGGTTTCGACGTCGGCATGGAGATGTCCGGCAACGAGAAAGCGTTCAACCAGCTGCTCGAGGCCATGAACCACGGCGGCAAGGTGGCGGTCCTGGGGATTCCTCCCGGTGACGTCACCGTCGAAATGAACGAGGTCATCTTCAAAGGCCTGACCGTCAAGGGGATCTACGGGCGTCGGATCTTCGAGACCTGGTACAAGGCGGCTTCGATGCTGCAGAGCGGACTCGACATTTCGGCGATCGTCACTCACGTGTATCCGGTCGACGACTTCGAGACGGCATTTGCGATGGTGGCTTCTGGACAGTGCGGCAAGGTCGTGCTTGATTGGTACAAGTGATGGATCTCACGCTGGATCAGGCCGGTCGGATCGTTGACGCCGCGTTGCAGCACGGTCGCCAGGCGGGCCTGGCACCACTGGCGGTGGCGGTGCTCGACGCCGGCGGGCATCTCAAGGCGTTTGGCCGTGAGGACGGCGCCGGGATCATCCGTCCCCAGATCGCCATCGGAAAAGCATGGGGCGCCCTGGGTATGGGGATGGGTACACGGGCGCTCGCCGGCAAGTCCTCCGAGTTCCTCGGGGCGCTGGCAGCGATGTCCGGCGGCAAGGTCGTGCCGTCCCCGGGGGGTGTTCTGATCCTCAGCGACGGTCGGCTTATCGGGGCGGTGGGCGGCACCGGGGATAGCGGTTCGAACGATGAGTCGTGCGCGCTGGCGGGGATCGACGCAGCCGGTTTGGAGGCGGACGTCGGATGAAGGTGCACCTTTGGCTCTACCGGACCGAGCGGTGCTCGGCAGGATGATTCGACGCGACGAAAAGGGAGCGACATGCGGCGCAAGTTGATCGTCATTGGGGCAGCCGGCCGGGATTTCCACAACTTCAACACTCGGTACCGAGACGACGATACGACCGAGGTCGTGGCCTTCACCGCTGCTCAGATACCGGGTATCGAAGGTCGGAGTTATCCGGCCGAGTTGGCCGGGCCACTCTATTCCGACGGAATCCCCATCTACTCCGAAGACGACCTGCCGCGCCTCATCGGGGAGTTGGAGGTCGATGAGTGTGCGTTTTCCTACAGCGATATTTCGTATGCGCACGTCATGCGAGTGAGCGCCATAGTCATGGCGGCCGGCGCTTCTTTCACCCTGCTCGGTCCTTCCGACACTCAGATCCGCAGCACTAAGCCGGTGGTAGCGGTTTGTGCGGTTCGTACCGGGGCAGGAAAGAGTCAGACGGCCCGGCGGGTTGTTGAGGTTCTCATGAGCAAGGGCCTCAAGGTGGTGGCCATCAGGCACCCGATGCCGTACGGCAATCTCGCCGCTCAAAAGGTGCAGCGATTCGCCGAGTTGGCAGACCTGGAGAAGCACGACTGCACCATCGAGGAGATGGAGGAGTACGAGCCACACATCGTGCGCGGCAACGTCATCTACGCCGGCAACGACTATGAGGCGATCGTCCGTGCCGCCGAGAACGATCCCGAGGGGTGCGACGTCATCGTCTGGGACGGCGGCAACAACGACGTGTCGTTCTACGAAACCGATCTCCTGATCACGGTGGTCGACCCGCACCGGCCCGGCCACGAATTGGCGTACTACCCCGGTGAGGTGAACTTCCGACGGGCCGACGTGATCGTCATGAACAAGATGGACAGCGCCGGGCGCGAAGGGATCGACGAGGTGAAGGCGAACATCGCCGAGCACAATCCGACCGCCACGGTCATCGAAGCAGACTCACCGCCGGTGCTCGACGATCCCGACATCGTGCGCGGCAAACGGGTTCTGGTGGTCGAGGACGGGCCGACGCTCACCCACGGTGGTATGAAGATCGGAGCCGGCGTGGTGGCGGCGACGCAGCACGGTGCGGCGGCGTTCGTGGACCCGCGTCCATACCTGGTCGGCAGCATCGTTGAGACGTTCGAGGAGTATCCCGACATCGGGACGGTGCTCCCGGCAATGGGGTATGGGGCGGACCAGATCAAGGATCTTCAGGAGACGATCAACGCCACCGATTGCGACGTTGTGGTCATCGGTACGCCGATCGACCTCACCCGCGTGCTCGAAATCGAGAAGCCGCACACCCGCGTGACATACGACCTCGACGAAATCGGCCATCCCGACATGGACGATGTACTCACCGGGTTCGTGGAGGATTTGGGACTGGCGTAGAGCCCGAGTCTTGTTGCTCGAGGCAGGCTCACACTCCAGACCCGACCTTCTCTGGTCGCGCGTGTGGGCGGCAAGAATTGTGACTCGGCGTCGCACCGTCGCCGGCCCGGGGCGCGCTCCGAATCAGCGGAGTAGGTTCGCATCCGCGAATACAGAGACCTAGGGAACCCCTGGCACCACAGCCGGCGCGCTGCCGGTGGTGTTCAGGTTCACGGGGTGCGGCCCGATGACGGAGATCTACGAATTCTGGAATGCCATGTGGCACGAGGCGTGGGCGCCATGGGATGGTCTGTGGCTGTTCCAACTCAATCAGCGACCGATTGACCGCGCTCTAGGCGCCGATTCGACGTCGCGGCCCGACACATCGCCGTCGCACCGCCGACAGTTGGGTTCCGTCTTGGTGGAAGGCTTAATGGCACAAGCGACATAAGGGAAGTCTGCGACCTTGCCGTCATCCGGTTTCTCGTCTCATGATCGGCTGTAGGCAATCAGTCCTAGGCCGCTGTGTACGGTGGTGGTGCAGGCGATCGAGGAGTAACCAAGATGGCAACCGTTCGATACCTGGTGGATGACGTGAGCGAAGCCGTCGACTTCTACGTCTCGAAACTTGGTTTTGAACTAGATCAACAATTCGGTGCCGCGATCGCCATGTTGGTCCGAGACGACCTGACGTTGTGGGTCGCGGGGCCGATCGCGTCAGCGTCCCGGCCGATGCCCAACGGAGTCAAGCCCGGTCCGGGGGGCTGGTCCAGATTCGTGTTGACGGTCGAGGACCTGGAGTCCTTTGTCGCGAAGCTCAAAGACGATGGCGCAACCTTCAGAAGCGACATCATCGAGCAGGATGGACGCAAACAGATCCTCTGCGAAGACCCTTCGGGCAATGTGATCGAGCTCTTTCAGCCGTCGTAAACCTACGGAAATCCAAGGCTTAAGAGCGTCCGCCGTCGGCGGGCGCTCTGGCGCGATTCCATGGCTCTTCGCCCTACGGCTCATCGCTGTGTGGCCCGGGGCCCTGCCCCAGGCCACCGAGTCCGCGCCTATTGGCGCGCCCTCTAAGTCACGTCCGGCCCTATCCACACCGCCAACGGTACGCTCCGTCGCAAGAGGAGGGCCGATGACTTTGCAGGTGTCCGACGAGACCATCAACAAGGTGCTGTGGTCGATTCCCAACGTCTTGTGTCTCGTTGGATCGAGGTCGGGGGACGAGTGGAATGCGATGACCTCCTCTTGGGTGACACAGATTGCGATGGATCCCATCCTGGTTGCAGTCGGCGTCGAGCAGACCTCTCTCACCAGACGTCTGATCAGCGAAGGTGGATCGTTCAGCGTCAACCTCTGGGACCGCTCCGATACGCGAACGTTCGTCAAGTTCTCCAAGCCGGCGTCGAAGGTGGGCATGACCCTCAATGAACGCCTGATTCGGGAGGGCGTCACCGGTGCTCCGATCTTTGAAGAGGCGGTGGCCTACATCGACTGCTCGGTATGGCAAGCTGTCGAATGCGGCAGCCACATGCTATTTATCGGCGAAGTCGTCGATTGTGGATTCCAGAATGACGGAGAAGATGTTCCTCTCGCCAGGATGGAAGACACCAGGATGAAATACGGTGGTATGCCTCGCGGGGGCCACAAGGAGCGTTAGCCCGGGGTGGGACGCGAGGCTCGCCACCATGCGGCGGCGAGGTGAAGCGGGTTTCGTCCGCGAAGAAGCGCCCCCGGCAGGATTCGAACCTGCGCACCCGGCTCCGGAGGCCGGTGCTCTAATCCCCTGAGCTACGAGGGCGGAGCAACGAGTGTACCGATCGCGTTGGTGCCCGATGTTCCGCCGGTACGATCACGACCTGCCATGACTGCATTCCCAAATGTCATCGAACACGCGGTGCGAACCGCTCTTACCGCCGCCTCCGAGGCCGGTGTGATTCCGACCTTGCGCGATCTCGGGTTCGTGGTGGAGCGCCCGCGTGATCGGGAACATGGAGATTGGGCAACGAATGCGGCACTCGCCGCCGCCAAGCCTGCGGGAATGGCTCCGCGGGACCTGGCGGCTCTCATTGTCGAGCATCTGCCCGAGATCGAATACCTTGCTGCCACCGAGATCGCCGGTCCCGGCTTCATCAATTTCACTCTGACCTCTGAGTGGTTCCTAGAAGTACTCAGGATCGCTGCCACCGGAGGCCCCGACCACGCTCGCGGTGAGCCGGGATCGAAAGAGAAGATACAAGTCGAGTTCGTCTCGTCGAACCCCAACGGCCCACTCCACATCGGGCACGGTCGCGGGGGAGTGATCGGCGATGTCATCGCTCGGGCCCTCGACTATTCCGGGCATCCGGTGAGCCGGGAGTACTACTACAACGACGCCGGGGTCCAGATGGATCTTTTCGCCGCCAGCCTGGAGGCGCTCTACCTGCAGGCACACGAGAGGGATGCCGAGTTTCCTGAGTACGGCTACCACGGTGATTACATCAAGGATTGGGCAGCCGAACTCGTGGCAGATGAGGGTGATGCCCTGCTGGATCTGAAGGATCGCCGTGATCGAATTCGCCGGTGGGGTCTGGAGCGGGCGATGAAGAACATCGAGGAGACCTTGGAGATCGCCCGAATCCCGTTCGACGTCTGGTTCAGCGAGACCAGTCTTCATGAGAGCAGTGCAGTCGATCAGTCGATCGAGGTGCTCCGCGAACGAGGGTATGTGTTCGAGGATGAGGGTGCGGTGTGGTTTCGCACGACCGATTTCGGAGACGAAAAGGACCGAGTGCTGGTCAAGTCCGACGGCGAGTACACCTACATCGCACCCGATGTCGCCTACCACCGTGACAAGTTCGAGCGTGGCTTTGACCGGGTCATCAACGTTTGGGGCGCCGATCATCATGGCTATATCCCGCGGATGAAGGCTGCGGTGCAGGCTCTGGGCTATGACCCCGATCGCCTCGAGATCGTCATCAATCAGATGGTCAACGTGAATCGGGCCGGGGAACCGGTGCGGATGTCGATGCGGTCGGGAGAATTCATCTCGTTCCGCGAGGTGCTCGACGAGGTTGGCACCGATGCCACTCGCTACATCCTGGCGTCATTCAGCCCGGACACGACCATCAACTTCGACCTCGAGGCTGCCAAGTCACAGTCGATGGACAATCCCGTGTACTACCTCCAGTACGCCCACGCCCGGATGTGTTCGCTGGAGCGCTTTGCCCGTGAACAGGGCATCGACCGTATTCCGATCGACGAGGCGGATCTCAGTGTGCTCTCCCATCCGGCCGAGTCGGCCGTGCTGCGCGAGATCGATCGCCTCAGAGAGGAGATCTTTGAGGCGGCGGCGCGTCGAGCTCCGCACCGAATCGCCACCTACGGCATCGAATTCGCCACCGCGTTCCATCGGTTCTATACCGAGTGTCGGGTGGTGACCGACGATCCCGCCATCACCCAGGCCCGGTTGTGGCTCATCGAGGCAGCCAAGAGCGCGATCGTCGCGATCCTCTCAACTCTGGGTCTCTCTGCTCCCGAATCCATGTGAGGGTCGGGGGTATCTCGTCCCCGGACATCGAATCGCAGGCGGCGGCGCTCATTCCATGGCTCTTCGCGGTGTGGCCCCTGTCCCAGGTCACCGAGTCCGCGCCCATGGGCGCGCCCTCTTATTCTTCGGACTGCAGCTTCCGGGAGAAGCGGAGGATGGCACTGAAGATGTCGGCCACGGACTCCTCCGAGAGCCCTCTTTCTGTCGCCCACCGTCGGCGCTGTTCGAGCAGAGATTGCTCGCGGCCGGGGTCGCGTACGGCGCGTCCGCCCTCCGACTTGATGCGGCCCGCTCGGTTCGCCAGATGGCCGCGCTGCACCAGCAGCTGGACGATTTCCACGTCGACCTGATCGATCAAGTCCCGCGTCTCCATCAGTTCTGGGGCCTGATCGCCCAGGTCGGGAATGGCAAAGGCATGGGAAGAGGCTGCTCCCGGAGCCTCGGGTTCCAGTTGCTCCAATTGGACGTGAAGCTGCGCCAAGGCATCCAGCAGCGCCTGCCGGGCCTCCGCGGCAAAGGGGTTGTCGCGTTCGATTGCCAGGAACAGGTGGCCGGCGTCGCTGCGAACCGAGTCGATCGTTTGCCCCAATGCCTGGAATGAAGGAGGCGAGAACGGCAGGTCCTCGGTTGCTCCGATGTCGATGAGACCCTTGGCGATGAAGAACGCCATTGCGTGGGTACGCGCCATCACCCGGTCGTGGTCCGTTGCTGCCTGCTCGATGACCTGGCATCCGATTCGTTCGTAGAGGCGTCGGGCCCGCTTGGCCGCCTTCGGATGGAGTGGGTTGGGACAGACCACGGCGCGCAGCGGTCGCTCGCCGCGGGCGATGTTGGTGGGTCCGAAGAGTGGATGGGTTCCCACCCATTCGATATCGGTGCCCAGCACGTCGCTCATGGTCTGGACGGGCCCCACCTTGACGCTGCCCACATCCAGTATCAACTGACGGCTGCTCAGCAGAGGTTTGAGTGTGGTGAGCGCCTCCCGTATCTGACCGACCGGTGTGGCCATGACTACCACCTCGGCTCCGGCGACGAGGTCGCTCGGACTGTCGGCGCGAAGATCTGAGGGCACGGCAGTGGTCGGATCCCATGCTCGGACTGCGAGGTCTGCATTGAGCATCAATTCCGACAGTGCGCGACCGAAATGGCCGAAGCCAACAATGGCGATCGGGGCGTCTTCGGATCGGTTCGCGGGGTCATCCATCTACTCGGCAGAGTAGGACCCGGCACCGACCTGGGCAGTTCCGCCGGTACGATCCGGCGATGGCCATCGGGATTGGTATTGCAGGAGCAGGGACCGTCGGCGGCAGCCTGTTGCGGCGACTCATCGAAGAGCGCGCCGTCCTCACTGCCAAGACCGGTCTCGATCTCGAAGTACGCCGGGTGGCGGTGCGCGATGTCTCCCAGAGCAGACCGACGATTCCGGCCGACATCATCACCGGTGACGTGATGGCTCTCGTATCGGACCCGGAGGTCGATCTCGTCGTCGAAGTGATGGGAGGACTCGAGCCTGCCGGTGACTTGGTCCTTGCCTCATTACATGCGGGCAAACCGGTCATAACCGCCAACAAGGAATTGATCGCGGCGCGCGGACCTGAACTGTTCGCCGCAGCCGCCGATGCCGGCGTGCCACTCCTGTTCGAGGCTGCGGTCGGC
>Ga0255057_10001377_pt1 | contig 13695 bp, 11 predicted proteins | sample Cases_109_6_MG_FD_189022 | JGI IMG/M metagenome (GOLD analysis project Ga0255057, IMG submission 189022) | Seawater microbial communities from Amundsen Gulf, Northwest Territories, Canada - Cases_109_6 | ecosystem: Environmental > Aquatic > Marine > Gulf | place: Canada: Northwest Territories... | reverse complement strand
GAGCTCGGGTTGCACGGCAACGGGCAAAGCCGCCGTGCTAAAAGACATACGACTGCATACGCTCTACCGGATGTCTGGAACGAGAACGGGAGTTTCCGAGCGCGATCGGCGGGCGGGATTGCCCTCCGTTTGGCTTAAAAAAGGCAACCCCCGACGTCGTCGAAACGTGGAAGTGAAACGACACACCCGAGAGCGTACCGCCCTGCCTCTCGGTCCCGTCCTGTGCCGGGAGGTGGGTTTGGTTTTGTGAGCTTGCTTACAACTAGTAAACCATGATCGACGTTGGATCGGGCTGTTCGTTCGCCACCTGCCCCACCTTCTCAGCTTGAAACAGAGCGTTTGAAGCGGCTATCCCCGTGCTTGACATTAGTGATAGCGCCTGGTGTTATTCGACGCTCGCAAAAGCGAGAAAAAGCGCGAAGGAGGCCGGTGACGGCACTACCGAAGGCACCGAATTCTGCGACGGCGGCATCAACGACGGCGGCGAAGGGGAGTGCCTCCCTGGGTTGCGCCAAGTTTGAGAGCTGCGGTGACGGCGTCACCGAGGGCACTGAGGAGTGCGACGATGGTGTCAACGACGGAACCGGCCCGCTTAGCTGTCTCACCGGCTGTCTGTCGCCGCCCTAGTCGGCTTTCGGTTGCTTTGCAATTCGCCAAACAATCAAACAGGGAGTGTACATCATGACGAAGTATAAGAAGCTTTTATGGCCAGCATTGGCTGTGGTTGGGCTATCGGTCTTGTCAGCGGCTTTTGTTGGGCTATCGGTCTTGTCAGCCCCTGCGGCTGCTGGCGGCCCCGATTGCCCGGCTTTTACGACAGAGATGCTAGACGCGACTGCTTTGGCCTTCGGCCTCCTCGATATGGGTAACACGGTGAATGCCGTCCGTGATGACCCAAGTTTACCTTCCATTTTCTGTTTCCTTGAGCGCCCATCCAACAACGCTTTTTTCATCGTCAACGTAAACGACGGTGGTATGCATAAAGCGTCTACCCACGGGGTGAATAGCCAAGAGGGAGGGGATCTTAACGCGCAGCTTTTTAGTTTATTCGAGGGGGTTTTGACCACCGGTCAGGAACATGCATGTCGGGCGGCGGTCCTAAAGAGTTTCGTTTGGCAACGTCATTGCGCGCCAGCTTTGCCGTAATCGTACGAGCCACAAACAAAATAGAGGAGGTAACCCATGAAAGCGAACATGAAGAAGCTGACGATATTGGGACTGCCGGTCACAATGTTTGCTGCCGGGCTTTTCGCTGGTGCCATAATGTTTGGTGGCAGCAACAGCCCAACAGCACTGAAGAATGTAGCGCATGCTCAGCGTCCCGACGACCCAACGGTCGAGGCGTCGGTCATTTGCACCGACACGTCCACCGGCTCCGCTTTGGAGGTTACGGACGTTGCACAACCCGTACCCAAGGGTGTCGTCACATTTTCGCTAACCCCTTCGTGCCCCTCCGGCACAACAGCCACCGGGGGCGGCTACGTGATAAGGCCAACCGATGATGCGAATGCGAGAGTGAGTGTAACAGCGAGCTTCCCAGTTTCCGCAAGCCGATGGGGGGTGTTAGCCATTAGGTAACTCTCTACGCTCGGTGAGGTAGACCTCGCTGCCCGCTGCCGCGGTGCCGACCCACACGGCAATGCTTGCTTATCGCTCACTTCCATGTTCAGGGGGTGACGATCGATCAGGTCGAGCGGTATGCGCCAGCCTTGCGTGCGCGTAGGTATGTCACCCGCCCCCCGATTACCAAGGTTACGGGCTCTCACTATCAAGGTTACCCCCGGCACTGCCCCCCGAGCCAGCCCCGGCACCTGCCATGCCAATGTGTGCCAATACAGTCACAGTCCCTGCACATGCCGCTGGAGTGGACGGGGTACTAGCAAACGCTTCGACGCACCGCGTCATTGTAACCCCGCGAGCCCCGTTGTAGCCAATCGGGCCAGTGGCAACACCGCAACGGACGCGCTGCTGGGGTGTAGCCGCCCGCTGACTTTTAGGCGACCGACTTTGTAGCCACAGAGTTGCCACTCGGACCCAGGCACGCCGCAACCGCTGCAAAACACTGGACTTGCAGGGTTTCGGAGGCGCCCCCTGACGTCCCCAGTAAACAGCACGGCGCCCTGCCAGAAGCGGGGCGCCGTGGTTAGAGGGTTCGTAAGCCGAGTTTTGTTCCCGTGCTCGTCGCCGAGACACGGGCAGCGATCATTCTTCTGGGACCGATGTCGCCATCGGCCTCGAGCGACGTCACCCGGAGACTCGGGCGGAACTACCCTCAACGCCTCCCTATTTCGTCTTGCTTCGGATGGGGTTTGCCGTGCGACCGACGTTACCGCCAGCCCGGTGAGCTCTTACCTCACCCTTTCACCCTTACCGCGCGGCCTTACGACGGCGAGGCGGTTTGCTTTCTGTGGCACTTTCCTCGGGGTCGCCCCCACCAGGCGTTACCTGGCATCCTGTCCTATGAAGCTCGGACTTTCCTCCCGTGTGCGAAGCACACCAGCGATCACTTGAACCTGTCTAACCGACAGAGAGTAGGGCCGCTCGGAAGTCTCTGCAACTACATCGAGGCGCCGCCCACGCCTCCGGCACCACCCGCGCCTCCAACGCCAGCGGCACCACCCGCGCCGCCCGGGCCACCTACGCCACCGGCACCGCCTACGCCGCCTACACCCCCGGAACCGCCGACACCCCCGGAACCGCCGACACCCCCGGATGCGCCGACACCCCCGGAACCGCCAGCACCACCGGTGCCGCCGGATCCGCCAGTCCCGACATTGCCGTCAGGCACATCCGCGTCGGGCAGCCCAGCGTCGAATACGACGACGCGCTCGCAAACCAGAGTCTGGCACTCCGCCCGGGCGAGGCTGCTGCACGGCACGATGCGGCCGTCCGCGCACTTGAACTCCTGACAGCACGACAGGGTGTCGGTTGGATCCGAGCACAAGGCAACCTTCCCGCTCGGGCAGACCGTTTCGGTTCCGCCGGCGTTCGAGCACCCGATCAGAAATACAGTCATCCCCAGCAGCGCGCGTACGTACAAGCTCATCCCCCCAGCAATTCTACGTCATCGGCGTAGAAGCCCCAAACGCTCCCCCCAAACCCCCCCCCAAGACCTCGTCGCCAGGGGCGAAGCCCCGTGGGCGACGCGAAGCGTCGGTTTTACGGGGCGGCAGCCGACGACTCCGGCAACGGGTGCCAGACGACATCGCCGATGATGTAGACCAACGCGAGCAGGCACGCTGCGGTCTCCCAGAGGTACTGCTCGTCGTACCAACCGATGAAGAACTGGAGAACCAAACCCACGATGACCATGCCGATCAGCGCCACCGTGTAGCGTAACCGCTCGATCGCGAGCGGTGCCATCAAGACCACAAAGCTGTAGTAGTAACAGGTCAGCTCGAAGAACCCGATGATGAGTATCGTGCTGCTCGCCAAGACGGCCCACCCCGCAATGCGTCGCCCTGCGAACGCCAATAACACGAACATGCCGAGCAGGATCAGGCCGTGCAGCCACCGCCGGTCATGCTTGGTATCCTTGCGAAACTGCTTCCAGTTCGCCCACGGATCTTCGAGGCTCGCATCTTTGGTGTGACGTCCGACTTTGCTCGGGCGATACGAGAGAAGGGTCGGAAGCCCCATGTGGTTGGTCAGTGGGGTCTCGGCGTGTTTGAACGTGTTTCCCAAGAATCGGGTGTGTGCGTCAACCCCGTTGATCGCCACGCTCGCCGAGCACAACACCAGCAACCCGATCATACCACCCGCAATGAAACGCTTGTCTTCGGCCCGTAGCCACGGCCCTTCGACCTTCTTGCGGCGGATGAACCGGTCGACGATGGCCGCGCCAGGTCCGCCCGCCAGCGCCGCAGGGAACAGCCGCAACAGTGCGCTCCAAGATAACGCGATCCCGGAGAGCAAAGGGAAGCCCTTTTTCAGCAGACACACTGCGGCGACCGCCATGAAGAACCAGGGAACCCGCGCGAAGCTCCCCCCCGTCCAAAAGTACGCCCACGGATAGCCGGTACCCCACACCAGCACGGAAAGGGCACACGAACGGAGGCCGAACGCCCATAGAATGAGTAGAAAGGCGCCCGCATAGAGCCCCAAGTCGATCATCGCGTAGCGCAGGATCCGTTTTCGAAACTTCTTCAACACGTCCTGATCGACGCGCACGCTGGGCGTTTCGGGCACCTGCTTCCGCCAGCCAACGTTCGTCAGGGCGGCCGCCACCATATTGGAGATCGGGCTCGCGTTGTAGCCGTGGTCCATCAGCATATCCCGCCACCACGACGTACCCATCACGGTGCGGAAGGACCGGGCGTCCTGTTTGAACGCCTCCCAGCGCTCCGGAGGGAAGTGCTCGCCGCAAGTCTTCTCGTAACGAAGGGCTTCCTCCTCAGTGAGGTAGTGGAGCCGATTATCGACGAGGTCTCGGATCTTTCGCTTCTTGAGATCGGTGGCTCCCCGGTCCTGGTAGTCAGCGGCGAGAACGCACTGATAGAGCCGTTCGTACTCGTTCTCCTCGAAGTACTTCGAACCGATGTAGTAGTGGAAGGTGTCCCAGTAGTGGACGATTCGGGAGTTGTGGTAGATGCCGAAGTTCACCCATGCGGCACCGCACGCGAGAATCACCCACACCAGCGCCCCCCGCTCCCACCAGAGCGATGCGCCTTCGCCCTTCTTGGCGAGCCAAGCGCCTCGCGCCCCCCACGCAGCGACGAATCCGCCTAGCACGTAGACACCCCAGCTCGCGAACCAGGGGGCGTGCCTTGCGTCGTAGAACCGGTAGCTCGCAATCGCCAACATTGCCAGAGCCAGCACCGCTGCAACCTCTAGCGCAGTCTTGCTCCGTTCTACACGGAACAGCGCGATGAAGAACAAGAGCCCTAGGAACGCGAGACCGAATCGATAGCGATGGTCGCGCTTTTGCATGATGCTCTTCCACCACCAACTCGCGGTCGCCTTGATCTCCACCGGTGGAGGCCACGTCGCAGGCTTCTCGCAGAAAAGCTGGACCTCGCTGAGGCTGTAGTAGCCGTCACCCCCCTCCGCGCGCACTCGAACGTAGCGGCCCTGCCCGGCAAGCCCGTCAGCCCCGCGTCGGCGCATGCCTTGACCTGAAATCGGGTCTCCGGTCCACAGGGGCGTGAAGCTCGTGCCGTTCTCCGACACCTCGACGATGTATTCGTCGTTGTTGTCACCTTGAAGGTCGACGGCGGTGATTCGCACCGACTCGCCGAGGTCGTACACCACGTGGCCGCTGGTCCCCGAAAACGTCGAAGTCAGCTCGCTCTCCCATGGGTCGCCCTCGGCAGCGAGGACGCCGTCGGTGAGCCGCCGGCTAGTCTGCACCCCGTTGATAGTAGACGCGGGCTTTCCCGCAAGCAGATTACCAGGAGGGCACGACGCCTCCTGTGCGCCCGCGGGGGCCGTTGCTGTCAAGCAAAGCAAGAAGATGATGGCCGTTCGTGCCACGACGGGCCGCACCCTAGGCAACGGATTGGGTACTGACAAGCCGACAGCGCTCATTCAAAGGAGTCGAGGACGATTCGGTAGATTCGGAACGGAGGGCTGAGTGGCTGGCCTTCTCATGGACGCCTGCGGCGTTGGTTTGTCCCGCCCCACCGCCCCCACACTATCGCCTACGTCACATAGTCTTTGAGTCGCTCGACGTCTCGGTAGTCCTGGAGACGCGAAAGGCCGACGGTCTCTACTTGGCGTACGCGCTCGCGGGTGAGGTTCATGATCTCGCCCACCTCTTCGAGAGTGATGCCCCCGCGGTCCGCCACGTCGAGCGCGCAGGTTTCGGTCATCTCCCAGATCTCCAGGTCTGGGAAGTTGAGCTTGATCGACCCTCGTACGGGGTGAACGTCGATATACAGGTGGTATTTACACGACACGAAAGGACACGGTCGCTCCATGTCTTTGCACTCCGACCGATTCTTTGGCCTCCAGTAGTCGCTCTCCGGATAGAGCTCCCGGCCTCGGTTGAGCTCCGCTTTGCTCAATCGCCGAATCGAGATGGTGCGCGCACGCGCTCTCGATCGACGCTTGCGGCGCCCCCGACGTTCCTCCTGTTCTGGCTTCTGTAGTGCGTCCGCGAGCGACTCCCGATCTTCCCCCTCGGAACCCGCCTCCGCGTCCACTGCCTCTGCGCTTGCTGCGTCCTTCATTGGAATCTCCCCTCAAACCTCTTCAGACGGCTGCCCGAGCCATGCGGGCGCGCATTGTCAGGCGGCGCTCGATGACTTCGAGTTTTTGAACGAGCTCCTTGCCGAGCTCGCGAACCTCGTTGAGCGCGTCGTTGACCCGCGGGTCTCCGGCGGCCTCGCGCTGCTGGTCGTGCACGGCGTTTTCGATCGCCTGGTACACACGGTTGAGTTGCCGGCTCAACGCATCGATGTCGCCCCGAACGAAGAGGAACTCCCTTTGGATTTCCTCCATCGTGAAGCCCTGATGCATCAGCCGACGGATGTGGTCGATTTGGCGGACAGCCGTCGCCGGATAGAGGCCCTGCGACCCTCGGTGCTTGCCCTTGCGGCCCACGCGGACGCTCCGGGGCAATAGGCCGAGCTGTACGTACTTGCGGAATGTCGCCTCGGTGAGGCGAGACCCACGCGCCGTGAAGGCATCCACGATTTGCTGGACGCTCATCCCATTGGCGTGCGCCTCCTCGATTTCCTCGAGCTCTTGGTCGGACCAGCTCATTTCTAGTTCCCGAGGCGACCTATGCTGTCCTCTTGGTAGAGTCATTTGAATAACTTATAGCGAATGTATTCTATTGAAAATAATCATGTCAACGCTAAAACGCAGAAATGCATAAATAGATGTAATTACTCATGTTTAGGGATCCGCTTAGAGCGTTCTCATCTCGATCGGCCGCGATGAAGCGATCGCGAGCACTCACTGGAGATCGCCATAGACAAGACTAACGCTGGCACTGGCACTGAATTGACGGGCCCCGTCGAACCCAGTACCTCCTGCAAGCGCATGGATTCTCGAGCGTTTCGACGGTATCGGCGCAACAAGGGGGCTCTCGCCGGGCTGTTACTCGTGGTGGCGGTGACGGTCCTCGGCATCGTGGGACCTTGGCTCGCCCCCTACGACCCGGTGGAGCAGTTCACCAATACCCTGCTGCTGACGAACGGACTGCCCGCGGGCCCAGAGGTCGCACCGGGGCATTGGCTGGGTGGAGACCCGTTGGCGCGCGACGAGTTCAGCAGGCTCCTGAGTGGCGCCAGAGTCTCGATGCTGGTCGCCTACATCGCCACCGCCATTGCAGTGTTTATCGGGGTCAGCCTGGGGCTGTTCTCCGGTTATGTGGGCGGACGGGTCGACTCGGCTCTGATGCGATTCGTCGATGTCGTGTTGTCGATGCCTTTCTTATTGCTCGCCATCGTCATGCAACGCGTGTGGGACGCGCCCGGCATTTGGACCATCTGCATCGTGCTAGGGGTTCTGTCGTGGACGACACTCGCCCGCGTGACGCGCGCCAAAACGATGGAGGCGCGAGAGCTCGACTACATCCAAGCTGCGCGCGCGCTTGGCTTGCGCCACTTTCGTATCCTTGCTCGACACGTGCTCCCGAACGTCGCTGGCCCGATCATCGCAATCGCCACGATTCTCGTCGCGCGGATGATCATTGCGGAGAGCGCGCTCTCATTCCTGGGGCTGGGCGTTCGCCCCCCGACGGCAAGTTGGGGCTCGATGCTCAACGACAGTCAGTCACTCCTGCTCGGCGTGCCGCGACTGACCCTCTATCCGGCCGTCCTCATCAGCATGGCCGTGTTTGGGTTCAACCTCTTTGGAGAAGGGCTGCGAGATGCGTTCGACCCCAAAGACTAGGAGCCGCCCTACCCGCTGGATTGCCGGCGTCGTCATGATTGCGGCGGCGGCCGTTCTCGGCGGCTGGCTGGTCACGCACTTCCCAAAGGCGCCGATCGGACCTCGCTTCGTGGGCGCCGGAGACGAGACACCTCGATCGGGAGGCATCTTCATCTTCTCGGCCGGCAGCAACATCCATACCCTCGATCCGCACTTCGCATACGACACCTTGTCGACCGCCGCGTGCAGGCTCCTCTACGACGGCCTCCTCGACTACGACTACGACGGCGATATGACCCCGAGCCTCGCCGCCTCCCTGCCGGAGATCTCGGATGACGGTCGCGTCTTTCGTTTCACCCTGCGCGACGGGATCAAGTTCCACAACGGCCGCGAAGTGACGGCCGAAGACATCTCGTGGTCGATGCACAGGCTGCTCAGCGAGCGTATTGGCTCGCCCGGCTATCCGTTTTTCAAATCAATCGAAGGCGCCCCCGCTTACCACGCCGGTAAAGCCGATGCGATCGAGGGGATCGTCGTCCTAGGCCCGAAGACGATCGAGTTTCGCTTGGACGAGGCAGATCAGACTTTCCTGAACGCGATCGCCATGCCGTTCGCCTACCCGATGGCTCGCGAGCACGTCGAAGCCCTCGAGAAAGCCGAGGGGCGAACCGCGGTCGGCCGAAATCCGATCGGCACCGGTCCATTCTCCCTCCGACGCTGGGAGCGGGGCGTGCAAGTCGAGTTCAAACTCTTCGACGATTACTGGGACCCGAGAGCGCGCCCCGACCAAATGGTGTTCCTCGAGAACATCTCTGCCGACGTGGCGAGCGCGCGTTTTCGCAACGGGGGGGTCGACATCCTCTACCGGCCGAGCAAGGTCAACCGACTCTTCCTGCGTGATTCGGAAGCGTGGGCACCGTATCGGGCCGAGGCCCCGAGCCCCTCGGTCTTTGCACTTGGCCTCAACTGCGAGCTTCCCCCCTTCGACAACATCCATGTGCGCAAGGCGATCGCGTTTGCCATCGACCGGTCGAAGCTCGAACGTCTCGACCCAGGCAAGGTGATCGCCGCCACCCAAGTCCTTCCGCCGATGTTGCCCCCGTACGACCCGGACCTGCCACAGGGCCAAGTGTTCGACTTGGAGCGCGCGAAGGAGGAGATGCGTCTCGCAGGCTACCCCGACGGCCTGCCCGAGCCCGTATTGTTATGGGTACGGGGCGCAGGCGAGGTCCAGCTCGCGCAGTTTTTCCAGCAAGACCTCAAGGCGATCGGGATCGACATCGAGCTCAAGTTGGTGACCTTTGCGACGTACTTGAAAGAAACGGGGCGGCCGCGCGTAGCCCAGGCAGCCTTCACAGGCTGGCACCAAGACTTCCCGGATCCCTCGAACTTCATGGACATCCTGTTCCACAGTCGATCGATCCATCCGGAGAACTCCGAAAACCGTTCCTTCTATCGCAACAACGAGCTCGACGCGATTCTCGACAAGGCGCGCCCAGAGGTCGATCGAGCGGTACGACTCGAGCTCTACGCGCAGGCTAACGCCATCCTCGCCGCCGACGCCCCGTGGGTATTTCTCTACTACCCCATCGAAATGTTCGTCTGGCAGCCCTATGTCAAGAATTTCCGCCCCCACCCGGTGTGGCTCAACGAATACCGAAACATTTGGCTCGACCTCCCGAAAAAGCGCGTAAGCCAGGACATCTACGCCCAGGAGGCCATCCGATGATTCGGTTTATCGTCCAGCGCGCACTCTGGGGCTTCCTCGTCGTGATGTCGGTAGTCACGCTGGTCTTCTTTCTGATCTTCGTGGCCGGAGACCCAGCTGTCACCGTCCTCGGTCCGCAGGCGCGGGCCGAGCAGATCGCCGACTTCAACGCGAAAAAGGGCCTCGATCGGCCCGTGGCGGAACAATTCCTCAGCTACCTCGGCTTCCTGCCATGCGTCCGAAAGGACTCGCCGAAGTACGAGCGAGAAGATGGCTCACGGGGGTTCTGCGGCGTTCTCCAGGGCGATCTCGGCGAGTCCTATTCCCATCACGAGTCCGTCACACGCGTGATCGGCTTCCGGCTGCCGCGAACATTGCTCCTCGCTTCGATGGCGGTGCTGTTCGAGCTCATCATCGGACTCACTGCAGGCGTCATCGCCGCGCTCCGACGAAACCGTTGGTCCGACACCCTGATCATGTTCAGCACCTTCGTCGGCATTAGTTTGCCGACGTACGTGACAGGTCCGATCGCGCTCCTCGTGTTCTCCTTCTTGCTCGGTTGGTTTCCCTTCGGTGGGTATGGAGTCGACCCACTCGACCACCTCTACCACGCGTTGCTCCCGGCCTTCATCTTGGCAATCGCTGGCGCGGCGACCTACGCTCGCGTCATGCGCGGCGAGTTGATCGAGACTCTTCGGCACGATCATGTCCGCACCGCCAAAGCCAAGGGCATGCGCCCAAGTCAGGTCGTCATCCGACACGCAATCCGAAACGCATTGCTTCCAGTCGTCACCCTCATAGGCCTGAGCCTTCCGTTCCTCGTCGGCGGCGCAATCATTACGGAGAAAATCTTCGCCTGGCCGGGGCTCGGGCTGTTGACGATAGAATCGATCGAGTCGCTCGACGCGCCCGTCATCATGGCCGTCGTCCTGATGTTCGGCGTGGCCGTCCAGCTCGGCAACCTGCTCGCCGACATCGCGGTGGCTGCGCTCGACCCGCGAATCCGCTTGAACGATTGACCTCAGGACTTCGGCTTCGGTCGAACCGGGAAAATCTTGCGTGCCCCGTCATGCCGCGGTGCAAGAACCTGAAGCACCCCGATTTGAATCTTCTTTCGACGTGCGTTGGGGAGTTTGATGATGCAGACGCCATCGCCCGTGAGCCCTTCGATCTTGCACAGCCCGAACTTCGGGTGGTCCAACCATTCGCCTCTGGCAGGCGTGTATTCGTGGGCCACCACGGGCTCGGCGCCGGCCGATGCGTGCGCAGCCATCGCCCAGGTAATCGATCCATCCTCCGCGGCTCTGGCGGCTGCCTCGGGCGCCCCTCCGGCCGTGGACCAAAGATGGAGCCCCGTCGCCTCGTCGTGGTTGCGCGAAAGCGTCAGGGCATCGAAACAGTCGATGCGAAACTCGAGCGCGAACACCACAGCATCGAGGACGTGCCCACCATAGGTCACGTCAAGGCCTTCCTCGCGGCGGGAAACCGTCGCATGCAGATGCCAAAACGGTTCACCGTCGCGCTCCGAAAGGTTACCTTGCATCGACAGCAGCTCGCATCGCTCGAAGCGGTGTGCCTCTTCGTACTTTTGCTCGATTTGGCAGTACTCGGTCACGTCGATCCACTCGAAAGCACCAAGTGCGCTGAACCAAGCCGTCTGAAGACCGTGTTCGTCCACGAGCTCGCGCAGCGCTTCCCGCAGCCCGCGTCCACGAAACACGCGTCCCACGATGTGACGCGAGGCGCCGGTCTGAACCGAAAACACGGTCATTGTTGTGATGCCACACGCGCGAGTCGTTCATCCTTCGCATCGACGGCGTCCACGAACAACTTGATGTACTCTCCTCCGCTCTTGAGGGCGAAGAACAAGCTTACGTACAGCAACACCAGACCGACACCCGCGAAGTCGAACTCTGTTTGGTAGAAGCCAAAATTGAGGAGGTAGCGCTGGTGAACGATCAACATCAGGATCGCGACCATCTGTAGCGCCGTCTTGTCCTTGCCGGCCCGCATCGCCGCCATCACCAACCCTTCGCTCATCGCGATCGTTCGAAGCGCGGTGACCGCGAGCTCGCGGCCGACCATGATGATCACCGCCACGACACCGAGGAAAGGCAGCCGACCGAGGTACGCTAAGAACACGAGCGTCGCCATCACCAGCAACTTGTCGGCGAGCGGGTCGAGGAACTTCCCTAGCACGCTGATCTGCCCCCACCTCCTCGCCAGGTAACCGTCGATCAAGTCGGTGAGCGCCGTGCCGATGTAGACTATCGCCGCCCAGAAGTTCGCTTTTGGCGTTCCGTCCGCAAGCAGCCACAGGACAACCGGAATCAACACGATCCGAAGCATCGTGAGCAAGTTCGGCAGATTGATCGCGTCTTCGCGAATCGATCGGCGTCTCGGAGCTTCCTCTGTTGGCTCTTCCATGCCAGCGAGGTGTAACCCACCTTCGGGCTCGAGTCTCGAATAGAATTTTTCACTTAGACCGAACCGGTCGGCAGATGGTTGCAATGGATTGCGGGTATCGACACACTGCGGGCAACCTGGACTCGCATGCTGGAACTCACACGCAACGTCGCGGAACGCGCGCGATCGGTGGCAGGTGTTACGGCCCAGAACCTGGCCATTCAGGACGTGATCGCCCTGGCGTTCCACGCGTATGCTTTCCTTCGGGTTTCGATCGCGCCGGACACCCCTGACGCGACCGTTGCTCAGCGGCTCGCCCTAGCGTTCTTGGTGGTGACCGCCTGTGCCATGGTCCTCAGCCGCGGAGAAGTGATCCGGAATCAACGCGCTCGCGCGCTCACCTACCGCCTGGGCCTCTTCGTACCGATGGTGCTCTCCTACTTCGAGATGCGGGTTCTGCTTCCAGCGCTCCAACCGGAGTTGATGGATTACCGCCTCTACGCGATCGACCTCTGGCTGTTGGGCGCTACCCCTTGGGTTTGGATGGAGCAGTGGAACACAAAGCCCGTCGTGGAGTGGCTCTCTTTCTACTACTACGGGTACTTCCTCGTATTGATCGTGATGCTGGTCCCTGCGCTCTTCCTCGAAAAGGGTCGACGCCTCCAGGAACTGATGACCGGCGCCCTAGTCGTCGTCGCGGCGGGGCACTTCCTCTACACGATCGTCCCTGGCGCCGGGCCCTTCGCTACCCTCTCCTTCGACGAACCGCTCGACGGCGGCTTTTGGTGGAAGCAGGTGCAGGTCACCGTCGCTACCGCCGGTGCACAGCTCGATATCTTCCCGTCGCTGCACGCGGCGTTCCCGGCGTATTTCGCCTGCTACGCTTATGGTCACAGGCGCGAACGCCCGTTCAACTGGGCGTGGCCCATCCTGGCCCTCGTGGCCTTCAATATCATCATGGCCACCATGTTGCTCCGGTGGCACTGGTTCATCGACGTGGCTGCCGGACTCTTGCTCGCGTTCGCGGCACACCGTTTCTCTGTGGTCGTGGCCGAACGTGAGAGCCACCGGGGACAACCGTACGACCGGCGCCAACCGGTCTGGGAGGAGTTCTAGGCGGCCGTCCCTCATTTCTGGCGGGACCTTGAACCACGAGCGCGCAGTGCTTTTGCACAGATCGCGTACTCGTCTTCGTCCTCGTGCTCGTGCGCGTGCACGATTCACCGGCTCGTCTTGCTGAGCATCGAAACGATGCGCTTATCAGTGCAGTCGCGCCATCGTTACGACGATCCGTGCACGCGCACGACTACGAGTACGAGTACGACTGACGAGTCGTCACAAGTAGTCAAAACGGCGGAGCTCGAGGCGGGTGACCGCGAACGCGACTGTGGCCGCTTCGGTGGTCAGGGGCTTAAGAGAGGAGGCCACAGCTGGCGGGTCGTCAGTGGCAGACCTGGCCGGTGCGGGTGGGAAAGCCTCTTCTCAAGAGAGGAACGTCGGTCGGCGACCGCAAGGCGGTCCTCCGGAGAGGCACGCCGGTGAAGATCCCTGGATAAAAGGGTGTTTTCTCCTCGACAAGACACAATATCTGCGCTATTCAAGAGGTATGCCCGCAGGGACTCCAAGCCCCGCACGCTCGCCCAAGCGGCGCCCGGGACGACGCCGAAGGGAGGCGCAGCTTCACCTCGACGGTTTGCGACACGGCGGGCGGCGCGAGGGCGCGGGTCGACCCAAGACCAGTGCGTGCGTCGGCCACGATA
>Ga0255057_10001376_pt1 | contig 13699 bp, 9 predicted proteins | sample Cases_109_6_MG_FD_189022 | JGI IMG/M metagenome (GOLD analysis project Ga0255057, IMG submission 189022) | Seawater microbial communities from Amundsen Gulf, Northwest Territories, Canada - Cases_109_6 | ecosystem: Environmental > Aquatic > Marine > Gulf | place: Canada: Northwest Territories... | reverse complement strand
CTCCCAAACCTCCGCCATCTCCGCCTCGGTGAACCTTCCCATAGCAACCTCCACAACGAGTCCTCAACCCGCCATGATGCTGCATCCACCCCTTGAGCTCACAGCACATATGCGCTAGCTGATGGCACTTGTGTCGGCTCGTTGGGATTCGCCTATTGCTTCAATTCGTCGATTCCAGAAGTGATCGCAGCGAGCAGTGAAGGTCGCTGCTGGCTTGTCGGATTCAGCGTTGCTGCCGAACCGCCGCAGTAGAGATAACTGCGTCAGACCAGTCACCCGCAACAAACCGGTCGCCGGGGTTCCCGAAGAAGAAGGCGTTGTGCGCATTCCCCTGAGTGAGAGTGTTGCGGTGATACACGAACCCGGTTGACTCCCGATGCAAGCCGACCTCCGTGACACCGTCACCATCAAAGTCTCCCGTGAAGGGCTTGTCCCCCGGGTTGCCGAAGATGAAAGAGAAATCGGCGGCTCCCAAACCTCCATCGTTCTCGCCAAGCTTGTTGATGATGTAGAACCGCTGCTCAGAAGGTCGATAAATCGACACGCTCTACACGGAGAGTGGTTTCCGTAAGGGTAGGTCGGGTCAGCTCAGCTCCTGGTAGACGATGAGCAAGATCGCGATGGGAATCAGCATCGAGGCAGTAAGCACCGTCCAGATTGCGATCGACCACGAGTCTTCGAGCTCGAAGCCGCCCGCGACTATCGCCAGCAAGTCCGCCCACCGGTCGCGTGTGCTCATTCCCACCCCTCCATCAGCTGATCGAATCGAAGCATGACCGGACCCGTCTTCGACCGGTAGGCCTCGATGAGCGCCATGGTGAGCATCACCGAGAAGCCGGTCCCTGCTGCGGCGATCCAGAAGAAGGCCGAGGGTGGCGCCTGGGACGCCGCCGCAGCGAAGATGGACAGCACCGCGGTCACGGTGGCCATCACTCCGGCGGCCACCACACGGCGCCGCACCCGCGTCACCACCGCCCACAGCAGCAAACCTCCGGCGAGAATGAAGCCGACCAGGGCGTACGCGGCGCTGGTGCCGAACATCTCGACGATTACCACGGCGCCGAGCAGGCCGATCGCTGCGAACTCGAGGGCCAGCAATTCACGCGTGGCGACCGGCTGTTCGGAACGGCGTCGGTTCCAGCGCACGATGTCGATCTCGGCAATGAGGGTCAGCGCGATCGGAATGGTGAACCAGAGGGCGGTGCCCTGCATTGCCTCGACCGCGACGCCGAGCCATGCGGCCAGCACGATCGGCGGTCCGAGGGAGAGCAGGATCGGACGCTCGAAAATGATGCCCGCTGCAACGAGCTGGGCGGCCACGCCGAGCAGAACGACCGTGAGCGGGCCTCGAGCGGGCAGCGACACCACCGCGTGTAACAGGGCAGTCATCGTGGCGGCGGCACCGAGCATTACGAGCGGGTTGCGCCACGGCGACCCGGGTCGACGCATTGTGAGCCCGAGCGACGCCGCCGTTCCTGCGACCCCGAGCAGGATCGTCGCGACCGCCATTGCGCTCGGAGGGGCTTCGAGTGCGTATCCGAGGATGATTATCGCACCGACCAGCACAAATACGGAAAGCTCCCGTATCGGCGGCCATGAGAGCGGGCTCGCTGCTCGGGCCAGCGCAGACGCAAGCAGCCCGAGACCGATAGCGACCGCAAGCCAGGCCGGCAATCTCTGGTCGATGGTCATGACCAGCGCACCGGCGCCGGCGACGCCGGCAACGCCGAGCCCGAACCAGGCCCGTGCTGCGTTCAACGGTTGTGCGTTTCCGTCGGTCCACATCGCTCGTCGCGCGATCTCGGCAACCCCCACCGCCAGAAGTGCAAAGCCGATCGCGGTGTTCACCACTGACGTTTCTCGCGTCCAGTCCAAACCGAAGGCGAGCGCGACCCACGACCAGCCGGTGAGGCCCACCGCGGCGAAGTGCAACGGATAGTCGAGCGGGCGCGCCGCCAACTGTGCGGCGACCGCCATCATCGCCAACCCGGCGGCCGGCGCAATGGCGGTGATCGCGAGCGGCTGCGCGGCGAGCCCACCGGCCCAGGCCGCCGCCGTCATGGCAACCGCAAGGCCGCCCCAGCCGATCGTCCATGATCGCGTGAGTCTGACAAATCGGACCGCAAGCGCAGCGGACAATGCCACGAGTCCCGCCATGAGTGATGTGTACGACACGGCTTGCTCCACCGCCCATCCGGCCCCGGCAACAAGCTCGACCCAGGCGATCCCGGATGCGACAACGGTGAGCGCCACCATTGCTGGATGGCTGAATCGGCGAGACGCCAGGCCAGCCCCGGTGGCGAAAAGCATCGAGCCGAGGGCGAGCAGCAGATCGACATTGTCGAACGGCACCGCGGCGACGGATGCGGCCCATCCCGCAAATGCGAGACCACCCCAGGCGACCGCCCAATCTCGGGTCAGGTTCCTGGAGGCGATCCACACGCCGACGAAAGCCGCCAAGCCACCGAAGGCGATGGCCGTATAGGAAGCCGCCTCGGTGACCGACCACTCAAGCCAGAGCGCCAGCTCTACCCACACAACCCCGGCCATGGCAGTGGTCAACCACTTCAAGGCGAGATGCGGGTACTCCCTCGTGGTCAGCGCGACGCCTACGGCGAAGAGTGCAGCTCCCATCGCCGGCAGGGGGTCCCCGACGTTGCCGGGAACAACTATCGCGGCGAGCGAGACCCCGACACCGGCCGCTGAGAGGCCACCCCAAGCGACCGCCCATTCGCTTGGCATCTTCCGCAAGAAGATCCACGCCCCGACCACGGCACCAAGCGCGCCGAAGGCGAGCGCCGTGTAGGAAGTCGCTTGTGCAGGCGACCACTCGAGCCACAGGCTGAGCTCCACCCACGCAACTCCAGCCATTGCCGTGGTGAGCCACTTCAGCGATACGTGTCCGACCCGGCGCGACGTCAACGCGAGCCCTACACCGAACAGTGCCGCTCCGACCGCCGGCAGGGCGTCATCGACGTTGCCGGGCACAACCGTCATGGCAAGCGCCGCGCCAAGACCGACTGCGGAGAGCCCACCCCAGGCGACCGCCCAATCCCGCGCCAGGTCCCCGAAGGCGATCCACGCCCCAACCAGCGCACCGAGGCCACCGAAGGCGAGCGCGGTATACGACACCGCTTCAGAGGAGGACCACTCCTGCCACAGACCGAGCTCCACCCAGGCAACACCCACCATTGCGGCGGCCAGCACCTTCAGTGCCGGGTTCGAAATCTCCCTGGCGGCGAGCACGACACCCACGGCGAAGAGCACAGCTCCTGCGGCGGGGAGGCCGTCATCGACGTTGCCCGGAACGACCGTCGCCACCAGCGCCGCTCCAACACCTACCGCGGCAAGCCCACCCCAGGCAATCCCCCAGTCGCGCGACAGGTCCCCGAAGGCGATCCACGCCCCAACCACCGCACCGAGGCCGCCAAACACCAACGCGGTATAGGACACTTCCTGTGACACCGACCAGCCCTGCCACAATCCGATCTCGATCCATGCGACGCCGGCCGAGACCACGGTGAGCCACCTCAGGGCAGGGCTGCCGACCGATCTGCTCGCCAGCGCGGCACCGAGGGCGAACATTCCCGTTCCAATCGCCGGCAGCGGGTCTGCAACGTTGTCGGGAACGGCTCCGGCCACGGCTGCGATGCTCCCGACCAGGGCGAGCCCACCCCAGGCACTCGCCCAATCCGGTGCCAGCCTGCGCCATCGAACGAGACCTCCCACCACCAATGCGAGGGCCCCGAAGGCCAGCGCGGTGTATGCCGCCGCGTCGGCCGCCGACCACTCTTGCCAGAGAGCGAACGAGACCCAGGTGGCGGCGGTAGCGACGACACCGAGGGCGTGGTGGCTGACGCGCTCGGCGGGGTACACCCGCACGCTGACCACGCCGCGAAGCGCGGTGACGGCGAGGGCGCCCGTCATCCAGCCCTGCCCTGCCGCGGCGGCGGCAACCAGTACGAGCACGTTGCCGATGTCCACCCACGCCCGTTGCTGCTTCCACACACCGACGATCACCGAAAGGGCACCCACGGCGATCCAGGTCGCGATCGACTCGGTGGTCACGGCACGAGCGAGGGCAGCGAAGGCGATTCCGTGGGCGAGGATCAACGGCGGCAGGTCCCAGCGCAGACGGCTTTCGAGCGTGCCGGACTGAAGACGATTGGATGCCATCGAGGCGGCGACGAGCAATCCGGCGATGAAGACCAGGACGAGGGGTCGCTCGTTGACCGGCCACGGCGACAGTATGGCGACACCCAATGCGGCGAGCGCGTATGCCGGTGCGGTGACCATCCCCACTCTGAGCTGGATGGCAACGACGCCGTACCCGATCGCGGCAGCGAGCGACCACACGGCGAACACGTGCGGCTCCTGGGTGTAGGCCGGGGCGAGACCGATCGGGATCGCGAGTGCGCCGAGAACTACTGGATACCTCAGCCATCCGGTTCGCAGCCCATCGCCGAGCCGGCGGCGACCCTCGCGGACGTCGTCGGCAAGGAGGCCGCCGACGACGAACGCGGCGCCAAGGAGCAACACCACCGCGTGCAAATAGCGATCCGGCACGCCGCCGCGCTCAGCGAGAAGGACGCCGAGCACGAAGGACATGCCCCACGCAAACCAGACGTACAGGGTGACGTGCCGTGGCCGGGCAACAAGCCAGGAGACGACAATCACGGCAGTGGAGGCCACAATCGATGGCCACGGAGCCGGGATCGAGGCGGCGATGCCGACGAGGCTGAGTAGCACGGCCCCGACGGCGAACACCGTAGAGACGGGCCTTCGTTCGACGCGAGCCGCGACCACGGCGTAGCCGATTGCCAGAAGCGCCAGAGTCGCGCCCGTCCATGATGGGTTCTCGGCAAAGCGATCCCAGAGGCCTGCGGCGTAGACAACGGTGAGCGGGATTGAGATCGCGAGGATCACAGATGGTGCGGCCTCGATCACACGCCGGAACTCCTCGTCGAGCCACCCTTGCTCGCTGCCGGTTCGCTCGATCAGCACCCTCGCCGGCGGCCGTTCGTACCAATCGCCGACGACGGCGATGAGCCAGCCGGCGGACCAAGCCCCGAGCGCTATCGCCCGCGCCGCCGACGAGCCTCCCGCAAACAACGCCCCTAGGGCCACGAGATGGCCAACCGAGGCGAGGTTGGCGGCGACGGGGTGTGACCAGAGCGTCGCAACGGCAACCGTGATCAGCCCGGCGGTCGCCCACCACACCGCTTGATTGGTGACGGCGGCGGCGTCGAGCCCGACAGCGAGCGCACCGATCGCGGCGGCACTCGCCATCCAGACACGGGCTGCTGGCCAATCCGGCGCAGCCCCGACCGTCACCGCAGCGAACACCATTGCGGTGACGGCGGCCCACGACCACGAGCCGGAGCCGGCGTCGAGGTACCGGGCGGCGGTCGCGACGCCGAGGACGGACCCGGCCGCGGTGAGCCAGTACGCCCAAAAGGCATCGTCGGTCTTCGACCATCGCACGGCAGCGGTCACCACAACAAGCAGGGTCCCGATGACTGCGAACGCAGCACCGTCGGGCAACGCCACGACGAGTCCCAGGGAAAGACCAAGCGGTAGCAGTGCGGCGGCAGTCATCGTGACCAGGCCGCGCTCATCGGCCTCGATGCCGGTCACCCTCCGCAGGTGCGCCCACACTGTGGCGATTGCCCAGCCGACGACCATGAGCCATGGTTCCGCAACGGTCATCGCCAGACCCCCGGCAACACCGGCTCCGGCGAGGCCCAGTGCCACCGGGTCGCCTACACCCCTGATCTCCCACTCGACCATGGCGAGATAGGCGACGACGACGATCATGCCGGTCCAAGCGATGCCCCACGACGGAATGAGCGGTGCCAGGGTGACGGCAAGGACGAGCGGCCTGACCAGCGCGACCTCGCTGGCGTAGCCGTAGCGCCTGGCCAGGACCTCGACCGACACCAGCGACGCCGCACCGGCCAGGATCAATGGCGCCGGATACGCCCATCCTTCTCCTGCGGCGAGCGCGACGGTGAGCAGATAGGTGATCGGGACTGCGGGGATTGCGGCAGCGAAGGACGGGGCCGCCAGGCGGTGGTCGGGCCGCTTGACAAACAGCAGGAGGGTCGCCGCAATCGCCACAGCCGAGAACGCCGGGCTCGCCGACACCAGGCGGGTGATGGCGTCTCCGGTCAGCGCCTCGTCGGTCTTGAAGGCAAACCCGGGGGCAAGCGCCGCCATCCACACCATCGGCGCGACGAGGAAACGGAGCCACGAATCCGCATGTCGTCCGCTCCACCAGGCGTAGGCGCCGGCGATGAGCAGGGACGTGACGACCAACCCGACGATCAACCAGCCCCCGCTCAGATCGGGGGTAACCGGTGCGCTGTCCACCATCCCCGCGTACACAACGAGCGGGAGCAGCAGGCCGCCGAGAAACCCCATGAGGTGGGCCACGACGAGCGCGCCGCGACGCTTCAGGTAGTACGCCCAGCCGAAGAAGATCACCGGGATGAGGATCTCCACGATCGGCTTATAGGAGTCCTCCAGATCCTTGAAGCTGAAGAGCATGAAGCCGAACACCCCGACGAACGTGATCAACAGCCCCAGGTATGAAAAGCCGTGGACGCTGAAATCGGGGCCGATGACCTCCCACAGGCTCTCAGCGCGGGACCGCACGGCACCGGCAAGCTCCGCGCCTCGCTGCCTCGTCGGCGGCACCGGATCGGGCCTTGGGGTAGGCGGTCTTACCGGCGTGGCCGTCACCGGCTTCGCCGTGTCGGCTGGTCGCACCGGATGCGTCCGCGGTCGGACCGGTGGTTTCTTCGCCGGCGGACGCCAGGAGGGGAGAGCCGGGCGGGGCGTCTCGACGGCAGGGGGCCGTGCCGGCTTCGGCGGTGCCGGCTCCGGTGGTACCGGCTTCGGAGGTGCTACCTCAGCGGGTACCGGCGTCGGAGGTGCTGCTTCGGCGGGTACCGGCTTCGGCGGTACCGGCTCCGGTGGCGCAGGCGGCTCGGCTGTCGGCACCTCATAGATCTCATCGAGTAGATCCTTCAGGTCCTCGAAGGTTCGCCGGTCGATCATCCCCTGCTCCCGCGCCCTTACCAGGAAGGCCGCGATTCCCTTCCTGGCGGCATCTCGAACGGTCGGATCAGCCGGGCTGCCGCCAGATCCCTCCGTAGCTACTAGCTCTTCGGTGCGGGTTGCGATCCGATCTTGCGTAGCTTGAAGGGACAGCGCCTCACCCGGGGAGTCGGTCCCAGACATGACGGCCCGCTCCGCCTGGTGCCACAACTCCTTGTGGGACAGATGAGGTTGCTTCCGGCGGAGCCGCTCGTACGCTGATTGGACTCGCCCGAAGGACTCGTCACCCGCCATATTGATCTCCTCCACGCCATCGCGATGGCGACCAATGGACGCCGGAGATGCCTGTGAGAGGACGCCCAGGTGTGACGGGTAGTCGCCGAGCCGGTGGGAGGGATTGGCACTGCGCTATACGCGTGTATGTCGAAGAGTGGCTGTCGCATAGGTTCTTCCATCCAAGCGCCAAATCGACGAACGCCTTGTTGGATTTCTCCATATACATGACGGTATGGGAATGGGCGGGATGCGGCTATCGGGGATTCCCCCCACCCCGATCAGTCGTCGTCGGGGCGGGTGAACCCCTAAAGGTTCCGTGGCTTTTGTCGGTTCCTCCTGAGTCGACCGATGACGGAGCCGCTGGTTCAGCCTGCCGCCAGGCGTCCTTCCACGAGAGCGCCGGATTCTCGGCGATCAAAGCCTTGGTACAAGCGTCCAAGGAAGACCACGGTTGCTCGCCAGCCAGTACTCCTGCTTCGTGCCACCCCGCGGGCCCGCGGAATCCTCTGAGTGTGCACTCTGTTGCCCGAGCGAGGCGATTCGCCGTCCACGAGGAGGGGAACGGCATGGAGCGTTGGACACGGTCCCGGGAGTGGTGGCTGGCTGCAGCGCTCGTTGGTGTCTACGGAGTGCTTGCCATACTCATCCGCGCAGCGCCGGACAATATCGTCGACCGTACCGTGCTCGACTGGGTGTGGAGTTTGGACCTGCCGATCCTCGACGGCGCCGCCGAGCGGATCTCCTGGTTCACGGATCTCCGACCCCGCCTCGTGCTGGGGTTCGTCGGCGTCCTGGGAATCGCTCTCAGCGGCCGCCACCGACTCGCTGCTGCCACCGCGGTCGCAGCAGCCATCACGGTTATCCCGATCGACGGCCTCGACCTGGCCGGGGGTTTCGTCGCCGACCGGATCCGGCCCAGCGGTGCACCCTTCCTGGCCTATCCCAGCGGGCACACCCTCGGCACCATCGTGCAATACGGGTTTGGCATCTACCTGGTGCTCCGCCTCGGCCTGCACCGTCGGTTCACGCTGCCGCTGGTAGCGCTTCTTGCCCTTCCCATCGTGTTGGTGGGACCAGCCAGGGTCTTTGTCGGCGTGCATTGGCCAACCGACGTCTTGGGTGCCTACCTTCTTGGGGCCGCGTCGGTGATCGCTCTCGTGCTCCTCCTCGAGACTGGAGACAAGTGGTTCGCTCAGCGATCGCTGTTCGGAGACTCGCTGCGGCCATCGTTGGCGCCGTCTACCACCTCGTCGCGCTGAGCAAGCGCTCAGGAAACGCCACGTCCGGGCTACTAGCCGGAAATGAGACAGCCCCGAGCATCCGTAGTCATGCCACGGCTGTCGTCGTAGCGGGGCGAGATTTGAACCGGCGACCTTCGGGTTATGAGCCTGACAGGTCGTTAGCGGCCTGTTTCATCTGGTAGCGGCGCGTCCCACAATCCGTGCAGTTCCTGGGTTCTTGTCCGCCCCGTACAACTCCATATGCGCCCGTCCCGAACCTCTCGCCATCAGTTCGCCATCAGTGGTTGCCAAAAACGGACCCGGCTGCGCCGACCGGACTCCGCTGGTTGCGCCAGGGGTGGCGGTCCGAGACGTGCCGAAGCGGAGCGGTGGGAGATCAGGTCTCAAGGAGGGCGATTTGGATGCACCTCTCCCGACGAGTGAGGTCAGGTCGATCGTCATCACACTGGTGTTTTGATCACCTTGTTGCAGTAGCCACAACGGAACTCCTCCAGCAGCGCCTCAGTCACCTCGTTTCCGGCCCGTCTCCCGCGATTTCTGTTGACCGTGTCGAGGTATCCGACAACCGACGGGGAACACCACCGCTAGCGCATATTGCCTGCCGCCTCAAGGCGTGAATGCAACACCTCGGCGAGAGTTGTGGTTTCTCGTCAGGAGGTGTGCGGTGTCGAGAAGGTTTACTGAGGCGGAGATCGCCGAGGTGTGGGAGCGTCGGGGGGCGGGTGAGCCGACCCGGTCGATTGCTCGTCGGCTAGGTCGCAACGGGTCGTCGATTCGGCGGCTGTTTGAGGATGCTGGTGGGGTGCGTCCGGCACCGCGGCGGCGGGCGGTGCGGCATCTGTCGCTACACGAACGAGAAGAGATTTCTCGGGGTGTGGCTCGCGGTGAGTCGCTTCGGGTCATTGCCGGGCGTCTCGGTCGGGCACCATCGACAGTCTCAAGAGAAGTGGCACGTAACAACGGCCGGGGGCGGTATCGGGCGCATCGAGCGGACCGGGCGGCGTGGGGGCGGGCTCGGCGTCCCCGGCGGTGCAAACTGGCCACCAACCCAGCGTTGCGTGCCGAGGTGGAGGACAAGCTGGCAGTTCGCTGGTCCCCGCAGCAGATCTCAGGCTGGTTACGCCACACGTACCCTGAGGATGAGGCGATGCACGTGTCCCATGAGACCATCTATCTGACGTTGTTCATCCAGGCCCGCGGTGGCCTGAAACGGGAACTGGCACAGCATCTACGCACCCGACGCACCAACCGTAGACCTCAAGGCACCAAACCTCCATCGGGGAAAGGCCGCATCGTTGATCCGGTGATGATCTCAGAACGACCAGCTGAGGTGGAGGACCGGGCGGTGCCCGGTCATTGGGAAGGCGACCTGTTGATGGGACGCAGACAGACCGCCATCGGCACCCTGGTGGAACGCTGGTCCCGCTACGTCATGCTCTTCGCGTTGCCTGATGGCCACTCTGCCGAAGCCGTCCGCAACGCACTGGCCGCCACCGTGCAGCAGCTCCCCGAGCATCTGTGGGAATCGCTGACGTGGGATCAGGGCAAAGAGATGGCCCAACACGCCCAGTTCACCATCGACACCGGCATCCAGGTCTACTTCTGTGACCCCAAATCACCGTGGCAGAGAGGATCGAACGAGAACACCAACGGCCTGTTACGCCAGTACTTCCCCAAAGGCACCGACATGAGCATCCTCACCCAAGCCGACCTCGACTTTGCAGCCCACCAACTCAACGGCAGGCCTCGACAAACCCTCGGATGGATGACACCATCACAGAAACTCGCCGAAGCGTTGCAATGACCCCCTGAGACCACAGGCAATATGCGCTAGCTGGATCGGCAGTTCAGCGCATGCCCTTGTCTGCGAGTTCTCTCTTGAATTCCTCGATTTCGGGGACGGAGATGATGGTGTCATCGAGCCATTGGGAAATGCCGTGCATGACGCTGGCGTCTTGGTTTGCTCCTCCCATCGCCGCGATGTACTCAGGATCGGACACCAGGAACGGCGCAGGTTCAAATGCAGCCATCCGGGTAACGATCTGTTCCGGGGTGACATTGATGACGGTGAAGTCTTGGGCGATCACAACAGGACCGTCATAGCCAGTGCGGACACCGTCGAGAATCGGTTGCGGAGTGCCGGAAGCGATCATCGAGTGGTAACCGACACCAAGACGCGGCTTGGTTGCCTCGAACACCTTGGCAGCAGCCTGAGGAGACGTGTGCTTGGTCCAAGCAACGATCTTTGCCATCTGCTCGGTCCACCCCATCTTCTCCACATAGGTCTCAGGCGTGTTGAAGATCTCATGGATCAACACATCGAGTCCTTGCGAGTTCTCAACGGTCAGCGTGCTCGGTTCACAGTCGCCTGCGAACACCATCGACAGACCGTTCCACTCCAGCCGATACCCAACAGCACCGTCGATGCCATGAGGTACCGGGAACGAGATGACTTTCGCTCCGTTGTCTTCGTAGACGATCTGGGTTGTCTCGAAGGGGAACTGGTGGGCGCGCATGTCGAAGCCACGCACATCTACCTGGCCCTTCTTGGAACGGTCGTGCCAAGCCGCGGTCCGGAGAATGTTCTCGACCAGGGCTTCGATACCGAGTTCGGGAAGCTCGCCCGTCGGGCCGTAGACATTCATCGGTTCGAGACGGCCGTTCGATTGCCCGAAGTCGTAGTAGACCATCAGGTCACCGATGTGGTCGATGTGATAGTGGGTGATGAAGAACTTGTTTGCCCGGTGATACGGAACTCGCATGTGATTGAACGCAGAGTTCGTGCCTGCACCCGCATCGAACATAAACACCTCGCCGTTACCGAGTTCAACCATGAACCCAGCACACCCTTGGCCTCTTCGTGACGGGTACCCGGTACCGAGCGCCGTGATCCGCATCTCATCGCCTGTCAATGGTTCAGACCCCGCGACATACAACTCGGGATACTGCTTCAAGCTCGCCAAGTCGTCCTTCACGACCACCCGAGTCGTAGTCAACGGCAGCGTTCCATACGGTTCAGGGAGCAATTCCATCATCAACCTCCAAAATTGCGGACACAAACTGGTGTCGGGACAATACCCCGCACAAAGAACCCCGAGAGACGCAAGGCCACACCGCTGCTGGAGGTCTGACCAGCCGCCCATAACGGCACATATGCGCTAGCAAGGTTGTCCCACGGCGGCATGCGCCGGCGATTCGATGTAGACATAGATGATGGTTGGAGCGTGTGTGTCGTATGAAGAGTGAGAACAAGAACACGCGCAAGCTGAGCACTGTGCTGTCGCCGTTTCGGTTCAACGTGATGGGGATCGCACGACTGGTCGTCGCCGGTTTCTTGTTGGTTTCTCTCGCGGCATGTGACCCCGCCCCGAAGAATGCACTGTTGGGACATGTCAGTCACCTGGACGAAGGAAGACTGCCGGTATCAGCAGTCATCACTGTGGAGTTGCAGGAGACGGCCGGTACCGAGACGTCGGTGATCGCCAGCGGCGGCATCGAAGAGGCTGGGAACCAGCTGCCGTTGTTCTACGTGGTGGAGTACTTCCCCGATGACATCGATGAGACCAACACATACGCGGTGGTCGCCAGGATCGAAGATGAGGGGACGTTGCTATACATCAGCGACGCCCCTACTCCGGTAACGGCTAGTGATCTCCTGAATGAGGACGGCGAGCTCGATGTCGACGTCGTGGTCGTCCCTGCGGAAAGCTAGATATCGGACATCCCACAACGCTCAACCCTTCCACGCAGGTAGCGCATATCGGCACATATGCGCTAGGTGGCATGCATGCGCATGGGGATTCGTGCAGACTGGAGACGACCATGGACAGCCAGATCTACCCGGAGCGGAGCCAAGCCACCACAGCCTTGGTGTTAGGCATCGTGGGCTTGTTCTTCACCATTGTGGCTCCCTTCGCTTGGAAGTTCGGCCACGATGAACTGAAGGCAATCGATGAGGGGCGGCGCCCGCCAGAGGGGCACGGTCAAGCCACCGCGGGCCGCATACTCGGGATCATCGGGACCGTGTTCTTGGTCTTGGGCCTTCTCGCTGTGTTGCTTGTCTTGGCGCTGGTGATCCCGGTCTCAGAGACCAGCGGCTAATTCCGCCTCCCCGCAACCCAACGCTTGTCCCGGTTATCCGATACCCGCCCATATCGGCACATATGCGCTACCTGCGAGAGTGGACGAGGGAGCGCATATTGCCGGATATGGGCGCGCGGGACGCGGACACCTGGCCGATGGGATGACTTGATACCAGCCGCCGTAGCGCCGGTAGGCCGAGCACTGCGCCCGACATGCCTGACTCGACGCCAGCCACAGGCCGAACCGCCGGACAAAACATTCTGATTCAAAAGCCGTGGTAGCGCCCTTACGGACTAATCCTGATGTCTCCGTACACGACCGTATGTGAAGGTGTATCGGAAATCGAATAATTCACAGATTCTCCCTGGGGATCAATACAGAATGCCGTGGCTTTAGCGGCGTCGAGTTCATTGAACGGGGCAGCCGAGAACAAGATATCTCTCATATCAGACTTGAAGGCGTCGTCAGCGTTGTCTTCGATGATGAGCATGTTGTACTCCGAACCTTCCCACGGTTCGCCTCCGAATTGGCCTGCATGGTGGGTCTCAGGTCCTAGCGCCCACACCTTGTTGCCCTCTTGATACACGCACTCGGCCTCGAAGCCTCCAATGAGTCCTAGACCGCCGGTAAACGCATAATTGACAACACCGCCACCATTCTCAAAGATGACGAACTCCACCTGGAAGGGCCCGTCGCCTCCCGTTTGCACTGCGCCGCTTGCGATCGGCCTATCCCCCGGGGACATGGGCCCCCCCGCGGATGCCGGCATCGCAGCAAGCGACGCCAGAAGAACCATTGCAACGACCAGCCCAAGACGACGAGAAACTCGCATCATTTCCCCCTACCCTTCCCCTGGCTCCATTCCCCAACGTCAAACTACACGGAGAGTGGTCACTTGTAGATCGGCTGACCCGCCCATATCGGCACATATGCGCTACCTGCGAGAGTGGGCGAGGGAGCGCATATTGCCGGATATGCGCTACCTCAAGCCCGACGAATGACTCAGACGGAGAGATGGGGAGTGGCCTTCGCCTCTG
>Ga0255057_10001373_pt1 | contig 13718 bp, 12 predicted proteins | sample Cases_109_6_MG_FD_189022 | JGI IMG/M metagenome (GOLD analysis project Ga0255057, IMG submission 189022) | Seawater microbial communities from Amundsen Gulf, Northwest Territories, Canada - Cases_109_6 | ecosystem: Environmental > Aquatic > Marine > Gulf | place: Canada: Northwest Territories... | reverse complement strand
CAACCGGCAGGGTTAATGCCTCTCATCACGGCCCGAATCGTGCTGTCTTTGCCACTGGTGTCCATGCCCTGGAAGATAATGAGGACGGAACGTCGGTCACTCGCATAGAGGATTCGCTGACACTCGTCAAGTTGCTTGACCGCCTTTGCGAGTCGTTTGTTCGGTCTCCATTTTTCTTTGATTGTCGCGTGTGTTGGAGAGTCCGCGACACGGAAACTGTCATCGAACGGAACCAGATAATCGGATGGTGCTGCCTTAGACACGATGATGGTCCTTATTCTTTAATATGATGTTGTTGCCGGGCCCACTGGACGTGTTCGTCGACCAGATCGTCGCCGCTGTCCAGTTTACCCTCTAACGCGCCGATTACCTCCGGGCTGGACTCGGCATTACCCAGGGCGACCGCGATATTGCGAAGCCATTGCCTGTATCCGATTCTCCTCATCGCACTACCCTCGGTCCTGGCGAGCCAGGTCTCTTCGGACCAGCCAAAAAGCTCCGTTAATTCACTTGTCGCCATTCCATGTCGCGGCACGAAGTCCGACTCATCACTTGGTTTTGCGAATTTATTCCAGGGACAGAAAATCTGGCAGTCGTCGCAACCGTAGATGCGGTTGCCGATAGATTTACGAAACTCCTCAGGGATAGGTCCCTTTAGCTCGATCGTCAGATAAGAGATGCAGCGCCGAGCGTCCAGCTCGTAGGGCCCGACGATCGCGCCGGTTGGGCAGACGTCGAGACACGCCCGGCACGAGCCGCAGTGAGACTGTTCCGGTTCGTCGACGGGCAGCGGCAAGTCTGTGTAAAGCTCGCCGAGGAAAAACCAGGAACCTGCGTCTTTGTTGATGAGGTTGGTGTGTTTGCCTATCCAGCCGAGACCCGCTTTTTCAGCCAGAGGCTTCTCGAGCACAGGCGCGCTATCGACGAAGACGCGATAACCGTAGGCACCGGTGCGGTCTTCGATCTTGCGGGCGAGCGCTTTCAATCTGCCGCGCAGCACCTTGTGGTAATCGCGACCTAAGGCATAGCGCGAGACGTAGGCTTTGGATGGATGATCGAGCAATTCTTCGGGGCTCAGATCTTCCGCGGGCAGGTAGTCCATGCGTGCCGAAATGACCCGCACGGTACCCGGAACCAGTTGTCCGGGACGACTTCGTTTCAGGCCGTGTCGCTGCATGTAGTCCATCTCGCCATGAAACTTTCGGACCAGCCAGTCTGACAGGCGCGTCTCGGCCTGCTCCAGATCAACGTCGCTGATGCCTGTCTGCTGAAACCCAAGCTCCTTGCCCCATGCCTGTATGGAAGCGGCTAGCGCTTGCAAGTCAGGTTGTCGGTTTTTACTGATTTCATTCAAGGGCATGATCCGCTACACAGGCAGTATAATCAGAGGCTTCCGATGTGTAACTTGCCCCACAGTGTTTATTCGGTAGAAGGTGTTCGCGAAGTCGATCGCGCGGCGATCGAGGGCGTAGGGATCCCCGGTTACACGCTGATGACGTCGGCCGCCATGGAAGCTCTGGATGAGGCGATTAATCTATTCCCGGACGCGAAACACTGGCAGGTCATCTGCGGTGCCGGCAATAACGGCGGTGACGGTTATGTGCTTGCGAGACTGGCAGCACAACGGGGTATTTCCGTTTCCGTTATTGCGATTGCGCCCGCCGAAAAATTGACCGGCGACGCGGTCACGGCGCATGCCGAATATGTTGCCGATGGCGGTGAAGTCGGTTCCTGGGAAGGCGCCCCGGACGTCCATGCGGACTTGATCGTCGATGCTTTACTTGGCAGTGGTCTCGAGCGCGACGTCGAAGGGCAATACGCCGATGTCGTTAATGCGATTAACAACCACGCCGCTGCGGTGATGGCACTCGATATTCCAAGTGGTCTCGATGGAGACAGCGGGGCCATTCGCGGCACCGCCGTTTGTGCCGATCTGACAGTAACCTTTGTCGGCCTCAAGACCGGTTTGTTTCTGAACGACGGGCCCGATTACGTCGGCGAACTTCGCTTTTCGGATCTGCAGATTCCCCACAAATGTTACGAGAATTCCGAGGAGCGCTTGCGCAGAATCGAATACGCCGATTTCGGCAAAATCATGCCGCCACGAAGCCAGAGTGCGCACAAGGGTAACTTCGGGCATGTGTTGCTAATTGGTGGCGGGCCCGGAATGGCCGGCGCAATACGTCTGGCGGGAGAGGCGGCGTTACGCTGCGGGGCAGGGCGGGTCAGCATCGCGACGCACCCGTCCCACGTCGCTGCAATTACGCCCGGTCGCCCGGAACTGATGTGCCACGCCATCGACAAGCCGTCCGATATTCGCACCTTGCTGGACTCGGTTGACACGATTGCTTTGGGCCCCGGACTTGGCACTGCGGAGTGGGGAAGCAGTCTGTTTAAGGAAGTCCTCAATTCCAAGCTGCCGATGGTTTTGGACGCCGATGCGCTCAACCTGCTGGCGGATTCACCTGATCGGCGTAACAGCAGGATACTGACGCCGCACCCTGGCGAGGCGGCGCGACTTCTCGCTACCAGTGCTGCATCGATACAAGAGGATCGGCCAGGCGCAATCGAAAAGCTGACCGACAAGTACGGTGGCACCATCGTATTAAAAGGAGCGGGAACGCTAGTCTCGTCTTCGGACGGCTCAACCTGGATATCAACGTCGGGAAATCCGGGAATGGCATCGCCCGGCATGGGCGACGTCCTGACCGGTGTCATCGTAGCGCTGCTTGCGCAGGGAATGTCATTCGAATCGGCTGCGGCATTCGGCGTCGAAATTCACGCACGTGCGGGAGACAAAGCCGCGCAGTCCGGCCAGCGCGGCCTGATCGCATCGGATGTCCTGCAGGAACTCAGGTCCCTGATAAATCCGCGGTCTTAGCGATGAAAGCCATGGAACTTGCCGATGAAGCCGCGACAGAAAAGCTGGGCAGAGATCTGACGGCGGTGCTGCCCGATGATGCGGGCGGCTGGATGATTTTGTTGCAGGGAGAATTGGGCGCTGGCAAATCCACGCTTGCCCGCTCGATGATTCATTCGCTGGGTCACGAGGGAAAGGTACCGAGCCCGACTTACACGCTGGTCGAGCCATATCGTCTAAACGACCTGACTGTCTACCACGTTGATCTTTATCGCATCTCGGAGGCGAGCGAACTCGAATTTCTGGGTTGGTCGGACCTTCGCGACGGCCTGCTGTTGATCGAATGGCCCGAGCGGGTAGAGGGACTCGACAGCCAAGCGGACCTGCTGATCGATTTGCGTTACCGGGGCGATGGCAGAAATGCCCAAATCTCCGGGATCAGCGAGCGTGGCCGTGAGATGCTGGAAGCGGTTTTACTTTAAAAAATCGCTATATCTTCATAATTTTGAACGGAAATCATTGGTTTTCTTGCTCAGATTCGTATACTGACCCGACATAATCCTTCTGCTCGAGATCTGACACCCACTATGCCCCGGCTGCGCCTCACAGTGATTGGCTTTCTGTTGCTGACCCCGGCGGTCGGCACAGCCGACACAACCGTTGAGAATATCCGGGTCTGGTCAGAGAGCGGCAAGACGAGAGTCGTACTCGATCTCAGCCGACCGGCAGATCACAACATATTTACCTTGCGTGGCCCCGAGCGACTCGTTGTCGACCTCAAAAACGGAAGACTGTCGAATGCCCTGAATCAGTTACCCAAAGGCACTGGCTCGATAAAGGGTATTCGCACCGGGGTACGGGCGAATGGCCAGCTTCGGGTCGTGCTCGATCTCAATGAAGCAGTTCGCTCACGTAGTTTTAGCGCCGGGCCGAACGGTACCTATGGCGACCGGCTCGTTATCGACCTGCAGCGACAGGGCAACCTGCAGACGGTGAAGCGTGCGTCGGAAGGATTTGTCCGTGGCAGGGAGATCGTCATCGCTGTCGATCCCGGACACGGTGGCTATGACCCGGGCGCAGTAGGGCGCGGAAGAACAAGAGAAAAGGATGTGGCGCTGGCGGTCGGAAAAATGCTGGCCAGTCGCATCAATGCCGAACGTGGAATGAAAGCGATACTGGTGCGCAAGGGCGATTATTACGTCGATCATCGAGAGCGCACGGAGATCGCGAGGCGTAACAAGGCGGACCTCTTTGTTTCCATTCATGCAGACGCAATTGACGATCGGCGCGCCAAAGGCGCATCGGTATATGTGCTGTCGCTAAAAGGTGCGAGTGACGAAGCCGCCAAGCGCCTGGCAGAAAGGGAGAATGCTGCAGGCTTGGTCGGCGGTGTCTCGCTGTCGGACAAGGATCCAGTACTGGCTTCGGTGCTTCTGGACCTCTCTCAAAACGCGGCGCTCAGCGCGAGCCTCGATGTTGGCTCCAAGGTGATCAGGGAGATGGGCAAGGTAGGAACCGTGCATCGCCGAAAGGTGCAGCAAGCGGGGCTGTTGGTACTTAAGTCGCCTGATGTCCCGTCGATACTCGTTGAGACTAATTTTATTTCCAATCCGGGCGAAGAGAAAAAACTCAAAAGTAGCGGGCATCAAAAAAAGCTCGCATCGGCAATACTTGCGGGTATCCGCAGTTATTTTTACGCCAATCCGCCGCCGGATACGCAAATCGCTATGGATATGAAGCGCACGCCGACCAAACAGGTCAGTCACGTGATAAGGCGTGGCGATACGCTGAGCGAGATCGCGGAACGATACAACGTCAGCCTGGCGACCATCAGGTCTGCCAACCAGCTGGCGAACGACAGGATACGCGTCGGTCAGACACTCAGAATCCCCATCTTCGCCGGCACCTGACTTAGAAATGGGGACGTACTCCGAGTCCGTCCCTAGGGACGGACTCGGAGTACGTCCCCTGTTAATATCCGACAATGCCTATTCGTCAGCTACCAGGCCACCTGGTCAATCAGATTGCCGCCGGTGAGGTCGTCGAGCGACCGGCCTCGGTGGTCAAAGAACTCGTGGAAAACAGCCTGGATGCCGGTGCCAGTGCCATCACTGTCGACATACAGACTGGCGGACAAAAGCTGATTCGCGTCCGTGATAATGGTTGCGGCATCCCCAAAGACGAAATGGAACTGGCGCTGGCGCGCCACGCGACCAGCAAGATCGTGAGCCTCGAGGACCTCGAGTCTGTCGCATCGCTGGGATTTCGCGGTGAAGCATTGCCGAGCGTCGCCTCGGTCGCACGACTGACACTCTGTTCGCGAACGTCCGGTGGAGATTCGGCCTGGCAGGTTGAGGCAGATGGCGGTGCGATCAGTTCGGCCCGGCCCGCCGCTCATCCGACGGGCAGCACGGTCGAGGTGCATGATCTCTTTTACAATACGCCGGCCCGACGAAAATTCCTGCGGACCGAGAGAACCGAGTTCAATCATATCGACAAGTGGGTCAGGCGGCTGGCGTTGGCACGTCCGGATGTCGCGTATACTCTGACACACAATCGGCGCACGGTGTTGAAGCTCGATGCGGCAACGGACGACGAATCACGGCTCGAGCGCCTAAGCCGGATATGCGGGGAGGCGTTCGCAGCGCACGCGGTGTTGATTCATCGGGAAGCAGAAGACATCGCACTCTCTGGCTGGCTTGCGCTGCCGACATTCAATCGCAGCCAGGCAGATCTCCAGTTCTGGTTCGTCAATGGCCGAAGTATCCGCGACAAGACTCTGAGTCATGCTGCGCGGCATGCCTATCGCGATGTCCTCTTTCATGGCCGATTCCCGGCTTATGTGTTGAGCATCAGCATGAATCCGGCGCTGGTCGATGCGAACGCGCACCCGGCCAAACACGAAGTGCGATTTCGTGACGGGCGGCGCGTGCATGGCATGGTGTCGCAAGCTATCGAGTATGCGCTGAGCGATACAAGGCCGGGTGGACACGATGTCGCGCCGGCAAGCTCGCTGCCTGAAATCACCAATGTAGCCGAACAAAGATGGATGCCCTTATCGGGTGGCGGTGCACCGTCACGGTCGGCCGTCGCCGAAGCCGTCGGCATGTATCAGGCCATGGCCAGTGAACCAGCTGCCGAACGCCAGGATTTGCCGCCGCTTGGCTATGCGATCGCGCAGCTCTCCGGCGTCTACGTGTTAGCCGAGAACGCGAGTGGCCTTGTCATTGTCGATATGCATGCGGCACACGAACGCATCGTTTATGAAAAACTCAAACGATCGTTTGATAGTAAGGAAATCGTGCGCCAGCCCCTGCTGGTCCCTGCCACGCTGGCAGTCTCCGAGAGTGAAGCGGCGCTGGTCGATGACAACGCCGAGACTTTCGAACGGCTCGGTCTGGTCGTTTCCCGAGCGGGCCCAGGCAGTATCGTCATTCGCGAGGTGCCGGCGCTCCTGAATCAGGCCGATGTCGAAGGCCTAGTCAGAGATGTGTTATCGGATCTTTCGGCGGCCGGGAGCAGCAGTCGTGTCGGTGACGCTTGCGATGAACTGCTGGCGACGATGGCCTGCCACCACTCGATTCGCGCCAACCGCTCGCTCAGCCATGAGGAAATGAACGCACTGTTGCGTGAAATGGAGACAACAGACAGGGCAGATCAGTGTAATCACGGCAGGCCGACCTGGACTACGGTCAGCATGGCAGAGCTCGACCGGCTGTTCCTGCGCGGTCGATAACACAGCTATGCAGAGAAATGCCGTCATTTGTCTGGCGGGCCCGACCGCATCCGGAAAAACCGATTTCGCAATTCAGCTTCGGGAGAAATTCCCGCTGGAAATAATCAGCGTCGATTCGGCGCTGGTGTATCGCGGCATGGACATCGGCACCGCCAAACCCGATGCCGAGACGCTGGAGCGTGCTCCTCACCGACTCATCGACATACGCGATCCCGAGGATAATTATTCGGCCGGCGAATTCGTACGGGACGCCGAGATAGAAATAGATGACATCCAAAGCTCGGGCCGCATACCCATACTCGTTGGCGGTACGATGATGTATTTCCGTTCCCTGACCGCGGGCATCGCGGATCTGCCGGAAGCGGATCCCGCTACGCGTGACAGGCTGGATGCTGAGGCGGCATCCGTTGGTTGGCCTGCGATGCACGAGAAACTGGCCGGGATCGATCCGGCCGCGGCGGCCAGGATCAACGCCAACGATAGTCAGCGGATCCAGCGGGCACTCGAGGTATTCGAGATCAGCGGCCGGACCATCAGTGACTGGCAGGCCGCCGAAAACAATTCCGAGCCAAACCGTAAATTCATGAAAATCGCACTGGTCCCGAAATCTCGCTCGGTGCTGCACGAGCGCATCGATGCGCGCCTCCGATCGATGTTCGGGGGGGGCTTTGTCGAGGAAGTCGAACGCCTGAGAAAGCGTCCCAACCTGAACAATAATCATTCTTCAATGCGTGCAGTCGGGTATCGGCAAATCTGGTCGCACCTTGACGGTGAATACGATCGTTCGACTGCGGGGGACAAGGCGCTGGCAGCTACCCGGCAGCTGGCCAAACGTCAGCTGACCTGGCTGCGATCCGACGAACAGCTGAATCTGTTCGATCCCCTTGAAGGTGATGCGATTGGGGCCATATCGGCGTTTCTTGACAAACATTTGGACAGCTAAGCAGCTGCCTATGATAGAATTTTCTTCGCTTTGGGCTGGGCGTGGCATGTGGGCAACCGGCGCCACCGGAATGCCGCTTCCAAGGTTGGGTAAACAATAATAAGGAGAACCCAAAATGGCTAAGGGCCAATCGCTACAGGACCCGTTCCTCAATATATTACGCAAGGAAAGGGTACCTGTTTCTATTTACCTGGTGAATGGAATCAAACTCCAGGGCCAGGTGGATTCATTCGATCAGTTCGTCGTGCTTTTGAAGAACAGTGTTAACCAGATGGTCTACAAACATGCGATTTCGACTGTCGTGCCAGCGCGAAATGTTCGTCTGCCGCTCCCGGATGACGAATCTAGAGAGTCCGGGGACTCTAGAGAGTCCGGGGACTCTGGAGTGTCCGGGGACTCTGGAGAATCTGACGACTAAGCGCATCGAGTCACGTAACCCGGGGGTCGTTTTTGTTTGAGCGACCGCGAAGCGGCGAACGTGCAATTCTGGTACATGCGGCGGCCGGTGGGGCCCCGGATACCACCGAACGTGAGGAGTTTGTCGAATTGGCGACATCGGCCGGCGCCGAGGTCGTCGATCAGCTCGTCTGCGCACGCAAGAAACCCGATCCACGCTTTTTCATCGGCAAAGGAAAAGTCGAGGAGCTTGCGGACAGCGTCAAAGCGAATCAGGCCGACCTGATCATATCCAGTGCGCCGTTAAGTCCGAGCCAGGAACGCAATCTCGAAAAACAGCTTCAGGCCAGGGTACTGGATCGCAGTGGTCTGATTCTCGATATATTCGCGCAGCGCGCACGCACTTTCGAGGGCAAGCTGCAGGTCGAACTCGCGCAGCTGCGGCACTTGTCGACGCGGCTGATTCGTGGCTGGACTCACCTCGAGCGTCAGAAGGGTGGAATCGGGCTTCGCGGACCGGGTGAAACCCAGCTCGAGACCGATCGCCGGCTCATCGGCAAGAGAATCCGCCAGCTGAAATCGCGACTGGGCCAGGTTGATAGCCGGCGCGCGATGAACCGGCAGAATCGTATTCGCGCGGAAATACCGACCGTGGCACTGGTCGGTTACACCAACGCCGGCAAATCGACCCTGTTTAATGCGCTGACCGATGCGGGCGTATATGTAGAGGACAAGTTGTTCGCGACGCTGGACCCAACCATGCGAAAAATGGAGTTGCCAGAAGACAGTCATGCAATTTTGGTCGACACCGTTGGCTTCGTACGCGATCTCCCTCACGAGCTGATAGCCGCTTTTCGCTCGACATTGCAGGAGACCAAGGAGGCCGATCTTATTCTGCACCTGATCGACGCGAGCGATCCCGATCGATGGCAACGGGTCCGGCAGGTCAATGCCGTTCTGAAGGAACTCGAGGCGGATCAGGTTCCGCAAATAAGGGTGTACAATAAAATCGACAAGCTGGATCGCCGGCCCCGAGTGACGAATAATCGAAAGGGTGAAGGACGGGCGGTCTGGTTATCTGCAGTGACCGGCGAAGGAATCTCCCTGTTGCCCGAGGCAATCGGGGATCGTCTGCGCCGCAAAAAGGTCAACGGTACTATTCGTCTTAAACCCAGCCAGGGCCGGCTTCGTGCGGTGCTTTTCGATTTGGGCGCGGTGCAGGCTGAAACTGCGCTCGAGGATGGCGGATGGCTGTTGGAACTGAATTTGGGTGAGCGGGAATTCTTGCGCTTGTTGAAACGAGAGAATCTGCCCGCTGATATTTTGCAACGAGAGGCAATGACGGACTCGTCCGAGATTGCCGAACAGAGATGACATAGACAATGGCCTGGAACGAACCTGGAAATGGCAAGGATCCCTGGAAGAAAGAGGGTGAGGAGCCAAACGACCTGGACAAGATAGTTCAGAATTGGCAACGACGGTTGAGCGGCATCATCGGCGGTGGCGGTGGTCAGGCCGCGGGATCGTCCGGCGGCTACATTCTCCTTGTGCTGCTGTTCGTAGCCTGGGGATTGACGGGGCTTTATCGCGTCGATGAAGCCGAGCGGGGAATCGTGCAGCGATTCGGTGCTTATACCGTTACCACTATGCCGGGCCTGCACTGGCACTACCCTTATCCGGCCGAAGTGGTCGACATCGTCAACGCTAGCGCCGTCGACAATTATCCGTTCCGCACCGAGATTCTGACGGCCGACGAGCAGTACGTATTTATTCAGATGGTTGTTCAGTACCGGCGTACCGATCCGGTGAAATACAGTTTCGAAGTCGTTGACCCCGAACAAACGCTTCAGGACGTCACAGAAAGTGCGCTTCGCGAGGTGATCGGAACGAGCACGCTTCTGGAATTGGTCACCGATCAACGCGACCAGATCGCGCCGCGCACCAGTGAGGTACTGCAGGCAACCCTGGATAATTACGGCGCAGGTATCAGTGTCACTTCAATCAGTCTGGAAAAACTGGACTACCCGCAGGCTGTTCAGGCGTCGGTGGACGATACGCAGAAAGCCCGCAATGACAGCGATCGCTATATTCTTGAAGCTGACACTTATGCCAAGGACATTATTCCGAAGGCGCGTGGCGCGGCCGCCCGCATCCTTCAGGATGCCGAAGCATACCGCAACCGTGTCACGGCCGACGCGGAAGGTAACGCGGCCAGGTTTACCGCGTTGCTGGCGGAATATCAAAAGGCGCCGCGCGTCACGAGGGACAGGCTCTATCTCGAAGCAATCGAAGAGGTGTACGCCAACTCCAGCAAAGTGTTTGTAGACTCGCAAGGCAGCGGAAATCTGCTGTATCTGCCGATCGACAAACTGATGAACCAAAAATCGACTTCGCCGCAGAATTCGCAAAGTCGCCCGGGTGATGCTGATTCGTCGCAGACGTCGAGTGCGACGCCCGATGATTCGGGCACCTCCCGCGACAGGAAGACCCGACAATGAACGGCAGCAGATTTGGAACAGTAGTTATTACGGGCCTGATTCTGGTCACGATCGGTCTTTCGACATTTACGGTCAATGAACGAGAACTGGCGATTAAGCTTCAGGTGGGTGAAGTTGTTAAATCCGACTACTCGCCGGGGCTGAAATGGAAAATTCCCATCATTCAGAATGTACACAAGTTTCCGAAACGCATTCTGACGATCAGCGACAAGCCGGAACGTATTTTCACGGCGGAGAGGCTCGCGTTGCAGGTCGATTTCTTCGTCAAATGGAGAATTGTCGACGCCGTTCAGTACTATACTTCGACCGGCGGCACGCTTCGCCTCGCCAACGATCGTCTGTCCGAGATCATCAAGAACTCGATCGTCACCGAATTCGGCAAGCGCTCGGTTCAGGAGGCCATTTCTGTCGAACGGGCGGAATTGATGCGGGATATGTTGGCAACGGCAACGGTAGCTGCGCAAGGCCTCGGTGTCGAGCTCATCGACGTACGGGTGAAGCAGGTGGAGTTCCCGGACGACGTCCGCAATTCCGTTTACGAGCAGATGCGCGAGGAACGCAAGCGCGTTGCGGCAGAGCGCAGGGCAGAAGGCCGCGAGATTTCCGAGCAACGCAGATCGACCGCCGACAAGGAAAGAACGATTATCCTGGCGGATGCGTACCGGGACGGGCAAAAACTTCGGGGTGAAGGCGATGCGCGCGCCGCGGAGATTTATGCGAATGCGTATACCAAGGATCCGGAATTTTACGCGTTTTATCGCTCTATCGATGCTTACCGGAAATCGATGGGCAAGTCGGGCGATATTCTGGTGCTGGATCCAAATAACGAGTTCTTCCGTTACCTCAATCAATCGGACGGCAATCAATAGAAACGGGTAGTAGAGCTTTGCCATCGTGGTCGCGGTGGCCAGAACGTTGTGAGTGAGTTTTATGTGGCAGGACGTTTTTACTGCATTTGCACTTTATCTTGTGATCGAGGGCATGATTCCATTCGTAGGCCCGAACCGGTTTCGCGAGGCGGTAAACGAGATCGCCAAGCTCAGTGACAAGCACCTTCGCGCGACAGGGCTGACCGTGATGATTCTGGGTCTCGTCTTGCTATTTATTGTGCGTTAAGAGGGATCAGGTAAACGACATGGGTAAAAACGTCGTCGTTATCGGCACGCAGTGGGGCGACGAAGGCAAAGGCAAGATCGTCGATTTGCTGACGGAAAATGCCGCGGCAGTGGTTCGCTTTCAAGGCGGCCACAACGCCGGTCACACGCTCGTTATCGGCGGCAAGAAAACAGTTCTGCATCTGATTCCGTCTGGCATTCTCAGAGAAGGGGTTCAATGCCTCATCGGCAACGGCGTAGTGCTGTCGCTCGATGCCTTAATCGATGAGGCTGACGAGCTGATCGCCAATGGTGTGCCGGTTTACGATCGTCTGAAAGTCAGCCCGGGCTGTCCCCTGATTCTGCCATCGCATGTTGCGCTCGATGTTGCCCGCGAGAAATCACTCGGCGCGGCCGCGATCGGCACGACCGGTCGCGGTATCGGGCCAGCCTACGAGGACAAGGTGTCGCGTCGTGCATTGAAGGTCTCAGACCTATTCGTACGCGAGAAATTTGCCGCGAAACTGGGCGAGGTACTCGATTATCACAATTTCCTGTTGACGAAATATTTTAAAACTGACGCGATCGACTTTGCGCAGACTCTGGATTCGGCCATGAGCGCGGCAGAGATCGTCGCGCCGATTACAGCGGACGTGACGCAGATACTTCACGATCTTGGCAACGGCGATCAGGGCATCCTTTTCGAAGGCGCGCAGGGCACATTTCTCGACGTCGACCATGGCACTTATCCGTTCGTAACTTCGTCAAATACGGTTTCAGCGGCAGCCAGTACCGGCAGCGGTATCGGCCCGCGCAGTCTCGACTATGTGCTCGGCATCGTTAAAGCCTATACGACTCGTGTCGGCGCCGGACCCTTTCCGACGGAGTTGTTCGACGACATGGGCGAACATCTTGCGACCGCGGGCGCCGAGTTTGGAGCGACCACCGGGCGGCCCAGGCGTTGCGGCTGGTTCGATGCAGTCGCGCTGCGTCGCTCTATTATCAACAGCAGTGTGTCGGGCCTTTGCGTCACCAAGCTCGACGTACTCGATGGTCTGGAGACCATTCGAATCTGTGTTGGTTATGAGATCGATGGCGAACCGATCACAGGAATGCCAGTGGTGGCAGACCGTTTCGCTGATTGCCAACCTGTTTACGAAGACATGGACGGCTGGTCGGAATCAACTATTGGTGTAACGACGCATGCGGATCTGCCGAATAATGCGCAGAAATACCTGGCACGTATCGAAGAGTTGGCTGGCGTCCCGATCGATATTATTTCTACCGGCCCGGACCGCGAGCAGACGATCGTTAAACGACACCCCTTCGATTGAAGCGGCGAAGAAGCAACAAGAAGCCGAGCATAGCCAGCATTGACACACCGAACGCACCGCTCTTCTTCCGCGGAGGAGGCGGAGTGCTCGGTCCCGCACTCAAAGAAATTGTGACCGTCGCGCTTGCAGCACCCACGATCGTTGCGCCAGTCGGATTATTGAGCGTAACGTTGAATGACTCTGCGCCTTCCTCGGCACCATCGTTAACAATATCGAATACCAGTGATTTAGGATCGGCGTCGCCGTCGGGCCACGTCAAGGTACCGGAAGTGCTCCCCTGGTAATCGGTGCCGGCAGTCGCGGTTCCACCACCAGTTGAGTAATCCACGGTCGCCGCGCCCAGCGCCGTGCCGGTTCTCTGTACGACGACGACCGCTTTGCCAAATCCGCTTTCGGCAGTGCTAATCGTTGTGTCAGCAAGCCGGACTTCTGCGACGGCGCCCGGATCGCTCAGGTACACGCTGGCTGTATTGCGATTGCCGAGGACGACACCACCGCCCGGGCTAATGAGCCTGACGATCAACCGTTCCAACCCTTCCGGAACGCCGTCGTTGGCAGCCGTCAACGCGATGGACTTGTCTGTCGCATCACCGGCATTCCAGACCAGTTGTCCGGCACCGAGCTGATAGTCGGCAGTATCCGCAGTCGCCGCGAGTATTTGATAATCGACGCTGACGTTATCGCTGGTGCCGCCTGAACGCTGCACGGTTAGTTGTGCTTGCTGGCCTTCGAGCGCGCCGAATGAGTTCTGAGAAAATGACAGCTGGCCCTGCGCGACATTCCGCGTCTGATCCTCGGCGAGGTAGAGACCCGTGTTGATGTCGCTGATCGCGATGGTGCCGCTAAAGAAAAACGGA
>Ga0255057_10001372_pt1 | contig 13721 bp, 16 predicted proteins | sample Cases_109_6_MG_FD_189022 | JGI IMG/M metagenome (GOLD analysis project Ga0255057, IMG submission 189022) | Seawater microbial communities from Amundsen Gulf, Northwest Territories, Canada - Cases_109_6 | ecosystem: Environmental > Aquatic > Marine > Gulf | place: Canada: Northwest Territories... | reverse complement strand
ATTTGCTGAACGTCGATCATCGGTTGCCTCCACCTTCAGCCGTGCTACATTCTTCACTACCGCTACAGCGTTATACCAATATTCTTTCGCGTGACGGACGGTGCGCAGTCGATGGTGGCGGGGGTGGGCCGGGGATTATGATCACCCGGGATAGATTGTAAAATAGAGCCTTGACGCCTCCCGTGATTGTGAAAAAGTCAAATGTCCCCTTTGTTGTTATCTCTTTTCCTTTGGGCCGGGCCAATACCCAATTTCCTTAAACTCATATTTCCTTCGCTCCACGTCGGGGCCGCCCAAGGCCAGTGTCCGAATCTCCCCCGTGGATGTGTCCAGGCGATGGACAAAAAAAGCGTCCCTGGGCGAGGCGATCTGATAGCGAGCCGTCGTGCTACGGCTCATCAGGACCAAGGCCACTATCAGGGCAAACACCAAGGCTCCGGCCCACTTTAAGTAACGATGCTCCCGTTCCAGTCGGTTGAGGCGCTCGTCCATCATCCCCTCCTTTTCCTTCAGGGTGCACTCCGGATGACTTTCCCGGCCTGATCAAAGAAGGCCAGGTCCTACTTGACCGCTTCCTTGATTTTGAAAAAGTAGAATGTCCCCTTTTTCCCTTTCGCGTGCCTCTCCTGAGAGGGCGTAAGTATCCACTACCGTGTAAAGCGTGTCAAGTTACGGCGTTTTCTCGGTGAGAAGAATTATTACTAGTATGATTCCAATCATTGGAATTGGTGACGTGGCTCATGTCCAAACGATAGTGAATGGCAGGTGCGGTCGCCATCGAGGAGCATCTATCGCTTCCGGAGCACCCGGGTTCTGTGGTACCTTGAGCCCCGAAGAGCAGGAGCGGCGTAGGGAAACGCAAGAGGAGTTCGAGAAGCCCACCCTCGGAGGCTGAGCCGAGCGTGCGGCACCGCGGAAGCGCTATGCACTATTCGGGCATTCTGATCATCACCAAGCCGAACGAGACCGCCGACTGCATCGCAGACCTAAAGTTGCTGCCCGGCGTCGAAGTGCACTTCTGCTATCCCGACAGTGGCCGGATCATCGCGGTTCAGGAGACCGAGACCGTCGATGCCCAAGAGGAGGGTTTTCGCCGGATCCAGGCACTCCCCCGGGTCCACATGGCGGCTCTCGTCGAGCATCGGATCGATCCGGACGGCGTGTCGCAAAATGCGTGAGGAAGGGGGATTGAAACGATGAGCCATCATCTTTCCCGTCGAGAATTCATCAAGGCGAGTGTCGCCGCCGCGGCCGCCGGCGCGGTTGGCCTTCCGGTACCGCGCATGGCCTCTGCCGCCCTTCCCGAGGCGGGCTGGCGCTGGGATAAGGGGGTTTGCCGCTTCTGCGGGGTCGGCTGCGGGCTCCAAATCGGCACGAAAGGCGGCCGCGTCGTGGCAGTGAAGGGGGACCCCGACAACCCGGTCAACCGGGGTCTGCTCTGCATCAAGGGGTACGCCAACGCCCAGATCCTTTACGGAGAGGATCGCCTCACCCGGCCCCTCATGAGGATGAAGGGCGGCAAGTTCGACAAGACCGGAGAGTTCGTCGCAGTGAGCTGGGAGCAGGCATTCGACGAGATGGAGCGGCAGTTCAAAAAGGTGTACGGGGAGCTCGGCCCGACCGGCGTCGGCATCATGGGATCGGGCCAGTACACCGTGCAGGAAGGCTACGCGGCGGTCAAACTCGTCAAGGCAGGCTGGCGCTCGAACAACATCGATCCCAATGCTCGCCACTGTATGGCTTCGGCCGTCGCAGCGTTCATGCAGGTGTTCGGGATCGACGAGCCGGCCGGAAACTACGACGACATCGAGCTGACCGACACCGTGGTCTTGTGGGGGGCCAACATGGCCGAGATGCACCCCATGCTCTGGGCTCGGATAACCGACAAGCGCCTGGCGAACGATGACTACCGGGTGGTGAATATCACCACCTTTAGCAACCGGAACTCGGACATCGCCGATCTCGAGATCGTCATCACGCCGAACAGCGATCTTGCACTGTGGAACTACATCGCCCGCGAGATCGTCCGCCGTGGCGCCGTCGACAAGGAGTTTGTCGAGCGCCACTGCGTCTTCGCCACCGGTCCATACGACATCGGCTACGGCATGCGTGCCACTGATACGTTTGCTTTCGCGGCAGAGAGGGACACCCAACGGCGTGAGCGGGACGTGGTACTGACGCGAGCGGAAGCGATTGCTCAGCGCCGGGATCCGGACAAGCGCCACAGGGTTCCCCAGACCAATACCTCCACTGCCGCCAAGCACTGGCTCATATCCTTTGAGGACTTCAAAAAAGCACTCGAGCCCTACACCCTCGACTTCGTCGCGGAGGTGTGCAAGGGCGACCCGGACGAACCGCTCGACGCCTACAAGAAAAAGCTCCAGCGGCTGGCCGACTACTACGCGGATCCCGACCGCAAGGTGGTCTCCTACTGGACCATGGGCTTCAACCAGCACGTGCGCGGCACCTGGGTCAACGAGCAGGCTTACATGGTTCATCTACTGACCGGCAAGCAGGCCAAGCCCGGTAACGGGGCCTTCTCCTTGACCGGGCAGCCCTCGGCGTGTGGGACGGCCCGCGAGGTCGGCACCTTCGCCCACCGCTTGCCGGCCGACATGGTGGTGGCCAACCCCGCCCACCGGAAGCGCTCGGAGAAGATCTGGAAGCTTCCACCGAAGACGCTGAATCCCAAGGTCGGCAGTCACATCACCAAGATGATGCGGGATCTCGAGGATGGGTCGCTCAAGTGGCTTTGGATCCAGGTCACCAACCCGTTTCAAGCCACCGCCAATGCCAACCACTGGATCAAGGCGGCCAGGAAGATGGACACCTTCATCGTAGTCTCGGATGTCTATCCGACCCTCTCCTGTAAGGTGGCCGACCTCATCCTCCCGGCGGCGATGATCTTCGAGAAATGGGGTGCGTACGGGAACTCCGAGCGCCGCACCCAGGTTTGGCGCGAGCAGGTGCCACCGCCGGGCGAAGCGCGAAGCGACGTCTGGCAGATGCTGGAGTTTTCAAAGCGATTCAAGCTCAAGGAGGTGTGGGGGCGGCAGAAGGTGCCAGGTCTGCGGTCAAAGGGGTTCAAGGACGGCACCCTGCCAGATGTCCTCGCACAGGCCCGGCGCATGGGCTACTCGCCGGACGACACCCTCTACCAGGTGCTCTTCGAGACCTCGTCCAACCGCCGGGTTCCGTGGCCCGATCCCGTGGCCCGGGGGCACGCCAACCACACGGTCACCCATGCGGGGATCACGTGGTTTCCTGAAAAGGCCCTCTTCGAAGAGTATCGCCCCTTTGGTCGGGACCACGCCCACGACCTCGCCGACTTCGACACCTACTACCGCGACGACATCCGCGGACTGAAATGGCCGGTGATCAAAGGCAAGGAGACCCACTGGCGCTTTAACGCAAAGTACGACCCTTACGTCAAGAAAGGCCGTGACTTCGACTTTTACGGTCCGGCGCTCAAGTCGCGCCCCCGCGGCGACCTCGATGGCGTCACAGACCCGCAGAAAACGTCCCTGGCCGGGAAGGCGAAGATCTTCTTCCGTCCCTACGCTGCTCCGGCCGAGAGCCCCAACGCTGAATACGATCTCTGGTTGTGCACGGGTCGGGTGCTCGAACACTGGCACTCGGGCTCGATGACCCGTCGTGTGCCAGAGCTCCACCAGGCGATGCCCACGGCTCAGCTCTTCATTCATCCGGAAGACGCGAGAAAGCGCAGCCTCGCCAAGAACGACCTGGCATGGATCGAGTCCCGCCGGGGCAGGATCAAGGCGCGAGTCGAGACCGGGGGTCGCAATCGGATGCCGAGGGGTCTCGTCTTTGTCCCCTGGTTCGACGAAGGCGTCTTCATCAACAAGGTGACCCTGGACGGCACGTGTCCGATCTCGAAACAAACCGATTTCAAGAAGTGCGCCGTCAAGATCTACAAGGCTTGAGGAAAGCTAGGGGGAGGGGGGAGTCATCATGCGAGGAGACGTCCAACTCATCATTCTCGCCGTTTTCCTGCTCGTGGTAGCCGGGGTCGCACAGGGAGCGCCCCCGGAAGGGGAGCCGATCCCTGATCGCGAACTCGGCCTGAGCAGCGGCAGTGTGTTCGACGTCCCCAGTCCCGACCCGGTCTCGGAGAACCGGACCGATCCGGGCGAGAAGCCCGCCCTGCCGCGGGCGTATCCGGGGGCTCCGGCAATCATTCCCCATGGGGTAGCTGACGTTCTGCCCATTACCCGGGAGGATAACCTGTGTCTGGCTTGTCACCTAGTAAAAGAGAAGGTCAAAGGTGAGCCAACGCCGATTCCCGAGAGCCACTTCATCGACCTGCGCAACAGTCCGGAGAAAATCGGGAAGCAGCTGGTGGGTGCCCGTTATAATTGTATGAGCTGCCACGCCTCGCTCACGGAGGCCGACCCGCTGGTCGGAAATCGATTCCCGAAACCCTCCGTGAGGCCCACTCGGGTGCCGAAGCCGTGAGGGGTCCTTCCACCGGGGAAGGGGCCGCGAGGCCTGCGGTACTCTAAATTCTCGAATGGTTGTGGGGATAGATCTTCTTGGGGGTACTCAGGTCGGCCCAAGGGAGAATTCGTCATCAGCAGGTCAGGAGTTCATGACAAGACCCGAGGGTGCACCTCTTACGGGTGCGCCCTCGGGTGTGCCGGAGGTGACCCGGGGGCTATGATCACCCCGGATAGATTGTCAAATGGAGCCTCGACTCCTCTCGCCCCCCGCTTTGCTTTAGCCCCTCCGGTGTAGTGAAAAAGAGATACAGGTAGAGCAGGGCCAAAAGAATCATCCAAATGAGGGCGCCAACGGCATAGACAAACAGCTTGCGATGCCAGGGATCACCGTGCTGTCCACTCATCTTGGGACTATCCCTACCCCGGTTTCATTCCTACACCTCCGCGCCAATTCTATATCCAGCGCCGTACGCTCTTCTTGTACTCTAACCACGCTTCACCGAACGTCTCTTCAAGCTTTTTCTCTTCAAATCGTATGAAAACAACATCGATAAACATAGCGAAGAGGAAAACCACGATAAACGGAGTCAGAGATCCCAGAAACATTGCGATCCCCAAAAGAATGAGCACGATCCCAAGATACATAGGGTTTCGGCTCACTCGGAACACCCCATGCGTGATCAAGGCAGTTGATTTTTCAAGGGGTTTAACTGGTGTGTTGTGGTTTTTAAATGACCTGTCCGCAATAAGGTTGATACCAATCCCCAGCGCGAGAGGAATAACGCCCAAAAGCGGCCAAGGAAACACGAGGTCTGTCACCCCCGGAAATAGGAAATGGAGCGATACCATAACCGCTATGGATAGCAATAAGTAAACGGGAGGGATAATCTTTCTGGCATTCATGCTGTCTTCCTATGGAGACATCCAAGGGAGACATGACCATATAATACCCTAAAGGGTAAGAGTTGACAGCTGGATTAAGCCCGCGTAACTTCAAGATATTCAAGCAGCAAGCTCTGCCCATTGATCTGAGGTGCACCCATTGGCGAAAAGGCCACGCGCTCACAAGCTAACCGAGCGATACGCAACGGTGCGGTCGGCGCTCAGGCAGGTGCTCAGGGAGGGCTCGCTCACGGCTCGCGAACTCTCGGCGCGTGTCGGGATCAGCGAGAAAGAAGTCTCTGGCCACCTCGAGCACGTAGCGCGCTCGCTCAGGCATAGCAGCGAGCGCCTGCGTGTCGAACCGGCGCAATGCCTCGCCTGTGAATTCGTCTTCAAGGAGCGCACTCGACTGAGCAAGCCGTCCAAGTGTCCGGCGTGCAGGAGTGAGCGTCTGGACCCACCGCGCTTCATCATCCTCACAGGAGGGCCACACGACCGCAAATCGCAAGCCTGACCCCATCCCTATTTAATCTCCTGTTTAGCTCTTATTCCTCTGCCTGGCGCAGCGTTTCTCGTTGGTCTTGGGACAAGTCGGCGTTCAGGAACATTCCCTCCTTGGGTAGTTCCATATGGAAATTCGACGTATGTTCGACCGCAAGCTTCCCCCGTTGCAGTTGGAGGTCGAGGACGTGCCCGCCTGCCTTGTGGTCCTCGGTGAGAAAGTGCAGGTGGTAGCCCGGCATATTCATGCCTTGGGCGTAGTCGGGAAAGCGAAAGCCGACAAGCGCGCCCGAAACGTCAAAGAACTCGAAGACTGGCTGGGTCTTTGTCACCTCGACTAATGGGGGGTACGGTTTGGTCTGCCGAGGCACACTTCGTGTCTTGACGTATTTGAAAAGGCCATCAAGGCGGATTGCGTAGAAGAAATTCATTATTGGAATCAGGGTCTGCAAGTAGTCCTTGAGTTGTTCGTAGTCCATCTCGCGGTCGACCACGTAGTGGGTTTCTGGACCGAAAAACTGCACAACCGCAAATGGCGTTTTCTGTGCGTCGTCCACGGGGTAGGCGACGCCATTCGACTTTACTTGGTAAAAGTTTCCGTCCAAAGCGATCATCTCCCCGTCCAAGGCGTTGAAGGTGCCAAGACCGAAGTCACCATGTTCACGCAACTCCCCATAGGTCATTTCGCCATCGTAAATCCCTTCGAGTAAGGCATTAATCGTTGAGGTCTGAAAGACCTCATGTGCGTGGCGGTGGTCGCTTTCGTGCACCCGGGAGTGTTTGCCGTGGGGATGTTTTCGGTGATGCCGGAGAGCGTGCAGAAACTGAATGAATTTTTCCTCGATGGCCATAAGACTTACCCCTGTGTCACAGTTCAATCAATCTCTGGAACAGGCAGACATCATATTGACAATCTCTTTTAACATCTCATCGGGGTTTTCCATACAATCGTGTCCTGCGTCTGAAATCTGCCTTACCCTTACGCTTGTATTGCCTGCTTCTCGGAGGATTCTTGCCAGCGCCTCTGGCTCCCATCCCTCAACCAGCTCGTCGTTTTCCCCTCTGATCATGAGAATGGGCAGGTTGATTTTGCCGATATGCTTGTACACCTTCGCATTATGAGCCTCGGGCCCTTTCATAAACCACCAGGTTTTGTAGGTAAAAATCTCGCTGTGTATCGATTCTCGACTGGGACCCGTGGCTTGATAGACAACAAAGGTTTCGTCATTGGTGGAGTTGTAGGGGTCATCTCCGAGCACAGCTTGTGCCTTCTCATATACCTCTTCGTACGTCGGCATGCTTCCCCATTTAGTAAAATGCTTTCTCGTTGAGTCGGATCCTGAATAGGGGGGGCCTTCCAGGATCAAGCCCTTGACATCGCGGTGCTCTCTGTGTGCGGCCCAGTGCACAACCATGCTGGCACCCAGACTGTAGCCCAGGATAAAAATGTTGCGAAATCCTTCTCGAGTCAGAAATTGCACGGCGGCATGAATGTCTTTTATCGTGTCGTCAAAAATCCCCCTGCTCGTCATCTGTCCGGCGTAGGCCAGTCTCGTATTGATGGACATGGAGTGAAATCCGTGGTCGAGAAGCGCATGGGGCAGCAGACGCGGGGTGCCCCTGGCGAGGAAGTGGCCTAACAACCCGTGGATCTGAAGCAATACCGGAATCTCGAGGATTTCCTCTTTTTTTTCGTATTCCTTCGTCACGAGCAAGGCGCTGATGAGAAAGCCATCTTCGGCTCTGAACCTCAGGAGCGTTTGGTGTTCATGCATGTGTGTCTCAGTCATGGATCACGTATCCTATCAATGTAATCTGGTTGCATCCTATTCACACCGGTCATCGAGCCAATGTACTATCATGCGCCCGAGTTCATCGTGCTTTCCTTCAAATGTATGGTCGGCATCGATATCGAAAGCTGTTACATCATTGTTCCCACCGTCTCGTGCTAATTGGCGAAGGGCCTCACATTCACGATACTCGATAATGTCATCGTGTAATCCTTGAACCAGCAGGATCGGTACGTGTATCTTCCCAATGTGTTTATACGCCTTGGCCCCTTCCGCCTCTGGCCCGGCAAGTGCCCACCATGTCTTCAGCGTGTATATGTCGGTGTGTTCCGGGAGAGCGGTGTGGCCGTGGGCTTTTTTGACCACAATTGTTTCGTCTCGAGGAGGTTCTCCTTCAGCCTCAGGCCTGAAAACGCGCTGTGCTCTGCTGTACACCTCTTCATAGGTAGGCTCACTTCCAAATCGATCCCACCTGCGGCGAATCGTCTCGGGTATAGAGTGAGGAGTCGCCATCGCTATGACACCAACGATATCGGGATACTTTTGGGAATCGTTTCTGAGTGCGCCGTACCTGATCGCCATGCATCCGCCGAGCCCGTGCCCGGCAACGACTATTTTCTTGAACCCAACCTCTCTCAGGAAATTACAGACGGCGTCTATTTGCGCCATCGCGTCATCGAACACACCGAACCCGAAAAACAGTCCCAGGTTTGCAAGAAGGGTGTTCATGGTAATCGAGGAGTACCCCTCATTTGCGAGGAAATGTGGGAGAAAATACTCCGTCTCGTCCAGCAGGTTACCTAGGATTCCGTGCAGGCGAAGGATGATGGGCTTGTTTTGTAAATGCTCTTTATGGGTAACTATGTGACAAAATAGGGCATCGATTTTGTGATGACCTGAGGGAATCGATATGATCGTTCCTGAGCAGTGTTCGATATCCATCTCTTGGGCCCCTCTAATGACTTCACCAGACCTCCGTCATCAGCGATAGATCCTGGTGGTCAGCCGTCCCCGACCAGCCTTTGTTTATGCAAATCGCAAGCCTGACCCCATCCCTAATGCTTCTTCTTTCTGGTGACCTTCATCTTGTCCCGGTCTACCTGCTTGCCAGGTGCTTGGGGCAAACGCACTCTCCAAATCTTCTTTCTTGGCTTCTGGAGTTTTCCCACGAGAACTGTACGCCTTTCTCTAACGGAGTGTTGGACTAATGACGCGATCTTCTTGGCAGCCTCCTGAAAGCAAAACGTCTCCCCGGTCAGAGCTTCGCCCCGAAGGACGTCTGAGCGGGTAGAACTCCTCAGGATCTGCCACCGGCTTCCCTCAGTCGCCTATTTCGTGAACCTCCCAGGGAAGAAGTTCGCCCGTTTCGAGGAGATCGAAAAGCTTTCCGGCAGGCCGTCTCCTCAGGAAATCTTCCAATGCGGCGGACCAGATCTCAATTCTCCGGGACGTCGGCAGGATCTGCCGGACCCGCGAGATGATGACCGTCGCGCGGTAATCAGAGGGGATATCCTCGAACTCTGCGTCTTGCGTGAGGAAGACCAGATCCTCCGTTTGAAGCCGGTCGCGGATCGCGGAATCAGGCAAACCCCGCTGGCCCAAGACGATGAGATGCTCGATGTCGTGGCCAGCCTTCTTTAGTCTGTGGTAGAGGGGAAGAGGGAAGTTCTCGTCAAGGAGGATTTTCAAGGGGCCTGGCGGACGGCCGGGGGAAGGTGCGCTGCCACATGCGCGGCATACCGAAGGGCGCTCAGCACCTGCTCGTCAGTGAGCTGATACGTTTCCTTGACTTCCTCAATGCTGTCGCCCGAGGCGAGGGCGTTGAGGACCGTCGCCACATCGATCCGCGTCCCGGCCAGGCAGGGCTTGCCGAACCTGATGTCTGGATTTACAGAGATACCGGGGAAGATCTCCAAGGTTGCTCACCTCCTAATGCACATCTGCAGGGTATCATAGCGAGAAAGTCTGAGCTACTACCTCGACCTCGGTGACTTCGACGTCGAGCGGCAGCCCCTCTGCTTTGCGGGTCTCTAAGCTGAGAAGAATGGCCTCTCGGATATTCGCGAGGGCTTCCTCCCGGGTCCGCCCCTGAGAGAGGCAGCCGGGCAAGGCAGGGCACTCAACGACAAAGTACCCAGTCTCATCCTGTTCAATGGTGACTAAAAACCGCATTAGCCCTCCGTGAGGTGCGCCAGTATTGAGTTAGCGCTTGTATCTTACCACCGACTCAGCAGCCGCGCAATATTGTGCTTGGTGCGCCATCGGGTATGCCGGAGCTGTAAAATAAATCTGTCCCCGTTTTTCAGCGAGTGCCCCTCCAACTCACTCCTCCTAAGCACCCCAGGGTTCCGCCGGGGGCACTGAGGGGTTGTAGGGGAGAGGCTCCCCTACGCCTGGGGGGTGCTCAGCGAGGCGAACGCCGAGCGCCGAAGGGGGGCCTGCCCCCCTAGCGGAAGTGCCGCACCAGCGCGGAATACTAGTGAGAAATAGTTGGTGCGGCACTAGGATGGAAGTCTGAACTTTTCGCGCGGCGCCTCTGTGAACCATGAACTGTGAACCGTGAACAAACCGTGGGTACCCGATCTTTTTATGTCATCGCTGTCACTGTTGCCCTTCTGGACCAGATCTCCAAGCTCTTGGTCCAGCAGATGCTCCGCCTGGGTGAGATCATCTCCGTCATCCCATCGTTTTTCAACCTCACGCACGTGTTAAATCCCGGGGCGGCGTTTGGGTTTCTTGCGGGTGCGCCTGCGGCATTTCGATCACCCTTTTTTACCGCGATCGCTCTCTTCGCCGCTCTCTTCATCATCTATTACCGGTTCCGGCACCCACGGATGGGCCTGCTTCCGTCCCTGGGCCTTTCCTTCATCCTCGGCGGGGCCGTGGGAAATTTCGTAGATCGGCTCCGTCTCGGTATGGTGGTGGACTTTTTGGATTTTTACTACGGGGCGTACCACTGGCCTGCCTTTAATATCGCAGACTCCGCCATTACGGTGGGGGTGACCCTCATGGTTGTCGAAATCTTCACGGACCGGAGGAAAGGGTGACCGGTGGCAGAGATCCGGGTGTATGAGGTTCCTCTGGGAGAGTCCGGTCATCGTCTGGACCAATTCTTGGTCCGATCGAGCGGACTCTCCCGGGCAGCAATCCAGCACCTCATTCATCAGGAGCGGGTCCGGATCGGTGACCACCCTCGAAAGGCCAGCTATCGTGTCCGCACTCGAGAGCGGGTGACCGTGACCCTTCCTCCTCCCGAGCCCTCGGGGATCGAACCAGAGCCGATCCCGCTCGATCTCCTGTACGAAGACGACGACGTCCTCGTGGTAAATAAACCACCGGGCCTCCTGGTCCATCCGGGCGCGGGGCGTCGACGCGGCACGATCGTGAATGCCCTCCTGTATCACTACCCCGGAATCAGCGGAATCGGGGGAGTGGAGCGACCCGGGATCGTACACCGCCTCGACAAGGAGACCTCTGGGTGCCTGATAGTGGCCAAGACCGAGGTGGCCCATCAGGTCCTGACCCGGCAGTTCCAAACTCGACAGGTGGAAAAGACCTACCTAGCCCTGGTCCATGGTTCGGTGCGTGCTGGACGGGGAAAGATCACCCTGCCTATCGGGCGGCGTGAGCGGGATCGGAAACGGATGGGCGTGCGAACCAAGAAGGGACGGGAGGCAGAGACCACGTATCAGGTGCTGCAGTCAGCCTCGGAGTGCACTTTGGTGGAGATCATGCCGACCACGGGCCGCACGCATCAGATCCGCGTCCACTTGGCGGCGATCGGGCATCCTGTAGTCGGGGATAAAGTGTACGGCGGCCGGCGGCACCGCAAATCGCAATGGAATGTGGCACGCCAACTCCTGCATGCCTGGAAGCTTGCTTTCACCCATCCCCGCACGGGCGAGCGTGTCGAGAGCACAGCCCCTCTCCCTCTCGACTTTCACGAGATCTTGCGGCAAGTGGGGATCTATCCGTCAAAGGGACCGCGTGTGCTGTACGAGGATCGTATGGCTTGAAGTCCCGCTCTTCCGAAGGTACACTTAGCCCACCATGCCCTGGCAGGTGATGGAATGGCTCTCAGTCCTCAAGAACTCAAGCTCCTCCCCTTAGCCGATACGCTGGACCGGATGACCCAGGAGGGGGAGCTAGAGCTGTTCGAACGGCTCCCAGACAATGAGCTACGATGCTACGCTTGCGGCCATCGGTGCCTCATCCGGGATGGCCGTCGGGGCATCTGCAAGGTCCGGTTCAACAAGGAGGGGACTCTTTACGTCCCCTGGGGTTATGTCGCAGCCCTCCAGTGCGATCCCACCGAGAAAAAACCTTTCTATCACCTGCTTCCCGGCTCAGATACCCTCACCTTCGGGATGCTGGGCTGCGATTATCACTGCCCTTACTGCCAGAACTGGCTCACCTCTCAGGCCCTTCGGGACCCCGGCGCGGGCTCGACCCCCGACCCGGTAACCCCAAAGGCCCTCGTCGGCATGGCGCTTCGCCACGGAGCGCGGCTGGTGGGAAGCTCGTACAATGAACCGCTCATCACAGCCGAATGGGCAGTATCGGTCTTTCAAGAGGCCAAGGCGGCAGGCCTCAAGACCTGCTTCATCAGCAATGGCAACGCGACCGAGCAGGTTTTGAACTATCTCAGGCCCTGGTGCGACGGGTATAAGATCGATTTGAAGTCGATGTCCCAGAAGAATTATCGATATCTGGGAGGGGTGCTCGAGCACGTCCTCGAGACGATCCAGATGGTCCATGAGATGGGCTTCTGGATGGAGGTGGTGACGCTGATCGTTCCGGGCTGGAACGACTCGGAAGAAGAGCTACAGCAGGCTGCAGAGTTTCTGGTCTCGATCTCTCCCGACATCCCCTGGCATGTCACCGCGTTTCACAAGGACTACAAGATGACCGACCCGGACAACACCCCCCCCTTCACCCTGCTCAAAGCTGCTCGGATCGGCGAAGTGGCCGGGCTCCGCTACGTCTATGCCGGCAACCTCCCGGGTCGGGTGTGGAAGTACGAAAACACCTTCTGCCCCAGCTGCAAGGCCGTCCTCATTGTCCGCACCGGGTTTCATATCATGGAAAACCACGTCACCTCCGGTGGGACCTGCCCCTCCTGCCACACAAAAATCCCCGGCATTTGGTCGTAGGCACTGGATTAGTCCACTGGATTAGATTCATCTGCCGGGTATTAACCTGCAGACCGTGTAGTATAATATCGGCGAGTACGTAAGGGTTAAGAGTTGGGCACAGGCAGCTAATGCTAGACTCGCCGGAGTGGTTCATGGCTGAGTTTGATTCGTGGCGAGACTACTGGAATTTCGCTCAAAGCGTTAAGCACAACGCAAGGTACGTTTTCGAAGATCGTGTTGATAAGTTCCTGCGGACGGTAATAGCTACGAGCGAAGCTCGCAAGAGGGTCCTTCCTAGCGGCCGACATCTTTGGAGAGCCCAACAGGGCCATGATTGGGAGACCTTCTCCTACGAGGGGTCTATAGATCTGGCGCCCCTACCCCCGGGACGGATGAAACCCCTGCTTCACTCCGCCCGCGAGGGTCGCGTGAATCCTAAAGGGATAGCGTGTTTGTATCTCGCAACGGACAAAGACACGGCTATGGCGGAAGTGCGGCCATGGATTGGATCATACTTATCAGTCGGCCAGTTCAAGACCATCAAAGATCTCGCATTTGTCGACTGTTCAGTGGAGCACGCGAATATAGTCTCTCATGTGTATAGCAAGGAACCCGGGCCGGTCGAACGAGAAAAGGCCGTCTGGGCCTATATTGATCACGCTTTTTCCGAGCCATTGAGCATGGACGAATCCAGCGCTAATTACGCCCCGACACAGATTCTCGCCGAGGCATTCCGGAGCCACGGTTTCGACGGAATCGTGTACAAGAGCCTTTTGGGGGAGGGGTTTAACGTCGCCTTGTTCGACATCAATGCTGCGGATCTCGTCAATTGCTTTCTCTACAAGGCAAAATCCGTTACCTTTGGGTTCGATGAAGCAGCAAACCCCTATTTCGTGAGCAAGCATCCCGAAGGCAAGGAGAAAGATGATGCCGAACCCGGCGCTCCAGGCGGC
>Ga0255057_10001371_pt1 | contig 13724 bp, 12 predicted proteins | sample Cases_109_6_MG_FD_189022 | JGI IMG/M metagenome (GOLD analysis project Ga0255057, IMG submission 189022) | Seawater microbial communities from Amundsen Gulf, Northwest Territories, Canada - Cases_109_6 | ecosystem: Environmental > Aquatic > Marine > Gulf | place: Canada: Northwest Territories... | reverse complement strand
GACTTCGAGCGCGAAGAAGGTCCCGGCGATCGGCGCGTTGAACGAAGCCGCCACCGCCGCCGCGACGCCGCAGCCGAGCAGGGTGCGCGAGGATGTGCGTCCCAGGTGCAACCGCCGCGAGGCCCAAGAGCCGAGCGAGGCGCCCAGATGCACCACCGGCCCTTCGCGTCCGACCGAGGCGCCGCTGCCGATCGAGACCGCGGAGACCACCGCCGCCTTGATGCCATCGGTGAGCGACATGCGCCCGCCGCGTAGCGCGTTGGCCTCGATCACGTGGGCGACGCCCTGGGGCCGGCGACCGGGCATGAAGAAATGGACGAAGAGCCCGACCACCAAACCACCCAGGAGCGGCACCAGCAGAAGCCGCCAAGCCGGCAAGGCGCCGGCCAGCGCCGCCACCTGCTCACCGCCGAAGCCAAAGCCCAATTGCTGCACGAAATCGATGGCGTAGCGGAAGCCAATCGCCGCCAACCCCGCCGTCAGACCGATCCCGACCGCCAAGAGCGAGAGGATGACCTGAACGTTGCGGGTGAGCCGCCGCAGCGAACCGAGCAGGCCGATCGACGAGTTGTCGCCTTGCGCCATGGCCGCCTCCTAACACAGCCGAAATGAATTGGCTACAAGGGCGAGTTCCACGGTGACGAGTTCCACGGTGGCGGTTTCTCCGCTATCCTGACGACATGTCAAATTCAAACGATGACACCCCCACGATCCGCCTGGCCGGGCGCGAGGATGCCGCGGCGATCCTCGGCCTGGTGCGCGAGCTCGCGGTCTACGTGGATATGCTCGACGCGGTCCGCGCCACCGAGGCGGACTTCCTGCGCGACGGTTTCGGCGATACGCCGCGCTTCGAGTGCCTGCTGGCCGAGCAGGGCGGCGCCGCAGTCGGCTTCGCGCTGTTCTTCCACAGCTATTCCACCTTCGAGGGCCGGAGTTGCCTCTACGTCGAGGACCTCTACGTCACCGAGCGGGTCCGGGGCCTGGGGCTCGGGCGAGTGCTCATGGCGCGCCTGGCCAAACTCGCCATCGAGCGCGGCTGCGCGCGGCTCGAGCTCGCCGTGCTCCACTGGAACCCGGCGCGCGCCTTCTACCTGCGGCTCGGCTTCGACCACAAAGCCGATTGGCTGTCATACAGCTTGGATGGCGCCCGGCTTCGGTCGCTGGCGGCAGAAAAAATAAGTTAGTTGCAGCGCCCGACGGAGCCTTCGGCGCAGATGCGCTCGCCGTCGATCCAGGTCGCGCCGGAGAGGTCGGCGCGGGTCAAATCGGCACCCCGGAGGCGCGCCGCGGTCAGATCGGCGTCGCGCAGATCGGCTTGGAAGAAGCGCGCCCGGCGCAGGTCCGCGCTCTTGAACGAGGCGCCCCTCAGATCAGCCTTGGTGAAGTCGGCCTCCGAGAGCTTGGCGCCGTCGAGCTTGGTTTCGCGCAGCCGGGCGTTGACGAACTTGGCCCGGAACGCGCTCGCCCCCGAGAGGTCGCTGCCGCTCAGATCGCTGCGGAAAAAGCTGCCGTCGCGCAGGCGCGCGCCGCTCAGATCGACGCCCTCAAGCTCCAAACCGTCGAGGATGCAGCGTTGCCAATTGACTTCGTGGGCGGGCGGGTCGGTACAGGCGGCCAGAGCGGCCCCGGCGGGCAGCAGCGTGGCCAGAAGTACCGCAACCACGGTTCCGGCAAGCATGGCACCCAAGCGGATCATGGCCTCAGGATCGGGCATCGGACCGGGCAAGGCAACGAATTTCCGGCGCCCATCTCTGGCGCCATTTTGATCTCACACCGCGTTTCCGGCCCCGGAAGGCCCTTTGGTGTTATTTCCGCTTGCCGGTCAGACTCATGGCGCGGCCCGCCTCCGGGGGCTGGGGCCACTCCTTGTGGGTGGCGTGGATCGCGGACAGGCGGCTAATGATCTCCCCGGGCATGGCCGCGACCCGCCGGCTCGCCAGGTCGACGTAAAGGCTCATCCACTCGCTGGTCGCGGACAAATAGCCCTTATCCGCGTGGTACATGTGCAGAATGAAGTGAATCCGCTTTTCGTCGAAACCCAGCAATTGGCAGGTAAACCGCAGTGGGTCGCCGTCCACGACTTCGCGCTGATAAGTGATATGCATCTCGGCGGCGAAGGTCGTGCCCCCGGACCGCGCCCGAAACCCCTCGGTCAGGCCGATGTAGTCGAGGAAATCGTCGCAGGCATGGTCGAAGGCGACGACATAGTAGGCCACGTTCATGTGGCCGTTGTGGTCCAGCCACTCGGGCCGAACCCTGTCTCGGCGCAGATCAAGCGGTGCCGGTTCGCCCATATACTCCTCCCGATTCGGGCCGCGCGGCAATTCGAGCCCGCAAGCCAAGTTATCTTGGCCGCGCGTCAAAGGCGATTGCCACGCTTCCAGTTGAATGCCGTATAGGAAAATATCAACGAATTCAAACAGCCGTCTCGATTGTTGCAATTATGCCACAGTGTGGCGAATAGCCGTTGTAAGCGGCCTGTAGCTCGCTAGTTTTCCCCTAATCGGTGTGGTAGGTGAAACGGTATTGGCGAGAATCGCCGGTAGCCGTCGAATGCGGCACCGGCCTTGGTGGTAAGGCTCCGTTAAGCATATATTGTCAGGTTTCCGCCGGGCACCGAGAGATTCGGCGCGAGAACGGAAACTTGGCGATCGGGGCGCCGACAGAAATTGGAGTGCCAGCGTTCGCAGTCGCGCCGCGGGTAACGAAATTTAGGGCGGGTTTTCTTGCGTATTTTGATTGGCGGCATCTTGGATTGGTCGTTTCATCGGCGCGCGATCGTTTTTATTGCGGCGCTGATGCTGGTTGCCGGCTGCGCGAGCCAGCCCAAGCCGGCCGCCGACGGTTGGTCCGAAAGTGACGATCTGGAGATTGCGGAGGTCGATTCCGATAACGACCCGCTCGAACTGCTCAACCGCTTCACGTTCAGCTTCAACATGGCGCTCGACACCGTGATATTTCAGCCGGTGGCGGCCTACTACCGCTTCCTGTTCCCGGTTCAGGTGCGGGATTCGGTGCGCAATGTCTTCCGCAATTTGCGTTCGCCGCTGATTCTCATAAATGACCTGCTGCAGGGCGAAACGGAGCGCGCCGAGACCACCCTGGTCCGCTTCATCGTGAATTCGACGGTTGGCGTCCTTGGGCTGTTCGACGTCGCCGCCGACCTGGGTCACCCCTATCACGACGAGGATTTTGGCCAGACTCTGGCCGTCCATGGCATGGGCGAAGGATTCTACCTGGTGTTGCCAATTCTCGGACCTTCCAACCCGCGCGATGGGGCTGGATTGCTGGCCGACCTTTACCTCAATCCCCTTACCTACGCGTTCGAATCCGTGGATGCCGACGACTGGGTTGTCCCGCGAATCGCGGCAGAGGCACTCGACAAGCGTTCACGCAATATCGAAGTCATCGAAGACCTAAGGCGTGATTCAATCGACTTCTACGCCCGCGTTCGCTCATTACATCGCCAGTCTCGGACCAACGAGATCAATAATGGCAGGGTCCCGGTCGACTCCCCGACATCGGACCTCTACAACTTCGGTTTTGACAGTGATGACGAAAAAGCACCTGAAGACGCACCCAACTAGGCCCACGCGCATGTGGCGCCGGCCCGCGCTTCGTGCGCTGACCGCCGCCTGTCTCTGCGTCGCGATTCTGGCCGTGCTGGCCGGTGCCGGCCGCCCGGCAAACGCCGCGAGTGACGCCGGTGAGTTCCTCGCTTCGATGACCGGGCGCGCCATTGCGCAGCTGACCGACGAAAGTCTACCGCTGGCCGAACGCAAGGCACGGTTCCGCGGGCTGTTCCGGGAGAACTTCGACATACCCACGGTCGGCCGCTTCGTTCTTGGCCGCTATTGGCGCAAAGCCACGCCGGAGACGCGAGACGCGTTTCTAAGCGTGTTTGAAGACGTCATGATTCAAAGCTTCGCTCCGAAGTTCGCCGGCTATGCCGAGACCAAGTTCGAAATCAAACGCGTCCAATCCCTCGATCAACCGGGACAATTCGTGGTCCGTTCGCGAATCTCTCCCGATCGGGGCACGGTCTTCGAGATCGACTGGCGGGTCCGGGAGCGGGACGGTTTTTTCAAAGTCCTCGACGTGATCGGCGAAGGCGTTAGCATGGCGCTGACCCTGCGCGCGGAATACGCCTCGGCGATCAAGAATTCTGGCGGTCAGGTCGAAGGTCTGGTCGCCCGTCTGCGCGCGCAGGTCGATCGCGAGGCCGAAACCCAAACCACCACTTCCATCGCCAACTGACGACCGCGGGCGCGGCGCGGCGCGCGCCCCGATCGAGCGCAAGCCGTCCCATATTTCCTGGCCCATATTTCTTGGCCCATATTTCTTGGCCCATAATTCTTGGCCCATAATTCTTGGCCCATAATTCTTGGCCCATAATGCTGGATCGTATCGCTGGTGGGGTGAACGGGCATTTCCTTGTGGGCCCGAAGGATCGTTATTTGCTATTTGCCTGGTTGCTGTTCGACGGCAGCGCGGACAATCGAGAAATCGATCGGAACCCGACATAAACAGAGCCACCGCTCGGCGACCGTGTTCCTGATGCCCGGCTAAAGGCTGGCGTTCAGGCATGAGTGTTCGCTTTGCCCCGATTTTCCCCTCTACCCTCGATTCCGTAGCAAAACTCGGTTTCGTCGGGTCATACGAAGAAGCTTCCGAAAATCGCTTGAATGTGACGGCCGTCACATATTTCTGGCGAATACGTCGCTACGCTTGAGCGGGCAGAGTTGGGGCCGCCGGTGATCTGGGGAGAGCGATGCAGTCTGATGAGAGAAGGTATCCATTCGTCCCTTGGATGCTCAACGGCGCGGGTCAGCGCATTCATTTTCGTCTGCGTGGCCTCGAATTTTGTCACTGCTTTCCCGGGCGATCGGAACACTGCCCAAGGGGACCCAGCCGATCGTAATTTTTGAGCTTCCCAGAAAAGGCGGAGGTAAGCCATGGGACCATGCAGAATATTGAGCCATTTAGGGGGGTTCCTTGCGGTGTTTTTCACTCTCGAATCAACCGCGGCGCTCGCGAAATGTAAGGATCGACCAAAGCCCGAGGTGGACTGGAGCAAGTGCGAAAAAGAGCGCTTGATCCTGCGCGGTGCGGATTTGACCGGCGCCATGCTGGAATGGACCGATCTGAGCATGAGCGACATGACGGACGCGAAGCTCGCCGGAGCGGTTCTTGTCCGGGCGAACCTCGCAATGGCCCGGCTGCGCGGCGCAAACCTGGAGGGCGCCGACTTGACCAAGGTGCAGGGCGACCGAACTGACTTCGAGGCGGCGAATCTTGCTGGAGTCAACCTCAGCAAGTCAGAACTTTCTCGGGCAAACCTGACGGACGCGGACCTCTCCGGCGCCAACCTCACGAAGGCTGAACTTGGCCGCGCCGTCTTAAAGGGGGCTAATCTGGAGGGCGTCAGCTTGCGTTATGCCAATATCGCACGCGCCACATTCAGCGGATCGAATCTGGCCGGGGTAAATCTTGGTGGGGCCTACATGCTGCGAACCAATATTGAGGGCGCCGACCTCTCGCAGGCAGAGAACCTAATCCAGCAGCAGATTGAAATCGCCTGTGGTGACGATAAGACCAAGCTTCCAAGTGGCCTTCAGAGGCCGGCCGCTTGGCCCTGCGCCCGGGACGAGTGATCCTAGAATCTCTTACTTTCCGGGGTTTATCGGGCTCAACGTGTTGGTCGGCGCAGCCCTAGGCTTTGAGCGCAATTCGTGGTAGTTTTCCTAACAGCGTATATTACGCGACTCGAGAATATTAGATTAAGCCCTCTAGAGGCGCCCAGCGGCCGCATGCCATGTCCATCAAAACTATCCTAGTGCCCGTTCCTAATCTCATTCAGGCGCGCAGCGCCCTGGAGACCGCATTCCTGGTGGCGCGCCGCTTCAATGGGCACGTCGTCGGCGTTCACGTTCGACCCGCTTTTGACAAGGAGAAGGCCGAAGCCATCATGGAAATGGCTTCCTTGGGAAAGTCCAACCCGCTTTTACGCGAGACGGGCGGTTCGCCGGTGTTCGCCGAGGATGAGGACACACAGGCGGCACGGCAGCTTTTCGAAGATGTTCGGCAAGCCATGCAGGCCCGATCGGGAGACCGGCCCAGCGATCCGCCTGAACCGTCTGGGGCGTTCAAAGTAATTGCCGGAGATGGTCCCGAGGCGATCGCGGAGCAAGCCAGGCTATTCGATCTGGTCGTGGTCAGCCAGCCGAAGAACGATCCAGACCATAGCTTGCGCGAAACATTGCGAGCGGCCCTCTTCCACTCCGGGCGGCCGGTTCTTTCGGCGCCAGAACGCAAACCCGCGACCATTGGAGAAACGATTCTGATCGCCTGGAGCAGCAGCGCACTCGCGGCACGTGCCGCGGCCATCGGACGTCTTTATTTTGGACGCGCTCGGAAGGTAGGGGTTTTGACTATCGTGGACCGGCATGGCCACGGCCCTTCGGCGGAGGAGTTCGTAGAGTCCCTGGTGTGGCACGGTATCGACGCGACATTGATTGAGGCTGAACTCGATCGCCGTCTCCTGGGTGACGTGATGCTTGACCAAGCGGCGGCATTCGGTGCGGACCTTCTTGTGATGGGGGCCTACTCGCAGAGCCCGTTTCGAGAGTCACTGACCAGGGGCGCTACCAATCACATTCTCACCCACGCCAGGCTTCCGGTCCTCATGACTCATTGATGCGCCGCGAAAATCGAAGCGGCGCATGGTCGGCGAAAATATATTAGTCGCCCCAAAACCGATATGTCGAATCTCGAATGAACCGGAGCTAATGCGAGAGCCGCCGGTACTTGATGCGGTGCGGCTGATCGGCCCGGGCGCCGAGACGGCGGCGGCGGTCGGCCTCGTAGTCCTGGTAGTTGCCCTCGAACCAGATCGCCTGGCTGTCGCCCTCGAAGGCCAGGATATGGGTCGCGACCCGGTCCAGGAACCAGCGGTCATGGCTGATGATCAACACGCAGCCGGCAAACTCCAGAAGCGCCTCCTCGAGCGAGCGCAGGGTGTCCACGTCGAGATCGTTGGTCGGCTCGTCGAGCAGTAGCACGTTGGCACCCTCCTTGAGCATCTTGGCCAGATGCACCCGGTTGCGCTCGCCGCCGGAGAGTTGGCCAACCTTCTTTTGCTGATCGCCGCCGCGAAAATTGAACGCACCGACGTAGGCGCGCGATTGGGTCGTGTGCTTGCCGAGCTGGATCGTGTCCAGGCCGCCCGAAATTTCCTCCCAAACCGTCTTGTCGGACGCCAAGCTGTCGCGCGACTGGTCGACGTAGCCGAGCGTCACGGTCTCACCGACCCTGAGCGTGCCGGCATCGGGCTGCTCCTGGCCAACGATGGCGCGGAACAGCGTGGTCTTGCCGGCGCCGTTGGGGCCGATGATGCCGACGATGGCGTTCGGCGGGATCTTGAAGTCGAGGCCCTCGATCAGCAGCTGCTCGCCGAAGCCCTTGGTCAGACCCTGGGCCTCGATCACCAGATCGCCGAGCCGCGGGCCCGGCGGAACCGTGATCTTGCCCGGCTCCGGGGTCTTGTTGGCGGCCTCGACCCGCAGGCTTTCGTAGGACTGCAGACGCGCCTTGGACTTGGCTTGGCGCGCGCGCGGGCTCTGGCGTACCCATTCCAGTTCGTGCCGCAGGGTGCGTTGGCGCGCGGATTCGGACTTCTCTTGCTGGGCCAGGCGTTTCTGCTTCTGCTCCAGCCAGCTCGAGTAGTTGCCCTTGAACGGAATGCCTTCGCCGCGGTCGAGCTCGAGGATCCAGCCGGCCACGTTGTCCAGGAAGTAGCGGTCGTGGGTCACCGCGACCACGGTGCCCGGGTATTCCTCGAGGAAGCGCTCCAGCCAAGCCACCGACTCCGCGTCCAGGTGGTTGGTCGGTTCGTCGAGCAGCAGCATGTCGGGTTTCTGCAGCAGCAACCGGCACAGCGCCACCCGGCGCCGCTCGCCGCCGGACAGCTTGGTCACCTCCGCATCCCCGGGCGGGCAGCGCAGCGCGTCCATGGCGACCTCCACGGTGCGCTCCAGGTCCCAACCGCCGACCGCGTCGATCTGCTCCTGCAGCTCCGCCTGCTCGGCAATGAGCGCATCGAAGTCGGCGTCCTCCTCGGCGAAGCCGGCGCTGACCGCCTCGAAGCGGTCGAGCAGGGATTTGACCTCCGCCACGCCCTCGAAGACGTTGCCGGCCACATCCTTGGCCGGATCGAGTTCCGGCTCCTGGGGCAGGTAGCCGATCTTGATGCCGTCCGCGGCCCAAGCCTCGCCGACGATCTCGGTGGCGAGCCCGGCCATGACCCGCATCAGGGTCGACTTGCCAGAGCCGTTGAGGCCGAGCACGCCGATCTTGGCGCCCGGCAGGAAACTCAGGCGGATGTCCTTGAGCACCTGCTTGCCGCCCGGGAAGGTCTTGGACACCCGGTCCATGTGATAGACGTATTGATACTCGGCCATGGAGTTCTTTCTCGGTGGTTGTTTGAGGCGATGGTCGGCGGGCGGTTCGCCGCCGTCCCATAGGTAGGTAGGACGCCCCGGCGCCTGGGCAATAGCATTGCTGGGGCTTATCATACCAAGGAACGTCTATACAACGAACCTGACCGGGTGAGACCGCGGCCATGCGTTTGAGAGTCCTGCTTGCCATTGTCTGTGCCGGCATGGGGCTGTTCGCGGCCTTGGTGCTGGCGGCCGCACTATGGTTCGCCGGCGGCGCGCCCGACCGCGCGCCCGGCGGCCTGGTGCTCTGGGCCGGCGTGCTGGCGCTCGCGGGCGCCGCGGCGCTGGCCTATCTGCTGCTGCACCGACGGATCGCCCGGCCGGTGGCGGAGCTCGTGGTGCAGGCGCACAGCCTGGCCAACACCGGGGCCGGACCGGTGCTGGCGGCCCCGGAGGGTCACGCGCTGGACGACCTGCCCGGGAGCCTCGGCGCGCTCAGCCGTGAATTGGTCGCGGCGAGGCGCCAGATCGTCCAGGCCATGGCCGCCGAAAGCGCCCGCGGCGAGACGCGCCAAGCCTGGCTCGAGGCGGTACTGCTGGCGCTCGGCGAGGGTGTCATCGCATGCAATCTGAATCACGAGATTCTGCTCTACAACCAGGCCGCCCAGCGCATCCTCAAGCAACCCGGCGGCCTCGGCCTGGGGCGCCCGCTGTTCGGCCTGATCTCGCGCGCGCCGGTGCTGCACGCGCTCGAACGCCTCGAACACCATCCCCCGGTCGGCCCCGGCATCGCACCGGGCCGGGTCACGTTGCCGCTGGCCTGTGCCGTGGTGGACGGCGGTGCCCTGCTCGACGGCCGCCTGACGCCGATTTTCGAGGACGGCGCGCGGATGACCGGCTACGTGCTCAACTTTGCCGACATCTCGCGCGACCTGGAGGAGTTCGCCCGCCGCGACGGCCTGCTGCGCGCGGCCACCGAGGAGCTGCACGCGCCACTGGGTAAGCTGCGCGACGACGCGGAGACCCTGGCCGCCGAGCCCGACCTCGCGGGGGAGCAGCGCCAACATCTAGCCCGGGCGATCCGGGACAACAGCGCCGAGCTGAGCGCGGCTCTCGAGCGCCTCGACGCGGAACGCCGCGCCCTGCCCGGCGGACGCTGGCCCATGGCCGAGGTCCATTCCGCCGACTTGGTCGCCGGGATCGCGCGCCATCTGGCCGAGCGGGCCGGTATCGAGGTCACCATGACCGGCATCCCGCTGTGGCTCTATTGCGACGGCCAGGCATTGATGCTGGCCATCGAGGCTTTAGTCGAGCGGCTTTCGGAGCACAGCGGCGTCAAGGCCTTCGACGTCGAGCCGGTGCATGCCGGCCACCGCATCTCGATCGACATCGCTTGGGCAGGCGAACCGGTCCCGGACCGGGTGTTCGATGCCTGGTTGGCGGATCCGATCGAAGACGCACCGGGCTGCGACAGCATCGGCGAGGCACTCGACCTGCACGGCAGCCAGGCCCATTGCCGCCAGTCGCGGCCGGGCCGAGCCACTCTGCACGTGCCGGTGCCCGCCGCCAGCGAGCCGGCGCGCGAACCCGGCCACGACGAATTGCCGCCGCGGCCCGAATTCTACGACTTCGACCTGCTGGGGCGCGGGGGGATTCCGGGAGGCGTTCCGGGGGAAGCTCAAGGTGAGGGTCTGGGGGCGGCCCCTGGCGCGCTCGGCGCGCGGCCTCTGCGCGAAATCGACTTCGTGGTGTTCGACACCGAGACCACGGGCCTCAAGCCCTCCGAAGGCGACGAAATGATCGCCATCGCCGGGGCCCGGGTGGTCAACGGCCGGGTGCTGAGCGGCGAGATCTTCGAGCGCCTGATCGATCCCGGGCGGCCGATTCCCAAAGCCTCGATCCGCTTCCACGGCATCACCGAAGAGATGGTGCGCGGCCAGCCGAGCGCGCGCGAGGTGCTGCCCCAGTTCCAAGCCTTCGTCGGGGCGGCGGTGCTGGTCGCCCACAACGCCGCCTTCGATATGAAGTTCCTCAAGCTCAAGGAGGCCGCGGCCGGGGTCGCCTTCGATGGCCCGGTGCTCGACACCCTGCTGCTCTCGGTGCTGCTGCACGGCGACGCGCCGGACCACTCGCTGGACGCCATCGCCGAGCGCCTTGAGATCGAGATCGAGGGCCGCCACACCGCACTCGGCGACGCGCTCGCCACCGCCGCGATCTTCGCCCGCCAACTCGGCCTGCTCGAAGCCCGGGGCATCGAGACCCTGGACCAAGCGCTCAGCGCCTCGGGCGGCATGATGGAAATCAGAAGACGCCAGGCGCAGTTTTAGATTGCAGCGTGGTTGAGCGGCGCGGCCGGCTCGCCTAGGGTTGGTCGAGCGTTTATCAGCGGGTTGGACCGGCACCATGAGCGGGACACAGAACGATAAGTTTCGGGCATTCAAAGCCCTGCACGAGCGGCCGGGGGTCTTCGTCATGCCGAATCCCTGGGATGCCGGTACGGCACGGATCCTGACCGCGCTCGGCTTCGAGGCGCTGGCGACGACGAGTGCGGGGTTCGCGTTCTCGATCGGGCGCCGCGACTCGATCGCCGGGCTGACGCGCGACGAGATTCTCGGCAATGCACGGTCGATCGTGGAGGCGACCCACCTGCCGGTATCGGCCGACCTCGAGGACGGCTTCGGCGCCGCGCCCGAAACTTGCGCGGAAACCATCAGGCTGGCGGCGACCGCGGGGCTAGTTGGCGGTTCCATCGAAGACGCCACCGGCGACCCGGAAAATCCCATTTTCGAGTTCGGAAATTCGGTGGAGCGGGTTGCCGCGGCTAGCGAGGCGGCGCGCGCAGTGCCATTCCTGGTGACCGCGCGGGCGGAGAACTTTCTCCATGGCCGCCCCGATCTCGACGACACCGTCAGGCGGCTGCAAGCGTTCGAGAAGGCCGGCGCGGATGTAGTCTACGCTCCCGGGCTGCCCAACCTCGATGCCATCCGTACGGTATGCTCGGCCGTCGAGAAATCGGTGAACGTGGTAATGGGTCTCCAGGGTGCGACTTACACCGTCGACGAACTGCAAGATGCCGGTGTCAAAAGAATCTCCGTGGGGGGTGCGTTCGCCAGAGCGGCCCTCGGCGCCTTCGTGCGGGCCGCGGTCGAGGTGAAAGACAACGGCACTTTCACTTTTTCGGCCGACGCGATTCCCGACGCCGAAGCCAGCGGCTACATGGCGGTCTCAAAACGATCGTAATGCACCTCGGCGAGGGCTCCCCCCTCCCCCGCCTCTCAAAAAACCTCGCCGCGGAATTCCAGGCGGACGGCTTCGGCCAGCATGCGGATGGCCTTCAGGGCGCGGATCAACTGTTCGCGCTCGCGCTTGCGCATGCGGCGCGGATGCAGGTAGTTGCCGACCGGCTTGCCGGCCTTGAAATCCGCCAGTTGCTGGCGCAGCAGCAGATGGGTGATCTGGCGGAAGGCGGCGTCAAAATAGTCGGCGTCGTCGGCGGAGAACACCTCCTTTTCCTTGAGTGCGGCAATCCGGGCCAGCGTCGAGACTTCGGCGATGCCGTGGCGCAGCGCCATGACCCGTACCGCGGACACCAGCGGCAAGGTGCCGGCGTACTTCAAGTTGATCTTGCCCTTGTGCTCGGGCTTCTTGTGCTCGGTGACGAAGCGCCCGAACCAACCCAGCGCGACGTCGTGGCGGGTCGCCTCGCCGGCCAGCGCGAACAGGAACGCGGAGCTCGACCCGGCCATGGCGAGCGCCGCCTCGCGCAGCTCTTCGACCCAGACTTCCGGGCCCCAGAAGCCGCGAAAATCGAAGAAGATGTCCGAGAGCTGGGCCGCGGTCTCGGTGCTCTTATGGCCCCAGATGCCAAGCTGGTGGCGCCACTGGCTGCGGGTCTTGCGCCACATCGGGTTGGTCGCCATGACAAAGCCGAGGCAGAACGGAAAGCCGATCGTGTCGAGCGCCCGGGTAAAGCGCTCGGCCAGCTCGATGAAGTAGGCGTCGATCTCGGTGTGGCGTTCGTCGGGATAGTCGTCGAGGATGAAGCCGTTGTCCTGATCCGGAGACAGGAAGCTTTCGCCGCGCCCGCCCGAACCCATGACGATCGCCGCGAAGCCGACCGGCGGCGGCCCATGGCCAGCCGCCTCCATGTCCTTAAGCGCAGCGGCCAGCACCCGGCGGTGGATGTCGCGGTTGATGTCGGTGAGCAGGGCTTGAACGTCGGGCGCCGGCACGCTGTCCGCGAACAGGTCCTCGGCCAGGTCGACCTCCGCCGCCTTGATTTCGCGCAGGCCCTCGAGGCCGCCGTCGTGGGCGATACGATCGACGTGGCGCAGGGTCTGCTCGCCGGCGATGGCGAGGGCGTCGTGCAGGTCGAGCATGCCGCAGGGCCGGTTCTCATCGTCGACCACCGGCATGTGGCGCCAGCCGAAGCGGCGCATCGAGGCGATCGCCCGGTAAAGGTAGTCACTCGCGGCGACCGATTGAACCGGCCAGGTCATGACCGCCGAGGCGGGTTCCGTCCCGGTGCAGGAAAACGTCACGCGCCGGGTCACGTCCTGCTCGGTCACGATACCGGCCAGGCGCCCTTCGTCATCGACGATCAAGGCCGAGCTGGCCTTTTCCGCGGTCATGCGGCCGACCACCTGGGCGATCCCGGTCTCGGTACCGAGCACCACCGGCGCAGGCCGCAGATAGTCGGCGACCCGTTGCGAGAAAATTCTGATCTGCGACTGCATGGCACTTATTCGATGTTAACCGCGACCCACCTCACTTGTTCCCGAACTGGTAGATGGCGTTCGCGATATCGCCCTCGAGCGGGAACGACAGCATGCCCATGACGTCGTAGCCCAGCAACCAAGGCATCAAGTAAAAGCGAACCATGAAAAAGAACCAGGCGATGAAAAGCGGCACCAGCGGCTGGATCAGGAAACCCGGCGTAATGACCCGGAACAGCCGCAGCAGCGGGTCGGTTACGCGCACGAAGAAGCGCATGAAGAAGAACTTGGAGTCCTGCGGCAGGAAGAACGACATGCCGGTGCGGCCGATCAGCGTCCACATGATCATGCCAAGGACGTAATCGATAACCAGGATCCAGACCGGAAAGGCTTCGACCATTTCGCTTTGCCTCGTACCCCGGTCAGATTAGCCGCTAATCGGCCCAAAGAAAACCGGGGCGAAGACAGGCTTCGCCCCGGTTGATTGCCGTTCCCTTGGGATTAGTGCTGCATGGACAGCACGGTTTCGCCCTTGGGAATACGCATGTCGTCGACCATGGCCTGGGTTTCG
>Ga0255057_10001370_pt1 | contig 13727 bp, 8 predicted proteins | sample Cases_109_6_MG_FD_189022 | JGI IMG/M metagenome (GOLD analysis project Ga0255057, IMG submission 189022) | Seawater microbial communities from Amundsen Gulf, Northwest Territories, Canada - Cases_109_6 | ecosystem: Environmental > Aquatic > Marine > Gulf | place: Canada: Northwest Territories... | reverse complement strand
TGACCCAGAAGCTGGAAGAGGAGATCGACGGAATCACGGGGATCAAGGATCTGCTCAGCTACTCCAGTAGCGGGCTCTCCGAGATCGACGTCGAGTGGGACGAGACGCTGTCGGATGTCGAGCACGAGGCGGCGCTCAACGATCTGCGCACCGCCATCGACCGGGTGGACGACCTGCCCGAAGACGCAGAGCAGCCCATCCTGCGCGAGCTCTCGGTCTCCGAGGAGTTCCCGGTCTGCCTCGTCACGGTCAGCGACGCGGGTGGCGTGGGCGAGTTCACCATGCGGGAAGTAGCGCGCGACCTGGAGGATCGTCTCGAACGCTTCCCTGGCGTGCGCAAGGTCGAGCTGCGTGGCGAGCGCGAGCGCGAGATGCGCGTCTTCGTGGACAAGAAGCGCGCCGCTCAGTACGACCTGACCCTCGCCGAGATCGATCGGGTGATCGCGCGGAACAACCAGAACTTCGCGGGGGGCACCTTCACGGACCCGAGCGCCCGCGAGGTGCGGGTGCGCGGGGTGGGCCAATTCGTTTCGGCGGATCAGCTGGCCGAGACGGTGGTGCGCAAGAACGTCGACGGCACCCACGTGCTGCTCTCTGACGTGGCGGAGGTGGTCGAGGGCTTCGAGAAACGACGCCTGGGAGGACGCTATCAGGGCAACCCCGCCATCGATCTGGCCATCTCCAAGGACAGTGAGCAGGACATCATCGAGTTGGTGGCCCAGGTGCGGGGCTTCGTCTCGGAGTATCGCGGCCCCGAGGGAGTCGACGTCACGGTCACCTGGGACAGCTCCCGCTATGTCGAGGCGCGCATCGATGTCATGCGGAACAACCTGCTGTTGGGCATCGTATTCGTGATCTTCGTGCTTTGGCTGACCGTCGGCTTCCGCAACGCGGCATTGGCCATCATCGGCGTGCCCTTCTCCTTCCTCGCAGCGGTTCTCCTCTTCCCTGTCTTCGACATCACCATCAACTCGCTGTCGCTGGTGGGCTTCATCATGGTGTCGGGGATGCTGGTGGACGACGCCATCATCATCCTCGAGAACATCTACCGCCACGTCGAAGATGGGGCCCCCGTGCGCGAGGCCATCGTGGCGGGAACCGAGGAGGTGATGTGGCCCGTGACGGCCGCCATCGCCACCACGATTGCGGCCTTCCTGCCCATGCTCCTGATCAGCGGCACCAGCGGCGAGTTCATGGCCATTCTTCCGAAGACCGTGATCGTGTGTCTGCTGGGATCACTCTTCGAAGCCCTGGTCATCCTGCCCGCCCACTACCTGGACTGGGGCAGCCGGCGCAGGGCCTCGGACTCCGCTGCCGAGCTGCGCGGCGGGATCCGGGGCTGGAGCTACGCCACGCGCGCCAGGGTCGACGCGCGCATCGCGAGCTTCCGCGAGCAGTACCTGGCCGCGCAGGCGGCCGTGCTGCGCCACCCGGGCGCCTTCATGCTGACCTGTGTAGCGGCCCTCTTCTTCTCCTGCGGGCTCTCCCGCCACGTGCCGGTCGACCTCTTCCCGAGTGACTTCAACCAGCTCATGGTCTCGATCGAGCTGCCCACCGACTACGGCTACCAGCAGACCGACGCGGTGGTGCGCAGCCTGGAAGAGGCCCTCGAGCCCCTCGGCGACGAGCTCACCGACGTCTCCAGCTACACCGGCATGAGCATGACCGCCGATGAGGTGCCCGTACGGGGCGTGAACCTCGGCATGTTCTTCATCTCCTTCCCGATCAACCGCCAGAACGTCGCCAATCCCAAGCGCGTGCTGAACCTGGTGCGTGCGCGCGTGGACGCCTGGGCTGCCGAGAACGCTGCCCATCTGGAGGCGGTGCGGGTGCAGCCTCCCCGCAACGGCCCGCCGATCGGCAAACCCGTCGCGATTCGCATCCAGTCCGACGACTACGACGAGGCCAAGCAGATTGCCGAGGAGATGAAGGCCGAGCTGGAGCGCACGCCCGGCGTCTACAACATCGAGGACAACCTGCCGGTCGGGCCCCGGGAGCTGCGTCTGGCACTGGACGAACACCGTGCGTCGATCCACGGCCTGGCCTTCGACGTGGTGGGCTTCGCTCTGCTGGCGGCGAATGACGGGGCGGTCTCCTCGACTTTCAAGGATCCGCTCTCGGACGAGGACGTCGACATCCGCGTGCAGCTGCGCGAGGACCAGCGCCGCTCCATGGCGGACCTGCTGGACGTCGAGGTGCGCACACCGGCCGGCTACCGCGTCAAGCTCGGCGACGTGGCCCGGGTAGAGGTGGGGCGCGGCTACCAGACCCTGTACCACTACGCCGCCGGTCGTGCGGTGGTGGTCTACGCCGATGTGGATGGCGAGCAGGCCACTTCCGTATCGGTGAACGCTGCCATGCGCGCGCTCTTCTCCGACGTGCCCCAGCGCTACCCGGGTGTGAACCTCGTATTCGGAGGCGAGTTCCAGGACACCGAGGACGCCTTCGCGGACATGCGGCGGGCCTTCGGGCTGGCCGTGCTGGCGATCTTCGGGATCCTGGCGGCGCAGTTCCGCTCCTACAGCCAGCCCTTCATCGTGATGAGCGTGATCGTCTTCTCCTTCATCGGCGTCACCCTGGGCATGTGGTTGATGAATCTGCTGGTAGGCGGCTATGCGCTGTCGATGTACGTGCTCTACGCGCTGGTGGGTCTCGCGGGTATCGTGGTCAACGACTCGCTGGTGCTGATCGACTTCGTGAACAAGGAACGCGATCGAGGCACGCCGGCCCTGCAGGCAGTGCGTGCTGCGAGCCGCAAGCGCTTCCGGCCCATCCTGTTGACGACGGTCACGACCATCACGGGCCTCGCCCCGATGGCCCTCGGCATCACCGGCTACTCCCAGGTCTTCGGGCCCTTCGCCGCCGCGATCGTGTTCGGTCTGGCCGCGGCCAGTGTCCTGACACTCTTCGTGGTGCCGACGCTCTACCTGGCCCTGGACGGTCTGCAAGCCCGGCTGCAAGCGCTGCGCCCGGGAAGAGCGGGGCTGGCGGGTCCGGTCAGAGCGGCCAGAACAAGGGGATGAGCAGCACCGCTCCGATGCCGCAGAGCAGGTCCAGCGGCAGACCCACCCGCGTGAAGTCCGCGAAGCGGTAACCCCCGGGGCCGTAGACGATCAGGTGCGTCTGGTAGGTGACGGGCGATGCGAAGGCGAGACAGCCCGCCACCGCAACCGCGATCACGAAGGGGCGCGGATCGGCCCCGAGCTCGGCCGACGTCGCGACGGCGATCGGGAACATCAAGGCCACCGCGGCGTTGTGGTGCAGCAGCTCCGCCATCAACAGGGTCGCCAGGTAGACGAAGCCCAGCGTCACCACGGGACTCGCTCCGCTCGAGAGGTCGGTGATGAGGTGGGCCACGGCGCGTGCCGCGCCGGTCTTGTCCATGGCCGCGGCGATACCCAGACCGGCGCCGATCACGATCAGGATCGACCACACGACGCTCGCGCGGGCCTGGGAGCCACTGATGCAGCGCGTGAGCATCAGCACCCCGGCGGCCAGGAACGAGGCGATCGAGATCGGGAAGATGCCGAGGCTCGAGCACAGCACCATGGCCGCCAGCACGCCAATGGCCACCCAGGCGAGCTCGTAGCGCGGCGTCTCCGCCTCCGCGATCTCGCTGGTCAGGTAGAAGTCGGGGCTGTTGCGGTGGGCCCGCATGAAGCCCGGCGCGGTCTGGAGCAACAGGGTGTCCCCCGGTCGCAGCTCGATCGCACCGATCTTGCCCGGCACCCGCTCGCCGTTGCGGTGCACGGCGATGACGGCCGCGTCGTAGACGGTGCGGAAGCTGGCGTCGCGGATCGAGCGGTTGACCAGGGGAGAGGAGAGTGAGACCACGGCCTCGACCAGGCGGCGCGAGCCCGACTCCGTGGCCGGCACCTCCTCTTCGGTGACGGGAACCAGCCCCCGAATGCGCTGGAGCTCGACGATCGTGGCCACCACGCCTGCGAAGACCAGGCGGTCGTCGGCGCGGATCACCTCTTCGGGCCCGACCGGTGTGATGATGCGCCCGCCGCGGTCGATCTCCACCAGGAAGAGGCCCGGCAGGTGGCGCAGGCCCGCCTCCTCCACCGTCTGGCCGATCAGGCTGCACTCGCGCTCGACGTGCATGGCCGAGGTGTATTCGCGACGGTGCTCGCCCACCATGTCCACCATGTCCTGCCGGTTGGGCAGGAGGGATGGCGCCACGAAGACCAGGTACAGGATGCCGAGCAACGCCAGCGGCAGGCCCACCGGCAGCAGCTCGAAGAAGCCGAGCTCGGGCATGCCTGCGTCGATCACCAGCGCCGCCACCGTGAGGGTGGTGCTGGTGCCGATCACGGTGGTCACGCTGCCCAGGATCGACGCGTAGCTGAGCGGCAGGAGCAGCTTGCTGGGCGAGATGTTCCGGCGCCGCGCCCACTCGATCACCACCGGGGTCATCATGGCCACGATCGGAGCATTGTTGAGAAAAGCCGAGAACACGGCGACCGGCGTGCAGATGCGGGCAACCCCGTCCCGCTCGTTCCGGGCGGTTCTGAACAGGCGCGTCGTCACCATCTCCAGGGCGCCCGTCTCGCGCAGCGCCGCCGAGACGATGAAGAGGGCGCCCACCGCTGCCAGGGCCGGATTCGCGAAGCCGATGAAGGTTTCGGTGGGGGTCAGCACGCCCGCGGCCGCTAGCGTGAACAGGCCCGCCATCATCACCAGATCGGGCGCAGCGAGCTCGCGCACCATGGCGACGAGGCAGAGGACGACGACCGCGAGGGTGAGCCAGCCCTGCCAATCCATTCGGCGCGGCACGATACACCACAATCCGCCACACTCGCTTCCATGGCTCAGCCGGGCGATGCGGGAGCCTTCTCGGAGAAGGGCTTCTATCTGGCCGAGTTTCGCGGCCGCACCCTCGCTATCGCGGTGCGTGCCGAAGATCTCGTCCGGCCGGCGCCGCTCGAGCTGCTGCTGAAGGAGCTGGCCTCCAATCAGACCCGAGTGGTGCTGGTGACGACCGCGGCCGCAGCCGCAGAGGGGCTGGTGGGCTCGGAGCCGCAGCGGGTGGGCGACCCGCGGCTGGAGGTGGCGGTGTGGCGCGCCCTGCACCGCTCCCCGCATGTGGGTGTCGTGGCGCCCGATGCCGAGGGCTTTGCTCACACCTGGCGCGAGGTGGCGCTGCGGCTGGGCCTGCAGAAGGTGATCGTGGTGGATCCTGCTGGCGGGCTCGGCCGAACGGGTTCGCGCAGCGGGTCTTTCGTCAGCCTGGAGCAGCTGCGGCGAATCCTGCGTGAGGGGGACGAGGCGGGCCGCGCCGAGCTCTTGGCTGAGATCGATCTGGCCCTGGGGGCGGGCGTGGCCGCCGTCAACCTGTGCACCCTCGAGGGCCTGGCCGACGAGCTGTTCAGCTATGCGGGTTCCGGCACGCTCTTCACCCGGGAGCGCTACGTCGCCGTGCGCAAGCTCGGAGTGGACGACTACGACCTGGCGGCCAACCTGGTGGCCCGGGGCGTGGCAGAGGGCTACCTGGCCCCACGCTCCCCCGAAGCGGTGGAGCGCGTGCTGGCGGCCGGCTTCGGCGCCTTCGTCGAGGGCAGCCACCTGGCCGGGATCGGCGCACTGCTGGAGCACAGCGAGGAGCGCGCCGGAGAGATCGCCTCGCTCTACACCCTGACCCGCTTTCTAGGCGAAGGGGTGGGCGGACACCTGGTGGGATTCGCGCTCGAGCGCGCGCGGCGGCGGGGCCTGGTCTACGTGTTCGCGTGTACGACGGCGGAGCGGGTGGTGCGCTTCTTCGAAGCTCAGGGCTTCCGTAGCGTTGGCTCGGACGAGATCCCGAGCCGGAAATGGGGCGACTACGACCCCGAGCGCCGCCGGCGCCTGTCCTGCCTGCGGATCGATCCCGAGGCCGCTTCAGGCTAGAGGCTTAGCGGCAGCGCCAGGTGCTCGGCGTAGATGCGGTCGCGGTGCTCGAGCAGGATCGGGTCGAGCGCTTGCTGGGTGGCCTGGTCCAGGTTCCCGAAGGCGGCGCGCAGCGGTTCTGGCATCGGACACTGCTCCGGAGGGAGCGGCTGGAGGAGCGCCATGAAGGTGGCGGAGTACACGTCCACCGCTGTCAGAGCGTCCCCGATGTAGTAGCCGGAGCCCTGCTGCCCCTGCGCCTTCAGGCGGGCTGAGAGCATGCCCAGCAGCTCGCCGACCCGCCGGCCCAGCTCGGCTCCGATGCCTTCGCGGTAGCCGTACTTGTCGCCCAGGTAGCGGGCCACCGGGGGCGCGAATCCGCCGCGGCCCTCGAGGCCGGCCGCGACACCGGTGAGGCGGCGGCACCAGCCCAGGCCCATCTCACCGCAGATCTCGTGGCAGAGTCCGAAGCAGAGCGCGCGATCCTCGGCGGACTCGGGCAGCAGTCGAGGCTGCGGAGCCAGGCGCTCGCAGAGCAGCAGGATCTCCGCCCAGCCGCCGCGCGGCGCCTCGTTCTCGTAGATCGCGACGGGCGCGCTGGCCTGGCCGATCCAGTCCCTGAGCTCGGCGTTGCCCAGGTCCAGGCGCACCGCCACGAAGGGGATCTTCTTGACGTGGAGCAAGCCCTTGGCCGCCTCACCCCACGGGCTAGGCACCCTCGGCACGACCACCAGGCGCAGGCCTGCGCGCTCTCGGGCAGCTTCGAACTCGACGAATTCCATGGCACCTCCCGCTAGCTGGTGGGGAGGTAGCCGCCGACCGCGTGCCGTGCCATCTCGGCCAGGCTCGCGGCCATCGCGGAGGTCTGGTCGCAGCCGCGGCGATCCAGCTTTACCGCCCGATGGCCGTCGCGTACGCTGCCCTCGCCGATGGATAGGCGTGTCGCCCTCGTCGCCCTGGTCGCCGCGGCGGCGCTGTGGGCCGTGCTGGCCGTGCCCCTGCTGTCGGCCCAGGTCTATATCTTCAACGACCTGGGCCTGGTGCACCTCCCAGTGCGCGCGTTCTATGCCGAGTGCCTCGCCACGGGGCGCTCGTTTCTCTGGTGGCCCGCAGAGTTCACGGGGGTCTACCTGCACGGTGAGGGACAGGGCGGTCTGCTGCATCCGCTGCAGTGGCTCAGCTACCGCCTGCTCCCGCTGACGCTCGCGTTCCAGCTCGAGCTGCTGCGCAGCCCGCTGCTGGCCTTCGCCGGCAGCTTCCTGCTGCTGCGGCGCTGGGCGTTGGCTCGCTCGGCCGCCTTGCTGGGCGCGTTGCTCGTGGCCTTCTCGGGCTTCCTGCTGCTGCACTACATGCACCTCAACCTGATCGGCGTCTGGGCGCAGCTGCCCTGGCTGCTGCTGTGCATCCACCTGGCGCTCGAGGGCACGACGGCTCCGCGGCGCGCGGCGGCACTGGCGGGCCTGGTTCTGCTCACGGCCTCCCAGCTGCTACTGGGGCACCCGCAGGGTGTGTGGCTCTCGCTGGTCGTCGAGGCGCCCTACGCCGTGCTGGTGGCGTCGCAGGGCGGCGGCCTGCGTTCGCTTTCGCGGCTGGCCGTGGCCTGTCTGCTGGGACTAGGGGTGGCCGGCGTGCAGGTGCTCCCAACGCTGGACAGCTTGGCAGCGTCTTCGCGAGCGGCAGCCGGGCCCGATTTCGCCGCGACTCCCGCCCTCGCCCCCGCCGACTTGCTGCAGCTCTTCGGACCGTACTTGTTCGAGAAGCGCGTGGCGGGGGGTATTCCCTGGGAGCGCGGACTCTGGCCCGGCGCGGTACCGCTGGTGCTGGCGGTCTGGGTGCTCGCCCGAGGGCGCGAGCTGCGCCGCGCCCGGGCCCTGGCTCTCTTCGGCCTGGGTCTCGCGGGTGTGGGCCTGTGGCTCGCGCTGGGGGACGCGGGCGGTCTCTACAGGCTGCAGCGGCTGCTGCCGGGGTTGGACCTGCTGCGCGCGCCCGCGCGCTACGTAGGCGTCTTCCAGTTCGGGCTGGCTCTAGCGGCAGCGGTCGGCTTTCACGACCTGATGCACCTGCCCGCCCCGCTCTCGCCACGCCGCCTGTGGCCGGTGTTCGCACCGGCCGCGCTCGCTATGGCCTGCCTGCTGGCGGCAGTGTCGGCGGCCGGGAGCAGTGGCGTACGGGCGGAATCGGCGCTGGCCCTGGCGGAGTCCCCCCTTGCGCTGGCGGCGGGGCCTCTGCTGCTGCTGGCGGCGTCGGCGTGCGTGGCGTTGGCGGGGGCCGGCCGCGCGCTGGCGCTGCCGCTGCTGGTCGTGCTGGCCGCCGTCGACCTCGGTAGCTACGGCCTGGGCTTCGTGCGCAGCGGCCCCACCGCGACGCTCGCCGGTTTCGTCTCGAATCTGCGGGTTCCGCCGGTCGCGGCTGGCTGGCGCGTAGTGGGGGAGCGGCCCTCGCTCGCCATGCGGTTGCCGCTGGCCGACGGCTATCTCGGCCTGGTCCCGCAGCGGCGCGTTCCGTTCCGGACTCCGGCGTCGCTGCGCGCGGCGGCAGTGGGCTTCGCCTTTGGCGCTCCGGTAGCGCGTCCGCTTGCCCGGGCGCGATTGATTTCCCATGCCCGACGCAGTGACGACCCGGCCCGCGACCTTGGGCGCATCGACCTCGAGCGCGAGGCGCTGGTCGAGCGCGACCTGGCGCTCGGCGGGAGCACGGCCGGTAGCGCTCGCATCGTGCGCGATCATCCGGGTGAGATCGAGGTCGAGGTTTCGAGCCCGGGCCGTCAGCTCCTGGTGCTCTCCGAGAGCCACCACCCGGGCTGGCGTGCATCGGTCGACAGCGCGGCGTGTCGCGTCGAGCGCGTCAACGGCGACTACCTGGGCTGCGTCGTGGAAGCTGGCGAGCACACCGTGGCCTTTCGCTTCGATCCGCCCAGCCTGCGCCGCGGCCGCTGGTTGTCGGCGCTCAGCCTGGTTTGCGCGCTCGTCTGGTGTGCGTGGCTGGCGCGTCGCACGCCGCGAGGTGGCTGAGCAAAGCGGGCGGCGCAGAGGAGGGGGCCGCGTCGCGCCGCGACCCCCTCCGTACACACGGCTTGCCGGAGCTCCGGGAGGCTGGCCCGAGGGCTTCCTCTCCCAGGTCCGGGGCTTCTGCCCCGGAGCGGACTGTAAGCCGGGTTCTGTCCCGACCGCCGGTTACCCAGCGGCCGGCGAGGACCATTCATCTAGGCGACGCGTTGCCGCGCCGCTCGAGCGCTCCACCCGAACGCGGGGCCCGACTTGCGCCGAACCATCGGACGGGCCGCCCTCGTCCGCGTTCCTATTCGAGTTTGCTCCGGGAGGGGCTTGCCCCGCCGCCGGTCACCCGGCAGTCGCGCGTGGGCTCTTACCCCACGATTTCAACCTTGCCTGTGCCTCCTCCCCGCTGCCCCTCTCGAGGCTTCGGGGGATCGCCGGCCATCGGCGGTGTAGTTTCTGCGGCGCTTTCCCTCGGGTCGCCCCGGGTCGCCGTTAACGACCTCCCTGCCCTGTGGAGCCCGGACTTTCCTCCCGCGAAGAGGTCTTGCGACCCCTCCACCGGCGGCCCTCCATCCGCCTCCGGCAAGCGGCCAATCTAAGCCCGCACCCGTCCCTGTGCGAGGGGTCAGAAGAGGATGACTCGGAGTATCATTTTGGATAGAGATTGGGTATCTATTGAATACTTATCCGCTATCCGCTAGATACTTATGTCTAGATGGACCCGGTCGTTCCCAGCCCCAACACCGCACCCGCCCGAAAACCGGCCGTGCCCCGGCCGGAGGGGATCTTCGATCCGGTAGCGCGCGCACTCGAGGTGATCGGCGACCGCTGGACGCTGGTGCTGGTGCGCCAGCTGCTGGAGGGTCCGCGTGGCTTCCAGCAGCTGCGCCAGGGCACCGGCATCGCGCCGCGTGTTCTCTCGGCCCGCCTGCGCGAGCTGGTCTCCAAGGGCTTCGTGACCCCGGTCGTCGCGGGAACGCGTTCGGCGTATGCCCTCACCGAGCAGGGACGCTCGCTCGAGCCCATCGTGGTGTCGATCGGCCGCTGGTGGATCCAGCGCGGCCTCGAACACCTGGCCATCGACGCGGACCGCTTCACCGAAACCTCGGCCGAATCCGTGCTCGAGGCGCTGCCCTTCATGGTGCGCGAAGACCGCGCGCGCGAGGTGGATCTCAGCTTCGAGATCCGGCTGGAGGGACCCGGCGGCGGCGTCTGGGAGGTGCGTGTCCACGACGGCACCTGCAGCGTGCGCGCCGGCTTCGCCGAGCGCGCCGACGTCCGCTACACGGCCGACGCACGCACCTGGTGCGGCGTGGCCCTCGGGCTCCTCGACGCACGTGACGTCTATCGCCGCGGACTCATGGTGAAAGAGGGAGGCCGCGAAGCCATGGACGACTACTTCCACCAGGTTCCGTCTTCCACACGAGAGAAGGAGAAGGCCCAGTGATCTCGTTCAAGCTGACCGAAGAGCAGGAGGTCGTACGCGACGCGCTGCACGACTTCGCAGAGCAAGCGCTGCGCCCCGCCGCGCGCGATGCCGACGAGGAGTCGAAGCTCCCCGAGGAGCTCCTGGCCCAGAGCTGGGAGCTGGGGCTCGTGTCGACGCAGCTGCCCGAGGCGTTTGGCGGTGGCGGCGAAGCCCGTTCCCCCATCACCAATGCCATCGTGGCGGAAGAGTTGGCCTGGGGCGACCCGGCCCTCGCCATCGCGGCCCTGGCACCCGCCGCCTTTGCCTTCGCGCTAGCGGATCAAGGCAGCGAAGATCAGCGGCGCGAGCACCTGCCGGCTTTCTGCGGCGATAGCTACCACGCGGCATCCCTGGCGGTGGTGGAGCCGGGCCCCGTCTTCGATCCCCGCCTGCCGCGCACCCTGGCGGAGCCCAAGGGCGACGCCTTCGTGCTGTCGGGCGCCAAGAGCTTCGTGGTGCTGGGCGATCGCGCCAGCCACTTCCTCGTGGTGGCGCGCAACAACGGTGGCCGCGACGCGTTCATCGTACCCCGCGACGCCGAGGGTCTGTCGATCTCGGAGCCCGAGAAGAATCTCGGGCTCAAGGCCCTGCCCACGGTGACGCTCGAGCTCGAGCGCGTGGAGGTGCCCGCTGCGGCGCGTCTTGGCGAGGCCGCTGGCTGCGACGTGCAGCGCATCCTCGACGGCTCCCGCGCGGCTCTTTCGGCCTTGATGACCGGCCTGTCGCGCGCCGCACTCGAGTTCTGCGTGCCCTACGCCAAAGAGCGCGAGGCTTTCGGCGAGGCCATCGCCCAGAAGCAGGCTATCGCCTTCCGGCTGGCCGACATGCACGTGGAGACCGAGTGCCAGCGCTGGCTCACCTGGAAGGCCGCTAGCCAGCTCGAGCACGGACGCGACGCCACCGTGGCCTGCCACCAGGCGCGTGCCTACGCGGCGGAGAAGACCATGTGGATCGCAGACCAGGGCGTGCAGGTGCTGGGCGGCCACGGCTTCATCCGTGAGCACCCGGTGGAGATGTGGTACCGCGGCGCTCGCACCCTCGGCGTTCTCGAAGGCATCGTTTCCCTCTAGGCACCGAGCGAGAGCAGGAGAACAGCATGATCGATTTCGAACCGACCCCCCACGATGCGAAGGTGCTGGCCGCCGTGCGCGAGCAGGCGCTGATCTGTCGCAACTACGCCCGCTACTACGACGAGAACGAGCACGAGTTCCCGCCGGACCAGCTGCCCGAGGCGAACGACCACAAGAACCCCTACGTGCTGCTCATGCAGGGCCGTTCCGACCAGGACACCACCCTGGGCGTGATCGCCATGCTGATCTCCATGGGCGAGACCTGGGGCGACTACTCGGTGCGCATGCAGCGGGGCAAGGGCGCCCTCGGCAATGCCGCGCTGGGCGCCGCGGGAACGCCCGAGCAGCAGGAGAAGTGGGGCGGCCTCACGTTGGCCATGGCCATCACCGAGCCCGGCTGCGGCTCGGACCCCTCCAAGGTGCAGACCACGGCCGTGCTCGACGAGGCGACCAATGAGTGGGTGATCAACGGGGAGAAGATCTTCGTGACCACCGGCTGTCGGGCCGAGGGCGTCGTGATCTGGGCGACCATCGACAAGAGCGCCGGCCGCGCCGGCATCAAGTCCTTCCTGGTGGAGAAGGAGACGCCCGGCTTCGTGGTGGCCGCCAAGGAGAAGAAGCTCGGCATTCGCGCCGACGACACCGCCGCCTACGTATTCCAGGACTGCCGCGTGCCCCGGGAGAACCTGCTCGGCGGCAACGAGGAGATCCCCAAGGCGGGCTCCGGCGGCTTCAAGGGCGTGATGAAGACCTTCAACATGACCCGCCCCGGTGTGGCGGCCATCGGCCTGGGCATGGCCGAGGCGGCCCTCGACTTCACCCGCGAGCAGCTGGAGGCGGCCGGCGTCGACCTCTCCTACGGCGGCAGCGAGCACGGCCAGTCTGCGGCCGCTGCACGCTTCCAGCGCCTGGAGCGGGAGCTGGAGGCCTCGAAGCTCAGCATCCTGCGGGCTGCCTGGCTCTCCGACATGGGCCAGTCCAACAACCTGGAGGCCTCGGTCTGCAAGGCCAAGACCGGCACCGCGGTGCGCGAGATTACCCAGGGCTGCATCGAGCTGCTGGGGCCCATGGCTGTGTCGCGCGAGCACCTGCTCGAGAAGTGGTTCCGCGACGTGCGCATCACCGACATCTACGAGGGCACGGGCGAGATCCAGCGCATGATCACCGCGCGTGCGCTGCTCGACTACACGCGCGCCGAGCTCAACTGAGCTCAGCGGCGCGGCGTCTCAAGGTCGGGTCAGCACCGCGTAGACGCAGGTGGGGCAGAGCTTCTGCAGCGGTGTGACCCGGTGGTAGCGCAGGTTCCAGGCGAAGAGCCGCGAGAGCCAGGCGTCGAGCTGCACCGCCCCGGGCGAGAGGAACGGGTGTTGGCCCGTGATGCGTCGCAGGCGCGGCGTGAGCGGGAAGGCACACAGCGCCTGGTGTAGGGCGTCGAGGCCGGCCTTCGCCCACTGGTCGCGGAAGACCGCCAGCGGGATGCCGCGCTCGCGCTGCGTGAGGCCCGGGCGGGGCCGGCGCCAGTCGCCCATCGATACGATCGGCTCGCGCAGCAGCAGGTGGCCGCCAGGGCGCAGCACGCGCGCCAGCTCGCCCAGCACACGGCTGACGTTCGGAATGTGGTGGAGCACGCCCAGGCAGGTGATCAGGTCGAAGCTGGCGTCGTCGTAGGGCAGCTCGCCGCTCTCGCAGGGCTTGCGCCACTGGGTGGGAACTCCGTGGACGGCTTCGCGGCGCCAGGCGTCCGAGGGGTCGACGATATCGAGCCGCGAGATCCGGCTCGCGATCGGTGCGAACTCGTCGCCCCAGGCGCTGCCGAGGCCGAGCGCGCGCTCGAAGCGTCCCTCGGGCAGGAAGCGGAAGCCGTGCTGCTGGTTCAGCGCGTGATACACGTAGGCCGGCGTCTGGCCGCCCGGGCGCGCGACCAGCTGGGCGAAGGCCTCCTTCTCGTCCGCGTGCCAGGCTGCGATGGCCGCGCCATCGAAGTCGTCGCCCCACAGGCGTTCGCCGCGTAGGCAGCTGGCCAGCTTCTCTGCTTCCTCTTGCGGGACGAGGGCTTCGGCCCGTCGCTGCACACGCTCCATGGCCTTGGCCATCGGCAGCGCCGGCGCCGGGATTGAGTCAGTCCGCCTGGCTCGCCGCGGTGCCCTGGGCGTACACCCAGCGCGTGTAGGCCCGCGGCGGCACGAAGGCGAGCCACATGGCGATGGCCGCCACCAGGCCGTGGAGCGATGAGCTGAGCAGCAGCCCGGGCACCTCAGCCGAAGGGATGCCGGTTGCCAGCTGGAAGGTGACGCCGATGGCCGTGCCGAGACCAGCCGCCCCGGC
>Ga0255057_10001368_pt1 | contig 13741 bp, 14 predicted proteins | sample Cases_109_6_MG_FD_189022 | JGI IMG/M metagenome (GOLD analysis project Ga0255057, IMG submission 189022) | Seawater microbial communities from Amundsen Gulf, Northwest Territories, Canada - Cases_109_6 | ecosystem: Environmental > Aquatic > Marine > Gulf | place: Canada: Northwest Territories... | reverse complement strand
GGTGATCGACAAATTCCGTTTTGTCGAGCATGAACGGAATTTCCCCTTGCGACGCGAAGCCGTACTTTTCATAAAAGTTTTTCGCCCAGTCCGCATCTTCCCAGACACTCAACCACAGCCCATCCACCCCTCTGTTTTTGGCCGTCATGACGGCGTGATCGAGGAGCAATGCACCGATTCCACGACGCTGAAATTCCGTTGACACATATAGCTGCTGCACTTCCATTGTCGATGCAGCGGCGACAAGTTCCGGAACTTCGCTATCGCGAACTTTAACAAGCCCGGCACATTGCTGGTTTTCGACCGCCATGTGATAGATGACCTGGGGACGCAGGATTTCTTTCGCGATGTATTCTTCACTGAAGTAAGAAGAAACATGCCCCTCAATCGCCTCATCCGGCGCTGTTCCGCCATAGGCGTCCCAAAACACCCTGGAACCGATCGCTGACAGTTCGGCGACATCTGAGTCGCTTGCAATACGGACCCGCACTGTCGAGCCCTCTCAGTTCGCCTTGGTCCGACGGCTGATCAATTCCCAATGCGGCATAAACGCCTCGACTTTTTGGTACGCCGATTTCTTGTTTTTTTCGCCAAACTCCTCCCGCAACAAATCCAGGGTCGCGACCAGACCTGGCATACCCTTGTTGAACTCTGCGCCCTCGAGAAACAACACACGGCCCGTTACGGGTACCTGACGAACGATGTTTCTGACGGCGGCGATACGATCGTATAGCCCATGCTGCGGATTGGAAAACGTGTAGCGACGATCGTCGCTGATGACGGTCCAGTCCTGCATTTTGTCGCTGCCAAATACCGCGCCTTCGACGTCTTTCACCTCGAGAATCAGCAAGCCCTGCGACGTGAGCAGAAGTTGATCAACCAGGATTTCGCCATCGTCACCGTTCGGAATAACGAGGTCAGTAACGCGCTCATAGGCAATGTCGCGCAGCACCTGGTCAAGCTTTGAACCGCGCCCCCTGACAAATCGGTACAAAAGCCACAACAACAACAGCAGCAAGACGCCAATGGACCAGGGGATATATGGAGATTGAATAAGCTCATTCATTCTCTATTAATGGCCGCTGGATCACTCAAGGTCAAGCACTTAGCGACCGAAACTCCCGTTCATTTGTTCAGCCAATGCCGGCAGCGATGGCGCGAGCTCGAAAGACCGACTCGGGCGCGACATGATCGCGGCAAGTTCGGGCGGCAAGGTCACTTTTTCGCCAATCAGTGGTTCAACAATGGTTTCGAACTTGGCGGGGTGCGCCGTCGCAACGAGAACCCAGTGCGTGCGGTTTCTTGTTGCATCATCCATATTCCGCCACGCATAGCTTGCCGTGGCCGTATGCGGACAGATCGCGAATCCAAATTCCGAGAATCCCTGCCGAATCTGGTCTTCAATTTGGGCGTCATCCACAGCGATGACGCCCAAAGCCTTGCGCAATACGCTCGCCTCGCCCAACAGGCCACGCAAGCGCTCCATGTTACTTGGATCACCGACATCCATCGCCGAGGCCAGCGTCGGCACGCTTGGGCGCGGCAGCCACTGTAGTGATTCGAAATAATCGGGGATGGTTCGATTCGCATTTGTCGCAAGCACGATGGGACCAATCGGCACGCCCATCTCGCGCGCTATAACACAGGCCATCGCGTTTCCGAGGTTACCGGTCGGAATGACAAAACCGGGGTTTTCGCCTGTGGCGCGAAAATGCCGCAGGCTTGCGTCGGCGTAATACGTCGCTTGCGGCAACAGGCGACCAATGTTGATGCTGTTTGCCGAGCTAAAACGGTAGCGTTCTGACAGCTCAGCGTCGGCCAGAGCCGCCTTGGCCAGCGCCTGGCAATCGTCAAAGGATCCCTGCACACGTAATGACAAAACATTATCGCCCCAACAAGTGAGCTGCTGTTGCTGACGTTTCGATACTCGCCCGTCCGGAAACAAAACCACAACGCGCATTCCGGGCCGTTCATTGAAGGCCGCCGCGACGGCGCCGCCCGTATCACCGGATGTCGCGACCAATATTGTCAGAGGCGACGCCTCGTTACCTTGGAGACGCGACAGGCAGGCGGCAAGAAATCCTGCGCCAATATCTTTGAATGCGGCCGTCGGGCCATGATAAAGCTCGAGCAGTGACAGTTTGCCACCCGGCAGCGGTGTCGCCGGAATCGGAAAACTGAAGGTTTCGGAGAGGATTTGTTGCAGTGATTCGCGAAGAACCGAGCCCTCGAAAAACGGACTTAGCAAAATACGGGCGACATCGGGAATTGAGTTGGCGCCATCGAAGTCAGAAATCACGAAGCTCGGCAAATGCTCGGGAAGGTACAAACCGCCGTCATCGGCGATGCCCTTTACAAGCGCTTCATCCAGCGTGACCGGTAATCCTCCGCGCGTGCTGCCGTACTTCACTAGTCGGTCTCTACGTACGCACCGGGCGCCGTCATGGGACTAACCCAGGATTGGCATTCTATTCCCATGCCGCGACAGGCCTGTTCCATCGCGATGGCAATGTTTCGTGCTTCGCGATCTTCCGCGAGAGCGAACATGCTTGGCCCGCTGCCGGACATGCTGCAACCCAGAGCGCCTGCACGAAGCGCCACCGTTTGAACCTCGTCAAAACAGGAGATGGCATAGGCTCGTTGCGGTTCAATGACGATGTCCTTGAGCGTATGACGGATCAGGTCAATATCGCTTGATACACAAGCGAAAACGAATCCGGCCAGATAGCCTTGTTGACCCAGCCACTGCTCCATCGAAATCCGCTTTGCCAGGCCGCGCCGCGCTTCCGCTGTATTCACCTGCAATTCGGGGTGAAGCAGCACAGCGCTTACGCCTTCTGGTGCAGGCAAGCTGATGGTTGACGGCAACAATGCCGGCGGGCACAACACCATTCCACCCAGCAAACTCGGCGCGACATTGTCGGCATGCAATCCTCCGCTCGCGTACTTTTCACCTTCCAGCGCAAACGGCAGAAGTTTTTTTATAGCCAATGGCTCATCAAGTAATTCATTGGCAGCCACCGCGCCAGCAACGGCAGAAGCTGCCGAGCTTCCCATGCCGGATTGCAAAGGCACGCCTTTTAATATCTTCAATTCAACGCCACCTTGCGCCCCCGCGTGATTCCACAACGCATGTGCAGCAATCGACGCCGTATTTTCTGTCGGGTCCGTCGACAGGTAGGGATGAATTTCGCCGTCGAGGCCGCGCACTTCGGCAATACTAACGCCTCTTTTGTCGACTCGGCGGGCAATGACCCGATCGCCAACGCCTTCCAGCGCTATGCCGAGCATGTCGAATCCAACGCCGACGTTGCCAATCGAGGCGGGCCCGAATGCGGTAGCGGTCTTGCTCATGTCAATGTCCCGTACTCAAGAAACTCGACAAGCGCAGCAAGTCGCCAAAAACGCCACCGGCTGTCACCTCCGGACCTGCACCCGGACCTTGCACGACGAGCGGGTTCGAAGAGTAGCGTTGTGTCTTGAACTGCACGATGTTGTCCGTCAGATTGATATTGCTGCAGCGATGGCTGGCATCAACGGCCTCGAGTCCAACCGCGGCTGTTCCGTCCGCGGCAAGCCTGGCGATATAGCGCAATTTCTTACCGTCAGCCTGCGCATTCTCATACAGTGATTTCATGTCGTCATCATAGTCCGCTAGACGCGCCAGGAATTCATCAATACTGCCATCGCACAGTGGTTCGGGAACGAGGCTTTGCACGGGGAACTCGCCGATTTCGATCGATTGTCCCAGCTCGCGCGCAAGTATGGTCAGTTTTCTCGCCACATCCATGCCGGACAGGTCGTCGCGGGGATCAGGTTCGGTGTAACCGCTCTCTTTGGCCTCGCGAACGATCTCTGAAAAAGGCGTGGAACCATCATAGACATTAAACAGGTAGGCCAGCGTGCCCGAGAAAATGCCCTCCAACGAGCTGATTTCGTCACCGGTCGCTTCGAGATCTTTGAGCGTGCTGATAATCGGCAGCGCCGCGCCGACCGTCGTCTCGTAGAGATAGTGTGCGCTGCCCTGCTTCGCCCTGGTTTGAAGCTCACTGTAATACGCGAATGGCCCGCTGAAGGCCTTCTTGTTCGGCGTAATGACGTGAATGCCGCGTTCCAGCCAACCACTATAGCGATTGGCTATTTCGTCGCTCGCCGTGCAATCGATGATAACGGCATGCGGCAGGTGATCCGGGTTTACGTGTCGCTCGAATTCATCGATGTCGATATCGACGGAATCTTTTTCGTATTGCGACTCCCAACTATCGAGCGCTATGCGACGCTCTCCGAGTAACATGTTTTTTGAGCGTGCGATGGCCCGTATGCGCAGATCGAGATTGAAGTCGGTGGCCAGCCGTTCAGTCTGCTTTTGAATTTGCCGCAGCAGAGCCCCTCCGACCGTACCAGCGCCAATCAGTCCGATCGATAGGGTTTTCGCCGACAGGTAAAAACCCGAGTGCGCGGCGCGTAGCGCGCGCGTTGCCTCGTCGGAGTCCACCACGGCCGAAATATTGCGTTCCGATGAGCCCTGCGCGATTGCCCGGACATTGATACCGGCACGACCCAGCGTACCGAAAAAGCGCGCAGCGAGTCCGGGCGTGCCCGCCATGCCATCCCCGACAACGGCAACAATGCTTTGCTCGGCTGTGACCTCGACGCTTTGAATCTGGCCGCTTTCCAGCTCTCCGGCAAAAGCCTCCGAAATAACATCCTTCGCGCGCTGACCGAATTCCGCCGGCACGGCAATGCAGATTGAATGCTCGGAGCTGGCCTGTGAAATCAGAGTGACGGATACACCCGCGTTTTTGAGAGACGCGAACAGTCGATCAGCCGTGCCCGGCACGCCGATCATGCCGGCGCCCTCAACATTGACGAGTACCATGCCGCCGATCGCCGTTATACCCTTGATGCTCTCGGCCTCGACGGCATCCGCCGCGATTCGGCTTCCCGGGTGAGACGGGTTGTGGCTGTTACGAATGACGACCGGAATATCATTGCCGATAACCGGTCCCAGCGTCTGTGGATGGATGACCTTGGCGCCGAAATAGGCGAGTTCCATCGCTTCGTTGTAGGTCAGCTGCTCGATCACCTGAGCTTCAGGTACGCGCCTCGGATCGGCGCTCATTACGCCGTCGACGTCGGTCCAGATGCTGAGTTCTGCTGCCTGGCTTAATGCCGCGAAGATCGCGGCTGAGTAATCGCTGCCGTTCCGCCCCAGCGTGGTCTGCAAGCCTTCTTCATCGCTCGCGATGAAGCCGGTGATGACGGCAATGCCCGAAAAATGGTTGGGCAAGCTTTTGTCGAAATTTGCCTGCGACTCATCCCACAAAACGGTCGGTCCAAGCTCGGTTTGGCGAACCGTGATGACCTCACGTGCGTCGAGCCAAACACCTCCGCGCTGGCCATCGAGATCCTCGAGTAAGGCAGCAAGCAAACGTGCGGACCAGATCTCGCCATATCCTGCGATGACATCGCGACTGCGTTGCGGGGCCGATTTGACGAGAGCCACGGCCCTGAGCACATCGGTGATGTCGGTCGCATCGCGACTCCAGGCATCCAGTATTGCGGCCAGGCGGTCTCCATCGACGAGCGCTTTGGCCGTTTCCGCATGGCGTTCGCCAATCGCCATCAGGTCGTCATTGAAGTCGTCATTGTCCTGCTCGGCTTGAATGGTGAGCGCGAGCAACGCGTCGGTCATTCCGCCCATCGCTGAAACGACGACACCAGCACGCTCATCGCGGCAATCCAGTAGCAGTCCGGCCACGCGGCGAAAACAATCGGCGTCAGTGAGGCTGCTGCCGCCGAACTTGTGAATTTTCCAGTGAATCCTGCTCACGTCGCTAACGGCTTTTCCCGAGGCCCAAGGCGAAAAACCGTGAATGATAGCGGCACTCCGTGCAGGAGTCGCCTGTTTTAAATGAAATCAATTTTGCGCGCGAGCGCGGGAAAATGGTGGGGCGTGTAGGGATCGAACCTACGACCAGTCGGTTAAAAGCCGAATGCTCTACCTCTGAGCTAACGCCCCGTCAGAATTCGGGAGGTCGCGGGCTTGGGTCCCCAAAGGGGAGGCCCCCCGCTCGTACAAATTCCGCGGGGATGATACCGGATAAACGCCAAATAACAAGCGATGCGCCGGTATCATCGACGCCCTTAAACGCCCTCCGTTTCCATGCGCTTCAGGCGTTGTGCGGCAAGGCGTGCCGCGGTGGTATCCGGGAAATCCGCCTGCACACGCACGAGCGGCACTTTCGCCGCTTCCCATCGCTTCAACTCGTAGTTGCAGTAGCCTATCTTGAGCAATGCATCGGCCACTTTGCTGGATCGCGGATATTCCTTGATCACGACCTGAAACGAGGTTAGCGCGTCATTAAAGTTCTGGGTGACGTAATAGGACTCAGCCAACCAGTACTGCGCATTCGCGGCGAGATCGCTGTCCGGAAAGCTCAGCAGAAACTGCTGAAAAGCCAGCGTAGCCGGCTCGTAGCGCTGTTCTTTTACGAGTTCGAATGCAGCCTGGTAGTTATCCCGGTCGGAGCCTCCCGGAACCGGCAATTGTCCGGGCGCAAGACTGCCACCATCGAGTACGCTGCGCCCGCGCGCCTGCAAACTCGTTGCGAGATTGCGAATTCGTTCGTCAAGGTCTGCGTACAGATCCCGCTGCCTTTCGGAGGTCGACGTCGCATCATGGCCGAGCGTATCCGTCACGCCTTGCATTTCATCCGCGCGCCGCTCGAGCGCGCTGACCTGCTGCGTCAGGCTGACGAGACTCTGGTTCTGCATGACGCGTTCGATAGCCTTCAGACGTACTTCAAGCTCGTTGAGCTTGATGAGCACCGGATCTTCAGACGGTGGCGTCATGATGGAGCAGCCGGCGATCAAGATGAGTGTTGCCGGGATCAGAGATATTCTTTTCATTATCACGTTAACCGCTATCAATTGGTGTAGATGATCTCTACGCGGCGATTTTGCGCGTAAGCCGTTTCGCCGCTGCCATCCGCTGCCGGACGTTCCTCACCGAAACTCACGGTCGAAATCTGCCCCGCCGAAACGCCTTGCAATAACAGCAGGCGCCGAACCGCCTGAGCCCGGCGCTCGCCGAGACCGATGTTGTATTCGCGCGATCCGCGCTCGTCAGCGTGACCCTCAAGGCGAACATTGATGTTCATCTTGCCGGACATCATCGACGCGTGACCCGCGACGGTATCGGTGTCTTCTGCACGGACTTCCGAGGAATCGAAATCGAAATAGATGACATTCGCCAACTCGCCGGCCATAGAGTCATCCTGAACTACTGTGCCATCATCATAGCCACCGTCGCCATAGCCGTCCGTATCCGCACCGTTGCTGCCAGGCGCATCATCCGTCATGCCCGGATCTGGAACCGTCGGCGATGAGCAGCCGGCCAGAACGAGAATGCCTGCCATTAAAAGAACGTATTTGAAATTTGACATTTTGAAATCCTTTACTTTATATAACAATGATTTATATCACTTAATTAAAGTAATACTTTAATTTAAAATCGTGGGAATGGTGACCACACCGGCTCCCGGACATCCCCCTGACCCGATGCGAGTCGCTGTCGTATCAAGCCGTCAGCGGACACGGTCTCAAGCACGCCATTGCCTGACTGCCGCGTGGCGTAAATCAGGATATCGCTGTTTGGCGCGAAACTCGGCGATTCGTCCTGCCGCCCGGTGGACAACACCAGCAAATTCCTTCGGTCGAGATCCAGTATGCCGATCCGATAGTTGCCGCGATCCAGCGTCAACACCGCAAGCTTTTCACCATCCGGCGATAAACGGGGACGCGCATTATAACTCCCTTCAAAGGTTATACGCTCTGGCGCGCCACCGTTTGCACTGATTCGGTAGATCTGCGGCCCGCCCGCCCGATCCGAGGTGAAGTAAATGGAACGACCGTCCGGAGACCACGCGCCCTCGGTATCGATAGACCGATGGGTTGTCAGGCGTTGTTTCTGGCGCGTTGACAGGTCCAGCACGTAGATATCGAGATTGCCGTCGACTCCACCAAGCGTAACAACCAACTTGCGGCCATCGGGCGAGAATGCCGGAGCGCCATTGATACCAGGCTCGCCCGATACCTTGATGCGGCTGCCCGTGCGCAGTTGTTGAACGTATATCGAAGATTTGCTGCCCTCAAATGACACGTAGGCGAGCCTGCGGCTGTCCGGCGACCAGGATGGGGACATTATCGGGTCGTCACTTTCCATGATGACGGCTTCGTTCTCGCCGTCGTAGTCGGCCACGATGAGACTATATTGATTGTTGTCACCTTGCTTGCGAGCAGAAACGAATGCGACCTTGGTGGCGAATACGCCAGGGATGCCGGTCAGTTTTTCGTAAATTCTGTCGGCGACACGGTGGGCTGCGTGCCGCATCGTGCCGCGACTGGCAGAAATTCGATAGCCATCGATCTGCGTTTGCCGGATCGGATCGAACAACTGGAATTGCACCGTGTAAACGTTGTCACCGGTTTGCACGACCTTGCCAACGATGACGGCATCGACACCGAGAATGGTCCAGTCGTCGAAATCGAGTTCGGCGCCCGTGGTGGGCTTCTGCAACATGTCTTCTTCGGCCTGCGGGGCGAAGCGACCGCTGCGATACAGGTCAGCTGAAATGACTTCGGAGACGTCGAGCGGCGCGTCCGCCATGTTGCCTTCCCAACCGAACGGCACGACAGCCACGGGCGTCCGTTTGATTTCCCCTCCGACCAGGATAAGGTTCGTTTGGGCGAAGCTCGTTTGAGCCACCGCGAAAGCGAACAAGATGAGAGCAATTCTTTTTAGCACTTTGATTCCTATTGGATGCGATCTCTAGTCGTCAATTGTAAACGTAATCTGAAATCTACGAAGGAACAAAATCGGATTTGATGGTTGCGGTAACGGCGAAGCCTTGTGTACCGCGTTCTCGACAGAGCGTTGGACAATGTCGTCGCCGTTGCATTCGATGACTCGTGCACTCACCACCGCGCCGCCCGGAACTTGCTCGACAGCAACGACGCACTTGAGATCATCACGAGCCGTACCAGGCCGTGCCCAGTTTCGGCGTACCTTCTGAATTATCTGTGCCTGATACACCTGTGCCTCGCTGGAGTTCTGTGCCTCAAGCTGGGCCGCATCGGCCGCGATAATCTCTGCCTGCGATTCCCGCAATAGCCGCTCCTCCTCCAGACGGTTGTCCTGACGTTGCTGCTCTATGTCGGCCAGTCGTCGTGCTTCCAATTCCTTGCGGTGCTCCTCGGCCTCGCGCTCACGGCGAGCCTTGTCTTCTGCGGCCTTCCGTTCCGCTTCCTTGCGCTTGATGTCTTCGAGGCGCTGTTGCTCATTGAGTGCGTCATCGCGGCGCTTCTGTTCCTCGGCTCGTTCGCGGGCGAGTTCTTCCGGGTCAGGTTGCTGAACTTCGGGCTCGGGTTCGGGCTCGGGCTGCCGCTCGGGCGGCGGCGCGATAGCGTCCTCGGAAACGAGCGTTGCCGTGATCAATAGCGGCATTGGCGGTGCTGTATCGCGCGACAGGTCGAACGCGACGAACAGCGAACCGAATACGATCGCGTGCAGCATCACTGCGAGCGTTACCGGGATAATGTTGTAGGAATCCTGAACCACGCTTACTCGGGTATCGGGTAGCTATCCAGGGGATCTGTGACGAAGCCAATGCTCTCAGCACCGCCCCGCTGCAGCAGGACCATGGCGCCAACCACATTGCCGTAGGGCACCGCACGATCCGCTTTCACGAGAATCGGCGTGTCCGGTTTGTTGCGCATCACTATGGCGACACGCTTTACAACTTCGGCACCGGCTATCGGCGTTTCCTCATCATCACCGATGTCCAGGTAAAGATTTCCAGCCGAATCCACGCTCAGAATGACCGGTCGGTGATCGGGCACGTCCTCAATTGGCTCTGCTCCGGCCTTCGGCAGTTCAACTTTGATGCCCTGGGTGAGCAATGGCGCCGTGACCATGAAAATCACCAGTAACACGAGCATGACATCGATATACGGCACGACATTGATCTCACTCATCAGTTTTCGCTTTTGCAGCGGCGTGGCCATGTCAGCCTCCCTTCCGGTTCCGTGCGTGGCGTTGCAGGATGCTGGTGAATTCCTCGGTGAAGCCGTCAAAGCGATATTCGAGTCGCACGACCTTGTCGGCATAGCGGTTATAGGCGATCACGGCCGGAATCGCCGCAAACAGGCCCATGGCAGTCGCGATCAGCGCCTCGGCGATCGGTGGTGCGACGACCGCGAGCGTTGCGGACTGCACGTTGGCCAGCCCCATAAACGCGCCCATGATTCCCCACACGGTGCCGAACAGGCCGACGTAAGGACTCGTCGAACCAATCGTGGCCAGGGTTGCGAGGCTCTGTTCCAGGCGATCCACCTCGCGCATTTGCGCTACTCGCATCGCGCGACGGCATTCCTCGATTAACTTGTCAGGACCGACATCGCCCTGCTGGATCGCGCGATTGAACTCCCGAAAGCCGGCCTCAAAGATGCCGCCCATGCCAAAGGAGCCGCCCTTTTGCCGAGACGCGCTTTGATACAGCGTGTTGAGGTCGCCGCCGGACCAGAAACTGGCTTCGAATTCATCGGAAGCGGCTTTGGTCTTTCGAATCAGGCGACGCTTGGTAAAAATGATGCTCCACGACATGAGTGAGGCGATCACCAGTATTAGCATCACGATCTGTACGGGGATACTGGCGTTAATCAGTAATCCGATGACCGATACATCTCCTGCCATAACTTAGTTTCCTTCGAAAAATGACGCCGGAACGCGTTGCGGTTTCATCGTGTCTGCATCGAGTAAGGCGGCTTTGACGCCTCCGCGCAGCAACAATGTTCGCTCCGGGTTGTCTTTGTAAATATTTTGTTCGATATCAAATGTGGCTCGCGTCATCTCGCCGAGGCTCGCGGTCACGATCAGCTCATCATTGAATGCCGCAGGCACGACAAATTCTGCCCGCGTACTCACAACGACGAACATATTGCGGTCCACATTGAGCATTTTTTCCTGATCCACGCCAAGTGCCCGCAGCCATTCAGTTCGTGCCCTTTCCATAAATCGAAAGTAATTCGCGTAATACACGACGCCCTGCGCGTCCGTGTCCTCGTAATAAACACGCACCGGCCATTCGAAAAACTCATTTGATTCGTCACTGCTCATGCGTTGACTTAGTCCTCATCAAACAGTGGCAGTTCCTGTGCGGGACCACCGACCGGCGCCTTGAGACCGAAATGCAGATACGCGTTTTTCGTGGCCACGCGTCCGCGAGCCGTCCGCATCATGAAGCCCTGTTGGATCAGGTAGGGTTCGAGCACGTCTTCGATCGTGCCGCGCTCTTCGCCGACCGCCGCCGCGAGGCTCTCAATGCCGACGGGACCGCCGTCGAATTTCTCAATAATGGTCTTCAGAAGTCGCCGATCCATCGAATCGAAGCCGTGCGGATCGACCTGCAACATGTCCATAGCGCTCACGGCGACCTCGCCGCTTACGACGCCATCGGCCTCGACTTCGGCATAATCGCGTACCCGTCGCAGCAAGCGATTGGCAATACGTGGCGTACCACGCGCGCGTTTTGCGATCTCATTGGCGCCCTGGTCCTGGATTGGCAGGTTCAATATGCCCGCCGACCGATTCGTTATGTGTTCAAGGTCCGGCGTCGAGTAAAACTCGAGTCGCTGTACGATTCCAAAACGATCTCGTAATGGCGACGTCAGCAAACCGGCACGCGTTGTGGCGCCAACCAGCGTGAAGGGTGGCAGATCGAGCTTGATTGATCGCGCAGCAGGACCTTCGCCAATCATGATGTCGAGTTGAAAATCTTCGAGTGCCGGATACAAGACTTCCTCAACAACCGCGCTCAAGCGGTGGATCTCGTCGACAAACAAGACATCGTTTGGCTCAAGATTGGTCAAAATCGCCGCGAGGTCACCGGGTCGTTCCAGCACCGGCCCGGAGGTTTGCCTGAGATTGACACCCATCTCATTGGCAACGATGTGTGCCAGCGTGGTTTTGCCGAGTCCGGGCGGGCCGAAAATCAGAACATGGTCGAGTGCTTCTTCCCTTTTACGCGCCGCTTCGATGAATATACGCATCTGTTGCGTCACGCCGGGCTGGCCTCGGTACTCGGCCAGTGTCTTCGGACGAATCGCCCGGTCGAAGGCCTTGTCGTCGGACCTGGGCCCGGCGCTTGCTAGTCGATCGTGTTCGATACTGGCCATGATTATTGCGCCGCCTGTCGCAGTGCGAGCCTGATGATGCCTTCGGCCGATTGTCCGTCGACATCCAGCTTGCCGATGAGCTTATTGACTTCCGCAGGCTTATAGCCGAGTGCAACCAGCGCATCGACGGCCTCGGATTTGGCGCCCTGCTCAACGGTAATGGCCGCCGTGTCGCTTGCGACGCTTTTGTCGATTCGATCTCGCATCTCAATGATCAGGCGTTCGGCGGTTTTCTTGCCAATGCCCGGAATCTTTGACAATGCCGTCGTGTCCTCATATTCGATGCAACGATTAAATCCCGCAACACTCATCGCCGACAAGACGGCCAGCCCGATCTTCGCGCCAATACCACGCACCTTTAGAACGGTCCGAAACAATGAACGCTCGTCGTCGGTCGCAAAGCCATACAGAATCTGAGCGTCTTCGCGTACCAGCAAATGCGTAAACAAAAACAATTCCTCGCCGACCGCCGGTAGTTCAAAAAATGTCGACATCGGCGTCTCGACGTCATAGCCGACACCGTTGCATTCGATGATGATGGCGGGCGCCTTCTTGAAGGTCAGATTGCCGCGCAGCGAGCCGATCATTTCAGACTCGCGATGGCAGCATGTTCGCCAAGCTGGCTGCGAATTCGACGCTGGTGCCCGTGGCATAACGCCGCCGCCAGTGCGTCTGCCGCATCACTCGCCGGAGTGCCTTGCAGCGAAAGTAGTGACACGACCATGTGCTGCACCTGATCCTTGCTTGCCGAGCCGGTACCCACCACGGCCTGCTTGATCTCTCTCGGCGCGTATTCGAAAACCTCAATCGAGAATTCAAAGGTCGCGCACAATGCGGCCGAGCGTGCCTGACCCAGCTTCAGAGCGCTACCGGCATTCTTGTGCATAAAAACGCTTTCGATTGCAACGACGTCCGGGCGATACTCACGAACGATGTCGGTCATTGACATGAAAATCTGTTTAAGACGGTCAGGAAAATCACCATCAAGGCTCTTTACTGTGCCGCTCGCCACATAGCTGGCCTGGTCTCCGACCAGGTCGACAATGCCGAAGCCCGTATACCGGGAGCCGGGGTCGATGCCAAGTATGCGTCGTGTTTCCGTCAAGCTATGTCTCAAATTTGCTCGAGCACTTCTTCCGAAATGTCGGCGTTGCTGTAAACCTCCTGCACATCGTCAAGATCCTCGAGCAGTTCGAGCATCTTGACCATCGACGTCGCTTCCTTGACGCCCAGCGTCGCACTGCTTGATGCGCGCATGGTCAACTGCGTATTTTGCGGTTCGTGTCCGGCTGCAATCATCGCGTCCCTTACAGACTCGTACGCGTCTGGCTCAGTGAGAACGTCGATTGACCCGTCATCCTCAACAACCACATCTTCGGCACCCGCGTCGATGGCCGCTTCCATGATCGCGTCCTCGTCGCTACCCGGTGCAAATACCAGCTGGCCAACATTGTTGAACAGGTAATTAACTGAACCGTCTGCGCCGAGGTTGCCGCCGTACTTT
>Ga0255057_10001367_pt1 | contig 13748 bp, 14 predicted proteins | sample Cases_109_6_MG_FD_189022 | JGI IMG/M metagenome (GOLD analysis project Ga0255057, IMG submission 189022) | Seawater microbial communities from Amundsen Gulf, Northwest Territories, Canada - Cases_109_6 | ecosystem: Environmental > Aquatic > Marine > Gulf | place: Canada: Northwest Territories... | reverse complement strand
TGGAGGGAGTCGTCGAGCGGAGCCACGGCCAGCCAGGTTTTGAGGCGACGCTCAAGATCGCCTCGCGTGCGGTCCTCGCGGACCTCGCCCGCGAACACCCGACCGAGTATCTCTCGCGCATCCGCACGGTCTTCGTCCTCCGGCGAACGGTGCGCCGGGCCGAGGACACGGGTCGCTTCGCCGCCGAGGATTGGCCCCTGGCCTCCTTCCCGGTCGAGGTGCTCCGGTGAATCGCTGGCTCGGGCGGACCGAGGGGTGGCTCCAGGCGCGGACCGAGCTCGGGAACCTCGCGCTCTTCGTGTCGCTCTTCTGCGCGGGCCTCCTGCTGCAGACGCTGATCAACTTCCCGGAGCAGCTCGACTTCCTGGTCCGGCGCGCGGCCTTCGACGCGCAGCTCGACATGACTCCGTCCTACCTGAGGCAAGCGCCGCTCCTCGGCCTCGCGAGCGTCCCCGAGCTCGGTCGGCTGGGCTTCGTCCTCGCCGCAGCCGTCTTCGGGGCGAGTCTGCTAGGCGCGGCCCTCGGCGTCCGAGCGCGGCTCCTCGTAGTAGTCGCCCTCGTCATGTTCTTCGTCTACTTCGGACAGATCCTCGAGCTGGGCTATGTCCGGCGGAAGACGAACCTCATCCCGTTCATACTGCTGATCCTGGTGATGGCTCCGGACCTGCGCCGCTGCAGTCCGTCCGTGTGGTTCGCTGCGTTGCGGCGGATCCGGCAGCCCGACCCGAGCTCCACGCCGGCCTGGCCGCTCGTGCTGATCAAGGTCCTCCTTGCGTGGAGCTACCTCTCGTCCGGCCTCTCCAAGATTCGCAACACCGGCTGGTCGTGGGCGAGTGGCGAAGTCCTCCAGGCGAATCTCGCGGAGCGCGCTCTCGCGAGCGACCCGCCCCTTGCGCTCTGGCTGGCGGCGAAGCCCGCGCTGTGTCAGCTCGCGAGCATCGTCACGCTCGTCTTCGAGTTCGGTTTCTGGACAGTGCTCCTCCTGCCCAGCTTCGGCCCCCTCTACGCGCTAGCCGGGCTCGGCTTCCACGCCGGCATCGAGCTCACCATGGGCATCCACTACCTGAAATACTGGGGACTCGCCTATCTGGTATTCGTCGATCTCGCGCTAATCCGCTGGTGCGTTGGCAAGCTGGACGCGATTCGGCGCCCAGCCGTGATTTCGCCGTGAGCGCGCCCCTACGGCCCTCGATCTCCGTCGTCATCGAGACCGTCAACGAGGAGAACGGACCGCGGACGGGCCTCCGGGAAGTCCTCGCGGGGCTCGCGAAGCAGACCTATCCGCAGGAGCGACTGGAGATCCTCGTCGCCGTCGGACGCGAGAACCACGCGCTTCGGGACGAGCTTCGCGAGCAGCACCCGGGCGTGCGAATTGCGGACGCCGAACTTGCGACCTACTTCGGGATGAAGACCGCTGGCATCGATCAGGCGACGGGCGACGTCATCGCGCTGCTCGACAGCGATACCGTGCCCGTACCGCTTTGGGCCGAGAAGATCGCGAGCTGCATCGAGGCAGGCGCGGACGTGGTGGCCGGCAAGACCCGCTACGCCGCGGGGGCGCCCTTCTCGGGTACCTTCAACTTCTTCAACTTCGGCTACATCCAGGGCGACGCGGACGGCCGGGCGAACGGATTCCTGCCCAACAACGTCGCCTTCCGACGCCAAGTCATCCTGGAGCACGGTTTCGATCCGCGGATCGTGCGAAGCGGCGCCGGCCACTTGCTCGGCCAGCAGCTGAACGCCCGCGGCTACCGGCTCGTTTACGAGCCAGCAGCGCGCGTGTGCCATAACATGTACGGCGTGGCCGAGGAGCTTCGCATGCGTGTCAAGTCGGGCTATGACTGCGTCTATCTGTCGACGCTGGACGCCGAGCAGGTGCTGAGCGAATCGGCGTACCTGCAGCGCGGCGGCGGCTTCGGTCTCTTGATCGTGTGCGCACGCAGGATCGTGTTCGACGTGCGCACCACGATCCGCAAGCGGCGCGATCTCGACATCCCGCTCCTCCAGATCCCCTACTTCCTGCTGATCTCGCCGCTGATCCGCGGCCTCGAGCTGGTCGCTGGGCTGATCACCGTCGTGAAGCCTGAGTATTTCAAGGAGAAGTACGACTGGTGAGCGAGACGTCGAGCGTCGAGCTGCCCCGGACCGACCGTCTGCTGGCGCGCCTTGAGATCGGCGCACAGCCGCGCCCCCGCTGAGTCACCTATGCGCTCCTTTGCGATGACGTACCCGCAGCTGATGAACCAGGCCGTCGCCGTCGGCTTCGCGGATGCGGATCTGCTGCGGCTCCGGGATGCACACGAGCTCGCGCGGGGCCTCGTCGACGGCCTGTATCGCAAGTACTCGACGCCCTTTCTGTGCCACCTGATCCGGACCGCGAGCATCACCATGAGCGAGACGCGCTCGACGGACGTCGTCCTCGCCGCTTTGCTCCACGCCGTCTACATCCTCAACACCTTCGACGGGAGCAGCCGGCGCGGCCCCCGGAGATCCGATCGGGACCTGCTGCGGGCGCGGATCGGACCTGCCGCTGAGGAGCTGATCACGCTCTACAGCGAGACGCCCTGGCACCGGCCCGAAGTGCTGGAGGCCCATGCCCAAAACGCTGCAAGCCACCCGCCTCGCACGCGGGGGTTGCTGCTGATGGTGCTGGCGAACGAGCTGGAGGATCACCTCGACGCAGCCGAGGCCTACGCAGGGAGTGTGGGGGAGGGGATGCCCGACGATCGCCATGCGGCGGCGTGCTTCGTTCTAGCGGAAGGGCTGGGGCACCACGCGCTGGCTTCGGATTTGCGCGAGGCGTTCGAGCTCAGTCGCAACGCATCGGTGGCGCCGATTCTGCGGACCGGGCGCGAGGGATCGTACGAGGCGAAGCGCCTCTGGCGGGCGAACCCACTCGAGCGACTGGGCGAAGCCCTGCGCCGATACCGCACGTCCCGCTAGCCCGGAACATTCGTCGCAAGCTCGGGCGGTCGTCGACCGGCTCCACTCGAGCGTCGCCGCAAGCCGAAGAGCCAACATCGCATCTGGACAGAGCGTGCCCCTGCTAAAAGAGACTCTCTTAGCGCTACTAATAGGAAGGGGCTGCCAAGGTTCTGGTGGTGATCGGTCGCGAGTGCGGTCACTTACGCCACGGCTGTCATGATCTGGCAGCCCTTTTTGTTTGGGGATAGAGCGCCAGCCTATCCCTTAGGAGGCCAGTTAGTTCGCCATGGACTACGGCTCCGTCGACGTCTTGCTCGCCCCAGCGCCGCGAACGAGGTGTTGATAGGGCGGATGAGTTCGCAGGCGCGGGTCGTCGACCGCCCCACCCATCGTGAAGTGGTAGAGCACCTGGAAGCGATCGCCCTCAAGCCCGAAGACGCGATGGGTTAGGTCGTCGAAAAAGCACCCGATCCCCGTGCCGCGGATCCCGGTTGCCTCCGCCTCAAGGTAGAGGACCTGGCCAACGACACCCGTCTCCCAGTACAGCCGGCGGTAGAACCAGGGACCGAAGGCCTCGAGAGGCTCGCGATACTCGGCGAGCATTGCGACGGCAAACGCACCGTCCGCCGCGATCGCCTGGTCGCAGCTCGTCTGCTGGGCTGCGCGGCGGAAGTCGCTTTCCTCGAGGAAGAACAACGCCAGGGAGCTCGGGCACCCATCGCTCCTGCTCCACGAGAAGCGTGGATCCATCGAACGTCGAAGTGCCTCCTTGCGCTTGGGGTCTCGCACTAGCACGTAGAGCCCCGGCGGCAGGGCCTCGACCCTGTGAACGAAGAGCAGGAGGTCAACACACGGCCGCCATGGCAGGGTAGTGAACGGGATCTGGTTGGACCCTGGCATCGCCTTCAGAAGGATCTTATAGAAAGCTTCTCGCGTGATGCCTGTGCGTCCGTCGAGCGCAACCGCGCTGCGCCGCTGATGGATCACGCTGCGAAGAGAAAGGGGTGACTCGCCCAGTTCGAGGGAGTCGTTGCGGTGGGAAAACGACGACCAGAAGTCGTCGCTGGGCGGCGCATGTTTCTTCGTGGCAGTGGCGACCTCATCGATAGCCGGCCAATCGTGGTGGTCCTGGCTAAGCGTGTTCCTTCGCCCCGTCCAGCGCGCGGCGCGGAGAGCGACGACGAGATCGGTCTCGAGCCGGAAGCTCTGCTGCATCTCGGCCTCCAAGCAGCCACTCTGCGGGAACACGGCGATCAAGCAGTCGGGGTGCTCGGCCTCGACTCCGGTCTGAAGGTGGGCGCCGAGGAGGGCGGCTAAACCCTCGTCGTCGACGCTTTCCAGCAACCGGGCGTCCCAGCCGAGTCCAGCAGCGGCTACCGAGACGCAAGCGATCGCGTGCCCCACATCGTGGTGGCAGTACCGAAACGCCCGCTCGCCGTACTTCCACGACTCGCGCCAGTGGATGGACGTGAGACCGACGAGGAGCGTGTCTTTGGGGAGCTGCGCGGAAATGGTGCGCCACACGTCTTTGGACAGCTCGACCCGGAGCTCAAGCGCATGAACGAACGGCGCGTAGTGGTAGACGGCCGGCTTGTCATGCAGGCCCGGGAGAGGTCCACCGACCAGGTAACCCTCCGTGGGATGGAGGTTTCCGCTCGACGGGTTGACACGCAGCGACCAGCGGGTGCTCGGGATCTCCTTCCACGCGGACAGTGCCAGCGCGTCGTAGAAGAGCCGAGCGACGGTCGCCGCGTGGAGCGGGGCTGGATCGACTTGCCCAAGGACGAACGCAGGCTCGTAGCGCGGGAGGGGGCCAACGGGTTCGAACCCCAAGGGAAACGTGTGGGCCCCCTCAAATCGACGGAACGGATCCGGTTGTGTCTCCCAGTCCAGGTAGCCGAGCGAGGGCGCGAACCGAAGGGGGAGGTGCTTCGAGCGTTGGTGGTATGCAAGCGTGACGTCCAACGCCGCCTGCACCGTGTGGTCTAGCGCACTATATGCGCACTTCTTACTTTTGTACTTCACGAGAATATCAGAAGCCTTTCATGTTCATTCCGGTCAGCACAAGAAGCGCCCCAGCCAGTTATTCCTCAGATTCTGGTTAGAAGCGTGCCAATCAGATTGGTCGCTTCAGTTCCCCGGAAAAGAAGTCCGCATTCTTCTTGAGGTAATGCGCCGCCTCTGGCGGCAGGTCTTGCTCGACAAAGATCGCTTCGACCGGACACTCTGGCTCACACGCGGCGCAATCGATGCACTCGTCTGGGTGGATGTAGAACATGTCGTCCCCTTCGTAGATACAGTCGACGGGACAGACATCGACGCAGCTCGCGTCCTTGACGCCGATGCAAGGCTCGGTGATGACGTACGTCATGGGATGGGGTCCTCTGTGGACGTTTCTGAGGGTGCGCCGCGCGCCGTGATCGTAGAAGACCGCGAGGAGCACCTCAACCGGTTGCGAATACGCCGCCGCATCGTCTGAGAAAGAACCGCGACGACGGTTAGTACGTAGGCATCGTTGGGTCGATCTCTTCGGCCCAAGCCTGGATGCCCCCGGCCACGTTCTTCAATCGCGTGAAGCCAGCCTCCTGGAGCTGCTCGATCGCTTGTGCACTCCGCACCCCGGACTTGCAGTGGACATAGTACTTACGGCTCGTATCCAGCTCGTGCATGCGCGCCGTGAGTTCAGAAAGCGGTAGCAATTGCGCTGTTTCGATGTGGCAGATTTGCCATTCATGAGGTTCACGCACATCGAGCAGCGTGACGTCGTCCCCGCGATCCAGGGTCGCGCTCAACTCCTGAACGGTGACTTCCTCGATGTTCGAGTCGATCCACGCATCGTGGTCAGCTCCGATTCCGCAAAACTGCTCATAGTCTATCAACTCCGTCACTATGGGGTTGTCCCCGCAAACCGGACAAGCGGGGTCCTTTCTGACTTTCAGGGTCCGGAACGTGAGGCCCAGTGCGTCGACCAACAGAAGTCGACCGATGAGAGGCTCCCCGATCCCGAGAATGAGTTTGATCGTTTCGGTGGCTTGAATCGTACCCAGCAGGCCCGGCAACACCCCGAGCACACCGCCCTCCGCGCACGAAGGGACGAGGCCCGGTGGTGGCGGCTCCGGATACAGACAGCGATAGCAGGGGCCTCCCGGCGCGCTGAAAACCGACGCTTGACCGTCGAACCGGAAGATCGAGGCGTAGACGTTCGGCTTGCCGGATAGTACACATGCGTCGTTGACAAGATAGCGGGTAGGAAAGTTGTCGGTCCCATCCGCTACGATATTGTATTCGGCGAGCAATTCGAGCGCATTTGCACTCGTCAATTGCGCCTCATAGGTATCAATGACGATATGCGGATTGACGTCCTGCAATCGATCCCGCGCCGAGGCGAGCTTGGGGCGGCCGACATCGCGAGTGCCGTGCAGGATCTGTCGCTGCAGGTTCGACTCGTCGACAACGTCGAAGTCGACGATTCCTAAACGGCCCACACCCGCAGCCGCTAGGTAGAGGGCCAGCGGCGACCCGAGGCCACCGGCCCCCACCATCAAAACGCTCGCCGCTTTTAGCTTCCTCTGACCATCGAGCGTCACCTCGGGCATGATGAGGTGGCGGCTGTATCGACGAATCTCCTCGTTCGAGAACTCGATTGGGCCCGCCTCGGCGAGACCTTGAAGGCCACCGGCGACCGAAGGCACGATCGAGATCTCCTCGTCCGGCTCGACCTTGGTGTCCTCGCGCTCGCGGTAGCGGATGTCATCCTCACCCACGTAAACGTTGACGAAGTTACGCAGGGTGCCGTCTTCTCCATAGAGATGCAATCTGAGCCCTGGATGTTTTCGGATGAGCTCGTCGAGCGCCTCGCCGACGGTCTCACCAGCGACACGCAGCCGAGCTTGATTATCCGTGTACGGTCGAAGTGGTGTGGGGACTAGGACTTCAGGCATGCCGCTCCTTCCACGCCAGACGTTGGTAGCGTCGCGCCGTAAGCCGAGAACTCAACTTGGGCAAACGACCGACGGTCATTTGTCAGCACCCAACCTGTTAAGTCGCCGACCGCGCCGTGCTCGACTGAAACGATGAGATAGACTTGATTCGGCCAAGCGTGGGCCAGATCGAACGCCGACGGCTCCGCCGAGGCGTCAGGATGAGAATGGTAGACGCCAACGATCTCTATGCCGTCGTCGGCCGCTTGACGCTCTGCCACACGGTATTCCTCGGCATCGATCAAGTATCGGTGGTGGGCAGCGTCGACCCTACCGTTGACGGCAAGGCGACTGCCGCGAACATGAATTTCACGCGCGTCCAGATCGAGCGAGCCGAGCAAGAAACCACAGACCTCCAGCGGGTAGCCCGACGCTGCATGCGCCCGAACCTGCTCCAAGAGCTCGCTCCCGACTTTTAGCTTCATCGCGTATCCTGCTCTTCCCAGAACGCTTCATTCAGATAGTTATCGCCGTGGTCGCAAAGCACCGTGACGACCACTCCATGGGCCAGGCTTCGTGCGAGCTCCAGAGCCGTATGCACATTGGCGCCGGTTGAAGTTCCGACCAAGAGTCCCTCCTCGCGCGCCAACCGACGCACCATAGCCTGCGCGTCCTCGGTGCGGACTGTTATCACTTCGTCGGCCAGCTCGGAGTCATAGATGCCCGGGCGAAACGCGGTCTCGAGGTGTTTTAGACCCTCCAGCCCATGAAGAGGGGAGTCCGGTTGGACCGCTAGGAGCGCGACATCCGGTCGCTGCCGCCGAAGAAACCGACCGACCCCCATCAACGTTCCGCTCGTGCCGATCCCAGCCACGAAGTGCGTCACCCGTCTTTCAGATTGGTGCCAGATCTCCGGCCCCGTCGCCGCGTAGTGAGCGCGCCAGTTCTCGGGGTTGTCGTATTGGTTTGCGTACCAGTACCGATCCGGAGATGCGGCAGCGAGGCGCTGCGCCTCTCGGTACGCTCCATCGTGTGACTCTTGCGGATCGGTGAGAATCAACTCGGCTCCCAGCGCGCGGAGAGTTCTGAGTCGTTCGGCGCTCGCGTTACCCGGTATGCAGAGCGCAACCCGGTAGCCGCGCGCAGCGCCGATCCACGCCAGAGCGATGCCTGTGTTTCCGCTGGTGGCGTCCAGGATCGACTTGTCAGGTAAAAGCGTGCCGTTTCGTTCAGCCACGAGGATCATGTGAAGCGCCGGGCGATCCTTGACCGAGTGACCCGGGTTGAGATGCTCCGCTTTGGCATAGAGTTCCACCGGGGCGATCTCGGTCTCGAGCGACCGAAGACGCAGAAGTGGCGTGTTTCCGACGCGAGTGAATTGATCCACATCGCGTGGACGAGTCCGGGCGACCGTATTCATAGCAAGACATCCTTGCCTTTCGGGCTGGCGGCAACGAACATACTTAAATCGGATAAAGTTTGTCCAGTATCCGCGGTCGCTACTAAGTAGGAATGGAAGAACCCGCCCGGCGAGGGGTACTACGTCCCCAGCGGCCCAGCCTATTCCACCGCTTCCCAATCACACCACGGAACTCGAAACCAATACGTTGAGGGGTTAACTGATGGTTGTTGCTAGGTCGGCTGCTTCTTGGGGGGAGGAAGGCGGGAGGTAGACGTCCCGGGGAACGAGTTTACATAAGGGGGACCCCGCGCTCATATCCCTAGAACTTCGAGGGACCAGGGAAGTCGAGTATCGTCCCTGCGCGTGCGCGCGCGTGAAGGGTTGCGTTTGGCAAGTAGGCGGTAGCGTCGTCCAGCTTCCGGTGTCAATCCCGGTGTCATTATAATGAGCGCTAGTGAGCGTAAAGTGCTATCAAATCTGACGTATTTGGTTCTATTGATAGACAGTGATAGCCGGTGACTGATCGTGTCGGGTGCCTTACAAACAAGGGGTCCCTGGTTCGAATCCAGGTGCGCCCACCACGGTCTCGTACGGCCGCTGGCTCGGCTGAGGGAGCTAATTGCGCGATGCCATGAGAAGACAGAGAAGCGCCCTGAGTGCGGGTACTCTCGCCCTGCTCGTCCTTTCGGTGCATCCGGCAGCCGCTCAGGAGCTATGTGCTCCGTGGGGTTTTCTAGCTCCACATGTCGATCCTTCGCGAAACGACTGCGTGAGAGCGAGGCGTGGGGATCCGGTGGTCAAGATCCTCGACGCGAAAGACCCGAACGAAGTCGCGGTCGTGGGGATCCTTCGAGTTGAGTCGTCCAGGGAAGAGCTGGTCGAGCGTTTCCGAGACATCGAAAGCTTCAAACAGAGCCCCAACGTCCTTCAGATCGCGAAGTTCAGCAAGCCGCCCCGGATCGGTGACCTGCAGAACCTTACGATCGACAGCGGGGACATCGATGATCTTCGCGCGTGTCGTGTAGGGGACTGCGGGGTCAAGGCGTCCGCCCGAGCGATCGCGCGGCTTCAGAGGGAAGTCAACTGGTCGGCACCCGACTATCGAGAACGAGTGTCGGATTTCGTCCGTCGAATGTTGCTCGAGTCGGTGATTTCGTACGCCGAAGGTGGAATCGCCGCGCTGGGCGAGTATGCCGATCAGGAGGAACCCCTTCGGCTGGCCGAGGAGTTCGACGCGATCCTCGAGGCTTCGCCCTACCTCGCCGAGCACGCGCCGGCGTTTCATCGGTACCTGGCGGATTACCCGGATGTCCCGCTTCGAGGTTCCGAGGACTTCTTCTACTGGTCGAACGAGAAGCTCGGGCTGAAGTCGGTGATCAGCGTTACGCACGTAACGATCTACACTCCGCCGTCGCTGAACGCCGGAAGCGACGTTCTGGTCGCTTCGAAGCAGATCTACGCGAGTCACTACTTCGAAGCGTCTCTGGGCCTGGCGGCTCTCGTACGTGAGAGGGGGGAAGAAGGCGCGGCGTACCTCGTTTATCTCAACCGGTCGCGGCTGGACGCGCTCGGCGGGCGCTGGAGTGGCCTGCGGCGAAAAATCATCGAAAACCGTCTCAAGCATGGGACCGAGACGAATCTGGTGGCGACGCGAGAGCGGTTGCGAAAGCCGCCGGATTCACGATAGGGAATCGCCGCCTCCAAGCGATGTCCCGTTGAAGGTCCGCGGCCGCGGCCTTCCTGTCGACGCATAGTTCCACCCATTCCAGCGTTTCCGTCAGGGGGGAGTACTGACGTTTTTCCCTCGCGCGCGTGAAGGGTTGCACCGCTCCGCCTACCCTCTGCGTTCGCTAGGAGGGGGGCGGAGCGTTTGGCAAGTAGGCGGTAGCGTCGTCCAGCTCCCGGTGTCATTATAATGAGCGCTAGTGAGCGTAAAGTGCTATCAAATCTGACGTATTTAGTTTTATTGATAGATAGTGATAGCCCGTGACCGGTCGTGTCAGGTGCCTTACAAGCAGGGGGTCCGTGGTTCGAATCCACGTGCGAGGGTGGCTGACCACGTTCCTCTGGCTATGTGCCGGTCACGATGATATGGGCAAGAACACGAACCACTCCGGGGAGACCGAGGCCGTGCAGGACAACAGGGCAAGTGCGGTCAGGAATTCAAGCCCTCCCTGACCGTCGCCCCGGTACGAGGTCTTCCGCGTTGACGTGTACGACCTAGTCTGACCCCACGGTCAACTGTTGTCCGGTCCACGTGCGCCCACCCCATATAGTGCAGACTTGCTGTCGGGCCCCTCGAGGGTTCAATTTTCCGGGCCAGTGTTCATAGTCCGCCCTGGCGATGCCACGGGTGGGGAGCAAGCATAGCCGTTCGGTCGGCTGCTCGAAAGGAGCCCAGATGGCGGAAGGCGTTCCGATCAAAGTCACTCTGAAAAAGATCCAAGTCCTCGATACGCTGGATCCCGGCCACAGGGAACACGGGCAATTCGTGTTCTCGAGCAAGGTGTCCAGTCAGAACCAGGGAGGGATCGTTCACGAGAGCCGCTTTCCAGAGGAGGGCTCATGGAAGATCTCAGACCACCCGAGAAAGAATCGGGTGAAGATCGATGTCGAGATCTTCAACGGGAACGTTGAAGACCACTTGGTCGTCGAGCTTGTTGGCGAGGAACTGGACAAAATAACTGCAAGCGACTTCCTGGATCACTACAGCCGAGAGTTCTCGGGATCACCGCAATCGTGGGTCGGGTTTTACGGACCTGGCCCAGAAGTCGAAGGCGTGGGCCCACCTGAGGACATGGGCAACTGGCGCGTCTGGTACGAAATCTCGACGGCCTGACCGCCTGTTTCGTCCTCGTGATCGTGCCACTCACGGCTGTGGCCACTGCATGTGACGATTCTTCTCCCATCGGCCCAAGCAACGAGGTCATCAGCGTGATCCTCGTGAACAAGTGCTCCGCGGTAGTGGTTGGGGAGTCATGCACGGCTACAGCTAGGGCGTTTGGTCCGGACGGGGAGTTGTCTGGTCCGGCTCTCTTTTGGGGTTCCAGCGATTCGAGGATCTTCTCGGTCACGGGGTCGAGTACCGAGGGCACCGTGACCGGACGAACACCGGGTTCGGGAACGATGAGCGTCGGCAATCGGAGTGGAAGCGTCTCGACGGAAACGTCGGTTCGGGTCATTCCCGCCGGAGGAAAATGAGTCACGGGATCCTGCCTCCACCGGAGAGAACAACCTGATCAGCGTGCGCAAGTCCGAAGATCGAGGGCGTGTCGATCTCGGCTGGTTGGAATCCCGTCACTCATTCTCCTTCGGCGAGTACCACGACCCGCATCACATGGGGTTCCGGGCGCTACGGGTCATCAACGAAGATCGGGTACAGCCGGGCCAGGGTTTCGGGCTCCACGGTCATCGGGACATGGAGATCGTCTCGTACATCGTCGAGGGCTCGCTCACTCATAGAGACAGTATGGGCAACGGCTCGGTGCTCGTCGCCGGTGATGTGCAACGCATAACCGCGGGCACCGGTATCCAGCACAGCGAGATGAACGCGTCCGTGGAGGAGCCGGTCCATTTCCTTCAAATCTGGATCCTACCCGAGGCGAGGGGGCTCCAACCCGGCTACGAGGAACGCCACTTCACCGCGGAAGAGAAGCGAGGCACGCTTCGGTTGATATGCTCCCGAGACGGTGGGCAAGACGCGCTCAGCATCCAGCAGGATGTCGTGCTCTACGCGGTCATCCTCGAACCGGGGCAGACGCTCGATCACGCGATGGATCCGGGTCGTCACGCCTGGGTTCAGGTTCTCCGTGGTGAGTTGACCGTCAACGGCCAGATCCTGTACCAGGGCGACGGGGCGACCGCTAGCGAGGAGACAGGTTTGTCGTTCCGTCCCACGGAGCCAGCCGAAGTCGTTGTGTTCGATCTAGCCTGACTTAGTTGTCACCACCCTTACCCAACATTGACCTTGCCGCCGCTCCCGTTGTAGGCTGGACGTTAGAGGACAATTGCCGTTCACCGAGCAACACAGTCAGAAGGAGCAAGAGGATGACGCAAGTCAGTGTATGGCGGATCGCTGAGATTTTTATTGGGACTTTCGCCGCGGTCTTTGCCGCGCTCGTTGTTTTCTCGGCATTCTTCTCGTCTTTTGTAGCACCGCTGGTTCGATAGAGAAAGCGTCGAGAACCCACAATCTCTCAACCGGCGGCGGCCGGGTGGGGAATGTGTTTCGCTAGTCGCGAATGCCGGTGGTTTTTCGACGGCGAACTCGATGACGATGTTGTCGAGTGGTTCCGGGTGAGGAAGCCATGGAAGCAGAGTGGCGAGCTTGGAACCCTCGATTGGCCCACGCGGGCTCGCGTGGATCGGTACGTGGTTATCCCGAATAACCGCGACCTCGGCCTCAAATGGCGGGGTGAGCCGGTAGAAGGAGAAGGGCGGACAGAACTCGAGTTCAAGGGAAAGGTGGCGTCCCTGGGCGTGTTGACGCTGGTCCCGGGAGTCACGGGCGTCGTTGAACGGTGGGTCAAATGGGCATGTGACGGCGAGACGCTGCAAGCCTCGAACTCGGTGGACGTGGAAAAGAGGAGGATCCTCCGCAAGGTCCGACTGGGCAGCTTGGATGCCGATCTCGAAGTGCCTCCAGTTGGCCGCGAAACCCTCGTTGATCGCGGTCTTCAGATCGAGTTGACCAAGCTTTCCCTCGCCGCAACACCCCATTGGACGTTAGGTTTCGAAGCGTTTCCCGACGACTCTGCTCTGCACGAGAACTTCACCCGAAACCTGTCGCTCTTTCTGAAGGAGCTTCCGCGCTCTCTGAGGCTCTCTGCAGACACATCGTTTTCGTATCCCGAGTGGCTCGCGCGGCACACGAACTATGCGGAGACACAGTAGTAGTCAACGATTGCGATTCCAACAGGAGGCGAAAGTGGCTGATGTTACTCTGAAGCACTTCGATGAATTGGAGAACCACGGTGGAATGTTCCTCTACGCCCGCAAAGAGCTCGGAGTCACGGCGTGGGGGATGAACGTTGAGCGATTGCCGGCCAACTGGGCCGAGTACCCGGAGCACGACCACGACAAAGACGGTCAAGAGGAGGTGTACGTTCCGCTGGAAGGCAGCGCGACGCTGGAGTGTGAAGGCGAGACCTGGAAGCTCGAGCCTGGCACGCTGGCCCGGGTCGGACCCGGAGAGAAACGAAAGGTCATTCCCGGCGACCAGGGTGTGACGATGCTTGTCATCGGCGGCACACCCGGGAAACCGTACACGCCGGAGTCGTAGCGGCGGGGCCAAGGGACGTATCCGCCGTCTCGGCGATCAAAAGTTGAAACTCTCGATCTCCTCGCGCTCCCGTGTGATCAGCTGGTCCCGACGATAGAGCTCGAAGGGCGCGTAATGGTCCACGGCGTGTCCGACTCCGAGGGCGTATCCGACCGCCTCTCCGAGCGCATGCAGCGACAGGACAAAAGCGAGGATCGGTAGCCGACGGGGTACGAATCGG
>Ga0255057_10001365_pt1 | contig 13756 bp, 13 predicted proteins | sample Cases_109_6_MG_FD_189022 | JGI IMG/M metagenome (GOLD analysis project Ga0255057, IMG submission 189022) | Seawater microbial communities from Amundsen Gulf, Northwest Territories, Canada - Cases_109_6 | ecosystem: Environmental > Aquatic > Marine > Gulf | place: Canada: Northwest Territories... | reverse complement strand
TGCGTCAGAAACGCGGCTCATGAGGATTGTTGTGCAAGGTTCTCGACCCAAAGAACCTGTCACAACAATCCTCATGAGCCGCGTTTCTGACGCACTGGCTCGGGTACGCGACGCGCGCCGCGTCGAATGGCCGTAGCGCATTTGCAAGGCGCGCAACAAAGTAGTCCGGGACAGTGCGTCGAAACCCACTCGGGAAGCGCCTTTGCGGGCGCGCTGCAGCGTCGCTCGTCGCTTGAGTGGAACGACCACGCAGCGCTCCTCGCTTCTTGCATCGCATCCCGCAAAGACGGCTTCGCGGCCATGCGGATTGTTGAGGCAGGTTCTAATCACGTTGCCGATTCCATAGTACTTCCTGACCCGATTCTGTGCGTGCCAGGATTCGGGCGATCACGAACAAAAGGTCTGACAGGCGATTGAGATATTTGAGCGCCTCGTCTCTTACCGTTTCAACTTTCCTCAAGGAAGCAACTCGCCGCTCTGCACGTCTTACCGTGGCTCTGGCGACATGGCAGGCAGCTGCAGCCTGGCCACCACCGGGCAAAATAAAATCCTTCAATGACGGCAGGTCGGCGTTGAACTGATCGAGGCTCTTTTCCAGCCGATCGATGAAAGGCGCTTCGATCGCGCTATGACCTGGAATGCACAGCTCGCCGCCGAGTTCGAAGAGGTCGTGCTGGATCTCGATCAGACATTCCCGAATCGGGACTGCCAGCGAATCATTGGCAAGGACTACACCGATGGCACTGTTCGCCTCGTCCACCGTCCCGTAGGCTTCGACACGCAAACTGTCTTTGTCCACGCGACTGCCGTCGCCCAGGCCGGTCGTGCCATCGTCCCCGGTGCGGGTATAGATTTTGCTGAGCCGGTTACCCATTCGTCATTCCCAGGAATACTTCAGTTCCAGAAATCCGCTTCGTTCCTGCATCGGAAAGCCGGCCGCGGTTTCATAATACTCATCCAACAGATTTTCAATGCGCGCGTTCACTTGCCATTTCTTGCCGAGTACAATTTGTCCCGTGAGATTTGCCAACACGTAGCTATCGAGTACTACGCCGCCAAAATCTTCGCGATCACCGCTCACCAGCACCGACAGACCGATTCTGTGCCTGCCTATGTCTCTGGTGAGACTGACGGTAAGGCTTTTTTCCGCGCGTCGCAGCAATCGTACCCCATCTGTCGCATTGTCGGCTTGCTGTCTGACGAGAATGGTCTGCAGGCTGAACTTGTCGCCGCTGTACTTATAGTCGAGCTGTGCGCCACGAATTTCGGCCTGGCTTATGTTTCGTAGTTGAAAAGTCGCGAGGTCGAAATCAACGAGATCTTCGATGTCGTTCTGATAAAGCCCCAGGCTCACCCTGTGCCGGTTCCCGGGATGAAAGCGCAGGCCCAGCTGAACCTCATCCGCTACTTCCGGCAATAACGCGGGATTTCCGCCGAAGCCGTACCGGTCCGTCGCATCGGGCGCACGAAACGCACGACCCATGCCGGCGTTGATTGTCCACTGGTCATTCAGGTCGAATGCGTACTCAGCATTCCACGTGGTCTGGTTGCCGATGGTCTCATGATCGGTCAAACGCGCAGCAACGAAGGCCTGATGGCGGCCACTCGACCACTGGTCCTCGACGAACACGGCCTTCACGGCGGTGTCCTCTTGAAAGAACGAGCCGAACGACAATGTGCTGGCCGTTTCGTCCACGAAATACAGTCCTCCAACCAGTGTGTGATTCCCGATAGAGTAGCTGTATTGCCAATCGAGGCTCGTTCTTCTGGACTCGACGAAATCGTCGGACTGATTCTGGTTAAGATCGTAGACGATGTGGCTCACCAGCAGCTTGCTTTGAGCCTGATCGCCGACCGGCGTCAGAATCTCAATCGCCGTGCTTGCATTCACAAAATCCTGATCGAGCGGCGCAAGAAAGAAATCGAGATACTCGACATTGCCCTCAGCCTGCCAATGTCGAATCGATACGTCATTCAGACCCAATCGTCTTTGAAAATAGAAGTTGGCGCTAAGGTTTTCGTAGCCACGATCGAGATCGTTGCCGGTACGAACGGGAAAGCCATCCGTGTCGTGCCAGTTGATCGAAATACCGAACTCTCCGTCTTCATTGCGGCTGCCGCCTGAGGCAAATCCGGATTTGGTACCAAAACTGCCACCGCCGACACTTCCTTCGGCATAACTGCGACTGGAACGTCGGGTAATGATGTTAATTACGCCACCGATCGCATCGGTACCGAAGAGAGAGGAGCGGGCGCCTTTGACGATTTCGATGCGCTCGATGATTTCCGGGGCGATATTCTCAATCGCAGCGCCGCCAATGGTGCCTGGATTGATGCGGACGCCGTCAACGAGTACCAGGGTGTGGTTACTCTCCGTACCACGAAGAAAGACTGAAGTTGCCTGCCCCGGCCCTCCGTTTCGACCGATATCGATGCCGGCTTCGAATCGCAGGAGTTCCGCGAGATCCATTGCCAGCGACTGCTCGATTTGATCCCGTGTAATGACAGTGACCGGCACGATCGCATCATTGACCGGGATCTCGGTGCGAGTTGCCGTAACGATGATTGTGTCTTTCGGTTCGGGCTGTTGCGCGCTTGCGGTGAGCGCAATGCCAAGTGCCAGCAGGAGTGCCAGCGTTTGCGTCAAGTATTTCATATCTACCCCGATGCACACCGCCCGTGTGCAAGAAAAGTGCAAATAGGGAATGGTGCTTCGGGGTATTGGGACGAACATCTAGTGCACGCCCGAACAGTCGCCCGCCGCGCCATTCGCGTGTACGTAAGGCCGGTCTCCGGGCTGACGAGTGGAAGGATTTCCGCTCCGTAGCGCCTTCCCACGATTCAGAGGACAGATCAGTCCAGTGTTTCGCAGTGGCTCCGATACCATTGCGTATCGGGGGCTACGGGTTAACTCGATCACCGTTGCGGGGGCAGCGTCGGAATGAGAATGTTGATTCTCTTGGCACCGACTTCCCGTTCACCCGAAAAAAAAGCCTTTCCGGGTTCACCTGACGAGCGGCCACAATAGATTTGCCTCCTACCACTGTCAAGCAACTTGTTTATTGCGATGCGCGCGGCCATAGTTGCGAGCGATGAATCGCCGAGACAAAAACCTGTCGACGACACTGGGCGTGGCATTGCGAGCGGCGGATGCTGCCGCCGATATCAGCCGCGCCTTTTACGCCGGCAATTTCACCGTCGAAACCAAAGCGGACATGACGCCGGTAACCCAGGCGGACGTCGAGTGCGAGGAGAAAATTCGCGAGATTATTCTTGATGAATTTCCCGAACACGGCTTTTACGGCGAAGAAACAGGCCAGACAAAAAGCGACGCGGAATTCCTCTGGCTTGTCGATCCAATCGATGGCACCAAGGGATTCGTTCGGCAATATCCTTTCTTTTCGACGCAGATCGCTTTGATGCACCAGGGGGAGCTGCTACTTGGTGTGTCGAACGGCACCATGTTGGACGAGTTGGCCTGGGCCGAGCGTGGAAACGGCGCGTGGCTGAACGGCGAGGCGCTTCGGGTTAGCGAAATCGATAGTCTTGAACGCGCATCCGTATCCACCGGCAATCTCAAATCACTGGCGAGCAGTGCCGGTTGGCAGGAACTGGGCAAGGTCGTGGCAAGCGCAGACCGCATTCGCGGTTACGGCGATTTCTATCATTATCATCTGCTGGCTGCAGGCAAGATCGATGCGGTCATCGAGTCTGACGTAAACATCCTCGATATCGCTGCGCTGTCGGTTATCGTGACCGAGGCCGGTGGTATTTTTACTGACATGAATGGCAAGGCGCCGGGGCTCGGGACGAGATCCGTACTGGCAGCGAATCCCGCACTGCACCCGGAATTGCTGGACAGGTTTGGCGGGGTCGTCAACTGATGGATTTTCGGATCTATCAGGTCGATGCGTTTACCACGCAATTGTTTGCCGGCAATCCCGCAGCCGTCATTCCACTCGACGAATGGATCGACGAGTCATTGATGCAACACATCGCGGCAGAAAACAATCTGGCCGAAACCGCGTTCTTCGTGCCGCGCAACAAAAGCGGCGATCACTGGCACATCCGTTGGTTTACGCCAGCTGTCGAAGTGCCCCTCTGTGGCCACGCGACGCTCGCCAGTGCAGCAGTCATTCAGCGGGAGTTTTCGCCGGCGTCGTGGCCGATAAGGCTCGAATCGGCCAGCGGTCAGCTCACTGTCGACGTTGACGGCGATGCTTTGGTTCTCAATTTCCCGGCAAATAAGGCCGCCCCTGCTGAGGTACCGGCTGGATTGCCGGAGGCACTGGGCGTAAAGGTCGAGGAATCTCTCGCAACAGAGGGTTTCTATCTGTTGATCGTGGCGGACGAGGCAAGCGTGCGGACTATGGGTCCTGATTTCAGCAAGATTCTCTCTGTGACCAAGGACAGCATTATCGTGACCGCAGCCGGCGATTCCGTTGACTTCGTATCACGGTTTTTCGCGCCCGGTATCGGCATCGACGAGGATCCGGTGACAGGTGCAGCACATTGTGTCCTGACGCCTTACTGGTCAAATCGTCTGGACAAGAAATTATTGAAGGCCAGGCAGATATCACAACGCGGCGGTGAGCTGGGTTGTGAGTTAAGGGACGATCGGGTTCTGCTGCGCGGACATACGAAGTTTTATCTTGAAGGCAAATTGACCGTCTAAGTCAGTACGCGTTTTCCGCGGCGACGAATAGCCGGGTGTCTCGCCAGTGGATTGCTTCCATCGGTGTGGCATACAACTCAGTCAGTCTTTCTTCGCAGAGTACCGAGTCTGTCGGTCCGAGTTCCCAACGCCCGTCGCCAAAAAGCAGCAAACACTTGTCCGCATATCGTGCCGCGAGATTCACGTCATGAAGGCTGGCGATAATTGCCGCTCCGGACTCAGTCTGTTTTCGAAAAACATTCAACACGTCCAGTTGGTGCTGGGGATCCAGGTGATTGGTCGGTTCGTCCAGCAAATAGACGGCCGGCGTTTGCGTTAGCGTTTGGGCGATCGCGAGGCGCCGCCGCTCGCCACCCGACAAAGTAGCGACGTCCCGGTCCTGCATGGACCCCAGGTCCATCTGCTGCAGGGCATCTTGCGCGATACTTCTGTCTTCAATCGATTCCCATTGCAGCCGGCCAATATGCGGGTGGCGCCCAATCAGCGCGGTGTCGAGCACCGTGGTCGGGAAAACATCTTCTGTATATTGCGGCAGCAGCGCGAGATTCCTCGCGATATCCTGGCGCCGCTGGCTCTCCAGCGACTCGCCGAGAAGCAAGACCTCGCCCTGGTCATGTTTACGCAAGCCGGCGAGTGTCAGCAGTGTCAGCGATTTGCCGGCACCGTTTTGACCGAGCACCGCAAGAAAATCACCGCAGTCGACAGCCATCCGCAGATCCTGCACCAGTGTGCGGCCGGGAACTGTGACCGTCAGGCCATGGCAGGCAAATGCTGATTCGGAAGTCGTGCTCATCAGGGCAGACTAGCGGCGTCGCTATTAAAAAGCACGTTCTGGAAAACTATTTTGTCAGGCGGATTTCTCGTGCCGTCTGGTCGCCGATAACGACGTACTTGAGATTCTTGGGAACCATTGCGTCGAACTCCGAGACCGCAATTCTTCCGCCCATGATTTCCGCAAAGCGTTGCGGAAACTGCGGCTTTCTATCTGGTTCGGCGATTCCTGCCGGAACGTTCGGCTGCCCATTTGCGGGATCGTATTTATCCGTCGCGCCAAGTGTATGCAAAAACTCGTGCGCGATAATTACGTTATTCGTCCCGGCCTGTTGCCGCCCGGCAAATGCATTGACGACGCCGACCATGCCTTTTTGCATGCCGACCGAGTTCTCGAGTACGAAATTCGCCTGCGGTGCGTGATAACGAACGAAGATACGCACATCGGGGTCCGGGTCATCCTGGTCGCTCGCAATCCGGCTGGCCCACCAGCGCATTTTCAGACTCCAGAACATGACGTCGATTGCGCCGGACGATGAACCGAGGGAAGGCGGTTGCTCTTTTATCGGCCGGCCCAGCTCGATGCGTACGGGCCGGCGCAGCGTGCGCCCGTATTTGCTTGCTTCCCGGCTGACAAATGCCTCGATGCCATCGAATTTATCGATTCTGAGAGTTTCGATATAGCGGGTGCTTTCTGTGCTGCCGTCGCCGTTTATCGGATAGATCTTGACCCAGAGACTGTTATTCCAATCGGTACTTCTCGACTGCGTCAGCCAGGTGCTGACCGCCACAAAGAACAGTATCAGTAGCAACAACGTTATGCGGATCGCCTTAAACATGGGGAAATTTAAGCGCCGTCTGGACCGACAGGACAGCGACCAGGTCCCAGTTTGCCGCATTGCCTGGGCCAGTCGAGTGATCTCGCGCCAGCCCTCGCTTAATCAGGCTTACGAAAGAGAAGAACGAACCTGTCGGTCTTGCCACGGAGCTCCGGATTGAAAACGATCTTGCTGTAGTCGTCATCCATATTGCGTAAGACCTGGCTCTTGTCGTCGAGAACGAATCCGGCGATCTCGAGTTCCGAGATTACGATGCCAGGGTCGATACGATGAACCGAGTTTCCGGTCTCACGAGGCGAGCCCGCCTCGGCGTAATGATCTACGACACCCAGGAGACCGCCAGGCTTCAAGCCCTTGTAGAGTTCCGCAAGCAACTTCGGGCCGTCAATTTTCGGCCAACTGTTCTCCGGATCCGCGTAATAGATGTCGTGGTAGGCAAGTATTACTGTGACAGCGTCAAATGAATCGGCCGTTAATTCGAGTTCGTTGTTTTCGGCCATCAAGACTTCGACATTCGCAAGGCGGCCGTCGGCGTGACGTTCATTGAACTCATCGCCGACAAAACTCAGATACGCCGCATTGCTATGCGACACGACGCGGCCGTCCGGGCCGACGACGTAGGAGAGCAGCTCGCTGTAATATCCACCGCCGGAAAACAGGTCGAGTACGGCCATGCCGGGCTCGATGCCGAAGAACGCGAGGACTTCGGCAGGTTTCCTGCCAGCGTCACGTTCGAGGTCTGCCGCGCGCCGGTTCGGATTGCTAAGCGCAGTTTGGTAGTCGAAGGGTTCGACAACCGGGGCTTCCGCTGCCTGCTGTGATTCCTGGCCGCAGGCCGTGAGCGCCAGGAGAGCAATAACTGGAGTAATTCTCGAATTCATGGTCTTTCCGGTAATGGTGTGATGGCGACTATAGACTGAAGTCTTGGCAATAAGTGCCAAGACTGCCAGAGAAGACCGGCCAATAAAAAGCCCCGCGGCTGGAAGCGGCGGGGCTAATGACTCTTTTTATTATTAAAGAGGTAACTGAGAATTCGGTAACCAGATACAGACATATTATTATTATTGGATCTGGATCTTATTATTATTGTAGTTATTTTTCTTCTGGCGTCTAAATCCTGTATGTATCGATTTTCCGGTTTCCGAGTCCAGTTACACTTCGCTTGGGCATCGTTATAAAAGCAATTCCTATGCCAGTAGCTCATAAAACAATATATTTCAGTAAGTTATGTGGTGACCTACAAACCGACACTTAAGAGTTTGTCGTTGGATGTAAAGATTCCCGACAGATTGCTGCGACCGCACATTTTTTGGTTATAAAACAACAGGTTATAACTAGCTGAATATCCTAATATTTTCCAGGCGGGGTAAGTGCTTTGGCCTATCCTGCCCGCCCGGAATTGCCGTTTTTCTGTTCAATTCGACATCCGAGGTACTCCGGCGCTCTTAAATTGGACGGTCTGTCAAATTATTCGACGTGCGCCGGGCTGTTTGCGCGCTCCAGCAGGCTGACCAGGCTATAGAAGCGACCGTTTCTGATCACAGCCACAATATTCATTGCGTCTGCGACTCTTGCCAGCGGGTCACCGGACACCAGCACCATATCCGCCAGCGCCCCCTCGGCAATCCGGCCGATCTGATTGTCGAGGCCCAGCACGCCGGCCGGGTTGCCGCTCGTGGACATTAGTACCTGGACGCCGCTCAAGCCGGCTGCAGCAAGCGCACGCATCTCTGCATGCAATGCGAGTCCGGGTGGCAGGCCACTGGGCTTGCTGCCCAGCATGATCAGGGGTGCGGAATTCGCGAAACGGGGAATCGAGGAAAAGCGCCGCAACGTGGTTACGCGACCTTTAAGCAGTTTCGCCTGGCGCGACAGAAACAGGGCAGACAAGCCCGGCGTGTCGGCATCCGCCAGGCCGGATACCAGTGCGACCGGAGCGGCAGCAGCCTGAATATCCTGATATTGATTTCCCTTGGGCGAAGTCGGCATTGAGTCAATACCGAGTAACAGGTCCGCCCCCACACCAAGGCCGATAGTCCAGCTCTCTGCAAGGACAGGAATGCCTTTCGCCTGCCATGCAGAGACGGCCGATCTTCGGTCGGCGTCGGTCAGGCCTGAAGACGGAATGGTGACGAATTGAAATATCCTTTCGTCGTCGGTACCACCTTGTGCAATATCACCCGCCCAAAGTAATCTCGGTCCGGGCGTTTCCTCGCCTTCCCAGAGCAATGGATCGAAATCCGGGCGCTGATCGCTGGTGATCAGCGTGGTCACGCCATAGCTGAGAAGCTCCGCGCCGTGGTTAATGAGATTTTCGGCAGACACGGACGAATAACTGTCAATAAAACCGGGAAGTATTGTCACATCGCCGAGGTCCAGAATCGTCGCGTCCGGCCATTCCTGCTGCTCCGCCAATGCCGCGATACGCGGGCCGTCGACAAGAACATCGAGGTTGTGTCTGTAATCACTGCCTGTGCCGTCGAACAGGCGCGCAGCGCGAATGACGAGTTTCACGCTTGGTGGATCTGCAAGCGTTAACTCTTTTTTCTCCTGCTTCAGACGAGATCGCGAGCCCGCCTGCCCCACAGCTGCGCTGAATTGGACGGGCGTGGATTGCCAGTCGTCGAAGTCGCGCGATTTTATGACGCCATCAGAGGTGTAGTAGAAGCTCGTTCGGTCCATCCAGCTCACCGGCGAAATAAAGAAGTCCTCTCCCGATACGAACGGCCTGATCAGCGGCGGATCGGAGAGAATGACCATCTCTATCCCCAGTTCATTGCCGTTGTGTCGAAGATAGGTAAGCAGGCTGCCGTCCGGCCGCCACGATGGTGCCGACAAAACATCTGTGGAGACCACCAGCTCGCGCTCGGGCTGACCCTGGCGCCGAAGTATCAGCAACCACTCATCGTGGAATCGCCGTACGTAAACAAGACTTCGACCATCAGCAGACCAGACTGGCTCTGTTTCGTCGCCGGCATGATTCGAGATTCTCCAACTCAGGCCGGTGGGGAGGTCGGTCTCCCAAATATCGAAGCCGCTAGCCCCTCGTGCAGAGGAGTAGACGATCCTCTCTCCATCCGGATGCCATTCCGGGTGCTGATCGAAAAAGCCGCCGTCACTGAGCTTGCTGGAATCGCTGCCATCCAGGTTGATTGCCCAGATCTGACTTCTGCCGGCATTCTGCGTTTGATAAAGAATCCGGCTGCCGCTCGGCGACCAGCGCGGTCGTCGGGCCGGCAGCAGGTTGTCACCAACGACCTGAGCCTGGCCGCCGTCGGCCGGCACGATCCAGATACTTCCGAGAAGGTCCATGGCCAGCCGGCCATCGACATGCGAGACATCGGCAGCGAGATTAGTGCCTTGCGAGAGCAGCAGTTCCGCGTGGCAGGTCGAGATACATGCCAATGCGGCAATTAGCACGCGCGAGGTTTTCCACAGGAATTCACGCACCGCCTTCAACCTTCAGGTTCACGAGTTCATCTTCGCTTACTTCGAATTCGATTTGCATCGGCTGGCAGCAAATCTGGCAATCTTCGATGTAGGATTGGCCGCCGGCGGACAGATCGATGACGATACTCATCGATTCCGCGCAATACGGGCAGCTGATCGTTCGATCGAGGAGCCAGTTCGTCACGTCCGGATCAAGGTTGCAGTCGCCTGCCGACCCACGGCGTTACGTTGAATTCATATTCGGACGCTCGGGAAAGTTCGCGCTGCCATGCGCCGCGATCGTGAATTCTGTCCCTGCCTTCAATCCACAACTCGATCGCCGACGCCCAAACGCGAACACCGCCCCAATGTGGCGGCCGGCCGATCAATGGTTGCTCTGCACCTTCGAGAGACTGCAAATCGTCAGTCACCGACAGGCCAAGATCGACAGCGCGGTCTCTGAGTTGCTGTACCAATGCCTGGCGTGATTCCAGTTCTTCGCTTTGGTCGCTGCCCCACGCACCGAGCTGACTGCCCCACTCGCGCGATTTGAAATAGGCGTCGCTTTCGGCCTGCGGAGAACGAACAGCAAGTCCTTCGATACGAATTTGCCTGCCGAGCGCGTCCCAATGAAATACCGCCGCAACATTGGCACACTGCTCCAGTTCCTGCACCTTTCTCGAGTTATAGTTGGTATAGAAGACCAGGTAGCCAGGATCCGGCACGAATTCCTTGCAGAGTACGACCCGCGCCGATGGAAATGAAGATTCATCAACAGTGACAAGCGTCATAGACGTCGGGTTGCGTTGAACCTCAGTCGTCGTTGCTTCCTTGATCCATGCATCGGCCCAATGCATGGGATCGGCCGGCAGCTCATCGGGGAGCCGATCCGAAGTTTTTGGTTTGCTCAATTCCTGCTCCGGGTGTTCTTGTCTCGCAATGTGCGGGATCGTCGCAGACTATCAGACTCGAACCTATCTCAACATGTTGAGATAGGTTCTGGTTGTTGTGTATCACCCCGACACAAAAGTGCCGCCTTCGCGCCTTGGATCAGCGGCAACTTCGAATCCGGACCGTGTATCGAAAAGGGCCGCCCCAACACCCCCGAAGTACATACCGATCGACGGATACCGGGTGACTGAAATGCCGAGGTCTGGCAGTTCCAGGCCCGGTTCCACGGCGAGATTGAGGCCCTCGTCCGATATCTCGAGATGCGCGCGCGGGTGCGCCACGGCTTCGCTGAGCGGCAGGCCGATTTGAATGAAGTTGATCAGAAACTGGTGCAGAGCCGTCGTAATGCGATCCGCACCGGGTGAACCGATAGCCAACACCTGGTTGCTGCTTCGAGCTACGCCGGGCGCCATGTTGGACGGCAATCGAATACCCGGCGGGCCGGCGTCCAAGCCCTTGCGGTTCAACTCGAGTTCACCGAGGCAGTTGTTCAGCCACAATCCCGTGCCTTGCGGCATTTCCCCGGAGCCATAGCCGGACGATGCGGTAATGGCGCAGGCGAGCCCCGTGTCATCGACAACGGATGTGTGCACGGTAGATGCCGATGCGTATTGACTGAGCAAGGCCCCGGATACGGTTTGCTCCAGCATGCTCTCGACCTCACGAGCGACGTCTTCTGCAAGGTCCAAATTGGCCTTTCGATAGGAGAGCGTGGCGCGCTGAACCGACACAAGGTGTCGCAGCGCCTCGTCGTCCCACTGATTTGCCGGATTGTCGCGGAATGCAAGAAGCATCGCGGCGAGCACTGCGCCGCCGACGGCTGGTGGTGGATTGCCGGCGATACGCCAGTCACCAAGGTCGGTGCAAAGAGATGATCGAGTAATCGGCTCGTAACTCTGCAAATCCTTCAGTGTTAGCGCACCTCCCGATTCCTGCACGTGATCGGCAATGCGCGACGCGATCTCGCCCTCGTAGAAGATGCGTCCACCTTCACTGGCGATTGCACTCAGGCTATCGGCGAGATGAGGAACGATGATGTTGCTCTTAGCCTCGAGAAGCGAACCATCGTCATCGTGCAGTGCGGCATGCCCGTCATCGCTTCGACCAAACACGACGTCACCGGAATATTGCAGGTAATAATTGCAGGCCGCCGACAGCGGGAAGCCGTGGCCGATTGCCCGGATACTGGGATCGAGCAGCTGCTGCCAACTGACGGCGCCGTATTGTTTTGATGCTCGTTCCAGTGCGGCTAGCGATCCGGGCACGGCAACTGACCCCGCGCCGACGAGCGTCTCGATACCGCCCCCGTACTCCATGGAAACAGAGACCGCGTCGCTGATTTGGTAATCCATTGGCAGACCTTTGCCGGGCACAGCAACATTACCGTCGATCGTTACCGGATCAGAGTTTGCCGGCCATACCGTGACGTATGCGCTGCCAGCGAGCGCACACACGCCGGGCTCGGAATTAATCGAGAGCATTGCGGCAGCGATCGCACAATCCACTGCGTTGCCGCCGGCGTCTGCGACTTCGGCAGCTGCATCCGCCGCCAGCTGCGACGTTGTTGCAACCGCAACCCTAGTCATTACTAAAAGTGCACAACAGAGCGAATACTCTTGCCCTCATGCATCAGGTCAAAGGCTGTATTAATGTCTTCCAGTGGCATCGTATGAGTAATGAACTCGTCGACTTTGATGTCACCGTTCATGTACTGATCGACCATACCCGGAAGTTGTGAGCGACCCCGGCAACCGCCGAACGCAGTTCCACGCCAGACACGGCCGGTAACGAGTTGAAATGGGCGAGTACATATCTCCTGCCCGGCGCCGGCGACTCCGACAATCACAGACTCGCCCCAACCCTTGTGGCAGCATTCCAGCGCCGCGCGCATCAGGTCGACATTGCCGACACATTCGAAAGAATAATCGACGCCGCCGTCGGTCATATCGACGATTACTTCCTGGATCGGCGCGCTATGATCTTTCGGATTGACTGTGTCGGTGGCACCCATTTGCGTTGCAAGATCGAATTTGTCGGCATTGATGTCGATTGCGAGGATGCGGCCGGCTTTCGCCATGGTTGCACCCTGAATCGCGCTTAAGCCCACACCGCCAAGTCCGAAGACAGCGACGGTAGCCCCGGCCTCGACCTTGGCCGTGTTCAGTACGGCGCCGATTCCGGTCGTGATACCGCAACCGAGCAAACACACTTTTTCCAACGGTGCGGACTCGCTGATTTTTGCAACCGCAATTTCTGGCAGGACCGTGTACTCACTGAATGTCGACGTACCCATGTAGTGAAAGATCTGTTTGTCGCCGAGAGAAAAGCGTGATGTGCCGTCCGGCATCAGTCCCTGTCCCTGAGTCACTCTGATTGCCTGACACAGGTTCGTTTTTCCCGAGGTGCAGAAATTACATTCGCCACACTCGGGCGTGTAGAGCGGAATGACGTGATCGCCGGCTTTCAGACCCTTAACGCCGGCACCGACCTCTTCAACCACTGCTCCACCCTCGTGGCCCAGTACGGCCGGGAATATTCCTTCCGGGTCGTCACCGGACAAAGTGAACGCGTCCGTATGGCAAACGCCCGTTGCGACGTTACGCAACAAGACTTCGCCATCCTTCGGCCCATCGATTTCAATGGTTTCAATTTCAAGCGGTTTGCCTGCTTGCCAGGCAACGGCGGCACGTGTCTTCATTATTGTCCTCTTGCATGAATTATTCGTTTATGCGCGGATGTTCGCATGAATTGCCGCCGCGTTCAGCTGGCGTTCATAATTTTAATAAAAACAATAACTTGAATTCAGCATCGATTCATCTCCGGGGGCTTAATCTATGCCCGCACCGTTACAAAAGGAGTTGGTCATGAAACGCTTGATCTGCACACTGCTTATTGCGAGCGCCTTAGGTCTGGTCACTATGCCTGAGGCTTCAGCACACGGAAGTCGCGACAAAGCTTACGACAGGCACTATGTCGTCAGGTATGGACACAGGTATCCAAGCTGGCTGCGTCGTAATAATGATTTTCATCGTTGGTACATACGTAGTCACTACCGCCATGACTTTTATATGAGTTGGGACCGGTTGTTCGA
>Ga0255057_10001364_pt1 | contig 13762 bp, 10 predicted proteins | sample Cases_109_6_MG_FD_189022 | JGI IMG/M metagenome (GOLD analysis project Ga0255057, IMG submission 189022) | Seawater microbial communities from Amundsen Gulf, Northwest Territories, Canada - Cases_109_6 | ecosystem: Environmental > Aquatic > Marine > Gulf | place: Canada: Northwest Territories... | reverse complement strand
TGGCCACCCTCCTTGGCGAAAAAGGTCTGGGAAAACTACGGGAAATCACTCAACGTGTCACTAGCAATCCCCTGTAATGATGCTACAGACTCTGAAAAACGGCGTGTTTTACCGAACGAAACACGTTCTGCCATGTCGTGCCGAAGGCGTCGGCTACTCCCTTCCACGAAAGTCGCTGGGCCCAGCCGGCCAAAAACCAGCGGTAGGTCGTCGTCAATTGGTTCTTGCCGTCGCACCAAGGAACCTTTTCGACCTTCACGCCACACGTTGGGCAGTCGACACGACGCATCGCGTAGACAAAGTAGACTGTGATCTGCCACAGCGGCACAAACTCGAACCGACGCTCGGCCAGACAGTCGTAGCCCGATGCCACCTCGCCGCAGCCCGAGCAAACGGGTCGACCGTTGGCCCGCGGCTCGATCGGAATTTCGATCTCGGTCTTGGCGCCTGCCCATCGTGCTTCTTGGTAAACGAACGACTTGTGCCGCTCGAGGGAATTAAGGATAGTTTTCAGTTGCACGGCTGTGGGGCTCCGGAGGATGGTGCTTTGCAACAACATCCCTAACCGGAAATCTCGCAGCCGTGTACTTGCTTTACCTAGAATACGCTCTTGGTATACTCACCTTTGTCTGGTGAAACGGAGTTGGGCTCTGCGGGAACGCAACCCAGCAAGGGATAGCCGGACCAGGGCGGGAGAACGATTCCGCGGGCCTCGGGGCCGCTGAGCCCTGGGGCTTCTTTGTCCGACAGAAATCATTCTTCTGCCTTGCCATGCCTAAAAAATCCAACGCTGTATCAACATATCTCCCCGCTATTCACCCACAGATTCTGGCGAAGAACCCTAATTACATCCGGCGTGCGCCACCAAAGCGAGTTAGGGGGCCGGTGTAACTGAACTCGGTGGGTCGGACCGAGGCACGATTTGAATCCAACCTAGTATGATATATGACTGGGAAAAGCAAATGCGAGATGCTGTTTAATCTGATAAACTACTTCCAGATGTTCTTCTGATCGAGCGTATCAGGGTCGACTAGCCAATCCACATTCATGCGCACTCACACATTGCTTTTCCTCGTCTGCCTGGTATCACTGCCAGGAACAGGTTGTTTGCTTGCCGGAGAGGCGAGCGTACACCTGCGCGCAAACCAAGTGGGCTATCGGCCTGACGAAGCGAAGCTCGCCGTGGCGTTTTCTCACGCGCCGGTGACCGGCACATTTTCCTTGTTGGAGGATGCGTCCGGACAAGTTGCGTTTACGGATGTAATTGCCAATTCGCCCGCTCCGGGATGGGACACGTTTGAGCATCACTACCGACTCGATTTCAGCACGCATTGCACGCCCGGCCGTTACCGAATCCGCATCGATGCGACCGGCGAAGAGTCGCGACCGTTTGCGATTGACGAGGCGGCCTACGAAAACGTGGTGGAAGAGTTGCTGCGATTCATGCGGCAGCAGCGGTGCGGCTACAATCCCGTACTGGATTGTGTATGCCACCAGCGTGACGGTCGGACTGCTTACGGCCCGCGACCGGCGGGTACGTTTGTCGACGCAAGTGGAGGTTGGCACGATGCGGGCGATCAACTGAAATATCTGCTCACCGGCAGCAATGCCACGGCGCGGATGTTGTTAGCTTATGAACTGGAACCAACGAAATTTGACGATCGCGTCGATCGCCTGGGGCATCCGCTGCCCAACGGCGTGCCCGACGTACTCGATGAAGCGCGTTGGGGTTTGGATTGGCTGCACAAATTACACCCGCGACCCGAGGAACTTTACCACCAAGTGGCCGACGACCGTGATCACAACGGTTGGAAGATGCCCGATGAAGATACGTCGGACTACGGTTGGGGACCTAACAGCTACCGTGTACTGTATGGGGCAGACGGTCGGCCGCAAGGCCTCTGCGAGTACCAAAGCGAATCGACGGGTCTGGCAAACCTCGCGGGGCGTTGTGCCACCGCTATGTCGATGGCTCATCGCCTTTGGAAACGCGAGCTGGACGATCCCATTTTCGCCGCCCGCTGTTTACAGGCCGCCCAAGAGTTCTACGCACTTGGTCGGGCGCAAGAGGGCGTCCAGCAAGGCAATTCTTATGGTGCACCGTATCGCTATAGCGAGACGACTTGGGCCGATGATATGGAGTGGGCTGCCGCCGAACTATTTGCCGAGACAGGCGAGCGCGAATACCTGGACGATGCGGTGCGCTATGCCCAATTGGCGGCTGACACTTCTTGGATGTCGCTCGAAACGGCAGGCCACTATCAGTACTACCCATTTGTCAATGCTGGGCATTTTGCACTTTACCCACACGTCAACGGCAAGATGCAGAACGAGTTGGCCGAATACTATCGCTCTGGCATCGTGGCGACACTCACACGGGCCAACGAAAACGCCTTTGGAGTGGGCGTACCTTTTATCTGGTGTTCCAATAATTTGACGACCGCGCTTGTGACACAGATTCTACTATACGAACGAATGACAGGCGACTTGCAATACCATGATCATTTGGTGGCGCAGCGCGATTGGTTGTTCGGCTGCAACCCGTGGGGCACCACGATGTTCACCGGGATTCCGCGCGTAGGCGAGTTTCCCGAGGACGTACACACGAGTACGTGGAAGTTAACCCGTCGTGCCGTAGCAGGTGGCCTGGTAGATGGGCCGGTGTACGGAAAGGTCTACGACAGTTTGCTCGGTCTGCACTTGAGCGAGGAGGACGAGTTTGCAGAGTTTCAAACAAAACAGGTCGTCTATCACGACGACATCGGGGACTATTCCACGAACGAGCCAACGATGGACGGCACAGCAGGAGCGATTTTGATGATGGCCCACTTCGGCGTCTCTCCCCAAGCGATGAAAAAGCTGAAGTTCGGTCGTGTGCCAACGCCGCCTGCGGATTATGAGCTCGATGCGGGTGGCATTCGCCGAGCTTCGCGTTCGGAGAGGAAACTGGCTCTGCTGTTTACCGCTGACGAGCACGTCGACGGCGCCGAGTCGATTCTGCAGACGATGCAAGCCCGCGACTTGCCGGCTTCGTTCTTTTTGACAGGCAAGGCCCTCGACGCGTCTGAGATGCGCAGTTGGACGCGTCGCGCGATTGCCGCCGGGCACTACGTCGGCCCCCACTCAGATGGACATCTGCTCTACGCACCGTGGGACGACCGCCAAAAGTCACTGGTCGATAAGCCCCGGTTTCAGGCCGACCTCTACCGAAACCTAGCCGAATTGCGTGAATTGGGCGCTGCGCCGAAAGAACCTGTGTACTTAGTCCCGCCGTACGAGTGGTACAATGCCGAGCACACTGCTTGGGCAAAAGAGCTGGGTTGCCAAGTTATAAGCTTCACACCGGGCAGCGGTTCGCATCGCGATTTTGCGCCAGAGGGCCACGCGGCCTTCCGCCCGACGGAAGAGTTGATCCGTGAAGTCCTGGACTTCGAAGTCCAATCCGAAGACGGCCTGAACGGCCATCTACTCCTGTTGCACTTGGGTACTACTCGCAAGGACAAAGTTTATGCCAAGCTGGGGATGTTGATCGACCAACTCCGCGCACGAGGCTACGTCTTTGTCCGTGTTGATAAACTAATTGGCGAGGACCTTCTTCTCGATTGACACAGCGTGAAAGGCTGGAGCATAACTTCAGGGTATTGCTGAGGGCCTCAGTTAACCTGCGTCGGTAGAATCGCCCGAGGCTAAGACTGTCTCCGCAACCCGCTTCGGTCACCCCGCCGACGCATCATAGCGCCCGGAAACCAAATATCCGCACGAGTATCCTTTGATCGGTTCAGCGCAACTCTTTTCGCTGCTTTACTTTAAATGTTACAACAGAAGAAACCAGTTTTTCAAAGGATTTCTAACAGGAGGAAGCAGAGGAAGCAGAGAAGACAGTATGGCGACAAACTCTGTTCCCTCTGGTGTGCCAAGTAAGTCTGATTGTTCTTGTTAGATGAAAGTAGCTAACCATGGTAATTGCCTGTTGACCATGTAGGCAAGCGGGCATCGTGTTCGGGTAACCGGCTCGGTGAAGCCCCGTTTTGGCGAAGGCGTCAGCCGTAACGTAAGTGAACCTGATTCGGCCTGGTGACACAATTTGGTCGTGGCCAACCTTCCAGAGAAGGCGAAGCCTCGAACCGGCGGTGAAGCAACAGGCGTGTGCAACCGTCGGGCGGCCCGGGGTGGTTGAGGGCAGCGGGCTTCGACAGAACAGTTAGGAACTTGGGAGACCCTGCTGGGGAGCCGGACCGATAATGCGTATCGGTCAATCAACAATCGATGGGAATCAATAACCGTCTTTTGGCTTCGCGGGGAGTCGGAGGGGCTCATAGTAGCCGACCCGCAAGCGGGTACCCCGCGCCGGCCAATGTTTGATTTTGTCGGGCCGGTCGAGCGAAGGGGCCCTGCCGGATTTGAATTGTCGTAAGCGGAAAGTCGTTCCACATGGAGCTTGCTCCCAGAAGTCGGCCAATACGCGCGAATCTCCAAGACGATGATTGCGTTGGCGGGCCAAGCGATTCACCTCGTGCATGCCTCCAGCAAAGATTTTCGGGAAAGCCGGATGCGGCCGGTTTTTCTGCTTCATGGCCGCACGTCCGGTTTGAAGAGGGCGAAGGTTACGACCCCGCCGGGCCTTCGCTACTCGACCGACTCTGCGAGAGACTATCTCATATCAAAAATAGCCTTCTTTTTTCTTTTCTTCCATCGAACCGGCCTCGTCGAAGTCGATCACGCGGCCTTGCCGTTCGGAGGTCTTGGTGAGCAACATTTCCTGGATGATTTCGGGGAGCGTCGTGGCGGTCGACTCCACAGCGCCGGTGAGCGGGTAGCAGCCAAGCGTGCGAAAGCGGACGACCCGTTCTTCGATCTTCTGTCCCTTCTCGATCGGCATGCGATCGTCGTCGACCATGATCAGCGTGCCGTCGACGTCCACCACGGGCCGTTTGGCCGCGAGATACAACGGAACAATCGGGATGTTTTCCAGATGGATATATTGCCAGACATCTAGCTCGGTCCAATTCGAGAGGGGAAACACGCGGATGCTTTCGCCCTTGTGGACTTTGCCATTGTAAAGGTTCCACAGCTCGGGGCGCTGGTTCTTGGGGTCCCAATGGTGGTGCTTGTCGCGGAAAGAATAGACGCGCTCTTTGGCGCGAGACTTTTCTTCGTCGCGGCGGGCTCCACCGAACGCGGCGTCAAACTTGTATTTGTCGAGCGCCTGCTTGAGAGCGGCCGTCTTCATCACGTCGGTATGCACCTGGCTGCCGTGGGTGAACGGGCCGATGCCCTGCCGGACACCTTCCTCGTTGATGTAAACGATCAGGTCCCACCCCAACTCTTTGCGGATCAGATTCTCGCGGAACTCGATCATCTCGCGAAATTTCCACGTCGTGTCGACGTGCATCAGCGGAAACGGCGGCTTGGCGGGGTAGAACGCCTTCTCGGCCAGCCGAACCATCACCGACGAATCCTTACCGACCGAATAGAGCATCACCGGGTTGTCGAACTCGGCGGCCACCTCGCGGATGATGTGAATGCTCTCGGCTTCGAGCTGTTTCAGGTGGGTGAGATTGTAGGAGGTCATCGTGTGCCGGGAGGTGAAACGGGCGAAGGAATCGCGGGCGAAAAACTCGGTTTCTGGACAGATCGTTCTGTGGACAGATCGTTCTGTAGGGAATTTAACGGTTACCAGGCGGTAGACCTGCTAGTCTAATATGTCCGGGTTATCGAGTACAACTCGTACTTTGCAGGGGAAAGTGAGTCCTAGGCCGGGGTAATCCGAGACATCCGCTCCGATGAATGCGAGTCCGGGGGGGAGCCTGACCCCCAAAAAAACTTGCAAAGAACCATGTGTGCCCCAATAATAAACACAGAATACAAAGCCGGGGGTTGCCGGGTGGCGAATTCTCGAAACCGTAGCGGCAGAGTCTCAACCCAGTGGACCGCAGCAAGTTGCCCCCGGCGTGCGGAGCGTCGATCAGCGCTTGATTCAGTCTTGTCTGGGCTCTTCGAGTTGGAACAATCGATGATTAAGACGCTTGCGACGAATGTTAGCTCAACTCAACGAATTTGGCCAGCGATGCGATTGGCCCTGTTTGTCGTGAGTTGGTTCGGTTTGTCCGTCGTGGCTGACGCACATTGGCAGGACGACGTCGGCTACACCAAGCTGGAGAATGCCCTCGGCGACCAGATCCCTACTGGCCAGGGCGTCTTTATTTCGCAGGTGGAGGCGGAGCAGAGCGGCGTTAACGGCAAGTATTTTCCCGATCCCAACAGCGCTCGCTTCGACGCGACCCTGGACCCATTTGGCGAAGAACCGACTTTTGTCAACGGCAGCGCTGGAGCCTACGCTAACCCGACGACTTCCACACATGCGACCAACACAGTGGCAAGTTACTATTACAGTGATAAGCTCAACGCGCACCCGAACGAAAAACGCCACGGGTTAGCTTGGGGGGCGAATACAATTGTCATCTACGAAGCAAACGACTACTTACAGAACTTCCTTAATTGTGGTGGCAGTGGATGCGGTAGCACTCCGCCCGATGCACCGACGTTCACCGACCCCAGCGATGGTCAGCAAAAAAGTTACGTTGTCCAGAACCACAGTTGGGCGGGGACGTTTGCCTCGGACAATGACGATCGGAGGGTTTTACGGAAGGTCGATTACCTGGTCGACGAGTATGAATTAATGAACGTGGTGGGCGTCAGGAACGGCGATACAGACCCGAACACTTCCAACCCACCGCACCCGACGCACGACAACCTGCTGTCGCACAGTTACAACGCGATATCGGTCGGCGTCTCCGACGGTGATCATGCCATTGATCCGACCACGCTCAGTGACTATGGGACAGGTCGAGCCAAACCTACGATTGTTGCTCCCCAAAGTAACGCCAGCTCGGCGACGGCGACGGTCAGCGGGGCGGCGACGATTATCCACGAGGTACTCAGTGGAACCGACGGGACCCGTTCCGAACCGCTGCGAGCGGTTATCCTGGCCGGCGCGACCAAAGATGAATTCATCGACTTCGTCGACCCGGGCACCGGCATGCCCGACCCCTGGGACCGTACAACGAGCCAGCCGCTGGATAGCATTCTGGGCGTCGGTGAACTCAACGTGTTCAACAGCTACCTCATCACCCAAGGGGGAGAGTTCGCCGGCTCTTCCTCCGAATCTTCACCGACGCCCGTCGAATCTTACGGTTGGGATTATGCGGAAGTCACTTCCGTGACCGATCGTTACTACGAGATCGTGATTCCAGAAGGAAGCATCGCCCTGGACTTTTCGGTGATTCTGACCTGGAATGTTGAGATCGACACGGTCGGGAATGATAAATTTGATAACCATACATTGGCCGATCTTAGCTTGACGTTGACTAATGTCACTGATCCAAATTCTCCCGTGGTTGAGGATTGGAGCGACAGCGAGGTGGACAATGTCGAGCACATTTACATTGGCGAAGGCCAAGCGGTCGAATATCTCGCACCAGGGAGCTATACCCTGGAGGTCTCAGGCGACTTTACTCGCGACTACGGGATTGCCTGGCGGACCTCAACGTTGTTCGGTGACGACCCCAACAATCTCACACCCTCGGCCGACTTCGACGAGGATGGCGACGTGGATGGAAGCGACTTTCTCACTTGGCAGCGCGGGTTGGGCACGTTGTTGGGTGCTTCGCATGGCGACGGCGATGCCGACGGCGATGGCGACGTAGACGGCATCGACCTGGCGCTGTTCGAATCGCAGTACGGCAGCTCGCCGCTCGTGGCCAGCGTGGTGGGAGTGCCTGAGCCGGGGGCGATGGCCTTGGCAACGATCGCAATGGCGTTGCTCATGCTGGCCCCGAGACGCGTATACTAGGCTGAAGAAGTTCTCGCGTGGCCGAAAAGGTGGGCTAGGGTGCCGAGCACGGTAAGCGCCGTTCCGATCCAGAACAGGTTGCGACTCCAAATCGCGGGCCGCGACTTAGCATACTCTAGTTTGTCGATCATTGCCTCGAGCTTGTCCTCGATATTCTTCCGCTTAGCTGCGAATTCTTCCTCGGTGAGGCCCGAGCGCTCAACGGACTGGTAGCTCATGCTGTGATTCTCTTGGACGAGTCGTCCGTAGACTTCCGCATCCTCGGGAGCCCAGGCGGTGTCGGTCGCCACTTTGCCAATGGAGGTCCAGGAAGCAATGATTAGCAGAATCCCTGCGGCAAGCAAACTGATAGGCACATAGCGGTGCGTGACTTGAGAATGGGTGTCTGCCACTGCAAGTATTCCGCTAGAGAGTTTTGAAGTTACTAACGCGCTCGACCAAAGACTAGACATCGTGGCGTGGCCACCACCGCTAATAGATGCGATGAAACCACGGAATTATATTGGACTGCTGACATCGATCCCGCCCTAGTTGCTGACTTGACCATCGTTGATGCTGATTTGATAGGCCATGCTAAATTCGTCGACCTCATTGATTAAGAAATCGACGTGGCCATCGACGTAGGCAACGTTCACACCACCCGGATGTAAGCTGCGAGGCGCTGCCGAATAGTAACCAAACGTGCCAATGACGCCAAGCCATTTTCCACAGGGCATGTTCTCAAATAAAGACAGGTGTGCTTGCTCGCTTCCGGGCAGGCAGAAATGGAGTGTATCGACCACCCAGCCTGAGCTATTTGGCACCTGAGTCAGTCCTAGACTGAGAGGATTGGGTTGATAGCGATCTTCGCCAGGACAGATTGAACCCACCGAGCACTTAGGATGCATGTCAAAGGAAAGAATGCTGGCCCCCGCCCAGGGCAAGGCCCAAGCGCCCCGTTCATCCTGAGAGAAATCCAGCGTACGAACTTCCGAAAAGATGATCGTGTTCGATGCGCCGTCCTCGATGCGGCGCAACGGCTGACCCGTGAGAATCAACGCGCCCGGATATACCAATTGCATATCGATATGATAGGGGCTGACGTAGGCGGCATAGTTGCCTTTAGCGAAGAATTTGCCTTCAGTGAGTATCTCGTCGAAGAAGTAGCTCAAAGTGGCAAGATCGCTGGGGCACAACAGCGTTGAGATCGACCTTGCCTGCGGCTCTAATTCTTGCTCGAACACCGTTAGCGAAAGATCGAACCCGTTGTACAAGTTTTGCTGTTCGATATAAGGGAGCAACAAAACGACCCAACTGATTTGCTTGCCAAGTTTCTGATCTACGACGGGATACTGAATGGGTGGCTTTCCTCTGGGCGTAAACGTTTTTTCCGCCGAGTCGAGAAATGCCGAGGGCGGCAGACGGCCGTAGGTCGATTCGAAGTTGAGCGCTGCTAGGGCCAGCTGCTTGAGATTGTTGACGCACTGCACCCGCCGGGCCGATTCGCGGGCCGCTTGCACCGCGGGCAAGAGCAGCGAGACGAGCACGCCCACGATGGCGATCACCACCAACAACTCTACCAGGCTAAAGGCATTGCGGAATGCGGATTGCGGATTGCGGATTCTTGTCGCGGTAGGAAGTAGCTGCGTCATACGGTCACCCAATTTGCGGTCGGCAGCCGCCCGTTGAATCGCCGGTCTCGGAAGAGAGACAGGCACATTTTTACTCCGAAGACTCCGTAAAAATGAGCCAGTCCCCGACGGTTCTGAATGCTGCCCTGAGCCCTCGCCCGGTACTCCTTCGAGTATACGGTATAAGTCGCGAGATGACCAATTCCCTGGGAGTTTGGCAGAGCCGTTCAATTTTTCAAGCTGCCCGAATTGGGTGGCAGACACTCGTCTACGTGGGCTCTAGTAGCTCAGCGGGAAATCTCTGCAACAATCGCCGCGTGGGCTCCGCGAGCGGATAGCCGTGGCTCAGTTAGGTAGAATCACTGATCCGGGAATGCTATTGACGGCCAAGTCCGGCATCTGGGACAAAATATGGCCCGATGTTGAAACTGGACGCTTGCAAGGAGCCAAAGTCTAGCTAGAATCGCTGAAATACGCAGACATCTTAATTTAAATATTATGTCTGACAGGATTTCTTAACGCAAGTACTTGGTGCATCACTAGTTACACGTTTTTCTATTTCTTTTTGGGGGGAGGCTACCAAATGTTACGTCCCACTCTTTCTCTGTTGACGGCGATCGGATTGTTGACGGCAACCGTACCAAGCAACGCCTGGGCGGAATGTAGAAGCAATTGCCGTTCAATTTGTTGCCAGACCTCAGCGCCCTGCGGCTCCGCTTGTGGTTGCGAAACTCAGATGGTCACCAAGACCGTGATGGTGCCGACCTATGTCGATGAAATGCGCACTTGCATGAGGACCGAGTACCAGCGCGAAGACAAGACGCGCACGTACACTGTCTACAACCAAGTGCCGGTTACCGAAGAAAAGACTTGCACCTATACGGTGATGGTTCCCCAACAACAGACCAAGACGGTCAGTTACACGGTTCAGAAACCGGTTTGGGAGACCAAGACCGCCGAGTACACGGTCTGCGAATACTACACCGAGCAGCAGGAGCGAACCTGCACGGTGATGGTTCCCGAGTATTCGGAAAAGACCATCAACTACGAAGTGCCGGAGTACTACACCGAAGACGTCGAAAAGACCTACACGGTTTGCCAGCGCTATACCGAAGAGGTTGAGGCCACGCGCACAGTTTTCAAGCGTATCCCGGTTACGACAACCAAGACCGTGAAGATCTGCGGCGGATATTGGGAAACGCAAACGGTGGAAGTTCCTGCCTGTGGCTCGGGCTGTGGCAACTGCGGCGGATGCACTCGCACTTGCTGCAAACGCGTTTGGGTGCCAACGGTCGAAGAGAAAGAGGTGCAATGCACGACTTACGAGTGTGTCACTGAAGAAGAGCCCTACACCTACACGGTCTACAAAACTCGTCCCGTCGAGAAGACCTGCATGGTGAAAGTTCGCAAGTGTCGCATGGTGCCCTGCGAAAAGACCGTGAAAGTTTGCAAAATGGTTCCGCAAGAAAAGACCTTCACAGTCATGGTGTGCAAGAGCCGTCCGGTCACCAAAACTTGCGAGTACCAAGTCTGCCGGATGGAGTACGAAGAGAGGACCAAGGAAGTGACCTGCTGTGTTTACGTGCCAGAGGAGCAGACCCGCACCTATGCCGTTTGCCGGTACGAGTGCGTGCCGGAAGAAAAGACCGAGACCTACACGGTCTGCAAGCCGGTTCAAGTTGAGGTCCAGGTGCCGGTGAGGGTGTGCAAGATGGTCGAAAAGGAAATTGAAGTGCCGGTCTGCTGCTGCTGCAATTGATCCGATGCTGGTAGCCCTCACAGGGCCCTCTTGCGAAGTGATTTTTAGCCAGGGGTTGAGTCTCTCGAAGAGGCCCACCGGCAGACCCGGTTCCTCTTGCTGAGGGCTGGCACGATCGCTATATCCCAAGCGTCGGTTGGGGCATCGGACAATGGCATTGCTGGCATCTCTCTGAGATTCAGTCGGAATCGTTTGGGTGGAGTGCACCGTTGATGCTTGCGAAGTGGTCGAAGCGGCTGGTTTTGTTGTGTGCTTTGAGTAGCGGTTCGGCTCTCGGCCAGACGGCTTTTGGACAGACGTCGGACCTGCCGCCGGTTCTGCCACCGCCGGGCAGTCGACTGCCGGCCCTTCGATCCAACGTTCTGACTGTCGAGGAGTCGTCAGACTCGCTCATCGAACCAGACGCGACGGAAGGGCTGCTCAAGGATTCGCTTGCTGAAGCGATCGAAGCCGAGCCAATCGTTCCCACGGGTCCGCCGCAATGGTATGAGCCCACCTATTGGTTCGGGCCGGCGCCGTGGGACATTGGCATCGAGTTCGGCCTCAACGGCAGTGAGGGCATCAACAAGTCGATGAGCCTTCGCTCGGGCGGCCATCTCAAACGCAAGACCAGGCATTGGAAATTCGACACGAGCCTGGCCTACAACAAAAACTCGGCCAATGACGTGGAGACGCAAAACAACGCGTTGTTAGACCTGCGCGTCGATCGGCGGATGGAGGGGTCGCCTTGGTCGCTCTACTTTCTCCACCAGACGTTGTATGACGAATTCCAGGCCTACGACCTCCGCGTGTCGGTTAATACGGGGGTCGGCTATCAACTTTTCGACACGGAGGCGATTGACCTTGTCGGGCGTTTCGGCTCCGGTAGCTCTCGAGAGTTTGGGGGACCGGATGAACAATGGGCGCCGGAAGCGCTCATGGGCCTGGAGTATGAGCACGAACTCACGGGGATGCAGCGCCTCTCGGGGAAGGTCGACTACTATCCGGAGTGGGACCAGTTCAATCAGTATCGCGTCGTATCGGATGTGGGCTGGGAGATCGATCTCGACCGGCCCAAAAATCTCAGCCTCAAATTCTCAGTCGTGGACCGTTACGACAGTACTCCCAACGGCGTTCAGCCGAACGAATTGAACTATTCGGCCCTGCTAATCTTGGGTCTGTGACCAGGTCTGGACGACGCTGGTCGGGGCCGACCGATTTGGGTAGCATAGAGGGCTCGAAACCACTGCTCGGTCCCTCTCTTGCCGCTTGCTTCGCTCGCCATGCTTGTTTGCCTTCAACCGTCCTCAGGCGTCCCTACCCTCATTCTGGTGGAACTTGGCTAACCATGGACGAACAGCTTCTGGTGCAGTTGGAGCAGACGCTTGCCCACGAAATACCGATTTGCCGGGCGATGAGCTTCGAGGTGGTTTCCTGGCGGGAAGATCGTCTGGCAATGCGGATGCCGTTGGAGCCCAACAAGAACCACCAATACTCGGCCTTCGCGGGCAGCCTCAATTCTCTTTGCACAATTGTGGGTTGGGGCGCCATCTTTCTGTTGCTCGGTCGGGCAGGCCTGACAGGCAACATCGTCATTCGCCGCGGCAAGATCCGCTACCTTCGGCCGGTGGTCACCAGCGACATCGTTGCCCGGAGTTTGCCGATTGACGCTCGCGAGCTGGCATATTCCTTCGAGTTGATGCGAAACAAAGGCAAGACCAAGCTCGACGTTGCTTCGGAAATTGTCGACGAATTGGGGCCGTTGGTTACGTTTCAGGGTTCCTACGTCGTCCACGAGAAATAGGCCACACTGGGAATTGCCGTGATTGCCGTGGGCGGCAGCCCGCGGCAGCCCAACGGTCGCCGGCAACCGCAGGCTTCCGCCAGCGGCTGGGACGGGAGGCCCAGCTTCCAAGTGCACTGCCATAATGGCATACGCGTTCTCGCTCGCAAGACGAATATGCCACTCTGGCACCTGCCATGATGGCATACCGGGCCTGGGTTCACCTGACGAAAATATCTCTAACATGTTATAGGGATATAGGTTATGCGATTTTTCATAACGCGAAAAAATAGATTGGCACACTGGCTGCACTCCCCTATAGGCAGACGTTACTCGCGGTTTCCGACCGGAGATCGCGGCTGACCCTTTGAGCAGAGCTTCGTAGATAAGGAGGTACAGGCCATGACTAATTGCACAGGTAGAAACCGTTTGAACCAGTATTTCCCGGAACACTTCAGCGAGTTTGACGCGTTGCTGGGCCAGTTCCTGGGCCCTGTCACGCGACACAGCGGGCGCGGTTACTTTGCCCCGACGAGCGTCTGGGAAGAGGATGCCGCCTATCACGTCGAGTTGGACGTTCCCGGTGTGGCTCGCGAGGATGTCGATCTGACCTTCGACAACGGCAAGTTGTCTATCTCCGTGGAGCGCAAAGCGCCTAAAGAGAAGGCCAACCACTGGCACGAAGAGCGCGGCTACGGCAAAGCAATCCGCGAAGTGGCCCTATCGAAACTGGTTGATCCCGCGACGATCTCCGCCGAACTAACCAACGGAGTCTTGCA
>Ga0255057_10001363_pt1 | contig 13767 bp, 11 predicted proteins | sample Cases_109_6_MG_FD_189022 | JGI IMG/M metagenome (GOLD analysis project Ga0255057, IMG submission 189022) | Seawater microbial communities from Amundsen Gulf, Northwest Territories, Canada - Cases_109_6 | ecosystem: Environmental > Aquatic > Marine > Gulf | place: Canada: Northwest Territories... | reverse complement strand
CCACGCGGTCAATCAGAGCAACACATTACTTAGTCCTACCCCGCTTGCGGTCCTATGTGGCGAAGAGAGCACCGCCAAGAAGAATCAGACCGCCGCACGCCAAAGACCGAACATCTCCCCCCCCAGCTGCGACCCTGGACCGGGCCTATGACGGGTCTCTCGCTGAGTCTCTGGCATGACCGGAGGAAGGCCGCGGGGAGGGGTGGGGGTGCGCATGCTGAGCGCGGGAGAGCGCCGGTCTCAGGCTCCGAATGTCAGCGACGCCTCCTGGGATTCCTGCGGCTGCGGAGCGAATGTGTGTCTAGAAGTGACTCACATGCCCTCACGCAGGTTCCCCGCGCCTCAAGGGCAATCCCATAACGAATTGGGTGACAAGCAGTTAGAAGAATGACCCCGGCGTGACTCGAACACGCGACCTTCGGATTAGGAATCCGACGCTCTATCCTGCTGAGCTACGGGGCCGTATGCGGCGCCCGACAATATAGTCGGGCAGCGCGGCACCGCTACCGAAGCCTGATTCTCCGCCTTCCACCTTGTCTTCTGCCACTTTGGCGCGAGTCGTTCGATCTGACCGTCCCGCACAGCAGCAAAACGCCATTCTTGCAGAAATATCTGGCGGTTTCCTGGCACGTTCGTTGCATTTTCACCGAACGACGACATGATCAGGGCCAGCCCGCGGCGGACGCGGGTCAGCACAGACTAATTAGAGCGGCGTTGCGCAGCCCGGTTGAGGCTCGATGATCGACGCCTGGACACAGCTGCAACCCATATATCAGGAGGAAGAGATGCATCTCCCGACGCAACAGAGATCGACCGCGGTTCTCCGCCCGTCACCCGAGCATCGGTGGGACGTGGACCGACTGTTCAACGAGATGTTCAGTCGCCCGCAGTTCCGCGTGGCGCCAAGCGGCCCGGTGGCCGACTTCTACGAGACCGAGGACGAGTTCGTGCTCGAGATGGACCTGCCCGGCTTCACGAACAAGGACGTCGACGTCACGGTCGAGATGGGCATCTTGACGATCCACGGCGCGCGTACGCTGGAGCGTGAAGAGAATGAGGGAACGTACCACCTGCGCGAACGCTCGTGGAGCAAGTTCTCCCGCAGCTTCACGATTCCGCACACGATCGAGCCTGACTCGGTCGATGCCGCATTCCACAGGGGCGTGCTGACGGTGAAGCTGCCGAAGGCGCCCGAGGCCAAGGCCCGCAGGATCGCGATCGCGGGCGAGTAACCTCGATCTGAATTACGCGAGGGGTCGACGAAAGCCGGCCCCTCGTTTCATCCGGACATCCGCACCGCTACACCGGGGCGGACTTCCCCACCGCCCTTCACATCCCCTGTCGATTTGTTTAGCGTGGAGTCGATCGAGGCTGGGAGCGCGGGCCCCCGGACCCTCCTCCGGCGGCCCGCGCGCGTGGGGTGATTTTCCGACAATGAAACATAGGTTCCAGGCCGCGCCATGCGCGGTCGTTTTTCCCTATTTGCTGGAGGCTTTCAATGCGCAGGATCTTTGGCTCGCTGCTTCTCGCGGTGGCTCTCCTGGTGATTCTACCCGTCCCGGCCGCGCAGGCGCAGGATGAGGATCCCGGGTACGTGATTATCATGGTTGTCCACATGTCGCCATCCGATCGAGCGGCATACCGTGATGCGGTGTCGAACCTGGCCGAGGCCGCAGCGGAGCAGGGCGTACAGTCGTCCTGGACTCTGTGGTCACGCGACGCCGGGTACACGGTCGTGATCCCCATCCCGAACATGGCATGGATGGACGATGACGGGGCGTTCTGGGGGCAGTTCGATGAGAGCGCACGCACGCAGTTCCAGTCGGCCATGGCGAACATTCCCCGGCAGGTGACCAGCGAGGTCATCCGACCAGTGCCAGAGTGGGGTTACACGCCGTCCACGCCCGCGCCCGAGATGAACATCGCGCACGTGCATCACGACTATCTCAATCCCGGTACGGATGAGGCGTACGACGAGCTGTCGAAGGACTGGGTCACCTTCCTGACGAGTATCGACTATCCGTACGAGTCTTCGTGCAGCCGCACCAAGATCGGGTCGGCGAAGATCACGTGCGTCACGTGGGCCGACAACATGTCACGCTTCACGAGCGACGAGACGTGGGATGACCTCCTCGAGGCTGCCGGCGCCGAAGACGAGTTTCAGCAGCTGCTCGAGAGATGGCGGAGCATGGTGGACCACTGGAAGCACTTCACCGTCGACTTCCAGAAGAACATGAGCTACTGGCCCGGCAAGACGGACTGACCGGGGTTGGTCTCACGCACAGGGTCGGCGGTTCGCCGGCCCCGTTCGCTTTTCACGACAGGAGGATATGAGATGCGTCGCTTCTTTACCGCTGCCGGATGTGCAGCTCTCATGCTGCCCCTGCTGCCTGTCACGGCAGCCTCGCAGGAGACGCCCGAGCAGGGCGACCTGGGAATGGTGATGACCGTGGACGTGGCGCCGATGCATCGGCGTGCGTACCGCGAGGCAATCGAGAATCTCAACGAAGCTGCTGCTGCGGCCGGGATCAGTGATTATGAGTGGCACTTCTGGAGCACGGACACGGGGTACATTCTCTACTACCCGATCGAGGCCTTCGCCTACTTCGACGATCCCCAGCAGTTGTGGCGGAGCTTCGAGGGAACCGACGGCGAGGCCGGGCGTAACGAGTTCTTCGCCGCCATGGAGTCGATCCCGAGTCACTCGAGCACGGAGATCGTCGAATCGATCCCGTCGCTCACCTATTGGCCTGAGGGCTTCGACGACGTGAATGCCGCCCATTTCCACTTCGAGTATCTGGCGGACGGAGCCACCGAGGAGGCGTGGTTGGAGATGGGTGAGGAGTGGATCACCTTCCTGGAGATGATCGACTACCCGTACGGAGCGAGAGCCTATCGAACCAGGATTGGCGATGAGCGCATGACGTGGGTCTTCTTCGTGCCGGGACTGTCAGAGTTTCACTCCGACGCCAGTTGGGATGACCTGGTGGAGGCCGCAGATGCCCAGGATGAGCTGGACGCGCTGAACAAGCGCTGGGGTTCCATCGTGGGCCGCATGGAGCACATGAGCGCAGGCCACGCGGAGAGCATGTCCTACGTGCCAGGCGACATGTAGGTATCGGTACCGCTTCCGAGCGGAAGACAGCCGGTTGGATGCAAGGGGCGGCCGATAGTGGCCGCCCCTCTGTTTATTCAGGCGCGTCGCACCGATCGATCGTCGATCAGTCAGTCTCGTCCGATGATTCGGCGCTGTCACCGAACGCGTAGAACCCGTCCTTGTGTTCCGTGCAATAGTCCGTAAGGTTCGGGTCGGCGTCTCCGAAGGACGACGTGTAGGCCTGCCATCCCTCGAGGATCGCCGGAATGTCATCGGCGATATAGTAGAAGTTGACGTTCCACTCGCCAGCCCAGGCGTGGTAGAACACGCCGGCGTCATCCCACTGCCCGGCGTCGACGACGGCCTGTGCCTTGGCGAGGTAGCTTCCCTCCCACGCGTCGTTCACGGCCCCCACGTCGGTGCACTTCCAGGAGCTGATCGCCACCATCCCCGGGTCGTCGTCCTCGCCCTCATCGTCATCTTCGTCGTCCGTGCCCTCACCGAGCTGATAGAAACCGTCCTTGTGCTCGCTGCAGACATCCCACGGGTTGAGTCCGTCCCCGTACATTTCCTCGTACGCGGCGTTACTTGCCTCCTGGCCTTCTAGCAGAGCGGGGATGTCCTCGGCCACGGCCCAGTAGTTGACGTTCCACTCATCAGCCCAGGCGTGGTAGAACACGCCGGCTGACATCCAGGGGCTGCCGTCAACGGCGCTCTGCGCGGCGTTGATGCCTCGCATGTCCCAGTCCTCGCCGATGTCTCCCATGTTGCCGAAGTCACATTTCCAGGAGCTGATCACCAGCATGGGGGGCGTTTCCTCCCCATCCTCTTCCTGTGCGAGAACGGCGCCGGGCCAGATGAAGGCGGCCGCGAGGGCCAGGGTCAGTACACGACGTAGCATCCAATCCTCCTTGCGGATGGGCACACGCCGGCGACGCCAACTCGAGTGGTCACGGCAGCGCCGGCACATTATGAGCACCGTTCCTCACGGCGCTCGGGACATCGTCCTGTAGTTATGAAGATTCGGAGCCTCGGAGCACCGATTCATCTCAGAGAATCTGCCCGCCGCCCAGCAGGGAGCGCTCCTGAGGCTAGTCAAAGAGGCGGGAGGCTGTCAATCCCGACGTTTCTGAGGCTCTGGTCCGGAAACTGCTCGATAACCCCGGTACCACACCTTCCGTCCGACGCACGGGCGGGGGGAACGCGTGCGTCCGCGGACAGGAAGTATGGAAGCCAAATCTTTTCGCGATGCGAACATAGCCGTCATTGACGACGAGGCGGCGAACGTCGATCTCCTGCAGCGGATCCTGCAGCTGGACGGGTACTCAAACATCTCTGGGTATACCGACCCCCGCGAATTCCTCGAAGCGTGCCGCATACTGCCACCCGATCTCGTGCTCCTGGACCTGATGATGCCTGAAATCAGCGGCTTCCAGGTGTTGGAGCGCTTCAAGCACAGCGTGCCCGATTTCGACTACCGTCCCGTGATGGTCATCACTTCCGACGACGATCGCGAGACGAAACAGAAAGCACTGTCGAGCGGAGCTCGTGACTTCCTGGCCAAGCCGGTGAGCCCCGTGGAGGTTCGACTTCGCGTAGGAAACCTGCTGCACACCCGTTTTCTTCAGCTCGAGCTGCAGAGACACGCAGAGCGCCTGGAGGACCGGGTAAAGGCTCGTACGGCGCAGCTCGAGGAAGCCCGTCTCGAGATCCTTGAGCGCCTGGCGCTGGCCGCCGAGTACCGCGACGACGCCACGGGCGAGCACACGCGTCGCGTCGGTCGCGAGGCAGCCGCGCTTGCACACGCCCTCGGACTTCCTCCCGAAGAGATCGAGGATATCCGGCGGGCCGCTCCACTGCACGACGTGGGCAAGATCGCCATGCCCGACAGCATCCTCCTCAAGGAAGGTCCTCTCACCAAGGAGGAGATGGATACGGTTCGGGAGCACCCGACCGTCGGAGCGAGCATTCTCTCGGGTAGTCGGTTTCCGATGCTCCTGATGGCTGAGGAAATCGCCCTCCAGCACCACGAGTGCTGGGATGGATGCGGGTACCCCGCAGGACTGAAGGGGTCGGAGATCTCGCTATCCGCGAGGATCGTCAGCGTCATCGATGTGTTCGACTCCCTGACCCATGTCCGACCGTACAAGCGCGCCTGGACCGAGGACGAAGCTCTCGACGAGATCGAGCGCCTGGCAGGTACCAAGTTCGATCCCGCGGTGGCTGAGGCATTTCTGCGGTTGCATGGCCGGCCGGGCTCCTCCGTAACGTCCGAGTCTGGCGAGGAAGGGGCCGAATGAGAAAGCGCTGTTTGGCCTCTCGTATCGCCCTGCTCGTTGTCATGGGCTCCCTGGGCGCCTGTGCGTCCGCACCTCAGCAGCGGGAGTGGTTCGCGCCACCGGTCACCTACGCCCAGGCCATAGCCGCGCTCGAAGCAGGCGACCAAATCGAGGGGCGGGCGAAGCTCGCTCAGGTTCTCGAAGTCTGCGGCACCACAGCTCTCGGAGAACGCGCGGCGGTCGCGCTCATAGCGGATGCCCTGGACCCGAGGCACCCGGACCTGGATCTCGCCGCGAGCCTCTCGCGTGCCTACCTGAGTCAACCGTATCGGACTCCCCTGGCCGAGCAGTTCGCGACTTCCGCGTATCTGGTCTCGCTCGACGTCGGGGGTAGTCTCGATGAGAGCCTGTCGATTCTCCCCTCTGCTGACCCGGCCGAGTTTCCCGCGGAATGCCGCAGCGGATCCCCTTCGCCCACCTACAGAGGGGTGATGATGATTCCGGAACTGCCGTCGCAGTCCATGGCGGATCGCCTGGCCGAGCTGGAGAATTCCGTTGAAGCCCTCCAGACGGAGCTGGCTCGGGTACGGGAGACTCTACGGCCGTGAGCGGCTGGCCGGAGATCTCGTTCCCGCCCCTCACGGTGCGCGTGCGCCTGCTCGCCGCAATGGTGGGCATCGCCGTGCTTCTCGCTGGCCCGGCCCTGTACAGTTTCGGACGTTTGCAGGCGGTGCGGGATATCGTATTCGAGCTGCACGACCGACACGCAGCGTCGCGCGCCGCGGTCGGAGAGCTGCAAACCGCGCTCGCCGAAGTCGACCGGCTGCAGCGGAGCTACATCGTAACCCGGGATTCTGCTACGCGAGCCGGGATGTTCGGCGCGCTGCTCGAGGCCCGGGAGAGCTATCGCCTGGCCACGGCTCCGGGATACAGGTTGTCGAGTCTACCGCTCGGACTCACGTTGACCGAGCTGGATGAGTCGGCGTACCGAATCGACCAGCTGGTACAAGCCGGCGCGGTAGGCGATGCGACGGAATACTTCGGCGAGGCCCGGCAGCTGTTCAACGACGCCGATGCGGCGATCGGTCTCATGGCGAGCGCGATTGACCGGCAAAGCTCCGAGGCGACGATTCGTGCCGAGACGATCGCCTCCGGAGCCGCCACGTCCACCCTGATCGCGCTTGTGGGGGCCCTCGGCCTCGCACTTTTCATCGGGCTCAGCACGACACAGTTGCTGACCCGTCCGCTCCAGCGACTGCGACGCGAAATGTCACGAGTCGCGGAGGGCGAGTTCGAAGGGAATACGCTGGTCGAGGCCGGCCGCCGCGACGAGCTCGGAGATCTCGCCCGTTCCTTCCACTCGATGACTACCCAGCTTTCGGAGCTGAATCGGCTCAAGGCGGAGTTCGTCAGCAAGACGAGTCACAATCTCAAGACTCCGATTAATGTCATCGGTGGGTACGCCGAGATGCTGGAAGATGGCCTGCTCGGTGAGTTACAGGACGGGCAGGCCGAGGCCGTGCGGGCGATTCGCGAACAGGTGGATGCCCTCACAACCCAGGTCCGACAGCTCGTGGATCTGAGCCGGGTCGAAGCACATGCGTTCACCGTCCGCATTCAGCTGCTCTACGTCGCGGACCTACTACTGGGCGTGCAGCGCTCGTTCGAGGCACTCGCGCGTCAGAAAAAGATCAAGTTCGAAATCGTCATCGATCCAGCGGCGCCGGCGACGATCCTCGGCGATGAGGATCGGCTTCGGAACGAAGTGCTCGGCAACCTCCTGGCCAACGCGTTCAAGTTCAGCGACGCGGGAGATCAGGTCACGGTGCTCGCCACGGGCTCCGAGGGTCGCCTGGAACTCCATGTTTCCGACACGGGCCTGGGGATCGAGTCGGATGAGCTCGACCGGATCTTCGACCGCTACTATCAGACGGGCAACGGGAAGCGGTCCGCGGGATCCGGGCTGGGCCTGACGATCGCCAGAGAGGTCGTCTCTCGACACGGCGGCACCATCACCGCGTCGAGCGAGGAGGGTCATGGGACTACCTTCCGAGTGGTTCTGCCCGTCGAGGGGAATGACCCGCCGTCTCCACCCGCACCGCGCAGAACTTGAAGCCCGGGATCTTCCCATACGGGTCCAGGGCATCGTACGTGAGTACGTTTGCCGCGGCCTCCCGGAAGTGGAAGGGGATGAACACGCTGCCGGGGATCAACCGCTCCGACGCCTGCACCGTCAGCGTGATCGAGCCGCGTCGGGAGGCCACGTTGACCTGATCCCCGTCCCTGGCGCCGAGCGCGGCCAGGTCGTCGGGGTGAATCTCTATCCGCGCGTCCGGCGCGATCGCGTGCAATGCCCGCGAGCGCCGTGTCATCGTCCCCGTGTGCCAGTGCTCGAGCAGCCGGCCCGTGTTGAGGATGAACGGATACTCGTCGTCCGGCGGCTCCGCGGCCGGCGTGAATTCAGCCGGCACGAAACGCCCCAGCCCGTCGGGCGTCGGAAACGTGTCGCCGAACAGCACTTGCGTGCCGTCCGTCTCCAGATCGGGGCAGGGCCACAGCTTTCCGGTGAGCCCCAGGTTCTCGTGCGTCAGCCCGGCGTAGGAAGGGGAGAGCGACGTCATCTCGTCGAACACGTCCGAGGACGAGGCGTAGCTCATCGGGTATCCGCACGCGGTCGACAGCTCGGATATGATTTTCCAGTCCTCGCGCGCCGAGCCCGGCGGCTGGAGGGCCTTCCGACCCACCTGTACGCGGCGATCGGTGTTGGTGTACGTGCCGACCTTCTCGAGCTTCGTGGTGGCCGGAAGGATGACGTCGGCGAACTCCGCCGTCTCCGTGAGGAAGATGTCCTGCACGACCAGGAAGTCGAGGTTGGCGAGCGCCTTGCGGATCTTGTTCAGGTTCGGGTCCGAGAGGAAGGGGTTCTCGCCCATCATGTACATCCCCTTGATGTCACCGGCGAGTGCCTCCCCCATGATCTCGACGACCGTCAGTCCCGGGTTCGGATCCAGCTCGGCGCCCCACGCGGCCTCGAACTTCGCCCGCACCTCCGGGTCGCCGACCTTCTGATAGTCGGGGTAGACGATCGGGATGAGCCCGGCGTCCGAGGCGCCCTGCACGTTGTTCTGGCCGCGCAGCGGATGGAGGCCCGTGCCCGGCTTCCCCACGTTCCCGGTCATCATCATCAAGGCGATGAGGCAGCGGGCGTTGTCGGTGCCGTGCACGCTCTGGGCGATGCCCATGCCCCAGAACACCATCGCCGTCTTCGCCTCGCCGAACAGGCGCGCCACGCGTCGGATGTCGTCGGCCGGCACCCCGCAGATTTCTGCCACCATCTCGGGGTCGTACCTGGAGACGAGCTCCTTCAACGACTCGAAGTCCTTCGTGCGGTTGGCGATGAACTCACGATCGACCAGGTCCTCCTCGATGAGCACGTTCATCACGGCGTTGTAGAACGCGACGTCCGTGCCCGGGCGGAGCTGGATGAACATCTCGGCGTGGTCGGCTATGTCGATGCGGCGCGGCTCGACCAGGATGATCTTCGTCTTCCCCTCTCTGACCGCCTGCTTCATGAACGTGGCGGCGACCGGGTGATTGTCGGTCGGGTTCGAACCCGTGATGAGAGCGACCTCGGCGTTCCCCACGTCGCCGAACACGTTGGTTACGGCACCCGACCCGATCCCCTCGAGAAGTGCGGCCACCGACGACGCGTGGCACAGGCGGGTGCAGTGGTCGATGTTGTTCGTCCCGAAGCCCGCCCGGATCATCTTCTGGAACAGGTACGCTTCCTCGTTGCTGCACTTGGCGCTGCCGAAGCCGGCCATCGCCGAGGAACCGTGCTCATCCTTGATCTCGCGCAGGCGCCGGCCGGCCAGCTCGATCGCCTCTTCCCACGTGGCCTCGCGGAAATGCGGCAGCACGTGCTCGTAGTCCACGAGCCCACCCGGACGTCTTCGCTTCTTCGAGTCCGATTGCTCGACTTCGGGAGACAGCGGCCCCTTCGGATACGCCGACTCGCGCCGGATGAGCGGTACGGTGAGGCGCTGCGGATGGTGCGCGTAGTCGAAGCCGTATCGCCCCTTCACGCACAGTCGCTCGTGGTTCACGGGGCTGGCGCGCCCGTCCGCGTACACGACCCGGTTCTGCTCCTCGTCCACGTAGTACGTGATCGCGCAGCCGACGCCGCAGTACGGGCATACCGAGTCCACCTGCTTGAGCTCGGAATGCGGCTTCGGGGCCGTCGTTATCAATTCGTCAACCAGCTGCACAAGGGAGAGGGCGCCCGTCGGACACACCTTCTCGCACTCCCCGCACGCGACACACGTGCTGACACCCATCGGGACGTCGAGGTCGAAGCCGATGCGGGTCGCGTAGCCCTTTCCGGTGCGGCCGATGACCGCGTTCACCTGCACGTCGTCGCACGCCCGGATGCACCGGTCACACAGGATGCACGCCTGGTGATCCACCCGAATCACGGGCGACGACCGGTCGATCGGGCGTCCGTTGCCCGACGGAATGCCGGCCACCGACTCCGTGCGAGCGTCGCCGCCGTCAGCTGCGGGAGGCCACTCGACCCCGTATTCCGCGGCCAGGGCCAGCAGCTCGTCCCCGTGCGTCTTCGATCCCGACTCGGCGTCGGCGGGATAGTCGGAGAGCAGCAGCTCGACGAGGCCCTTCCGGCACGCGTCGATCTTCTCGTTCCGGGTGGTGACGTTCATCCCGTCCGACGCTTCGCGCACGCACGATGCCGCGAGCTTGTTCTCACCCACGTCTACCAGGCACACCCGGCATACACCGACGGGCTGGAGGCGCGGGTCGTGGCACAGGACGGGGATCTCGACTCCGGCCGCTCGCGCCGCATCCCAGATCGTGGTGCCGGCTGGAACCTCGACCTCGCGGCCGTCGATCGTGAGGCGGATCGTCTCCGTGGCGACGCTCATCGCTCAGCTCCCCGACGCATCGGGACTTCTTCCGGCCAGTGCTTCGCCACCGAGATCAACGGATTCAGGGCCACGTAGCCCAGGCCGCAGATGGAGGTCTCCGTGAGGAGCAGGTTGAGCTTGTCGATCACGTCCATGTCGATGGGCTCGCCGGTCTCGGCCGCCCGCTCCAGGAGGGCGGTGGCCTTTTCCGTCCCGTCCCGGCACGGTACGCACTTGCCGCACGACTCGTTACGGAAGAAACGGACGATGTTGGCGGCCAGCGGCAGGAGCGGCGTGCCTTCGGCCACGACGACCAGGGCGCCGGAGCCCATCATGCTGCCCGCATCGGCCAGGGCGCCGAAATCCATCGGCGTGTCCACGAGGTCGGCCGGGAGGAAGTTCGACGACGCGCCGCCGGGGGCGAACGCCTTGAGCGCCCGGCCACCGCTCACCCCGCCCGCCATGTCGATCAGGTCGGCTACCGTCGTGCCCATCGGGATCTCGTATACGGCCGGCTTCTCGACGTGACCCGAGACCGCGACGAACTTGAGGCCCGCGCACCCGTTCACGCCGTGCGCCGTCCACCAGTCCGCGCTCTCCGACCCGATGGCCGCTGCGTGCGCGAAGGTCTCGACGTTGTTCATCAGCGTGGGCAGTCCGTACAGGCCCTTCTGCCCCGGGAAAGGCGGCTTGTTGCGGGGCTCGCCACGCCGATCCTCGAGCGCCTCGAGCAGCGCGGTCTCCTCGCCCAGGATGTAGCCGCCCGGCGAGATGAACACGTCCACGTCGAAGTCGAACCCGCTGCCCAGGATGTCGTCACCCAGCCACCCGATGTCACGGGCGCGGGCGATCTCGTCCTCCAGGGAGGTGCGGGCGTCCTCGTATTCGTGACGCAGGTAAACGATGCCGCGCGAGGATCCGACCACGAGGCCGGCCAGCATCATCCCTTCGATGACGAGGTGGGGAAGGTCCTCCAGGATCACCCGGTCCTTGAACGTGCCGGGCTCGCTCTCGTCCGCGTTGCACACTACGTACTTCGGAGTCGCCGCCTCGCCGCGCACCAGCTTCCACTTGAGGCCCGTGGGGAAGCCGGCGCCTCCCATCCCCCGTAGTCCACTTTTCTCCAGCTCGGCGATCAGCCGCGCGGCGACCGCGTCCGGGTCGTCCTGCGCGAGCGCCATTCGAATGCCCTCGTAGGCGCTCTCGGCATCGCCGTGCGGATCGGTCTTCCAGATCCGGTGCGGCTTGATCTCGCGCTTCGGTCCGCCCCCGCGGATCAATTCGACCACGGCGTCCAGGTCGGACGCCCGCACGGGCACTCTGTTGATTCGCACGCCGGGCGCCTGCTCGCAGCACCCGAGGCAGGACTCTTCCTCGACCTCCACGTCGTCGCGATCTGCGAGCGCCTCGCTCAGCCTGCCGGCGAGCCCATCGGCGCCGGCCAGGTGGCAGCTCATGTCGCGGCAAACTGACACCGTGATCGGGGCGGGCGGTGTCGTGCGGAAATGCGGATAGAAGGAGACGAGCTCCTGCAGCCGATACAGGGGGACGATGAGGCGCCCGGCCAGCTCGCGAAGGTCGTCCTTGCTCAGGTGACCCCGCTCGGCCTGGAGCGCTTCGAGTTCGTGGATCAGGCTCATGAAACCCATCCGTAAGGAGATGCCGCGGGCTGCGCAAATCAGTGTGAACCGCCAAACTAGGAAGTAGCGGGCGGGACCACAAACGACGCAACCGTTTCCGAGAAGGTCGTGTCTGACGGGTAGAAGGCGCCGGAAAAGCTCCGGCGGAGAACCTGAAGGGCGACGACAGGAAGAGCTCTGGCGAGTGAACGACTCACAGCTTCTGGCGAAGGTGCGAGCGGGAGATCCCGCGGCCGAACGCGCCCTGTACGACGCCCACGTGGACCGGGTTTACGGGCTCGCGTACCGCATGACGGGCGACGAGACGCTGGCCCAGGACTTCACGCAGGACGCTTTCATTCGTGCCTTCAACAAGCTGCACACGTTTCGGGGCGATTCGGCCCTGTCCACGTGGATGCACACGGTGACGACCTCGGTGGTCCTGAACGGGTTGAGAAAAGTGAAGAAGTTCCGCACGTCTGAAATCGATCTCGAGAGGGCCAGGGCGGTCGCGGGCGACAAACGCCGCGCCGAGCCCGACCTCCGGGATCGACTGAGGCAGGCGATCGATGGCCTGCCCGACGGATACCGGACCGTCTTCGTGATGCACGATATTGAGGGTTACACACACGACGAGATCGCCGGCGCACTCGGTGTCGCGACCGGCACGTCGAAGGCCCAGCTCTCACGGGCCAGAGCGAAGCTCCGCGTCGAACTCGCGGACTTCGCGGAGGAAGTAGTGGCATGAACGACCAGCATGACAACGACCAGCTCGGCGAGACCGAGATGGACCGTTTCGACGCAGGTGTGGCGAAGGCGGCGAGGGAGACGTACCACACGCCGCCCGAGACTCCGCGCGACGAGATGTGGGCCGTAGTCCAGGCGGCGCGAGCCGCGGCCAGGGACGGCGGCGACGTGGACGTGGTGCCGATCCGGCGCTTCCGGCCTCAGCCCTGGTGGGCGGCGGTCGCGGCTGCGCTGGTGATCGGCGTGGTCCTGGGACGCGGGACGCTCGGTGGCGGTCCGGACGGGGCTGTGATGATCGCGGATGGTACCACGGACACACCGGCCACAGTGGATGGCGCTCGCCCGGCCCGGACGCCGACAGGGGCCGCCAACGTGGTGCCGCGCTCGTACCGCGTGGCCGCGGCCCGGCACCTCAACCGCACCGAGGACTTCCTGACGATGTTCCGGGTGGATGCCCGCTTGGACCAGCTCGACGTGGACCTGGGGACCTGGGCGAAGCGGCTTCTGACGGACACGCGCCTGCTGCTCGACTCGCCGGCCGGCCGCGACCCCGAGCTCCGGATGCTGTTCGGCGACCTGGAGCTGGTGCTGGCGCAGATCGTCCAGCTGCGGGCGGGCGATCCGACCGAAGTGGAGATCATCGACGAAGGATTGGAATCCAGTCAGCTGCTGTTCCGGCTCAAGGCCGCCCAGGCGACCGCGCCGGCGATGGTGGGACTGTAAGAAGGTCAACGGGAAGAGGAGACGAACGATGTCGAAGAAGATGATGAAGGGATCGGGGGCTCTGCTCTGCCTGGCAGTCCTGTTCTTGCCGGGACGTGCGATCGGGCAGGACGAGACACAGGTGGCGCAGCTGACGTACCAGATGGCCCAGCTCACGGACCAGGCGGCCGCCATGGAGGACACGATTTACCGGGCGGCGCGCCGGGCTCTCAACGAATCGCAATACCGCCGGGCGATCGAACTGTTCGAGCAGGCGCTCGACGAGGAGCCCGAGTACTCGGCCGAGGCGCTTTACTACCAGGCGCTCTCCTACTACCGCATGGGCGGCCGGAGCAATTACGACCGCGCCCTGGGCAAGCTCGAAGCCCAGATGAACCGGT